>VYMD01000054.1_pt1 | contig 39253 bp, 31 predicted proteins | sample 5115311 | NCBI WGS metagenome assembly VYMD01 (sample SAMN12291779, study PRJNA351875) | freshwater metagenome | isolation source: freshwater lake | place: USA: Michigan, Wintergreen Lake | collected 2013-08-08
CGGGCCTGCGCCGCCGACCCACGCGACGACTGACGACGTCGGCGGCGCTGGGGCCCGCCGCGTCAGCGGTGCGCTTGCCTTCGAGCACGTGGCCTTTCGCTATGCGAGCCGACCTGAGGTGCCGGTGCTCACCGACATCAGCTTCTCGCTCGAGGCCGGGCAGCGCGTGGCGCTTGTGGGTGCGTCGGGTGCAGGCAAGAGCACACTCGTGGCGCTGCTACAGCGCTTCTACACCCCTACCGAGGGGTGTATTCTCATCGATGGCGCGCCAGCCGAACAGTATGATCTGCACGAACTGCGGCGCCAGATGGCGAGCGTGGCGCAGGAAGTGCAACTCTTCGGCGGCACTATCGCCGACAACCTGCGTTATGGCAAGCTCGACGCCTCCGACGCCGAACTCGAGCACGCCGCGGCCCAAGCGAACGCACTCGAGTTCATCCGCAGCTTTCCGGAGGGGCTGCAGTCCGTGGTCGGCGAACGCGGCATCAAGCTCTCGGGGGGTCAGCGGCAGCGCATCGCCATCGCACGTGCTCTGCTGCGCGACCCGGCGATTCTGATTCTCGACGAAGCTACGTCGTCGCTCGACGCCGAGTCAGAGGCGGCAGTGCAAGAGGCACTCGACACGCTCATGCGCGGGCGTACCACAGTGGTGGTGGCGCATCGGCTGGCAACGGTGCGCACAGCCGACTTGATCTTGGTGCTCGAGGGCGGGCGCGTCGTCGAGCGCGGCACCCACAGCGAACTAATGATGCTCAAGGGCGGGCTCTATAAGTCCTACGCCACGCTGCAGTCGCTTGATGTGCGAGGTGAGGGTGTATTGCGCTAGTTCAGTGCGAGAAGGGGGAGCTTGAGCCGGTCGGCATGCTCGCGCGAAGTGCTCGCAGAGAGCACTTTGGAGAAAACGGCGCGTTCGCTCGTGTTGACTGCGATGAGGTCAGCCTGAGTGTCGGCAGCTGAGGTGTACAGCTCGTGCAGCACACTGTCAGACTGGGCGATGCGCAGGTCGAGCCGGTCATAGCGCAGCGCAAGCTGCAGCAGGCCTGGCATTTTGCGTTCGGCCTTGGTCACGTGGTCGCGCCCTGGGAAGTGCAGCACCACTACTTCAGCACCGAAGGCACCTGCGATGTCGATGAGCCGAGCGAGAGCAAACAGATTTGTGTTCTCGAGTGCAGTGGGGTAGAGGATGCGCCGAATGCCATGATACTCTGTGTCGCGCGTCACAGCTAGCACAGGGCTCGAGATGTTCTGCATCACGGTCACCGTATTCGTACCCAAGAAGCGGGTCTGTAAGTCAGTAGCCCCGCGCGTGCCCATAATGACTAGGTCATACTGCGCCTGCTCTGACACGGCAATGACCTCTTCGGTGGCGAAACCCAGCCGGGTAATTGGGTGGATGCTGTGCTGGGCACCCGCCACTTCGCTCAGAAAGACACTTAGCCGCTGACCGGCCTCGCCGCCCGCTGTCTGCTCGAGCTGACGGATGGCGTCAAGGTTTAAAAAGTGGTTTTGGGCGCTAATCTGATAGGCGTGCAGCGCCGACACTTCGAGGCGTGCAGCCTCGGCCATCGCCAAGCCCACCCGAAGGGCTGCTCTCGAATGGTCAGAAAAATCGACGGGGACGAGCAGGCTGCGCATCGCGTGAGCTATTCACCGAAGATACGGTTTCAGGTGAGCCAATGGCTCAGGCCGTCTGTAGAGCAGCAGGGTCAGTGGACGTGAGCGCGCGGAAGTCAGGGTCGCTGCCGTAATACTCAAACACCTCTTCGGTGCGGGCCTCAGCGCTGTAACGGCGGTCGATCTCGATCGCCTTGCGCAGGTTCGATAGCGTGTTTTCGCGGTCCTTCATCCCGGCATAGAACAGGGCCTTGAAGTACCAGATGCGGGCCTCACGTGGGTTGAGCTCAAGGGCTTTGCTCAGGGCCTCGACGGCCAGATCCTCGTTGCCCATCTTGCGGTGCAAGAAGCTCTTGGCAAACCAGATTTTGGGGTCCTCTGGGTTGGTGGCAGAGAGGCGGTTAAGCAGGTCGAGCGATTCGTCAGCGCGGCCGAGGCGGTTGAGCAGCTGACTCTTGCTGTAGAGCGCCTTGTTAAAGTCAGTGTTGATTTCGGCTGCCTTCTGATAAGACTTGAGCGCTTCGTCGAAGCGACCCAAATGCTCAAGCGAGATACCCTTTTCGTACCAAGCATCCGCGTTGTTGGGCTTGAGCTGAATGCTGAAGAGCAGCATGTTCAGCGCCTCTTTGTAGCGGCCCTGCTGGTTCAAGACGACGCCTTTTTCGTAATAATGCTGATACATCGCGTGATCAACGTCGAAACGTCAGGGGTGGATCGGAGGAATCAACGAGCGGATTGGACGACCAGATGTGCACTGACTAGACGGTGCATAGAAGCAAAAGCAATGCCCAAACGCGTTTTGAGCATGGCCAAAGTTAGAAGGGGATGCCACACCCCCAACGGGGGTGCATAACTCAGGATTCTGGACTGACCTTGCCAGGGATCAAGCCGAGTTGACTTTGCCTAGTTGAGACGAGGGTCTTCTGGAAAGTTGGCCAATATGGCATACTGGTGGCCCATCGAGCGTAGCACGCTGCGCCAGAGGCTATTGATCGACAGGTCAAAAACGCTGCCGGCGGAGGCTGGGTGTACGATCCAGCTGTTGGCCTCCAGCTCTTCGGCCAGTTGGCCTGGCCCCCAGCCCGAATAGCCCATAAAAAAACGGCTGTCATTAGCCGCTACACGGCCTTCGCTTAGCATTCGCCGCAGGGTGTCGAAGTCGCCGCCCCAATAGACGCCGTCGGCCACGCGGGCCGAGCCCTCGATCAGAGGGCCGAGCCGGTGAACCACATGCAGCGATTCGGGCTGAACAGGCCCACCCACGTACAGCGGCCCGTCGAAGCGGATGGGTTGCTCAATGGCCTCGCTCAGGCGAACACCGCTCGAGCGGTTAAGCACAAAGCCGAGGCTGCCTTCTCTGCTGTGCTCCACCAAGAGCACTACGCTGCGCTTGAAGTTCGGGTCGCCCATGAAGGGGTTGGCGAGCAGCAGCTGACCTGCGGCAGCGTCTTCGGGGCGGCCAAACATGGAATAGGGGAGATTCGAAGATAACCGACCTGATGCGAATGGCTATCCACACATCGCTTAGTTTAAGCGGGCCAGCAGTATCTCGGTGGCCTCGGCCATGCTCGACACTTGGTGGTGGGCGGCATCGATGGCTCCCTCTTCGTCGGCATGGGTGGTAATCAGCACCGTGTGCATGCCTAGCGCTCGCGCCGGAATCACGTCGCGCACGCGGTCACCCAGCATGATGCACTGCCCGGCGTCGTAGCCGCCCAGTGCAAGCGCGCGCTCGAACAGCAGAGGGCTAGGCTTACGGCAGAGGCAGTGAGAACTGCTGGGGTGGTGGGGGCAACAGTAGATGGTGGGCAGCAAGATGCCCTCGGCTGATAGGCGCGCGTTCAAGATCGCGTGCAGGGTCTCGACCTCTGGCCAACCGTAAAGTCCCTTGCCAATGCCGCCTTGGTTAGTAATGATCACGAAGGCGTAACCGGCCTGTGTGTAGGCCCGCGCCAGCGCGATGAACTCAGGGAGAATCTCAAAGACATCGGCCGTCCACACATAGCCCTGCTCGCGGTTGACGACGCCGTCGCGGTCGAGGAAGAGGGCTCGTCGAGTGGGCGTGGCACTCACGGCTGCTGCAGGGTGAGGGGCTGCGTCAGAGGCAGCGAGTCGAGCGCTAGGGGCATGCGCGCGGGCAGACGCTGGGGCTGCAGGTGGCGATCTAAAAAGCGTAGGATCGATCCATAGGCTTGAATCTCGTTCGCGCGCTTATAAAAGCCGTGACCCTCGTCGGCAAAGACCGTGTATTCCACCTCGGTGCCTACCGCGCGAACACGCTCCACCATGCTGTCAACCTGCGCTTTGCTGACGCGTGGGTCGTTCTGCCCCTGCAGCACCAGCAGCGGGCGACGAATCTGCTCAGCGAAATAGTAGGGTGACTTGGCGCGTAGGAAGGCCTCTTCGGTATATGGGTCGCCGAGCTCGACGTAATAAGCCTTGCGCACATGCTCCCACCAAGGGGGCATGTTCTTCAGTGTCGAGACGAGGTCGGCGATGCCGAACATATCGACACCTGCGGCGAAAGCATCAGGATGCTTAGCCAGGGCTGAAAGCACCAAGAATCCGCCGTAGCTGCCCCCGAACAGGCCCACGCGGCTGGTGTCAGCTAAGCCTTGCTCGCCTAGGAAACGTTTGGCCCAGAGCACGTCTTTGAGATCGCCGTCGCCATGTCGGCGGTTGTCGGCAGCATAGAAGGCTTTGCCATAGCCGAGCGATCCGCGGTAGTTGATATCGAGCACCACGTAGCCGTGGTTTACCAAGAACTGTAGAATCGGCGAATAGATTAGTCGGCTCTGGCCACCGGGGCCACCGTGGAGGTAGATGACGGCGGGGGGGAGACCCTCAGCCGGGCGGATGTGGGGTTCGTAGAGAATCGCAGGGATACTCATCCCATCGAAGCTGGAATAGCGCACCGTGCGCCCACTGACCATATCTTCGGGGCGGATGTCGGGACTGAGCGTGCGAGTAAGCTGACGATAGGTTTGCTGCTCGAAATCGTAGACAAACAGGTTGTTCGGGCTCGTCGATGAGTTTACATAGAAACTCATGTAACGCTCTGAGGGCGAAATGTCGACTTTGGTGATGTCGCCCTCGGGCAGGCGGGGAAGCTCAATGCGGCGGCCTGATCGCAAATCGGTGATCTGCACGTCGATGCGGGCGTCTCGGTTCACGAGCACGACACGGTAGCGCTCGTTGTGCGAGTGGAAGCCGTAGAGCACATCCCAGTCGTCACGGTGAAGCACAGTGCGCTGGCCAGAGGCAAGCTCAAGCTGCTCAAAGCGCATGAACTCGCTACCCTCATTCGTGAGTAGGAAGATGAATCGGTCGTCGCGGCTGAAGTGTAGCGGGGTATAGTTGACCTCCGCTTTTTCATTCACCAGCAGGGGCTTGACACTGCCGCCGGCCGTGAGGTCGGCAATGAAGGCGTCAGCATCCTCGGCGGTATTTGAGCGCAGCAAGAGCACCCGGCGGTCATCGTGCGACACGCGCATAACTTCCATCGCCTGGTTGTTCATCCAAACCAAGCGGCTGGTCATGCTGCCGATGTCGAACAGGTAGACGTCTTCGGCGCGGCCGTCGCGACGGTTGGAGGTGTAGTAGAAGCCCTTCTGGTCAGCCCTCCAATGCAGGAACTCGGCGCGGGCGTCAGCGTCGGGTGTAATGTCAAGGATGCGCCCGTCCAACAGCCGAACAAACAGGTGAAAACGCTCGTTGCCGTTCACGTCGGCGGTGAGTAGCACACGGTCGTCGCTGGGGAAGTAGCAGATCGAGCGCACGTTTGACGTGGTCGACTCTGTCAGCGGCTCTGGGGCACCGCCTGCGACGGGGTAGGCATAGGCGTTGAATGTGCCGGTGGCGTTGCTGGTCACCAGCAGGTGGCGCTCATCGGTCGAGAAGCTGCTGCCCCAGACCTTGAGCGTGCTCATAAACTGCTCTGCTGTGTAATAGCGTGGCAATCTATGACGAACGGCCTTCGGGCCACAAGCCATCGCTGCGAGGCTCAACAATGCGATCACCGCTAAGGCGCGGGGGGGGCTAATCATCGTTCGGTTGAGCGGTCAGTAGGACCGTGCTTCGGTGTGTAAACGTACAATCAAGCCAAAATAGAGCCCTTTTGCACCGAGGCTTTCCCCATTGGCAGTTAATAATTGCTAAAGCGCAGGCCTAGGGGTCATAGAAAGTCTGGAAGGTCTGCTGGAAGAGCACGAAGTGCGGATTCTCGGCCTCGAGGCGTCGGCGGCGCTCGTCAAGGGTGAGCGGCTGCTCGGTCGGGGCCGGCGCCAACTCAGGCTGCACTTCGGTGGCAAGTGCGGTGGCATGCAGGCCGAGCAGGGTGGCCAGCTGCTGCTGTAGGGGTTCACGATTGGCGGCAATGAGCTCGGCCTCGAGTTCGCTTGCCGTGGCCACGACCAGTCGAGGCCCGTCGACACGCCAGCGTCGACGAAGAAAAATCGGCTGCAACGACGGGTAGGCCGATTCGAGCCAGGCAAGCATGACATCCCAGGTGTCAGTGAGCCGCTCAGCGTCTAGGCTCTGCATCGGGGCAGACTCTGGGGCCTCGCTCGTGGTGGGCGCGGTGTCGAGCTCGCTCAGGCTGATCGGTAGGCGCGGGCGGGCTGGGGCAATAGTTCGTGGGGGTGTGATGCTGGCCGCGGGCACAGTAGGCGTCGGCGTAAGCTCGGACGAACTCGCAATGGGCGCAGTCGATAGGGGGGGCGCCCCGGGATCAGCCGGGCTCAGCTCTTTTTTTTTACCGCGGGTTCGGCGGCAGTGACCACCTCGATGGCAGTGGCCAGATGGGCGAGCTTGACTAGCAGTAGCTCGACCTGAAAGCGCGGGAAGGCCGATAGACGCACCCGCTGCTCGAGCTCGGCCACAAGGTGAAACGCGTTGAGCAGCACTGTGGGGTCGAGGGAACGGCTTTGGGCTAGCACCCGCTGGCGCACACTCTGGCTGAGCTCGAGCAGGTCAACCGTCTCAGGGGCTTGGGCGACAAGCAGGTTGCGGAAGTGCTCGAGCAAGCCCGAAACGAAGCTGCCGCTATCGTAGCCCTTGTCTAGAACGGCCGCGAGGGTGCGCAGTGCGAGCGCATGATCAGCCACCAGCATGGCTTCGACCACGGCGAAGTAAGTGTCGTGGTCGAGTACGTTGAGGTTCTCGGCAGTGACGGCGTAAGTGACGCTGCGATTCGAGAAGTTGACGATTTGGTCAAACATCGAGAGGGCGTCGCGCAGGCCGCCGTCGGCCTTGAGCGCGATGAGCTGCAGCGCCTCGTACTCATAAGTGATGTGCTCTTGCTGAGCGATATGCTCGAGGTGGCGAGCGATGTCATCGACCTTGATGCGGCGGAAGTCAAACTTCTGGCACCGGCTCAGGATAGTAGGTAGGATCTTGTGCTTCTCGGTGGTGGCGAGGATGAACAGCGCGTGGGCAGGCGGCTCTTCGAGCGTTTTAAGAAAGGCGTTGAAAGCTGCCGTACTGAGCATGTGCACCTCATCGATGATGTACACATTCTTGCGGCCTGCCTGAGGGATGTAGCGCAGCTGCTCAATAAGGCCGCGGATGTCGTCCACGCCATTGTTCGAGGCGGCATCAAGCTCGAAAATGTTAAGGCTGCGTGACTCGTTGAAGCCTACGCACGAGTCGCATAGGTTGCAGGGGTCGCCCTCAGGGCTGAGGTTCGAACAGTTGACGGCCTTGGCTAGAATGCGTGCACAGGTGGTCTTACCTACGCCTCGCGGCCCGCAGAACAAGAACGCGTGGGCTAGCTGATTGAGCTTGAGGGCATTGCGCAGCGTATTCGTCACGGGCTCTTGGCCCACTACGGCGGCAAAAGTGTCAGGGCGATACTTCCGAGCGGAAACGACGAATGCGTCCATCGGGGGCGAAAGTACGCAGGTGGTGCCGGGGCGCTGGGGGCGAATTCTCCCCCCGCTGTTTGGGTGATGTGGATTACTTCGTCAGAGGGGCTAGGCGCCTCAACGGGCCACGTTTAGCCGACCAGGCGAGAGTAGATAGGTGGCCCCGAGCAGCAAGCCTGCGGTGAAGTGCTTGGGTGAGTCGAGGCCCAGAGGCAGGTTGTTGAAAGCACCCAAGACGCCGTGGCTCAGCCTCAGTTCGCCCGAGAAAAGCCATGGACCTCGCTCAAAGCGAATACCAAAGCCCGCCGCGAAGACCACATCGAAGCGCGAGCGCTCTTGAAACTCTTCGATTACTACGCCGTCCAGGCGGCGCTCGGCACCCACGAGAAAGGCAGGACCCAAACCTAGCACGCCATAGGGCATGAGAGGGCGGGCTTTGTGCCCATGTAGCTGCACCAGAAACAGGGCCTCGACGAAATCGAACGTGCGCTGGCTCGATCCGCTAACATTGTCGTAGCCCTTTCGAGTATAGCTGATTTCGGGCTGCAGCCGCACGCCTCGATCGACCCGAAACTGGCCTGTAAGCCCGATGCTGTAGCCTACCCGCGGGTCGCGGTCAAACTCGCCGCGGCCATAGCTGATGAGCGGCCCTGCGCGTAGGCCAAGATAAGCCTGTCCGGCTGATGTGGTAGCGATCAGGCAGAGCGCCACACTCAGCAGGAGCCGCATCATGTGCCCGGACTCAGGGTATAGGCCTCGGCCACAAGCGGCAGATAGCCGAAGGGTAGAGTGGCATAGCCCGGCGCCACTGGAGACTGCGCCGCCCACTGCGGGCCCCAGCTGTTGCGGGCGTAGAGCACGCTCGAGGCATCGTCATAGCCCACGGCGGTCAGTGCCTGATAGCCCAGCGGGCTCTCGCCAGGCAATGGCAGCGTGAGGCGGCCGCTACGCACCACCTCGGGCGAAGCAAGCCACGAGGCATAAACGGGCACTGTCATGGCAATCAAGTAACCGGCGGCGAGCGCAGCTTTGAGTTCGCCCAGGTCAAGGTGCGAGAGGTGCTGCGGTCGGCAGCGGAAGTTGCCGGCTTCGCTGCGTGCGTTGAGTGGCTTCTGCCCATGGTCTAGGGTCGCACCCACCGGCGAATAGGCCCACGAGCTGACACGACACTGCCCGTTCTTGAGCAGAACCGTGGCGACGGCGGCGAGGCTGGTGGGGCTGCCCTGCCGGCCCTCGGCCTCGTCGAGCTGCTTAGCCTCATAGAAGAGGAACTGCTCGGAGAGGTCAGCAGCCTTGCCAAGCTGTCGGCGCAGCAGTTCGTTCGCAGCGGTCATGGCAAAGGCGGGGCTAGTGGCGCGCGTGCCCTGGTCGCGCACCGGCCCGAGTTGCTCGACCCAGCTGAGGCTAGTTCCCTTTATCGTTGGCTGTAGGCTAAAGCTGAGCTGATGGATGCGCGTCACACCCTTCTGCCCAGGCTTCGGCTGGTTCATTGCCATAAGCTGGGCGTCGAGGCTGCGCTCGAGGTCGGGGGCGAGGCTCACGCCGATGGGCCAAGCGCGGGTGGCGGGTTTGAGCTGATCGGCAAGAGGCGCGCCGACCGCCATGCGGCTGGCCATGAGCAGGCCCAGCAGTTGGGGGGTAGCTAGGCCGAGGGTAGCCCCGAGGGCGTCGCGGGCCGCCTCGACGCTCAACAGGCCGTAGAGTTGCGCTTGATCGGTGACGCCCAATGTCGCCAATTGGTGCACTAGGCAGCGTTGCTGGTGGCTGTCGGTCAGGCCCGGCACGCGCCCTAGAGGCAGATCGTGATGAGGGTCGAGAGACGGCACTGGCATCGTACGCAAGAACGGTGTAACACCGCGAAGCGAAGATAGTGCGCTCTGCGCCTAGGCCGATGCTCGGGTCGCGCTGACGGCCTCGAGCTCAGCGCGCAAGAAACGACCCGTGTGAGACTCGGACACCTCGGCCACCACCTCGGGCGGGCCCTGGGCGATGATGAGCCCGCCGCCTGAGCCGCCCTCGGGGCCGAGGTCGATGAGCCAGTCGGCATAGCGAATCACCTCTAGGTTGTGCTCAATAACGATGACTGTGTTGCCCTTCTCGACTAGCAGATGGAGCACGCTTAGAAGCTTCTCGATGTCTTGAAAGTGCAGCCCGGTAGTGGGCTCGTCGAGGATATAAACCGTGCGCCCGGTGCCTTTTTTGGCGAGCTCTGTGGCAATTTTCATCCGCTGGGCTTCGCCGCCCGAGAGAGTAGTGGCCGCTTGGCCGAGCGTGAGGTAGCCCAAGCCGACGTCGCTGAGCGCCTCGATGTGCCGCCGGATGCGCGGAAGGGGTTCGAAGAAGGCTAGGGCATCCTCGATCGTCATGTTCAGCACATCCGAGATCGACTTGCCCTTGTAGCGCACCTCGAGGGTCTCGCGGTTGTAGCGCTTGCCGCGGCAGGTGGGGCAGGGCACGTGCACGTCGGGCAGGAAGTTCATCTCGATCACCTGCACCCCCGCGCCGCAACAGGTTTCGCACCGGCCGCCCTTGACATTGAAGGAAAACCTGCCCGGCGCATATCCCCGAATCTTGCTCTCGGGCAGCTCGCTAAACAGCTCGCGGATGTAGGTGAACACGCCCGCATAGGTGGCGGGGTTCGAGCGCGGGGTGCGGCCGATCGGCTTCTGGTCGATCTCTATCACTTTGTCCACGTGCTTGAGGCCCTCGACCTTGGCGTAGGGCAACGTGGCTTTTTTGAAATCGAAACTGTGGGTGTGCAGAATCGGGTAGAGCGTTTGGTTGATAAGCGAGCTCTTGCCAGAGCCCGACACGCCCGTGATGCCGACGAACAGGCCCAGGGGGATGTCGAGCGTGACGTTCTGCAGGTTGTGGCCCGTCGCGCCGCGCAGCACGAGCCGCTTATCACCCGGCGGGCGACGCTGCACCGGCAGCGGAATCTGCCTACGCCCCGAGAGATAGTCACCCGTGACGCTCGGCAAGGAGAGGAACTGGTCAGGCGTGCCTTGTGCCACGATACGCCCGCCATGCATGCCTGCTCCCGGGCCGATGTCGATCAGGTAATCGGCTGCCAGCATCATATCGCGGTCGTGCTCGACCACCAGCACGGTGTTGCCGAGGTCGCGCAGGGCCTTGAGACTCGAGATCAAGCGTTGGTTGTCGCGCTGGTGGAGGCCGATCGAGGGCTCGTCGAGAATGTAGAGCACCCCCGCCAGTTGCGAGCCGATCTGCGTCGCTAGTCGGATGCGCTGCGCCTCGCCACCCGAGAGCGATTTGGCGGGGCGGTCGAGCGCTAAATAGTCTAGGCCCACCTCGAGCAGGAAGCCGATGCGCTTGCGGATCTCCTTGAGCAGCTCGTGAGTGATGGCCTGCTGCTTAGAGCTGAGGCGCGGCTCGACGCTGTCAAACCACTCACCGAGCTGCCGCAGGTCCATGGTGGCGAGTTCGTGGATGTTTCGGCCGTCGATCTTGAAGTGCAGCGACTCCTTTTTCAACCGCGCGCCCTTGCAGGTGGGGCAGGCGGCCTCGGCCAGGAAGCGCTCGGCGGTGCCACGTATTGACTCGGCGTCAAAGTTCAAGTAGCGCATGCGCAGGAAGTTGCGCAGACCTACCCAGCGCCCGTTGATAAAGGTGACCTCGCCCTCGCGGGGCAGCTCGCGCGAGTCGAGCTCGGGGTCGCCGTAGAGGATGAGCTCGCGCGTGGCGGCGGGGTAGTCTTCCCACGCGGTCGAGAGCTTGAAGTTCTGCGCTCGCGCGAGGGCCTTGAGCCCGTCGCTCAGCTCTTGCATCCAGGCCTCTTCGAGCACGACGAGGGCGCCCTTGGCGATGGTCTTGGCGGGGTCGGGCACGAGTTCGCTCATGTTCAGCTCCATCACGCGCCCGAGGCCATCACAGGTATGGCAGGCACCGTAGGGCGAGTTGAACGAAAACGAATTCGGCGCGGGCTCGTCATAGCTGATGCCTGACTCGGGGTCCATCAGGTCGCGGCAGTACCACACCGGCTGGCCGAGGGGCTTGTGACCCGGGGCGAGGGGCTGTAGCAGCAGCGAGTTCTTGCCTGCGTTGAGGGTGGTGGTCACGCTCTGCGTCAGGCGGGCCAGGCTGGTGTCGTCGAGCTTGAGGCGATCGACCACCACCTCGATGTCGTGCGTCTTATAGCGGTCGAGGCTCATGCGCGGCTCGAGATCGACGATCACGCCGTCGATGCGCGCCTTGGTGTAGCCCTGCTTGCGGATTTTTTCGAGGTCTTCGCGGTAGTGGCCCTTGCGGCCCTTGACGACGGGCGCGAGCAGGGCCACGTGCTGACCGGCATGGGTGCGCGCGATCCGCTGCACGATTTCTTCGTCTGAGAGCTTCTCCATCTTGCGCCCCGAGACGTAGCTAAAAGCCTCGCTGGCCCGCGCATACAGCAGGCGCAGGAAGTCGTAGATCTCGGTGATGGTGCCGACGGTCGAGCGGGGGTTGCGCGAGGTGGTCTTCTGGTCGATGGCGATCACCGGCGAGAGGCCCGTGATCTGATCGACATCGGGCCGCTCGAGCCCGCCCACAAACTGGCGCACATAGGCCGAGAAGGTCTCGAGGTAGCGGCGCTGGCCCTCGGCATAGATGGTGTCAAAGGCCAGTGAGCTCTTGCCTGAGCCCGACACGCCCGTAATCACAATGAGCGACTGCCGGGGCAGGCGCAGGCTGATATTCTGCAGGTTATGCTCGCGGGCGCCGATCACCTCGAGGTGGTCGAGGCTGTCGGTGGGGGCAGCATGGCTCAGGGCAGCAGGGGCAGGTGCGGCAGACATGAGGCTCTAAAACGCGAAAGTGCAGTCAGATGGTTTGCCATAACCTCTTTTCCTCTCAAGCAAATGAGAGGGGGCGGAATTAGAGCCCCAGCGCAGCACGGGTGCGCTCGGCCTGGCCGAGGTGACGCCTGTGGTGGGCCACCGCGATGATCGCAATGGCAGGGTAGGGGAAGCGCACCAGCGAGGTGGCTGGCGAATGCACCCTCAGACGCGCCACATCGTGCTCGAGGGCCAGGCGAAACTGCTGGTCGAGGCGGCTCAGGTGGTCGCGGTAGCGCACGAGGATGGTCGCCCCATACGTACGGTCAAAGTGCGGGTCAAATGAGCTGATGGTGGGAATGCGAATGGGCGGCTTCTCGCCAAAGAAAGTGTAGGCCCATTTGTCAAAGCCCTTCATAGTATAGGTGGCCTCGGCGCGCGCGGGTGGCAGCTGGGCAATGCGATCTTCAATGCCCGCGAAATAGTGCGTGTCGAAGAGGATCAGATGCTCAAGGCACTGGGCCACCGACCAGCGCTTGGGCCCGGGCTGGCGGTCGAGCTGCGCTGTGCTTAGGTCCTCTGTTACCCGTTGCACGCGGGCGTCGATCACCCCGAGCTGGCCTCGCAGCTCGTCGAGAATCGAGCCGAGCGGGCGGTGGTCGAGACCGGCTGCAAAGGGTTCGTTGGCGAAATAGGGTTGTATGGCCATACAGAGTAGTGGGCAAAAGTAGGCCCTGGTTTAGTCTTTTGGGTGGAAAGCGGCTGTAGTTTCAAGGCATCTTTTCACCAAAATCTGACCTCACATGCAAGAAAGCTCGCCCCCCACCGAAATGAACGAAGTGGCCCGCAGCATCGCCGCCGATGCTCAATGGACGGCCTGGTACACCATTATCTCAGGCGGCCTCGTCTGCCTCACGATTATCGGCGCGATCATCGGCGTGCCACTCGTGATCGCAGGTCTGCGCCTCAAAGAGTCAAACGAAGCAATGCTCAGCTTTGCAGGAAGCAGCAGCCCAGAAGCCCTACTTGAGGCGATGCAGAAGCAGAAGAGCTATTGGAACATCCAGAAGATATTCATCATTATCGCGTTGGTCTTCTTCGTTCTCTACCTAGTGGTCTTCGTCCCCATGATGATGACCATCTTGGGTAAAATGGGTGGAGCGATGCCGACGGAGTAAATCCACATCTCGCTCAACTGTGAGCCCCGTCCAGCTATGGATGGGGCTTTTTTTACAACAGGCCCCAGGCTTTGCGCAGCAGCCACTCGGCGCATAGCAGCAGCAGGATGAGCCCGAGCATCCAAGCGGAATGGAGGATGGGCTCGGTCAGGCTGCGCTCGCTCATCACAGGCAGCAGGTTCGGCTGCGCGGCGATGGTCTCACCCACTGCCTCGATCGCAGGCGTGGGGTAGAACCGGCCATTGCTGCGAAGGGCCAGCTGGCGCATAAGCTCCGGGTCAGCTCGTAGGCGCTGAAACTCGGCAGCCGTGGCCATGACGGCAAACTGACCTCGGTCGGTGCCTACCACGCGACCCGCGCGCTCTGCTTGTGCGGTATAGCTGTATTCACCCTCGACCACGTCGAGCAGCTCGACACGATAGGTGCCTCCGCCGGTGGAGGCAAGGCGCAGGCTACGGGTGCTGCCGTTGGGTTCGGTCAGACTCAGGCTGATCTGGGCGTCGTCGAGGCCCGCGTTGCGCTCGTCGAGCAGGCGCCCATTGAGCACCACAGGCTGCTCAGAGTCGAAGGCGGGCAGCGCCGGTGTGACACGAAAGCGGCGGATGTCGCGCGCGGCGGCGAGCCAGCCCGCTACATTCTGCCACCATTGGTCGAACAGCGCTGTGTTGCCTGTCTGCACATAGGCCTCGACGCGCTGCCGCCACAGGCCCTGACCCAGCACCACCAGCTGCCGCTGCTGTACCTGTTGCCCGGCGACGATCAGCGGCGACTCGAGGGCCACGCCCTGCACTCGTGCTAGGGCTAGCACCTCAGCGGTGGGGCCGATGCGCCAGGCCACGTCGGGCCCATCGAGGGGCGGCGAGGCCTCGAGCCAGCGATCATAGTCAGCGCCGAAAGTGTAAGTGGCGTGGCGGCGGCCGGTCTCGGTCAGCTGGGGCTGCGCCTGACGTGGCAGATCGGCTGGGGGCTCGCTCATGGCGGCAGGCAGCAGGTCAGCCCAGGGGGCTAGCGCCGCTTGAGGTATGCTGGGCGTAAGCACGAGCGCGAAAGGCAGCCCACGGCTGCGCAGGGTTTGGGCGATTTCGGCCGAGGCGGCGGGCTCTGCGGGCAGCCCGTGCAGCACGACGGCACTTATGCTGTCGAATAGCGCCGAGGGCCAAGTGGCCGCCTCGGCACCCAGGGCCCGCACGCGCTGTCGCACTTCGAAGCGACGGTCGGCGGCGATGGCCTGCTGCAGGGCGGCAACGTCGGGGTGGGGGCGCTCGGCCAGCAGCAGCACCCGGCTGCGTTGGTCGATGACGCGCAGGCTGATGCTGGCGCCGTTGTTGCGCAGGTTGCGCTCACCGGCGAGGGGCTGGACCTCGAGCCGTAGCAGCTGCACACCCGCGCGATCGGGGGTGTAGGCAAACTCGACCTGCGCAGACACCGCGCCCACGGTAACCACCTGCTCGGCGAGCACTTGAGCGCCCCGTCGCAGGCGCAGGCGCGCCTGCGCGTTGCCAGCGGCCTCGGCTGACAGCTCGACTCGTATGGGCGTCGCTACGCCTAGCGTCGCCACATCGTTGTATTGCGGTGGATTCAGTCGCAGGTCGCGCCGGGGCAGGCTATCGCCTAGCAGCACACTATAGACCGGCGCGGCGTCGAGGGCGGGTTCGAAGCGTGGGTCGCCGCCCTGGGTCACGATACCATCGCTAATCACGACCGTGGCCACGTGGCCACGTGGGCTCAAGGTGCGCGTCGACTGACGCAGGGCGGCGGCAAGATCAGTCTGCTGCTCTCGGCCCCGGGCGTCGGTGGAGTCTGGTGTCAACTTCTCACCGAAGCGGAAGCGACGAACCTCGGCCCCCGCCGCACTAAGGCGCGACTCAAGACGAGCGAGATCTTCGGAGAGTTGTCTCTGAAAGTATGTAGTGTCGCCAGCCTGGGTGAGACTCTGGCTGTCATCGATCAGTACAGCCACCTGGGGGGGCTGATTCACCTGAACGAGCCGAATGAGCAGTGGTCGAAGCACGAGCAACACGATCAACAGTAGCGCAAAGGCACGCAGCCCTGCCAGCACATAGCGGCGCACTGGTGCAAGCTCTGCGACCTCAGCGCTCAAGCGTCCGAGATAAGCCAAATAGACAGCCACGCCCGCTAGCAGAGCCAGTGCGCCGAGGGCAAGGCCGAGCGCGAGAGAGGGCTGTGAGAGGTCGAGCACGGGGGTAGAAGCGGCGGCAAAGGTAGCGGCCTGCTCACACGGCGGTCTCACTCATCAGGAGCGTGCGGCTGCGCAGGCGGTCGAGCAGGCCCGCCTCGCTGGCCCGCAGGCGGCGAATCTCATGTTGCAATTGGTCGAGCTCGGTGCGGTCGAGGTGAATGTCATAAATCACACCATAGGCGAGCACCTCGCCCGGCTGCTCTTGATAGGTGTTAGCCTCAATGCGGAACCAGCGCCAGGTGCCCTCACGGTTAGCAAGGCGTACCTCGACGCGGCCGCGGTCGCGCCGCTCGATGGTGGTGCGCACTTCGGCCACAAAGCGCGCGCGGTCGTCCGGGTGGATCATCCGGCGGTGGTGGCGATTCATTTCATCGCACCAGCGCTCGGGCTCATACCCCAGCAGCGTCAGGGTCTGGGGCGAGGCGTATACGAGGTGCCAGAGCTTGTGACCTGGCTGCACCAGATACTGAAAAACGATGCAAGGAATGCTGCGAAAGAGCTGCCTGTTACGTTCGTTGCTCTGTCGCAGCGCAGTGTGCGTCTTTTGTAGTTCGTCGTTTTTCAACTCTAGCAGTTCAAGCTGCTCGCGCAGCTTAGCCTCTTGGGCGCTGAGGCGTTCCGCATTCTGTCTGATGCGAGCTAGCAGCAAGCCCTGGCGCTCGAGGGTCAGGTGGTCGTGCAGGATCAGGGCCGCCCGGTCGACGACCGCGCGCATCGTGCTGAGGGTTTGGGCATCTAGGGCATCGATAAATGCCATCTCAATTACACCAAAGGCCTGCTGCTGCTCAATCAAGGGTTCGACAGCCACCGCATTCGGCGCGAGCTGCACGAGCCCCGTGCCGGCGGTCGTGGCGAGCCGCATCCGATCGGTGTAAAAGCCGCGCCCACTCTTGTAGGCCTGGCCGGTGAGCCCCTCTCCAGGTCCGAGCGACTCAGGCAGATCGTGCGAGATGCCCAAGCGCGCGGTGCGCTCGAGCACACCACGGTCAAGGTTGTATATGTAGATCGCACTCTGAACCGCCCCAAACTGCCCCGCCAACCAAGCCAGCACGGCCTGCGATAAAGCCGTGATGCGCCCCTCGCCCACACTTCGCAGCGTGTCGGTCAGGTCGTTCACTGCGGCATCTGCACGCCGGCGCTGTTGCAGCTCGTCCATCTCGCTACGCAGTAGCGCAAGCTCGTTTACCAGTCGGCGGATCTGCGCAATCAGCTCGGGCCGCTCGTGGGCGTAGTCCACCAGCGACTCGTCGGTAGGGATGGGCGTAAGCTCGGGCATGCGCAAAACAAACCTCAAGTTATGCACGAAAGCTGGCAGCAGTTAAGCTCAAACAGATGGCTTGGCGCTAATCAGCACTAGCTTTGTGTGCCCTCGTTTGAACATGCCTCGCGACACCTCTATCCGTTCGGTCTTGATCATCGGCAGCGGGCCGATCATCATCGGCCAAGCCTGCGAATTCGACTACTCCGGCTCTCAAGCAGCACGCTCGCTGCGCGAAGAGGGCATCGAGGTGGTGCTGATCAACAGCAACCCGGCCACCATCATGACCGACCCGCTCACGGCCGATCGGGTCTATCTCAAGCCTCTTACCCGCCAGTCGATTGCCGAGATCCTAAACGAGAATCCGCAGATCGATGCGGTTCTGCCGACCATGGGTGGCCAGACGGCCCTGAACCTCTGCGTCGACTGCGAGAAGGCGGGTCTGTGGAAAAGGCACAACGTGCGCATTATTGGCTCAGACCTGCACGCCATCGAGACGGCCGAAGACCGCGACAAGTTTCGCCTCCTGATGCTCGAGATCGGTATCGACGTGCCGCGCTCTGACGTGGCCCAGTCTTTCCTTCAGGGCAAAGAGATCGCACAAGACATCGGCTTTCCACTCGTCATCCGCCCTTCGTTCACGCTGGGCGGCACCGGGGGCGGGTTCGTGCAGAAAAAAGATGACTTCGACAAGGCTCTCAGCCACGGCTTGCACAGCAGCCCGATTCACGAGGTGCTGATCGAAGAGAGCATCTACGGCTGGAAGGAATTTGAGCTCGAGCTGCTGCGCGACGCCGACGGCAACTTCGTCGTCATTTGCTCGATTGAAAATTTTGACCCCACCGGCGTGCACACCGGCGACTCGATCACGGTGGCGCCCGCGCTGACGCTGTCGGATGTCGACTATCAGCGCATGCGCGACCAGGCCATCCGCGTGATGAACGCGATTGGCTCCTTCGCTGGGGGGTGTAACATTCAGTTTGCCATCCACCCCGAGACGGGCCGCCTCGTGGTGATCGAGATCAACCCGCGTGTGTCGCGCTCGTCGGCCCTGGCCTCGAAGGCCACCGGTTATCCCATCGCGAAGATCTCGGCTAAGCTCGCCATCGGCTATCGCCTGCACGAGCTGTCGAATCAGATCACCAAGACCACCTCGGCCTTCTTTGAGCCCTCGATTGACTACGTGATTGTCAAAATCCCGCGGTGGAACTTTGACAAGTTCGCAGGGGCGGATCGGCGGCTAGGCCTGCAGATGAAGTCGGTGGGCGAGGTGATGGGCATCGGCCGCAGCTTCGCCGAAGCGCTGCAAAAGGCCTGTCAGAGCCTCGAGATCAAGCGCAACGGCCTCGGCGCAGACGGCAAAGAGAACCGCGATCTGCCCGCCTTGATGGCCGGCATCGAGGTGCCCACCGCCGAGCGCCTGTTCCACATTCACGACGCCATGCTGCTGGGCGTGCCGGCCAAGACGATTCAGAAAGCCACCTTCATTGACAAGTGGTTCTTGGCCGAGATCAAAAAAGTGGTGGCGATGGAAGACACCCTGGCCGAGCACGACCTCGACACGCTCACGCCCGAGCTGCTGCGTGAGTCGAAGCGGCTCGGCTTCGCCGACCGGCAGATCGCTCACCTGCTGGGCTGCCTCGAGAGCGAGGTCTATCGCCGTCGAAACGAGCTGGGCATCACGCGGGTCTATAAGCTTGTCGACACTTGCGCGGCCGAGTTCGATGCGCAGACGCCCTACTACTACTCGTCGTTCGAGGGCGAGAACGAATCGATCCCCAGCGACCGGAAAAAAGTCGTGATTCTCGGCTCGGGCCCTAACCGCATCGGTCAGGGCATCGAGTTTGACTACTCGTGTGTGCACGGGGTCCTGGCCGCGCGAGAGGTGGGCTATGAGACGATCATGATCAACTGCAACCCCGAGACCGTCTCGACCGACTTTGACATCTCGGACAAGCTCTACTTCGAGCCCGTGTTTTGGGAGCATGTGTATGACATCATCCAGCACGAGCGGCCCGAGGGTGTGATCGTGCAGCTGGGGGGCCAGACCGCGCTAAAGGTGGCCGAGAAGCTGAATAAGTATGGCATCCCGATCGTCGGCACGTCGTTCGACAGCATCGACCTGGCCGAAGACCGTGGGCGCTTTTCGACCCTGCTGCGCGACCTCGACATTCCCTACCCCCCCTTCGGCGTCGCGAAGAATGCCGCCGAGGCCATCGAGGTGGCCAATAGCATCGGCTATCCGGTGCTGGTGCGCCCTAGCTACGTGCTCGGCGGCCAGCGCATGCGGATCGTGATCAACGACGAAGACCTCGTCGACCACGTGGTGGGCACCCTGGCCGACTTGCCGGGCAACAACGTGCTCATCGACCACTTCCTCGACGGGGCCGTCGAGGCCGAGGTCGATGCCATCGCCGACGGCACCGATGCACACATCATCGGCCTCATGGAGCACATCGAGCCCGCCGGCATTCACTCGGGCGACTCGACAGCGGTGCTGCCGGCCTTTGACCTCAGCCCCAACGTCGTGGCTCAGATGCGCGACTATACCCACAAAATCGCTCGCGCGCTACAGGTCAAGGGGCTGATCAACATCCAGTTCGCCATCAAAGACGAGAAGGTCTATGTGATCGAGGCCAACCCACGTGCCTCGCGATCGGTGCCCTTCATCTGCAAGGCCTACAATCGCCCCTTTGTCAACTATGCCACCAAGCTCATGCTGGGCACGCATACGCTGAAGGATTTTGATCTGTCGGCCACGCTCGACGGTTTTGCCATCAAACTGCCGGTGTTCTCGTTCAACAAATTCCCCGGTGCTGAAAAAGAGCTCGGCCCCGAGATGAAGAGCACGGGCGAAGAGATCCGCTTCATCGCCACGCTCGACGACGAGTTCTTCCAGAAGCTCTACGGCGAGCGCAACCTCTACCTGAGCCGCTAGACCCATGGCGGCCTGGGCGAAGCGTCTGTGGGCCCTAGCGCTTGGCCTGTTGATCGCCTTAGGCCTTGGTGAAGGACTCGCGCGCCTGGTGGTGCCGCCCCCCGGTGGGGCACTGATCGAGCCCTATCGGCGTGTGCACCTGACCCAGTCACAGACCGACCGCCTGCCCCGCCGCATCGACTGGCGCGCCAACAGCCTCGGCCTGAGGGGCGCCGAGCTGCCCACCGACTCTGCCGTCACGCGCATCGTCTGCCTGGGGGGCAGCACCACCGAGTGCACCCTGCTCAACGACGGCCAGGTCTGGCCCGATGTGCTGCAGCAGGAGCTCGATCGCCGCGGGCACCGCGTGTGGGTGGGCAATGCAGGCCGCGATGGGCTCAGCACCTATGGTCAGCTGCGCCTGTTGCCCGAGCTGCTCGCCCGCACGCGCCCGCAGTTCGTGCTGCTGCTCAACGGCCCCAACGACATCGCTCGCACTGCCCCCAACCCCGAAGACCGCGACCTCGGCCTCGAGCCCGAGCTGCACCCCAGCGCATGGGGGCGCCAGGCGCGTCGCCTAGCGCAGCACTCGGCGCTGGTGCGCGGGCTAGTGCTAGCTATGCGCAGCCTGCGCCACAGCGAGGCCTATGCCCGCCGCCACGACCTCGCCTTTGAGCTGCGGGCGAGTCCCCATCCGGTCATCGCTGAGGCAGTTGGCGACAGCGTCATGGCCCACCGTGCCTACGCCGAGGCCTATCGCCAGCGGGTTGATTCACTTGCTCAGATGATTCGCGCGGCGGGCGCATTGCCGGTGGTCATCACCCACCCAGTGCTGGTTGGGCCCCATTCCAACGATAGCCTCGACCTGCAGACGCTCGCGGCCACCCCGCTGCACAACGGCGTGACCTATTGGGCCATTCTCGACACCTATAACCGCGCCGTGTGTCGCGATGCGCTCGTTCCCTACAGCCTGATTCGGCTCGGCGGGCCGCTGAGTCCACTGCCGCTGCCCAAGCCCTCGCCGTGCCCCTGCATCGACCTGGCCCAGCAGCCCCCTCGCCCGCAGCATTACTACGACCTCATGCACCTCGGTCGGGTGGGGGCGCAGCACCAGGGGCGAGTGCTGGCCGACTACATCGAGACCCTACTTGCCCAGCAGAAACTTAATCGCGATCAGCAGCAGCAGCCCGCCAAAAACGCGCTTGACCATCGGGCCCGATAGGGCCAGCGCCGCCTTAGAGCCCAGCCACGCGCCCGGTATGAAGCCCAGGCCGAGCACCAGCGCGATGCGCCAGTCCACATGGCCTTTTTGGTAGTAGTTCATCACACCTAGGATGCCCACGGGGATCATGAGCATAGCGAGCGTATTGCCCTGCGCGGCGTGCTGACTCAGGCCCAGGGCCATCACGAGGGCGGGCACGATCACGATGCCGCCCCCAACCCCGACCAGGCCGCTGAGCACGCCCGCGCCGATGCCGATGAGGACTAACACTACGATGCTTTCGGGTGACATAAGGCGCCGATTCATAGGGTGGATTAACTCGAGCCTCAAGCTACAGCACTGATGGCAGCTGCCAGCGCCCGTGCTAACTTTCGCAAGTGAAAACGAACCGTCGGGGTGTTTTTCGTGCGGGGCTTAGGGCCTTTGCTACGGCTCTGAGCGGCCTAGGGCTCACCTGGCGCCACTTCTGTCAGGCGCGCCGCCGCCGCGTGATGGCGGCTAGCCAAGGGGGATACTTCGACCAGGCCCCGGGCCGTGTCACGATTCAGTATCCGCAAGAGCGGCTCGCCGTGCCTGAAGTGGGCCGCTATCGCCTCTACATGGAGACCGAAGACTGCATCGGCTGTGACCAGTGCGCCCGCATCTGCCCCGTCGACTGCATCACCATCGAAAAGATCAAAGCCGTCGATGACCTCGGCCTCACCTCAGATGGCTCGAAGAAGAAATTCTACCTGCCCACCTTCGACATCGACATGGCCAAGTGCTGCTACTGCGGTCTCTGCACCGTGGTCTGCCCCACCGAGTGCCTGACGATGACCAAGTCGTATGATTTCGCCGAATACGACCGCGAGAATTTCATCTACCACTTTGGCAACCTCGCCCCCGAGCAGGCCCAGGCCAAGCAGGCTGAGCTGAATGCCTTCGAGGCCGCCAAAGCTGCCGCTAAGGCCGCCGCCACCAAGCCCGCCCCTGCTGCTGCCTGACGATGGTTACCGTGCTCTTCTACGCCCTGCTGGGGCTCGCGGGCCTGGCACTGGTCTATGTGCTGCTAACGCGCAACCTCGTGCGGACGCTCATCGGGCTGCTGTTTGTGCTCTTGGCGCAGGCCGCGCTCTATGCCTTCGCAGGGGCCGATGTGCTGGCTGTGTCGCAAGTGATCGTTTACGTGGGTGGGGTGCTGGTGCTGCTGCTGTTCGGGGTGATGCTCACCGGCCGACGGCTGCCCGCTGCTCAAGCCACGGTGGGCGAGATGCCCCGCACCGAGCTGCGCAGCGTGGGCGCAGGAGTGGTGGTAGTGGGGGTGCTGATGTGGGCGCTGGTGCAGGCGGTGCCGCCTGAGGCTCTGCGCGTGGCCGCTGCTGAGGCCCCACGCGCGGCAGAGCCACTAGCTCAGCTGATCGGCCACCTGAGCCTCACCGACTATCTGCTCGGCTTCGAGCTGCTCTCGATCGTCCTGCTCGTCGCCCTGGTGGGGGCTGCCCGCATCGCCCGCGCATGAACCTCTACCTCTACTTCCTCGTCTCGGTCGCGCTGTTCGGTGCGGGCCTATACCTGATTCTCACCCGGCGCAACGCCATTGGGGTGCTCATTGGCGTCGAGCTCGTCTTGAACGCCGCCCTGCTGAATCTGATCGCTTTTGACGGCGCCCGCCCGGCCCAGGCTGAGGGCCGCACCGCCGCGCTCTACCTGATGGTGCTGGCCGCCGCTGAGGCTGCCGTTGCCCTAGCACTCGTGCTCAACCTTTACCGCCGCCAGCGCAGCGTTGAGCTCGACGACGCCAGCGAGCTGCGGGGTTAACTTCGCCCTATGTCTCCAGCACAGATTCTCAAGTGGTTGGCCATCCTACTGGCGATCGTCGGCGTGCTCGGCCTCATGAGCTATGCACTGTGGCTCACCAGCGCGCGCGCGGGGGCTGATGCTCAGCAGAGCGTGAGCTCGCAGTCGGTGGTCGAGGCGGTGCGCGGGGTGGGGCGGCTCGAGCTGGCTCACTATCGTCTGTCGGTCACCCAAGCCACCGAAACCAATGTGCCGATCGTGCTCGGCATGCTTCAGATCCCGCGCAAGTCGAAGGTTCTCATCATCGCATCAGGCGAGGCCATTGGCTGCATCGACCTAGCCAAGCTCGACAGTGCGGCCGTGCAGATCGCCGATTCGGTGGTCACGCTCAGGCTGCCGGCGCCCGAGGTCTGCACGCACCGCGTCATCATGAGCGAGAGCGAAGTCTATTCCGCTGAGCACTCGATGCTGATGATGGGTGATGATCAGCTCAAGGCTGCACTGGTCAAGGGCGCCTTCAAAAACGCCGAGCAGACCGTGCTCGAGACGGCCCTGCAGCGCGGCATCCTCGACGAGACCAACAGGCAGGCGCAGACCTTCCTCACCTCGCTGCTGATGAGGCTGGGGTTCAAGCGGGTGGTGATCGTGCCAGCGCCCACGGGTGACTGCTAGCTAGGCGAAGCTGCCCTCGTGTGCTAGGGCGTCTGCTAAGCGAGCCAGATAGTCCGTTTGGCTGATCTCGACCGCCCCAAAGCGGCCCAAGTGTGGCGTCCAAAACTGGCAGTCCCACAGCCGATAGCCACGCGCGACCAGTCGCTGGTGGGTGAAATAGAGGCTCGCCTGGTCGGCCATCGGCCGGTGGTGAAACATGCTCTCGCCAAAAAAGGCCGCCCCGATCGCGACCCCATACTGGCCCCCCACCAGCTCGCCATCGTGGTAGAGCTCGAGGCTATGGGCATGGCCGAGCGCGTGCAGCTGCTCATACGAGGCGATGATGCGGGGTGAGATCCACGTCTCGTCGCGCGCGGCGCAGGCGCGTATCACCCCGCCGAAGTCAGCGTTCACCGTAACCGTATACGGCGTCTGGCGCAGGTGCCGTGCTAGGTTTTTCGGCACATGAAATGCATCAAGGGGCAGCACCCCCCGCGCCTGGGGCAGATACCAGTCGATGGCGTCGCTGGTGCTGTCGGGCGCCATCGGGAAGGCCCCCTGCCGATAGGCGGCCAGCAGCAGCGCAGGGTCGAGGGGATCGGCCATGCGCTAAGATGGCGCGCCCGTGCGGGTGGCGCTACCTTGCAGTCTGTATGAATGCACCGACCTGGGTCAATCGCCGCCTAGGCGCGCGAGGGCGCTGGCGCCGCCGCTGGCTGGGCGAGCTCGGCCTGGCGCTGCTGGCGATGGCCCTGCTCGAGCTATTGGCCGCATGGCTCTTTCACGCTGACTTTTTTGCCGACAGCTATACGCACGGGCGGCGCCTAGTGCAGCTCTACCGCGATGGGGCGACGGACGAAGCTCCACCCGTGTCGCCACATCCCTATCGCCTCTACCAGCGCACACCCGGCTACGCGGGGCAGTTCAACAGCCTGGGCTATCGCAACGCTGAGTTTGACCTCGTCAAACCCGCCGGAACGCTGCGCATCGTCTGCCTCGGGGGCAGCACCACCGACATGCACCCCTATCAGCCCGTGCGCGACAGCACCTGGCCTGCGCGCCTCGAGCGGCATCTGCTGCTGGCGATGGGTCGCCCCGTGCAGGTGATCAACGCCGGCCTGCCCGCCGCCACTTCAGCCGAACTGCTATCGGCCTATGTGCATCAGCACCGCCTGCTGCGCGCCGACTGGGTCATCTGGCACGAGGGTGGCAACGATGTCATTCCGGCACTCTACCCCGGCTATCGGGCTGACTACACCCATTACCGAGCGCCCGGGGTGGGCCCGCGCCCGCGCCCGCTCGAGCGCTCGCTGCTGGCCTCACACCTGGTCAAGGTGTTCTATGCCATCTGGCTCAATGCGACCCCCGCCACCGTGGCCCAGCAGCCCAGCGCGTTGGCTTCGATCACGGCCGACTCGGCGCTGGAGCGGGTGCGGCGCGTGCCACCGGTGGGACTGGCCCGACACCTCGACGCGTTCTTGCGCTATGCGCGGGCTGACTCGGCGCGCGTGCTTGTCGTGCCTTTTATTCAGGCCAGTGCCGCGCAGATCGACCGCACGCCCGGCTTCGAGGGCAAGGGCGAGGCCCTCGTCGAGGGTCTGGCGCGCAACCGAGCCGTGATGCAGCGTCTAGCCCAGCAGCACGGGGCCACGTGGGTCGACCTGCCCCCCGACCTCATTCCCGATTCCTCCTACGTCGACAACTGTCACCCCACGGCTCGCGGCGAGGCCATCAAGGCCGCCGCCATCGCTACCGCACTGCTCGCCGAGCTGCAGCCGCCCCCTAAGCGCGCGAGACGCTAGTGTGTTAGTGCGCTAGGCCCCGTCGTAGAGCTCATAGCTCTCGAGATAGGCCGGCACGATCACATTGTCCCAATCAAATCGCTCGCGAATCAGCTTCGCCAGCATCGTGCTCGCTTCGGGTTCGCCGTGCGTGATAAAGGTGCGCTTAGGGCTCGTGTCGAGGCGCGCCAGCCAGTCGAGCAGCTCCTGCTGATCGGCGTGGGCCGACAGGCCCTCGATGCGTTCGATGCGTGCTCTGACCGGCACCGTCTGCCCGAGCATCTTGATCTCGGCGGCCCCATCGAGCAGCTGTCGCCCCCGTGTGCCCTCGCCCTGATAGCCCACGAACAGCACCGTGTCGTTAGGTCGCGGCAGGCGGTTGCGCAGGTGGTGCAGAATGCGCCCCCCCGTCACCATGCCACTGGCCGAGACGATGATGGCCCCGCTCTCGACGCTGTTCAGCGCCTTGCTGTCGTCACGCGCGCGCACGAACTGCACCCCCTCGAAGTCAAACGGGCTCTCGCCGTCGAAGCCCTCCTCTTCGCGTCGGCCGTGCTTGGCGTAGAGCTGCGTGGCGTTGATCGCCATCGGGCTATCCACATACACCTTGCAGGGTGGGATGGCGCCCTTGCGCAGCAGGCGCTTGATGTAATAGAGCACCGACTGCGTGCGCCCGAGTGCAAAGGCCGGGATCACCACACAGCCCTTTGCGTCAAAGGTCTCGCGCACGATTTTGCCCAGTGCCGGACTGGGGTCGTGGTCGATCATGTCGCGGTTGCCATAGGTGCTCTCGATGAGCAGGATGTCGGCCTCGCGCACCGGATCGGGCGGGTCGAGCAGGGGGTCGTTGCTGCGGCCGAGATCACCGCTGAACACCACCCGCCGCCGGCCGAGCTTGCCGTTGAGCTCGAGGCTGAGCCAGCACGCGCCTAAAATGTGTCCCGCGTGCTGATACCACGCCCGGATGCCCTTCACCGGCTCGAAGTCATCGCCCAGACGAATCGGTCGCAGCAGATCAAGCACGGCCTCGGCGTCGGCCAGCGTATAGAGCGGCTTTGGCTCGGCATGACGCGAGTACCCCGATTTCTGGGCATACTCGGCTTCTTCCTCTTGCAGCTTGGCGGCGTCGCGCAGCATCATCGGAATCAGCTCGGCCGTGGCTCGCGAGCAATAGATCGGGCCGCCGAAGCCCTCGCGCACCAGCTTGGGCAGATAGCCGATGTGGTCGATGTGTGCATGCGTGAGCACGAGCGCCGAGATCGAGTCTGGCTCGATGGGGAAGTCGCCCCAGTTCAGCAGCCGCAGCGCCTTGGGGCCCTGAAAGAGCCCACAGTCGATGAGCACCCGCTCATGGTCCACTTCCAGCAGATACTTCGAGCCGGTCACCGTTTGACTGGCACCGAGAAACTTGAGTGTTACGCGCATGGCGAGGCTGATCGAGTCAAGGTTTAGCGGGTAGAAAGCTAGGCAGAATCCGCCACCCCCTCGTCACAGCTGTGGACAAGCCCATGCCTCGCGACCGCGCCCTCGCCGCCAGGGCGCTACCTTTGCCCCCGCACCACAGCTATGGCCAAAACCACCTCGACCGCCTACACCGAAGATTCCATCAAGTCGCTCGACTGGCGCGAGCACATCCGCCTGCGACCGGGCATGTACATCGGCAAGCTCGGCGATGGCACAGCCGCCGATGACGGCATCTACATTCTGCTCAAAGAGGTCGTTGACAACGCCATCGATGAATATCAGATGGGCGCAGGCAAGACCATCGAGATCAAGGTGAGCGAACACTCGGCGCGCGTGCGCGACTACGGCCGCGGTATCCCCTTGGGCAAAGTGGTCGAGGTGGTGAGCAAGATCAACACCGGCGCCAAATACGACTCGGGCGCCTTTCAGAAATCGGTCGGCCTCAACGGCGTCGGCACCAAGGCCGTCAATGCGCTCAGCAATCACTTCGTGGTCCAGGCCTTCCGCGAGGGGCAGGCCAAGGCGGCCGAGTTTCGCCAGGGTCTGCTGCTGAGCGAGACCCCCATCGAGAAAAGCGCCGAGCGCAACGGCACCCTCGTCACCTTTACCCCCGACGACACCGTCTTTCGCAACTTCCGCTTCAACACCGAGGTCATCGAGACCATGGTGTGGAACTACGTTTTCCTCAACCGTGGGCTCAGCATCCTGCTCAACGGGCAGCGCTACTTCTCAGACAAGGGCCTCGCCGATTTGCTCGCCCGCAATGCCGCCGCCGAAGAGCTCGTCTATCCGATCATTCACCTCGAGGGCACCGACATCGAGCTCGCCCTCACCCACGGCCAGCAATACGGCGAGCAGTACTATTCCTTCGTCAACGGGCAGCACACCACCCAGGGGGGCACACACCAGGCGGCCCTGCGCGAGGCCGTGGTGAAAACCATCCGCGAGTTCTATAAAAAGGACTTCGACCCGTCTGACATCCGGCAATCGATCATCGCCGCGCTCTCGATCCGTGTGCAAGAGCCGGTCTTTGAGAGCCAAACCAAGACCAAGCTGGGCAGCTCAGCCATGGCCCCCGACGGCCCGCCGCTCAAGAACTTTATCGTCGACTTCATCAAAAAGGAGCTCGACAACTACCTGCACCGCAACGGTGACATCGCCGAGGCCCTGCTCAAAAAAATCCTGCAGAGCGAGCGCGAGCGCAAAGACATGGCCGGCATCAAAAAGCTAGCGCAGGAACGAGCCAAAAAGGCCGCCGTGCACAACCGCAAACTGCGCGACTGCAAGGCCCACTTCGACAGCAAGCACGAGCGTGCCCACGAGACGATGATTTTCATCACCGAGGGCGACTCGGCCAGCGGCTCGCTCACGACCGCGCGCGACCCCGAGACGCAGGCGGTATTCTCACTCAAAGGCAAACCGCTGAACGTCTATGGCCTGACCAAGAAGATCGTTTACGAGAACGAAGAGTTCAACCTGCTGCAGCACGCGCTGAACCTCGAAGAGGGCGTCGAGGGCCTGCGCTACAACCACGTCGTGATCGCCACCGATGCCGACGTCGACGGCATGCACATCCGCCTGCTGCTGCTCACGTTCTTCTTGCAGTTCTACCCCGAGGTGGTGCGCGACGGCCACCTTTATATCCTGCAGACGCCGCTCTTTCGCGTGCGCAACAAGCAGCGCACGATCTACTGCTACGACCTGGCCGAGCGCGACCGCGCGATGCGCGAGCTGGGCGGCCGACCCGAGATCACCCGCTTCAAGGGCTTGGGCGAGATCAGTCCCGACGAGTTTCAGGCCTTCATCGGGCCCGACATCCGCCTCGAGCCCGTGCTGCTGCGTGGCGACCTGTCGGTGCCCCAGCTGCTCAGCTACTACATGGGCAAAAACACCCCCGAGCGCCAAGACCGCATCATCCTCAGCCTGCGCGTCGAGAAGGACCTCGCCGACGATCTGCCCATCGCCACCGAGGCGGACCTGGCCGAGCCCGTGCTGCAATAGCCGCCGCACCCCGCGCGTTTTCACTCACACGCCTTTGCCAATGGCCACCTTCGCCGAACTCATCCATTCAGAGAAGCCAACCCTGGTCGATTTCACGGCCACGTGGTGCGGCCCCTGCCAGGCGCAGGCGCCGATCCTCATCGACCTCGCGCGTGAGATGGGCGACCAGGTGCGCATCCTCAAAATTGACGTGGACAAAAACGCGGCGCTCGCCACCGAGCAGCGCGTGCAGGGTGTGCCCACGCTGATGCTGTTTCGACAGGGCAAATTGCTGTGGCGTCAGAGTGGCGTGCAGAGCCTCTCGACCCTGCGCGAGCAGGTGCAGCGCGCGCAGAAGGGGGCGGCGGCGTTCGACGGGCTCTATGGCGCGCGCCTCTGAGGTGTGGGCACGAGCGGCTCGATCGCCAGCCCCAGCGCGGGCACGAGCAGGGCCCCGATGGCATTGTACCACAAGTAGGCCACTGGCACCTCGAGCACATAGAGCCCTAGGATGACCAGCTGGGTGATCAGGCCCGCCACCACCACAGCGCGCGCGCCGACCTGCCGCACAAATAGTGCCGTCAAAAAGATGCCCAAGATGGTGCCGTAGAACAGCGAACCCAGAATGTTCACGGCCTCGATTAGGTTGCCCAGATAGCGGGCATAACCCGCAATAGCGATGCTAAAAATGCCCCAGGCCAGCGTCACTCCGCGCGACACCGCCACATAGTGCTCGGGCGTCTCATCGGGCCGCCACCGCGCTTGATAGAGGTCACACACTGTGCTCGAGGTGAGCGAACTAAACGCCGCCGAGATCGACGACATCGACGCCGCAAACACCACCGCGATCACCAGCCCCACCAGCCCCGGCGGCAGATAGCCCAGCACTAACGTCAGGAAGACATAGTCGGCGTCGTTGCGATCCTTCTTTGAGCCCACACGCTCGATGCAGTCGAGGGCCTGGGTGCGCAGGTGCCGCTGCTCGCCATCGGCCGCGTGCACGGCGGCCTCGGCGCGCCGAGCGGCGGCAGTGTCGCCCTGCTGCAGCGCCGCGTTCAGCGTGAGCAGGTGTGCCTTCTTCGCCTCATGCGCGGCAGTGTACTTCAGCTCGATGGTTTCGAAAGTCGCCGCTTCGCTCGAGGCCAGCACCCGCGCCCGCACGGCCGGGTTGAAAAACACCGGCGGCGCTGTGAATAGGTAGAACACAAACACCATCACCCCGATGAACAGGATCAGCACCTGCATCGGCACCTTCAGCAGGCCGTTGAGCACCAGTCCCATGCGGCTCTCGCGCACGCTCGGCGCCACCAGATAGCGCTGCACCTGGCTCTGATCTGTGCCGAAATACGACAGCTGTAGAAAAAAGCCTCCGATCAGTCCCGACCACAGCGTATAGCGGTCGGTCCACGACCAGGTGGGGGTCACCGCCTCGAGGCGGCCGAGGTGGCCCGCGAGTCGTAGTCCGTCGAGCACGCTCACCTCAGCGGGCAGCAGGCGCATCGCCACGATGAGCGCGGCGAGCATGCCCACCCAGATCACCGCCGTCTGCTGCAGCTGCGTATAGCCCACTGCTTTGGCGCCGCCTGTCACGGTATAGATGATGATCAGGCCCCCGATCAGCGCGCTCGTCACATACACATCCCAGCCCAGCATCACCTCGAGCACGAGCGCGGGCGCATAGAGCGACAGGCCCGTGCTCACGCCCCGTTGGATCAAAAACAGGCCCGCCGTCAGCGCCCGCGTGCGGTAGTCAAAGCGCCGCTCGAGGTATTCATACGCCGTGTACACCCCCAGCCGGTGAAACACCGGGATGAAGGCCACACACAGCACGACCATCGCCACCGGCAGCCCGAAGTAGAACTGCACGAAGCGCATGCCATCGTGATAGCCCTGCCCCGTCGTCGACAGGAAGGTGATCGCGCTCGCCTGCGTGGCCATCACGCCCAGCCCGACCATGTACCACGGGATCTCGCGGTTGGCGAGCAGATAGCTCGACAGCGTGCGCTGCCGGCCGCCCTTCCACACCCCATAGAGCACGATGCCCACGAGCGTGACGATCAGCACCAGATAGTCGAGCGCCTGCATGGCTTAAAAGGAGATCGTTAGCCACACCAAGCCAGCGATGCAGATCGCCAACCACACGATGATCACCGCATAGACCCGTGGCCAGCTGCCCAGCAGGGGTGGGCGCTCGTCTTCGCTGGGCGTCGGCGTCTCGTCGGTCACGGGGCTGGGTGTGCTCACGGGCGGTTCGTGCTGCCGTTGGGGCGGTCGCTGCCCGTGAGCGAGAGCAAGTTCGCAAACAGGCGATAGGCGCCCGGCACCCCGGCGGGCAGCTGGCGAAAGAACGCCAGGCCGGTGTACACAAACGCGCCCTTGCCCACCGAGGCCACTAGCAGCATGCCGCGCGCGCTCGGCTCGCCGGGGTCGTGCCCCTCGAGCGGCTGGGCATAGCGCGCATCCACCCCGCCGGCGAAGTAGAGCCCCCGCTCTTGCACCCATCCGTCGAAGTCGGCCGGCGTCAGCCGGTTCGGCGTCGTCAGGGCCGGGTGCTCGGGCAGCGCAAAGCGCAGAGGCGCCGTTTCGTCGGCGATGCGCTCACGCGTCAGCACAAAGGGGTAGGGGCCCAGCGTTGGCGTCAGCAGGCTCGCCGTGGTCTGATACTGCACCACGACCGTGCCGCCCAGCTCGGCATAGCGCACGAGGCGTGCCACCCAGTTTTTCGCCAGCGCATCGACATTGTATGCCCGCACGCCCACCACGATGGCGTCGAGCCGCAGCATGGCGGCCGGGTCGGTGGCCAGCAGCTGCTCCCCTGTCAGGGGCTCGACACTGAGGCCCAGCTGACGTAGCGCGGCGGGCACCTCGTCGCCCGCGCCCATCACATAGCCCACCCGCCGCGCGGCGCATTGCACCGTCACGCGCGTGAGGCGCGCCGAGGCCGGGCGATAGAGCACCTGGTATGGAATGTGATCATACTGCACGCGCGTTCGGCTCAGCGCCGGGGCGCCGTCCACCAGGGCGCTCACAGCCCCTCCGCGCTCGCCCGGCGTGACCGTGAAGCGAACAAGCGTGTCGGCGTCGCGCGCCCCCAGGGAATAGCTCAGCTCGGCGGGCTCGGCGCGCCAGCCTTCGGGCAGCTCTAGGCGCAGCCGACCTTGGGTGGCGCCGCTCAGCGCCGTCACCCGCAGCCCCACCGCGCGCGGGCCATCGGCGAACACAAATGCTTTCTCGTCGAAGCTCACCGACACCCCGGGGCCCACCTCGACGGCGCGGTAGCGGTCGCCCTGCGTGGGGTCTACCCAGCGGTGCTGCACGGGCAGCGTGAGGCCGATGCGCTGACCGGCCACCTCCACCTCGATCGCCTGCGTTGGGCTGAGCGGCGCGTCGGGCGTGCCCCGCCGTGGCAGCGGCGACTGAAACAATCCGCCGCGCGGCGGAGGGTCTAGCCAATAGGGTCCGCTCAGGGCAGGCGCGGGCAGCGAGAGGTCGCGCGTCAGCAGTGTGTTGCCGACGAGCTCGATGCGCTCGCTGTTGATGTGCACGGCGAGCGGCAGTGCGCTGCGGTGCAGCGCGCTCAGGCTCGCCGCGATGCGCCCGCCGCGCAGGCTCGTAAACTCAGCCGCCGTCAGCTCGGCATAGAAGCCCGCACAGCGCAGCAGCGTCTGCTCGACGAGATAGCGCCGGGCGCGCACGATAGCCGCGTCGCTGCGCGCCTCGAGGGCGCGCAGGGCCACCAGCGCTTCGGCCAGTGCAGGCACCGCCCGGCTCGGTTCTGTGGGCGTGAAGGCAGCCTCGGCGCGTGCCAGCGCAGCCTGCACTGCAGCGCCGCCGGGCAGGCGCGCCCAGTCCTGCTCCACGCCCTCGAGCAGGTCCCGCTCGGCGCGAGGGCCGAGCTTGTGCTGCAGATAGTCGAGTCGGCTGCCGCGCCGCTGCGGCGCGCCAAAACCCTGACTCTTGTGCTGGCTGCGGCTGAGCCCCGCCACCTCGGTGTAGCTCATGCCCAGCTGCGGGTTATACGCGCCCACATCTACGCTCAGCCAGTCGGCGGGCGCGGGTGTGGCGCTGGGCTGGCCCGGCCGCGAGCCCGATGTCCAAGCATTCCAATACACCCGCCGCACCTGCCAGGGCTTCACATAGGCGAGTTGTTCCGCAAAGCGTTTGGGGTCGGCTGCGGCCGCATACGCCTCTTCGGCCAGCAGGGCCGAGGCCGTGTGGTGACCGTGGCCGCCGCCCCCATCGGTCGGGAAACGGCAGATGATCACGTCCGGCTGCACCGTGCGGATCGTCCACACCACATCGGCCAGCACCGAGTCGTGCGGCCACTGCTGATAGGCCTCGTCAGGACTCTTGCAGAAGCCCAAATCCACCGCCCGCGTGAAGCGCTGCTCGGCCCCGTCGATGCGCCGCGCCTGCAGCAACTCATGCGTGCGAATCAAGCCCAGCAGCTCACCCTGTTCGGGCCCGATCAGGTTCTGCCCGCCGTCGCCGCGCGTCAGCGACAGATAGACGGTGCGCACCTTCCGCTCGCTCGCCAGATAGGCCAGCATCGCGGTGTTTTCGTCGTCGGGGTGAGCGGCGATATACATCACCGTGCCCGTCACCTGGGCGCGTTGGATGTCGAGCAGCAGCCGCCCGGGGGCAGCCTCGGCGGGGTTCAGGCCCACCTGTGCTTGCAGCTGGCCCAAGCCAAGACTTACGATGAAAAAAGAGAGAACGAACAGGTGTCGCATACGGCAAAGCAGGCCCTAAGGTGGGCAGAATTCCTGCCCCTGCGTTGTTCGTCCACGTTAGCATTTCTTAAGCGCGCTGCGGCACGCGCACCACCTGGCGCAAGATGCTCACCACACGGTCGATTTCGTCGCGTGTGTTCTGCACACCGAAGCTAAAGCGCACCGAGTTCGCGATCCGCTCAGGGCTATGACCCAGCGCCGACAGCACGTGCGAGGGCGTGACCGAGCCCGACGTGCAGGCCGAGCCCCCCGAGGCCGCCACTCCCTGTATGTCGAGGTTGAACAGAATCAGACTCTCGAGATCATCACCTGGGAAGCCCACGTTGAGCACCCACGGCAGGCCACCCTCGGCCCGCACATCGCCGTTGAACTGCACGCCCGGCACCTCGGCCTGCAGGCGGCCCATCATATACCTTTTCAGGTCGTGTAGGTGGGCCAGGTGAGCCTGCTGCTCAGCAATGCACAACTCGAGCGCGCGCGCCATGCCCACGATGTAGGCCACGTTCTCGGTGCCGGCGCGTTGGTTGCGCTCTTGCCCACCGCCCGAGAGCATCGGCGGCAGCGCATGCCCCTCGCGCACGAACAATAGCCCCACGCCCTTAGGGCCGTAGAACTTGTGCGCGCTCGCCACCAGATACTGCACCGGCCAGGTCTGCAGGTCGATCGGCAGGTGCCCTACCGTCTGCGTCGTGTCGCAGTGAAACACGGCGCCATAGCGCTGGCATAGTTCGGCGATGGTCTGCACAGGGTTGAGCGTACCGATCTCATTATTGCCGTGCATGAGCGACACGAGGGCGGTGCCCGGCTGCTGCAGCAGTCGCTCGAGCGCCTCGAGGTCCACGTGCCCCTCGCGGTCTACCGGCAGCCAGTGCAGCGGAATGCCGTGGCGCTGGTGCAGGTCTTCGAGGGTGTGGCATACCGCGTGGTGCTCGAGGGGCGAGCTGATCAGGCGCTGCACGCGCCCCTGCGCCACGGTCTGACGCAGCGCGGCGTTGTCGGCCTCAGTGCCCCCGCTGGTGAAGATGATCTCGGCCGAGGCGCAGTTCAGCAGGTGGGCCACAGAAGAGCGGGCCTCTTCGATCGCCGCGCGCAGCTGCCGCCCATAGCTGTGAATCGACGAGGGGTTGCCATACTGCTCGGTCAGATAAGGCAGCATGGCCTCGAGCACACGGGGGTCGAGCGGCGTCGAGGCGGCGTTGTCGAGATAGATGCGGGCGGGCTGCATAGACGGCACGACGTTAGGTTGACTTAGGCGAGCTGCTGAATGCTGCGTTTGACGGTGTCGGCCAGCGCCGAGGCCTCGCTGGCCGTGGGCGCCTCGGTATAGATGCGGATGATCGGCTCGGTGTTCGACTTGCGCAGGTGGGCCCAGCGGTCGGGCCAGTCCACTTTTACGCCGTCGCGCCGATCGACCTGCTGATCGCTGTTTTGAGCGGCGAAGGCCTCGAGCAGGGCATCCACATTCAGCCCCGGTTGCAGCGCGATCTTCTCTTTAGCCATCGCATACTGAGGATACTCGGCCTTGAGCTGCAGCAGGGTCTTGCCCGAGCGGGCCAGGTGGCTGAGCACCAGCGCGATGCCGACTAGGGCGTCGCGGCCATAATGGCTGGGCGGATAGATGATGCCGCCGTTGCCCTCGCCGCCGATCACCGCGCCGGTGCGCTTCATCTCGGTCACCACGTTGACCTCGCCCACGGCGGTGGCGCTATAGGGCTGCCCATGCCGAGCGCAGATGTCGCGCAGCGCGCGCGACGACGAGAGGTTCGACACCGCCGGGCCGGGCGTGCGGCTCAGCACATAGTCTGCCACGGCCACCAGCGTATACTCCTCGCCGAACCACGAGCCGTCTTCGCACACGAGTGCCAGGCGATCGACATCGGGGTCCACCGCGATGCCGATGCGGCCGCGTCGAGCGGTGCCGTTGGCGGCGTGCTCGCTGCGAATGACGCTGCACAGCTCCGTCAGGTGCTCGGGCAGGGGCTCAGGGTTGTGGGCAAACTGCCCGTCGGCCTTGCAGTTCACCTCGACGATGTCGTCGATGCCCAGCGCCTTGAGCAGTTCGGGCACATACACACCGCCCGAGCTGTTGACGGCGTCCACCGCGATGTGGAAGCCCGCCGAGGCGATGGCCTTGCGATCCACCAGATCGAGGGCCAGAATGTGGTCAATGTGGGCGTGCAGGTGGCGGGCCTCTAGGCGCGTGCGGCCCAGCTCCTGCACGGGCACAAACGCGTAGTCGTCGCTGCGATAGCGGGCCAGCACGGCCTCGCCGTCTGCCGCCGAGATGAACTCGCCCCGGGCGTTGAGCAGCTTGAGGGCATTCCACTCGACCGGATTGTGCGAGGCGGTCAGTACGATGCCGCCGGCCGCGCGCTCGAGCGTCACGGCCAGCTCGACCGTGGGCGTGGTGGTGATGCCCAGCGAGACCACGTCGAGGCCCAGTCCGTTGAGCGTGGCGCACACCAGGTCGTGCACCATTGGGCCCGAGGGGCGCGCGTCCATGCCCACCACTACCGTCCGGCCCGTGCCCTGGGTGCGCAGCCAGCTGCCATACGCCGCCGCGAACTTCACCACGTCGAGGGGGCTTAGGTTCTGGCCAGGGGCGCCACCGATGGTGCCGCGTACGCCTGAGATCGATGCCAATAGTGCCATAGAGGGGCCGCTGGCGCGGCTTTGGGGCTCAAGTGCTTGGGGCGCAAAGGTACGCCTTTGCGCCCGAATCGCCCCCTGACCGCCCTGAGCCCTAGGCCCTTCGCTACCTTTGCACCCGAATTGGCGCGCCCCCGCGCCCCCGTCCCATGAGTGCTGACACCCGACACTACACCCCGCAGCAGTTCGAGGCCCGCTGGCAGGCCCGCTGGCAGGCCGAGCGCACCTTCGCCGCCGAGCGCATCTCTGACCGGCCCAAATACTACGTGCTCGACATGTTCCCCTATCCCTCGGGTGCGGGCCTGCACGTGGGCCACCCCCTGGGCTACATCGCCAGCGACATCCTTGCCAAATACAAGCGGCTCAAGGGCTTCAACGTGCTGCACCCCATGGGCTTCGATGCCTTTGGCCTGCCCGCCGAGAACTACGCCATCCAGACCGGGCAGCACCCCGCCGTCACCACCGCTGCAAACACCGACACCTTCCGACGTCAGCTCGATGCCATCGGGCTCACCTATGACCCCGACGCCTGGACCAAGACCTCTGACCCCGACTTCTACCGCTGGACCCAGTGGATGTTTCTCCAGCTCTTCGACAGTTGGTACGACCGAGCCGCTGATCGCGCCGAGCCCATCGCCGCACTCACGGAGCTTTTCGCCCGCCACGGCAACGACCCCGCGCGCGTGTCAGCCGCCGTCGCCCCCGACTACGACGGTCGCTTCTCGGCCGAGGCCTGGCGCAGCATGCCCCACGACGAGCAGCAGCGCATCCTGCTGCACTACCGCCTGGCCTACCTGTCCTATGACATGGTCAACTGGTGCCCCGCACTCGGCACCGTGCTGTCCAACGACGAGGTCAAAGACGGCCTGAGCGAGCGCGGCGGCCACCCCGTCGAGCGCCGCCCCATGCGCCAGTGGAGCCTGCGCCTCACCGCCTATGCCGAGCGCCTGCTGCGCGGCCTCGACACCCTCGACTGGCCCGCCTCGGTCGTCGACATGCAGCGCCACTGGATCGGCCGCAGCGAGGGCGCCAGCATCCGATTCGAGGGCCTCGGCGCCGACTTCAGCATCGAGGTGTTCACTACCCGGCCCGACACGGTCTTTGGCTCCACGTTCGTCGTCATCGCGCCTGAGCACGAGCTCGTCGAGCGCATCACCACCCCCGAGCGCCGCGCCGAGGTCATGGCCTACGTCGAGCATGCCAAAAACCGCAGCGAGCGCGAGCGCCAGGCCGATGTCGTCCACGTCACGGGCGTCGACACCGGCGCGCGCGTGCGTCACCCCTTCACAGGGGCCGAGCTGCCCGTGTGGGCGGCCGACTATGTGCTCGCTGGCTATGGCACCGGCGCCATCATGGCCGTGCCCGGCCACGACGAGCGCGACTGGCGCTTTGCCCGTCAGTTCGAGCTGCCCATCGTCGAGGTGGTCAGCGGGGGCGACATCACGCAGGCCGCCCACGTTTCCAAAGACGCCCCGATCGTCAACAGCGACTTTCTCACCGGCCTCGCCGTGCCCGCCGCCATCGCGCGCTGCACCGCCGAACTCGAGGCGCGCGGCATCGGCGCGGGCCGCGTCACCTACCGCCTGCGCGACGCCATCTTTGCCCGCCAGCGCTACTGGGGCGAGCCCATCCCCATCGCCTACCGTGGCGAGGTGCCCGAGCCACTCGACGAATCGGCCCTGCCGCTGACCCTGCCCGAGGTCGCCCGCTACACCCCCACCGGCACCGGCGAGAGCCCGCTGGCTGCTGTAGAAGAGTGGGTGAACCTGCCCGACGGCCGCCGCCGCGAAACCAACACCATGCCCGGCTGGGCCGGCTCGTCGTGGTACTTCCTGCGCTACCTCTCGCCGCGCGACGCCGAGCACTTCGTCACGCCCGGCCTGGCCGAGCGCTGGATGCCCGTCGACTTCTACCTCGGCGGTGCCGAGCACGCCGTGGGCCACCTGCTCTACGCCCGCTTCTGGACGATGTTCCTCTACGACCGCGGCTGGTGCCCCGTGGCCGAGCCCTTTCAGAAGCTCGTCAACCAGGGCATGATCCAAGGCCGGTCCAGCTTTGTGTACAAACGCAAAGACGCCGACGTCTTCACCTCCAAAGGGCTCATTCAGAACTTCGACGACTACATCGCCCTCCATGTGGACGTGAGCCTCGTCAAAGACGATGTGCTCGACCTCGAGGCCTACCGCACGTGGCGGCCCGAGTTTGCCTCGGCTCGCTTTGAGTTGGAGAATGGCAAATACGTCTGCGGCTGGGAAGTCGAAAAGATGTCGAAGTCAAAGTACAACGTCGTCAACCCCGACGACCTCTGCCGCCAATACGGCGCCGACACCTTCCGCCTCTACGAGATGTTCCTCGGCCCGCTCGAGCAGAGCAAGCCGTGGAATACCAACGGCATCACCGGCGTGTTCAACTTCCTTAAGAAGCTCTGGCGCCTGTTCTACGACGAGCAGGGCGCGCTGGCCATCACAGCCGAGGCCCCATCGCCCGACGAGCTCAAGGTGCTGCACCAGACGATCAAGAAAGCGGACGAAGACGCTGAGCGCCTGAGCTTCAACACCACCGTGCCACAGTTCATGATCTGTGTCAACCGGCTCGGCGAGCTCGGCTGCCGCAAGAGCGCCGTGCTCGAGCCCCTGCTGATCGTCATCGCCCCCTTTGCGCCCCACCTCGCTGAGGAGCTCTGGGCGCAGCTGGGCCACACCCAGAGCATCTTCCACCAGGCTTACCCCGCGTGGGACGAGCGTCACTTGGTCGAGTCAGCCTTCGACTACCCCGTGTCGGTCAACGGCAAACTGCGCACCAAGCTCAGCCTGCCCCTCGACCTCGCCCCGGCTGACATCGAGCGCGAGGTGTTGGCCCTCGACGAGCTCAAGAAGTACTTCGACGGCAAGCCCGTGAAAAAGGTCGTGGTCGTACCCGGCAAGATTGTTAATGTCGTCGTCTAGCATGAGGTGCCGCACTTGGCTTGCAGGTCTGCTGGTCGCGTTTTGCGCGACCCACGCCGCCGCGCAAGACGTGCGCCTGCTGCGCAGCACCCCCGAAGACTTCATCGCCGATCAGCTGGCGGCCCCCCGCGTGCGCGCTGCGCGGCGGACGGTGGGCGCCGGCCTACGCGCCGAGCTGGCGGCTCTGGGCATCACCCGCGGCTACAGCCTCTACCTCCGCGCCTTTAAGCAAGAGTTCACGCTCGAGGC
>VYMD01000055.1_pt1 | contig 38888 bp, 34 predicted proteins | sample 5115311 | NCBI WGS metagenome assembly VYMD01 (sample SAMN12291779, study PRJNA351875) | freshwater metagenome | isolation source: freshwater lake | place: USA: Michigan, Wintergreen Lake | collected 2013-08-08
GTCGGTGCCGCGCTGACGATAGGCGCGGGCGCGTTCGGCGGCCGAGCCGCTGAGCGCGCCCTGCAGCGCGTCGAGCGTGGCGGGCACGATGCGGTCGGCTAGGCCGAGGGCCACCGCCTCGGTGGCGGTGTAGTAGGTCTCGGCATCCATAGCGGCGACGAAGGCCTCGGGCGACCGGCCCGATTTGGTGGCATAGACCTCGAGCAGCTGACGGCGCAGGCGGTCGAGTTCGTCGGCCGTCTGGCGCAGGCTGTCGCTGTCGCCCTCGGTGCGCGCCCAGGGGTTGTGAATCATGATCTGGGCGTTGGTGGCGATGCTGGCGGGCTCACCCGCCATGACCACCACCCCGGCCATGCTGGCGGCTAGGCCATCGACCACCGTCTCGACGCGCGCGCCGCGGTGGCGCAGGCTGACGAGCTGGTGATAGATGGCAAAGCCGCTGAAGACCTCGCCGCCGGGCGAGTGCACACGCACCTGCAGCGGGCGCAGCTCAGCCGCATCGGGCGGATACCAGGCGGTGAGCTGGCGCCCGACGCGCTGGGCCTCGGCGGCATCGATCGTGTCGTAGAGAAGGAGGACGTTCGGTTCCATGGCCCAAACGTGCGGGGCTCGGCAGGCGGGCCCAAGGGCAGCTGCCGCACGGCGGCATGGGGGCGCCGCATTGCGGCGAAGCGCAGCCTCAACGCGTTAAAAAGCCTGAAATCCCGCAGGCTCAGGCCACGGCCGTGGGAAAACGGGCGGTAGCTTTGGCCGTTTTTCTACCCCCAGCCTCCCGAATGAAAACCCTCACCCGCCTGGGTGCGCTCGCGCTGCTCGCAGCCGCGTGCACACCTACGTCAAAATACCCCGACGTGAAACCGCCTGTAGCCGAAGTCAAGCCACACGAAACCAAGATTCATGACACGACACTGGTGGACAACTACCACTGGCTGCGCGACATGAGCGAGACCAAGCGCCCCGAGATCATTAGCTATCTGAACGCTGAGAATGCGTACACCGACACGATGCTGGCGCACACCAAGCCGTTTCAAGAGGCGCTCTTCACCGAGATGGTGGCCCGCATCAAAGAGGACGACAGCAGCGCCCCCTACTTCCTCGACGGCTATTACTACTACACCCGCACCGAAAAGGGCAAGCAGTATCCCATCTATTGCCGCAAGAAGGGCAGCCTAGACGCCTCCGAGCAGGTGCTTATGGACGTGAACGAGCGCGCCAAGGGTCACGGCTTCTATAGCGCCATCGGCCTGAGCATGAGCCCGAGCGATAAGATCATGGCCTTCGCCGAAGACACGAACGGCTATCGCAAATACAACATCCGCTTCATCGAGCTGGCCACGGGCAAAGAGCTGCCCGACATTCTGACCAACATCTCGGGCCTGACCTGGGGTGCCGACGACCAGCACTTCTACTACTCGGCCAACGAGCAGACCACGCAGCGCAGCTACATGGTGAAGCTGCACAAACTGGGCACGCCTGCCGCCAGCGACCTGGTGCTCTATCACGAGAAAGACCCGGTGTTCAGCACCACTATCAGCCGCACGCGCGACCGCCAGTATATGACGATCAGCACGGGCAGCTTCAGCACCAATCGGCACTGGACAGCGCCGATCGCCAAGGCGACCCAGGCGACGGCCTTCACCGAGTTCACCCCGATGGAAAAGGGGCACGAGTTCGACATCGACCATGCCAATGGCGAGTGGCTGATCCTAACCAACCGCGATGGCGCGACCAATTTCAAGGTCATGAGTTGCCCCGACGGCAAAACCGACGTGAAGAACTGGAAGCCCCTGATTGAGCACCGCGCCGACGTGACCATCGAAGACGTTGAGGCCTTCAAGGGCTGGGCGGTGATCAGCGAGCGCAAGAATGGCCTGGTGCAGCTGCGCGTGCACAAGCATGGCGAGGCGGTGGACAAAGACACCTACATCCCGTTCAACGACCCCTCGTATGTGGCCAGCACCTCGACGAACCGGATGTATGACACCCCGGTCATCCGCTACAGCTACACCTCGCTCACTACCCCCAATAGCACCTATGACTATGATGTGGCCGGGGGCAAGAGCACGCTGATCAAGCAGCAAGAAGTCGTCGGCGGCTTCAAGGCCGAGGACTATGTAAGCGAGCGCATCTGGGCCAAAGCCAAGGATGGCAAAGAGGTGCCGATCTCACTCGTTTACAAAAAGAGCCTGAAGAAGTCCGGCGGCAACCCGACGCTGCTGTATGCCTACGGCAGCTATGGCTACAGCACCGACCCGACGTTTAGCAGCATCCGCCTGAGCCTGCTCGACCGGGGCTTCGTCTTCGCCATCGCCCACGTGCGCGGCGGCAGCGATCTGGGCCGCGGCTGGTATGACGACGGCAAGCTGATGAACAAGATGAACACGTTCACCGACTTCATCGCCTGCGCTGACCACCTGATCGCCGAGAAGTACACGAGCTCGCAGCAGCTCTTCGCCCAGGGTGGCAGCGCCGGCGGCCTGCTGATGGGCGCCATCGCGAATATGGCCCCCGACCGCTTCAAGGGCGTGCATGCCGCCGTGCCCTTCGTCGATGTCATCAACACGATGCTCGACGAGAGCATCCCGCTGACGACGGGCGAGTTTGAGCAGTGGGGCAACCCCAAAGAGAAGGCCGCCTTCGATTACATGCTCAGCTACAGCCCCTATGACAACGTCAAGGCGCAGGCGTATCCGAACATTCTCGTGACGACGAGCCTGAACGACAGCCAGGTGCAGTATTGGGAGCCCGCCAAGTGGGTGGCCAAGCTGCGCGCCACCAAAACCGATCAGAACGCGCTGCTGCTGAAGTGTGAGATGGCCGGGGGCCACGGCGGCCGCTCAGGCCGCTACGACAGCCTGCGCGACGACGCGTTCGAGTTCGCGTGGATGCTCGACCTCGCTGGCATCGCCAAGTAAGCTGCGCGTAACAGCCTGACGAAAGCGGGGCCCGAGGGCCCCGCTTTTCATTTGTACACCACCTCACGCTGCCACTGCCCGGCAGGCTGGCGGTGCAGGCGCCAGAATTCATCGGCGATGCGGTCAGGGTCGAAGTGCGTGCCGCGCGCGACGCTGCCTGCGATGGTGACCGTGGCGACGTGGATGCCCAGCGGCTCGAGTTCGCCGGCGAGGGCGCCAGCGAGGTTGCGCACGGCGGCCTTGCCCGCACCGAGCGAAGCCCCCATCGGAAAGGGTTCGAGGGCCGAACCCCCACCCGTGATCAGGATGGTGCCCGACTTGGCCGATTTCATGCCCGGCAGCACACTCTGCGCCGCCACGAGCGCCCCGGCCACGTTGACCTTGAGGTCGTCGAGCAGGTCGGCGGCCTTGAGCTGCGAGGGCAGTGCCGGGCGAAACACGGCGGCGTTGTAGATCAGCACGCGCGTGGGGCCCAGCTCTTTGTGCAGACGCTCGAAGGCAGCCTCGAGCATGCCCGGATTGGCGGCGTCGGCCACATAGCCGGTGGCCTTGACGCCCCGCTTGGCGAGGTCGGCGGCAAAGGCGTCGAGCTGGTCTTGGCGGCGGCCGATGAGCGCCAGGCGGCAGCCCTCGCGCCCAAAGCGCGCGGCCAGGCCCATGCCCATGCCCTCACCCATGCCGACGATGGTGCAGAGATCCATAGGTGTCAATACATTGAATTGGCGACAAACGTAGCAAAAGCTAACGGCTCGCCGCAGCGGAGTTCGCCCGTCCTATCTTGGGGTAAACCCTGCCGCTATGTCAAGCCCCACCACCGCCCCGCCGCCCGCCGATGGCGTGCGCTACCGCAGCCTAGCCGAGTTCTATCCCTTTTACCTGAGTGAGCACCGCAACGACACAAGCCGACGGCTCCACTTCATCGGCACGGGGCTGATCATCCCCATCTTCTTTTACGCGCTCTTCACCCAGACGTGGGGAATGCTGTGGCTGGTGCCACTGGTCGGCTATGGCTTCGCGTGGGTGGGCCACGCCTTCTTTGAGAAGAACAAGCCCGCCACGTTTCAGTATCCGCTCTATTCGCTGGCGTCAGACTTTCTGATGTTTGGCGACATCGTGCGGGGCAAGGTGAAGTGGTGAGTCTCAGGGGCTGAGTTCGTGCAGTAAAGCTTCGACTTTAGCCACCTGCTCAGGCAGGGGCAGGGCGGCATCGAGCCAGCGCAGGTCCGGCACGCGGCGCAGCCAGGTGAGCTGACGGCGCGCATACTGCCGGCTGTGGGCCTGCACCTGGCGGATGCATTCATCTCGGTCAATCGCGCCCTTGAGGTGGGCGATCACCTCGGTATAGCCGATGCTCTGCAGGCCCGGCGCCTGCGGCCCATAGCGCTGCACGAGCGCGCGCACCTCTGCCACCAAGCCCGCGTCGAACATCGCCTGCACGCGCGTGTCGATGCGGCGGTGCAGCGCGGCCCGGTCGAGATCGAGGCCCACGACGACCGTGCGCCAGGGCAGCGGCCGTCGCTGGCCCGTGCGCAGCGCTGACACCGGCACGCCCCCCGAGGCACGCAGGAGCTCGACGGCACGCTTGACGCGGGCGGGGTTCTGGCGGTCGAGGGGCAGGCCTGGGTCGGCAGCGTCGAGCTCGGCGAGCAGGCGGGGCAGGCTCCCCGCGCGATAGTCGGCGTCCACAGCCGCGCGCAGGGTGGGGCTGACGGTGGGCAGTTCATCGAGGCCCTCGAGCAGCGCCCGCACGTAGAAGCCTGTGCCCCCCGCCACCACCTGCACGGGCGACTGCCCCCACAGCTGCGGCAGCAAGGCCTCGACCCGCCGCGCGAAATCGGCGGCGGTGGTGGGCTGGTCGGGCTCGAGCTCGTCGAGGCCGTAGTGCGCGATGCCTCGGCGCTCGGCGGGGGTGGGCTTGCCCGTGCCGATGTCGAGGCCACGATACGTCTGGCGGCTGTCGGCCGAGATCACACTACAGCGCCAGCGTTCGGCCAGGGCCACGGCGAGGGCAGTCTTGCCCACGGCTGTGGGGCCCAGCAGCACGACGAGCGTGTGCGGCGGGCCTGAGGGCTGAGCGGCGGGCGATGACACGCCCAAAGATGCAGCACCGCGCCTAGGCGAGGCCGAGCGCGAGGCGGTCGGCGAGCGCGCCGTGCTCGGCCGAGCGGGCGAGCTGGCGCACCCAGGCCTCAGGGACGCCGCTCATGCCGTAGCAGAGGCCCGCCAGGCCGCCGGTGAGCGAGGCGTTGGTGTCGGCGTCGTCGCCGAGGTTGGTGGCGGCGAGCACGGCGCTGCGGAAATCATTGGTCGTCAATAGGCACCAGAGGGCCACCTCGAGCGTGGCCACCGCGTCGCCCTGCGAGTCGAGCGTGTCCACCGACGCGCCAGCTAGCGCCCCCGAGAGAATGCGGTCAAAGCGGGCGCGCTGCTCAGGGCTCAGCCGCGCAGCCTCAAAGAGCTCGGGCAGGTGACCATTGGTGGTTGCCATCGCGGCGGGCAGGGCGCTGCCACTCACCATCGCATGGCCCAGCAGCACGGCATAGCTGGCGCTCAGCACAGCCAGGGGGTGCGGATGCGTCAGGCTGACCACCCCCTGCACGATGTCAAACAGCTCGCGGGGGCTGCGGCCGCGGCCGATGAGGCAGATGGGCAGGGCGCGCACGAGGGCATCGTTGCCGTGGGCATGCTCGACGAACTCGGGCAGTTCGGCGGGGTTCACGCCACTCTCGAGATACATCAGCGCCGTGCGCATGCTGAGCGAGAGGTCAAAGTGGCTGCCGCTGGCCGTCCACTCGGCGTCTTCGTACCAGCGCAGCAGCATGTCGTGCATGTCGGCGACGAACTTCTCGACTTCGTTGGGCACGCGCTCGGCTAGGGCCTCGGCCTGGCAGAGGGCTAGGGCGGTGTCGTCGCTATAGGTGCCCGGGGGCTGGTCGTGGGTGCCGTGGCCCGAGAGGTCCGTCACGGGCTGGCGGGCGAGCTCGGTGCGCTGGCGCAGTTCGGCGGGCAGACCCACGGCGTCGCCTACGGCCAGGCCATAGAGGAGGGCCCGCACCTGGTCACGGCTTACCATATAAGTAAGGATAGAGTGTAGCTATGGTTCATCCCAAAATAGGAGAAAACTCGGCGAAAAGCCTAATCGTCAGCACCCTATCGGCCGTTCAGGCGTTTAAACGGGCGCCCGCACACCGGGCACCGGGCTGTACCTTTGCGCTCGGCCCGCAGGCCTATCCCCCACCTCTCATATGCAGATCGCCCCCCACCTGAGCGCCGCCAACGGCCATTCGAGCTATGCCGACCCAGTGTTTGACATCATCCGTCAGGAATATCAGCGGCAGAACGAGGGCATCGAGCTGATCGCGAGCGAGAACTTCGTCTCGCCCGCAGTCATGGCTGCCATGGGTTCGTGCCTGACGAACAAATATGCCGAGGGCCTGCCTGGCAAGCGCTACTACGGCGGCTGCCAGTTTGTCGACCTAGCCGAAGACCTCGCCCGCGAGCGCGCCAAGCAGCTGTTCGGTGCCACCTGGGTGAACGTGCAGCCCCACAGCGGTGCCCAAGCCAACGCCGCCGTCATGCTCGGCATCATCCGCCCCGGCGACACCATCCTCGGCTTTGACCTCTCGCACGGCGGCCACCTTACGCACGGCTCGCCGGTCAACTTCTCGGGCAAGCTCTACCGCGCCACCTTCTACGGCGTCGAAAAAGAAACCGGCCGCGTGGACTGGGACAAAGTGATCGACATCGCCAAGCGCGAGCGGCCCAAGCTCATCATCTGCGGTGCCTCGGCCTACAGCCGCGAGTGGAACTATGCCGCGCTGCGCACCGCCGCCGACGCCGTGGGCGCCACCCTGCTGGCCGACATCGCCCACCCCGCCGGCCTGATCGCCGCAGGCCTGCTGCAGAGCCCCTTCCCCCACTGCGACATCGTCACCACCACCACGCACAAGACCCTGCGCGGTCCGCGCGGCGGCATGATCCTCATGCAGCGCGACATGGACAACCCGCTGGGTGACAAAACGCCCAAGGGCGAGGTGAAAAAGCTCAGCACCGTGCTCGACGCGGCCGTCTTCCCCGGCACACAGGGCGGGCCGCTGATGCACGTCATCGCGTCGAAGGCGGTGGCCTTCGGCGAGGCGCTACAGCCCGAGTTCAAGGCCTATGCCAAGCAGGTCATCGCCAACGCGCAGGCCCTCTCCGGCGAACTTATGCGCCGTGGCTATCAGATCATTTCAGGCGGCACCGACAATCACCTGATGCTGATCGACCTGCGCAACAAAGGCATCACCGGCAAAGCCGCCGAGGCCGCCCTCGTCGCCGCCGACATCACCGCGAACAAGAACATGGTGCCCTTCGACACCGAGAGCCCCTTCACCACCTCGGGCATTCGCCTGGGCACGGCGGCCATCACCAGCCGTGGGCTGAACGAAGACGACATGCACCTCATTGCTGCCCTCATCGACAGCGTGATTCACAAGCCGACCGATGCCGAGACGATCGCGGGCGTGCGCGGCCAGGTGCACGAACTCATGCGCCAGCACCCACTGAACTATTGACTAACCCTCGGCTCTAATCGCCACCACGTCTGCCGATAGGCGCGGTGCTCGGTCATGCTGCGTAGCACGTGATAACGCAGTGCCAGCGGCGGCGCTGGTAGGGGGAATTCGGCGAGGGTGCGCGGGGCATCGGTGATCGCGTCGATAATGTGCGTGGCCGCGAAGCGCGCGCGCAACTGGGCTTCAAGCCCCGGCGCCGCCCAGGGGTGCAGCTCGACGATGATGGTGCTGTGGCGCAGGCTCGGCACGCGCGCCGGGTCGAGCAGCTCGCTCTCATAGCCCTCCACGTCCACCAGCACGAGGTGCGGGCCGGGGCTCTGCATCAGTGCAGCCTCGAGCGCCTCGGGCGTGCACGCCCCTCGGATGCTGATGCGGTCGGCCACGCCATTGCTCGCTGCCATCTGGGCGATCAGCGCGCGCCCCTCGGCCGTGAGCTCGAACGCGATCACCTGCCACTGGGGCGCCCGCAGGGCCATGCCCACAGCATAGTAACCCTCGGCCGCGCCGACATCGATAAAGCTGCGCGCGGGGCCCACCAGCAGCTGCTCAAACCAGTGGGCGATTTCGCGCTCATAGGTGCCCAGCAGCTTGGGGTGATAGGCGCTGCCCACGGCCATGGCCACATAGCGCAGACCGCGAAAGGGCCCTGACAGCACGCGACCGCCACTCTGACGCGTGATGTATGCGTGAACGAAGGGTAACTTCAGGTGATCGTACCAGCCCGGGGGCAGCAGCCGACGCACGGCATGTTTCACCGGTGTGAGCCACGAGCTCATGCGACGGGTGTGAGATACGCCATGACGGTGCAACTTGCCCAAAATTCGTGTTATGCTCACCACTGCCGTTCGCTGCCTGCTGCTGCTGGCGGCCCTGCTGCCCCAGGGTCTCGCCGCTCAGAGCCTCAAGAACCACTCCGACTTTGAGGTCGAGGGCTATCGGCTCGACCAGCGCGGCTATCCGGGTCAGATGATCGCCGACCCCAGTGGCAACCTGCTTTACACTGAGTGGTGGATGGCCGGCAAGGGTGGTCGCCGCCACTCGGGCTATTACCTGCAGTCGGTGGACGCCGACAAGTATGAGGAAAACTGGTTTCGTCCGCTGAGCAAGGCTGGCGAGCCGCTGTTCACCCCGCTCAAACTGATCCGCCTAGCCGAGAGCGTGGCCGTGGTGGGGCGCGTGCCCGACCCCGCCACCAAGGGCGAGAGCATCGTCGTGCGCTTTTTCACCTTCGGCGGACCGGAGAAAGGCACCGGCTATGTGCTGCAGCGCCTGGCGAAATCGCCGGGGCAGTTCACTGTTCACCTCGCCGCCGACCCCACCGGGCGCCGGCTGCTCTACTACGGCGTGGACCAGAGTCTGTCGATCCGCCAGCGCGAGCACTTCTGTGCGGTCGTCACGAGCGAGGGTCAGATTCAGTGGAGCCGCGCCCTCGACCTGCAGACGGCGGGCATCGGCGCGAAAAATCCGGATAAGTATGCCGTGCAACCGCCGGTCATCGACCGCGCGGGCGTGGTCAGCTTCTTGACTATCCCAGTGGTGTATGGCACAACACTCGACGACGCCGTGATGCCGCCGCGCCTGCTGCGCTATGACCCCCGCACAAAAGTGATCGGCGAGACGCCGGTGCGCTTCGGCTACACCTTCTGCGAGGCGGCGCTGCAGCAGACGGTGAACGACGAACTGCTGATCCTTGGCATCGTGGTCGACGGGCAGTCGCCGACGAGCTTCTGGAACGGAAAGTCACCCGAGCGCGGGGGCGACGGCAAAGGCAAACACTGGGGTCGCGTGGGCCTGATGCGCCTAGGTACCGATGGCAAGGTGAAGTCGAAAAAGCTCTGGGCCCTGCCCGACTCGCTCGGCGCCGCCTATAAATCGAGCGCAGTGAACCTGAACGCGCAGCGCCTCGTCTATGCCCACGCCACCCCCGCCGCCGAGGCGGGCAGCACCGACCTCTACTGGCTGTGGGAGGAAGCGTATCGCGCCGACGCCGGCCGCGGGGCACATGTGCGCGGCGAGGTGGCCGTGCTGGCCTTTGACACCCAGACCGACTCGCTGCGCTGGGGCCGACGCCTGGTCAAGCGCCAGCGCGACAGCCGTAACGACCTGCTGCTATCGGTCACGCCCGGCCTGACGGGCCAGTGGCTGCGCCTAGTGTATGTGACAGAGAGCGGCGGCGACGGGCGGCTGCGCGCCAGCTCATTCAACCGCACCGGGGGCGGTCTGGTGCACAAAGACCTGATCGAGCGCGGCGCCGACTATGCCTTCTTCCCCGACCGCTCGGTGCAGCTCGACGCGCGGCGGGTGCTGCTGATGGGCGCCGGCGCCTATGGCGAGAATTACTACCGCCTCATCCAAGTGCTGCTCGACTGAGCAACTTTGCAGCCTGATTTCGCATATGCCCCTCGACCAGCAGCCTGACCCGGTCCAGCAGAAGCAGATGTCCTTCCTCGGTCATCTCGAAGAGCTGCGCTGGCACATCATCCGCGCGGTCATCGTGCTGATCGTGGCGATGATCGCCGCCTTTAGCCAGATGAACTTCCTGGTGCAGTGGGTGATCTTGGGCCCCCTACAGAAGGACTTTTTCATGACACGCTTCTTCTGCAGCCTCACGCCCGCGCTGTGCCCGCAGCGCACGCTGACGCTGACGCTGCAGGCCACCGACCCGACCGAGCAGTTCACCAAGGCCATCTTGATCGCCTTTGTGACGGCGCTAGTGGTCACCTTCCCCTATTTAGTGTGGGAGCTGTGGCGCTTTATCCGGCCGGGGCTCTATGAGCGCGAGATGCGCCTGACGCGTGGCGTGGTGGGCGTGGTAAGCAGCCTCTTTCTACTCGGCGTGTTTTTTGGCTACGCGGTCATCGCGCCCTTCACCGTAAACTTCCTCGCAGGCTTTCAGCTCGCGCCGGGCGTGCAGAACATCTGGCGCATCGGCGAGGTGATCGGCCTGATCGTGCAGATCGCACTGGCGGGCGGCATCCTGTTTGAACTGCCGGTGGTAGTGTGGGTGCTCTCGCGCATCGGCATGGTCACACCGATGTTCCTGCGGCGCTATCGGCGCCACGCCGTGGTGGCAAATTTGATTCTGGCGGGCATCCTCACCCCCAGCCCCGACGTGATCAGCCAGCTGCTGCTGGCCGTGCCGATGATGCTGCTCTATGAGATCAGCATCTTGATCTCGGCGCGCGAATATCGCAAACGGCAGGCCCAGCTGGCCTGACCAGACCTCACTCAGCGCCGCCGCAGGCCCTCGAGCAGCTCGACGAGCACGTGGCCCGTGCTGCCGCTGGGGTTCTCGATCTGCAGGGCGGCGCAAATGCTAGGGGCGATGTCGGTGATGCCCACCGTGCGATAGCTCTCGCCGGGTCGCACGCGCCAGCCAAAGAAGAGCATCGGCACGTGCGTGTCATAGCTATAGCCGCTGCCGTGAGTGGTGCCGGCAGCACGCTCGGGGTTCAGGCTGTCGTCCCAGCCGGGCTCATAGATGATGAGCAGGTCGCCCGAGCGCCGGGGGTAATAGCCCGAGAGTTCGCGCAGGGGTGCCTGCTGTGCGTCGAGCTCTGCGCGGGTGTACACACGCGCCACGTGAGGCTGGGCGAGGCAATAGGCCTTCGCGATCGTCTGTGCGCGTGCAGGCGTGACGCCCTTCGCTGCGAGGGTGGCGGCATTGAGATAGACCTGCTGGTTCTCATATACCGGAAAGGTGCGGCTGCCCGAGGTGCGGGTCATGAGCCAGTCAGCCGCGCCCAGGCTGTCGTCGAGCTGGCGCTCCAGGCCCTCGAGCATCGTGCGCGCGCCGAAGCGGCCGCTGGGCAGTTTCATCTCTTGCCAAAACTCAGCAATCGGCTTCACGCCGTGGTCAGCCGTGAGGAACAGCAGATAATTGGCCCGGCCGTAGGCTTTGTCCAGGTGAGCGATAAACTCGGCCAGCTGGCCGTCGAGCTTCACGTATAGGTCCTCGAGCTCGGGGCTGTGCGGGCCGAAGTTGTGACCCGCGTAGTCGGGCGTCGAGAGGCTGAGCGCTAGCACGTCAGTGGCACTGCGGCGGCCCAGCGCCTCGCCAGCCAGCGCGGCTTTGGCAAACTCAATCGAGAGCGTGTTGCCGTGGGGGCTCGTCAGCACAGGGTCCCAGTCGCCGGGTGTGCGCAGATCATAGGGCAGACTCGTGCGACCACCGATAGGGATCTCATAGGCCTTGGCGTCGGCGCTGCTGTTAGTGGCGGGGCGGGCTTGCATCCAGCCGAGGGCGGCGAGTGAGTCTTTGAGCCCGCGGCGGTTGAAGCGCTCGACCCAGTCCGGCAAGCGCCGGCGGTAATAGGTGCTGGTCATCCATGCCCCGCTGGCTTTGTCCACCCAATAGGCGCCGTCAGCCGAGTGACCCGTGGTGAGAATCGCACCCCGGTTCTTGATCGCGATGCCGATGACGCGGCTGGCCCCCATGGTGGCCTCTCTGAGCTGATCGGGCCAGGTCGTGCTCAGCATCAGCTGTGGGCTCACACGACCCTCCGTGGCCGCGCCACCCACGGCCTGAATCGAGTCGTGTGTGGCCGACGCGCAGTAGAGGCGCGCGCGCGTGTTCACATCGAACCAATAGTTGCCGATGATCCCGTGCACCGAGGGCGGACAGCCCGTGTAGATGGACGCGTGCCCAGGCCCGGTGTAGGTGGGCACGTAGTCGTAGTGCATCTGGTGGTAGGCATATCCCTCATTGAGCAAGCGCTTGAAACCACCCGCACCATATGCCGACCAGTAGCGGTAGAGGAAGTCCCAGCGCATTTGATCGACCACGATACCCACCACCAGCTTTGGGCGCTGGCTGGGGTTGGGGGCGGGGCTCGGCGGCTGGGCCTGCAGGCCGGTGGCCACCAGCAGCCAAAGGGCGGCCAGAATGCGAAGGATCATGGGCTCTTGGGTTCGGTGCGAAGCGGCCGCTAAGCTATCGTTTGCGTGTAACCGGAAGGTTACGGCGCATCGTTCGGGGGGTGGTATATTGCGGGTCAGCAGCACACACATGGTTCAGGAAAAGCTCACGGCCCTCTACGAACGCTATCGCGCCGCGCGCGGCACCGACGTGCTGTCGCAGGCTGAGTTTGAGCGGGTGCTGATGATCTTCCCCGCCCTGATGGTGCTCAATGCCGACGGCCACATCGACAGCACCGAGATGATGTTCATCTCGCAGTTGTCGCGCTTCATGGCCGACAGCCGGGCTAACATTAGCGAGGCCGACATCCGCCAAGAGGTGCGCTACCTGAGCCGCAACCTAAACGTCTGGCGCGGCGAGTTCATTGAGCTGCTGCGCGACTACATCCGCCACCACAACCTCGCCACCGAGGTGCTCGACATCATGATCTCGGCAGCCGCCAGCAGCACCGGCAACGTGCGGCAGAACGTCATGATCAAGCTCAAGGCCATCGACCACTCAGCGCCCGACGACCGCAACGCGTTCATCAGCGAAGAGGAGAAGGAGTCGATCCTCACGCTCGTGGGCGAACTCGAGATGAACCAGCACCCCGCGGTCATCCAGCGCCTGCAGGAGATTCTGGGCTAGAACTCGTTTTACGTCACGCGCCGCGTCTTCCCGACGCGCTGGGTGTCGATGCTCAGGCCGTTGAGGCGGCACCTGCCGCGCCTGCTTAGCTACGCATCCGCATTGAGGCAAGCCACTACCTATTTGCAGCAGCCAAACGCCGCATTCCAACAGCACCGCTTGCGGCGGCCTGATAGCGAATCCACTTTTGACCCCAGAGGCGCCTAACACGCGCTCAGGAGGTCAGGTCCGTAATCCTCTACCGTCCCGCAAGGGCGGTCTTTCGGTGCTCCCAACGCCGAAATCACGGGCTTTGCCTGGCCAGGCTTAGACTGCTTCCCGTCACACTTCGAAGTGTAGGGGCTCTTTCCGTGGCGTTCGCGCCACGGCTCATCAGGGTGAACGTTCACCCGCCTTCTCTGCCTCGGCATCCCCCGGGCGGCAGTAGGTTCACCGGTCGGCTTACCCCTTGTTGCGCCAGCGATGGTGGCGACGTGGGGCTAAGCCGCTGCGTCACCCTCAGCGCACCCGCAGCACCTGCCCAACGCGCAGCGTGTCAGAGCTTAAGCCATTGAGGCGGCGCAGCTCGGTGGCACTGAGGCCGTGGCGCCGCGCGATGCCGTAGAGCGTCTCTCCCTTTTGCACGGTGATGGTCGCGGGGGCGGTCTCAGCCTTTGGCTCCGGTGCCGGGGGCACTTCTGGCTTCGAGAAAAGTTCCTGATCCACGCGCGTGCGCAGGGTGTCAGGGGCAGGGCGCGCAGTGTCGGCGGCCACTGGCTTGGATGCGGGCGTGGGGCGCAGCTCGGGCCAATAGGGCGCTAGGTCATAGCGCGGCACGTCGATCGGCGCCTCAGTGCGCAGCCAGAGCTTGCGGCCCACGGGCAGGGGCTCGGTGGTGCTGAGGCGGTTGAGCTGCGACAGGCGCTCGGGCGCTAGGCGATAGCGCGCGGCGATGGCCGTGAGCGTCTGCCCAGGCGTGACGATGTGGGCCTTCACCTTCGTCGGCTCACGCAGCAGCACGAGTGCGCCCCGCTCGAGAGCAGCGTCGGGCCTGAGCGCGTTGCAGCGCGCCAGTTTTTTCACGCCCAAACCGACGCGCCGCGCCACGGCGGCGAGGTCTTCACCCTGCTCAGCATAGGTGAACTGATCGCCAAACCAGGGCTCGGCCGAGAGCGGCAGCAGCGCTGGCGTGGGCTGAGGCAACTGCCGAAGTTGCTCTGTGGGTGGCGCCGGACGCACCGTCGTGCGATCGGGGGGCGCCGGGGCAGGCGCCTCATGCCGCGTGACGAAGCTGCTCGGCACCGGTCGCGCATAGAGCGCCAGCGTGGGGTCGGGCGCATGACCCGTGTCAGCCGACGGCACGAAGTAACTGAAGCTGCGGCCCGCAGGCAGGGGGCTCGTGCCGATCCAGCGGTTCCAGCTGCGCAGGGCGTCGGCGCTGAGGCCCGCGCGTTTGGCCAGGGCCCATACGCTGGTCTCCCCACCCGTGTCGAGCGCACGCAGGCGCTCGCGTGGGCTTCGCCGCACGAGCGCTTCGTAGGCCACCTTGTGCGCGAGGGCTTTCACGGCATACCAGTGCAGCGACGTGACGGTCATCTCGCGTGCGCCGTAGAGCGCCGGGTCGGTGTGGGGCAGCGCGCCCGTCGGCCCCTCGTAATAGGCGATGACGGCATAGAGCCAGTTGCGGTAGAGGCCATTGGCGCGAGTGAAGTAGCGCGCGGCGGCAATGCTGGCAGCGGTGATGTGCTTGCGCTCATCGACGGCAGCGCTCACCGTCACGCCCATCTCGGTGGCGGTATAGTCCTTGAGCTGCCAGAAGCCGACGGCCAGCGAGGTCGAGACCACATCGGGCCGCACGCCGCTCTCCTGGATCATCATAAACTTTAGGTCCTCGGGCACGCCGATGTGCCGCAATGCATCAGTGGCAAAGGGGAAGTAGGTGGCGGCACGCTCGGCCATGGCGAGCTGCACATTGGCATTCGCCGTGAGCTTGTTTACCTGCGCCTGCACGGCGGCGCGCACCTCGGGCTGCAGGTGCAGGCGCATGCCACACCAGTCGAGCACCGCCGGCACCTCGGGCCCGGCCGAGGCTGAGCTCGCCAGCAGGAGACCAAACCAGAACAAAGCCAATCGCCGCATCACCGTCAAAGTTCGCGTGCGGATGTGCTCTGGCTCAAGGGCCTAGCGCTTGCGCACGACCAGCAGCCCGTCGCGAATCGGCAGCAGCACCCGCTCCACACGTGCGTCCGCCTGCACGTGGGCGTTATAGGCACGAATGGAGGCCGTGACCTCGTCTGTGACGGAATTGTCCACCACCCGACCGCTCCAGAGCACGTTGTCGGTGATTAGCACGCCACCGGGGCGCAGCTTGGGCAGGATCAGTTCGTAGTAGTCTTTGTACTCAGGCTTATGCGCGTCGAGGAAGGCCAGATCGACGGGGCGCTTGAGGTCTTTCAGCAGTCGGGGCAGTGTGGTGAGCGCGGGGCCGAGGTGCAGCTCGACGCGGTCATGGATGCCCGCGCGCTGAAACCACGACGCGGCGAACGCGCCGATCTCGTCGTCGAGCTCGAGCGTATGCAGCCGCCCGCCGGGTGCGAGACCCTCGGCAAGGCAGATGCCCGAATAGCCCGTGAACGTGCCCACCTCGACGATCACCTGCGGCTGCACGAGGTGTGAGCACATCGACAGCACGCGCCCGACCAAATGCCCGCAGAGCATCTGCGGGTCTTTGACCTTAGCATAGGTGGCGGCGCTGAGCTCGCGCAGCAGGGGCGATTCGTCGCCGCTGTGCTGGGCGGCATAGTCGGCGAGTGCGGCAGGGATGAAATCCATGCCGCAAGCTAAGGGCTCAGTCGGGGCGATAGACCAAACGGTCGAGGCGCGTGGGGTCGAAGCATTCATCCGCCACACGGTGCAGGTCGGCGGGGCCGAGGCGTTCGATCTGTGCCAGCACCTGCTCGAGCTCGACCACGCGGCCGAAGTCGAGCAGGTCTTTGCCCTGCGCCAGCATCATGTTGAAATGGCCCTCGTGAGCGATGATGAGGCTGCCCATATACTGCCGACGGATGCGGGCGAAAGCCGAAGCACTCATCGGCGCACGGCGCAGCTCGTCGAGCTCGCGGCGCACGAGGCGCTCGAGGCGGGCCAGCGCCTCAGGCTCGACGCTCGCATAGACGCCCCAGCAGCCGCCATCCACAAAGGGCGTGTAGAAGCTCTGGATGTTATAGCCCAAGCCATGCCGCTCGCGGATGTGAAGGCTCAGGCGGCTGTTCATCGTCGGGCCGCCCAGGTGGTGATTGAGCAGCTGCAGCGCGAGCTGGCGCGGATCGCGCAGGCCATAGGCCCGCCCGCCGAGGATGAGGTGCGTCTGCTGAATCGAGCGCGTGATCTCGCGCGCGCTCGGTCGGTGGGGCCGAGGCGGGCGGCGCGCGGCAGACCGCTTCGATTTGGGGGCGTGAGCGAGGTGACGGCTGGCCAGCTCGGCCACTTGCTCGGCCGCGCAGGCCCCCACCACCGACAGCACCGCACGCCCGCCACCGAAATGGCGTCGCACAAAGTCGCGCAGGGCCGATGAGCTGAAGGCGCCGATGCTAGCCTTCGTGCCGACGATGGGGTGCGCCAGCGCGTGGCGCCCAAAGACATGGCGGTCGAAGTCTTCGAAGATGGCCTCTTCGGGGTCGTCGCGGTAGAGCTCGATCTCGTCGCCGATCACAGCCTTCTCCTTCTCGACCTCGGCGGCAGGGAAGGTGGCGGCGAAGGCGATGTCGGCCAGCAATTCGACCGCACGCTCGAGGTGCTCGCGCGTGACGGTGGCGTGGAAGACCGTTTTCTCCTTCGTAGTGTAGGCATTGAGCTCGCCACCCACGGCATCGATGCGGCTCAAGATCTGATGCGACCGGCGCCGCGTCGTGCCCTTGAACACCATGTGCTCAATGAAGTGGGCCATGCCCTGCTCTGCGGGACCCTCGTCGCGGCTGCCCACGTCGAAGATCAGGGCCACGTGCACCAAGCGCGTGCCGGCCGCCGCGCGGTGCACCACCCGCAGTCCATTGCGCAGCGACCAGACGCTGGCGGGCGAGAGCGGGGGTAAGACAAACGGCTGAGCGTGGTGCTCAGCCGTTTGTCGATAGGAGGTGCGTGCGCTCACTCGGTGGCTTAGAGCGAATAGTGATGCTCGAGCGACTCGCGGAAGTAGGGGTGGTTCTTCGCCACCAAGCTGGCGCGACCCAAGCCCCACGCCGTGGTGAGCAGGAAGAGCCCCCCGAAGAGCAGCCACATCCCGATCTCGATCAGGCCCAGACGACCGGTCTCTTTGAGCGTGGTCGGGGCGATGATCAGCCAAAGGTCCATGAAGTGACCGCCGAGCAGGATGACACAGACGCCTGCCAACCAGAGCTCATTGCGCTTGCTACCCGCCGGCATGAGAGCGAGGAAGGGCAAGACGAGGTTGATGGCGAAATTGAGCAGGAAGAAGTAGAAGTAGGACGTGCCAATCCAGCGGGCGTAGAACCAGGCGGTCTCTTCGGGGATGTTCGCGTACCAAATCAGCAGGAACTGACAGAAGGTGATGTAGGCCCAGAACACCGAAAAGGCGAACACGAATTTGCCCAGATCGTGCAGGTGGCTGTCGGTCATGCCCGGCAAGAAGCCCGCGCGGCGCAAGTAGATGGCAATGATCGTGACGAGCGAAAGGGCCGAGACGAACGACGTGGCGAAGATGTAGACGCCAAACATGGTGCTGAACCAGTGGGGGTCGAGCGACATGAGCGAGTCCCACGCGAAGACGGAGAAGGACAGCGCGAACAGGATCACGAACGCCGTGGAAAGCGCCCGCGCCCGGTGGAAGTGGCGCAGCCCGCCCTCGGCATCCTCGGCCAGCGAGGCGCGGCGCAGCAGGGTGTAGAAGCCCAGCCAGATGGCGAGCACCACGAGCAGGCGAGCGATAAAGAACGGCTGATTCAGATAGCCTGCCTTTTTGGTCAAGATCGGGTCAGCGGCCACCACGGCGGGGTCCCACCAGTGGTAGAGTTCACCAGCGCCCAGCAGGCCCACGAGCAAGAGAATGGAGCCTGGCACGAGCCAGCCGCCCATCGCCTCGGGGATGCGCTTGATCATGACATACCAGCCCGCATCGGCGACGTTCGACACGGCAATGAAGAAGGTGGCGAGCACCGCCACGCCGATGTAAAACACATTGCTCAGCAGAAACGAGGACCACAGGCGCGTGGCCAGCGTGGGGCCGTGATGGCCGCCGTGCGCGTCGGCTCCGTGAGCAGCCGTCGTCGCTTCGGCCGCGTGGCTGCTATCGCCACCCATGGCCGTGATGACGCCCAGAATGAGCATCAGGGCACCGATGCCGACGAGCAGCAGTAGGTAGGTGCGCGTTTTGGCCGGCAGCTCAAATTTCTCGATCAGGCGAGGGGCTTCGGCGTGTGCGTGTCCCATGGGTTGTCGTGTTAGCGGGGTCGCAGGTTACTGGGCGGCAGGGGTGGCGGCGGCGGGAGCCTTGGCGTCGTCTTGCAGCTTGTTGATGTAGTGAATGAGCTTCCAGCGCTCGTCTGGCGTCACTTGGCTCGCGTGGCTGCCCATCAGGTTCTTGCCGTAGGTGATGGTGTGAAACATCTTGCCATCGGGCAGATCGACGAGGGCGCCCTCGATGTAGCTCGGCACGCCAGCAAACTTCCCACCGCCACCAGCCGATACTTTACCCAAGCCGTTGCCCTTGTCGCCGTGGCAGTGGGTGCAGTATTGGGTGTAGAGGTATTTGCCCTGGGCGAGGTTGGCCTCGGTGGCAGGCAGGGGGTTCTTCAGCTCGTTGCCAGCAGCCTCATAGCCCTCGTTGGTGTTCGGATAGGGGTAGAGGTAATAGCCAGCCTTGCCGCGGGCCACGGTGCCTTTGACGGGGGTACGCAGGTGCTTGCCATCTGCGCTGTAGGCGTAATAGTCCTGCTGCGAATAAGGGTCGAGCGGGATGGTGTGATACATGTCAGGGGCGTATTCGAGGCCCGTCTGATTGGGGTGGTGCCCCTTCGTGCCCGGCTCGGTCTTGCTGCAGCCCATGAGCAGGGCCGCGCCGACGATAGCAGTGAAGACGAATGATTTCATAGCGAGGTCTCGGGCAGATCAGAGTTCGAGTTCGGCGGTGCGCACGTCAACAGCGCCGGTGGACTGGAGGGCGCTGCTCTGACGCTGGCGACCGGCGTCGTCAGCGGCTGATTTCATCACCACCACGAAGCGGTCGTCGGTCTGGCGGAGGTCGGCGAGGGTGGCCTTCGCGCCGGGGCCGAGTTTCGAGGCGACGAGGTAAGTGCCGACCATGCCCAGCGCGGCAAAGAGCACCGTGAGCTCAAAGCTGACGGGCACAAAGCTCGGCCAGGGAATGTGCGGCTTGCCACCGACGTCCATCTTCCAGTCGACGCCCATCATCCACACCTGCATGCTGATGGCCGAGGCCAAGCCCAGCGCGCCAAACCAGAAGCCCGCCTTGGGCAGGCGCGAGCGGCTGTAGCCTAGCGCATGGTCGAGGCCGTGCACCGGAAAGGGCGTGAAGACCTCGTGGATGCGGTGACCGTCGTGCCGCAGCGTCTCGACGGCGTGCAGCAGCTTCTCGTCGTCGTCGTAAACCCCGATGGTGAACGTAGTAGCCATGGTCGGTATCGGCTTGGCAGGTTAGGCTTGAGGGGCGTCGGGTGAAGCCTGGGCCCAAACGGCACCTTTGGCGCCGGTGAGCTCGGGTTGCGTCTTGGCGGCCTCGGCCAGCTCGGCGCGCTTGGTCGGCTCGCTCGAGCTCTTGAGAATGCTCTTGACCTCAGCGATGGCGATTACCGGCAGGAACTTGGCAAAGGCCAAGAATGCCGTGAAGAAGATGCCCAGCGTGCCGAGGAAAATGCCGACCTCGACATAGGTGGGATAGTACATCGTCCACGACGAGGGCAGGTAGTCGCGGTGCAGCGAGGTGACGATGATCACGAAGCGCTCGAACCACATGCCGATGTTCACCACGATCGAGAGCAGCCAGACGAGCAGCATGTTTTCACGCACCTTCTTAAACCAGAAGAGCTGGGGCGTGATCACGTTGCACGACACCATCGTCCAATACGCCCACCAGTAGGGGCCAAGGGCACGATTGTAAAACGCATACTGCTCGAACTCGACACCTGAGTACCATGCAACGAACATCTCAGTGCCATAGGCCAAGCCCACCATCATTCCCGTGGCGAGCGTGATGTAGCACATGGCGTCGATGTGCGCCTGCGTGATGTAGTCCTTGAGCCGCAGGGTCTCGCGAGCCACGATCATCAGCGTGAGCACCATGCCGAAGCCCGAGAAAATGGCCCCCGCGACGAAGTAGGGCGGGAAGATCGTCGTGTGCCAGCCGGGGATCACCGAGGTGGCAAAGTCGAACGAAACGATGGTGTGCACCGAGAGCACGAGCGGCGTCGAGAGGCCAGCCAGAATCAAGCAGACGGACTCAAAGCGCTGCCAGACCTTGGCCGAACCGTTCCAACCGAAGGAGAGGGCACCGTAGATGGCCTTCTGAATGCGGTTGGTGGCGCGGTCGCGTACCGTGGCGAGGTCAGGGATCAAGCCCACGTACCAGAACACCAGCGACACGGTGAAGTAGGTCGAGATGGCAAACACGTCCCAGAGCAGGGGCGAGTTGAAGTTCACCCAGAGTGAGCCGTGCGTGTTGGGCAGTGGCAGCACCCAGAACGACACCCAGATGCGGCCCATGTGGATGCCCGGGAAGAGGGCCGCACAGATCACCGCGAAAATGGTCATGGCCTCAGCGGCGCGGTTGATCGACATGCGCCACTTCTGCCGGAACAGCAGCAGAATGGCCGAGATGAGCGTGCCGGCGTGGCCGATGCCCACCCAGAAGACGAAGTTGGTGATGTCCCAGGCCCAGTTCACGGTGCTGTTCAGGCCCCAGGTGCCGATGCCGAAGAAGATGGTGTAGTGGATCAGCACCACCCCCAACATCAGGAACAAGCCCGAGAAGGTGATGGCGGCCAGCCACTGCTTCGTGGGCGCCGAGAAGATCGGGCGCACGATGTCGTCGGTCACCTGGGTGTAGGTCTTCTGCCCGAGCACCAGCGGCTCTCGCAGGGGCGACTCATACGTGGACATAGCGACGGGATTTAGGGGGTGATGCGGTTACGAATGGGCGGGTTCGGCGGGGGCGACGGCAGCTTTGTCTTTGCGGCCGTGGATGGGGCTGGGCTCCTGGTCGAACAGGTGATCGGCCTTGGCCTTGTTGCGCACCTTGGTGTGGTAGGCCACGTGGGGCAGGGTCTTGACCTGCTCGATGACGTGGAAGCTGCGCTCGGTGTTATACACCTTGGCGATGGCGCTGTCGGCGTCGTTGAGGTCGCCGAACACGATCGCACCCGAAGGGCAGCTGTTGGCACAGGCGGGCTGCACCTCGCGGTCGGTGACCATGCGGCCTTCTTTCTTGGCCTCGAGCTTGGCGGCCTGCAGGCGCTGCACACAGAACGAGCACTTCTCCATCACACCACGGGCGCGGACGGTGACGTCGGGGTTGAGCACCATGCGGCCCAGATCGTCCACCGGGTTGTAGGGGAATTTCTCGCCGTTGGGGAAGAGCTTGTCCTGACCGGCATAGTCCCACCAGTTGAACCGGCGCACCTTGTAGGGGCAGTTGTTCGCGCAGTAGCGGGTGCCGATGCAGCGGTTATAGGTCATCTGGTTGAGACCCTCGCTGCTGTGCGTGGTGGCGAGCACGGGGCAGACCGTTTCGCAGGGGGCGTTGTCGCAATGCTGGCAGAGCATGGGCTGGAACACCACCTCGGGGTTCTCAGCGCCGGATTCGATGTTGTCGGCAGACGACGAGAAGTAGCGGTCGATGCGGATCCAGTGCATCTCGCGGCCGCGGCGCACTTCGTCTTTGCCCACCACCGGAATGTTGTTCTCGGCCTGGCAGCTCACGACGCATGCGCCGCAGCCAGTGCAGGCGTTGAGGTCGATGGCCATGGCCCAGTAGTGGCCCGTCTTGTCGTGGCGCGCCCAGAGGTTGATGAACTCACCCTCTTTGTTGCGCATCATGTCATACTTCTCTTTGTTGCCGGCAAAGGGATCGGCAGCAAACTCGGCCAGCGTGGTCTCGCGCAGGATGTCTTGCCCGCGGCCCATGATGGTCTGGTGGTCTTGGGTGATCGCCAGCTCATAGCTGCGGCCCAGCGCGGTGAGGGTGGCGGCGCTGCTGTAGCGGCGCGAGCTGCCCACTCGGCTCACGAGCGGATAGGCATTCTGACCTACGGTGAGCTCATGCGACTTCTTCTTGCCGATGGTCCGGCCATAGCCCAGGGCGATGCCGATGGTGTCGCGCGCCTGGCCGGGGGCGACCACGACCGGCAGCTCGATGGCCGTGCCATTGGCCTCGACCTTGACCATATCGCCGGTCTTGAGGCCTAGGGCGGTGGCGTTGTGCTTGGCCACGGTCACATAGTTGTCCCACGTGACTTTGGTCACGGGGTCGGGCAGCTCTTGCAGCCAGGGCAGGTTGGCCAGGGTGCCATCGCCGATGCCGACCTTCTGGTAGAGCACGAGTTCGAGGCCCTCGCTGGGCTTGGCCTGCAGCAGCGCATTGGCGGCGGCGGCCACGCGCTCGGTCGAGCCCTTGGGGGCCTTGGTCTCGGTGCTGCGAATCCAGAAGCCGTCGTGCAGGGCCTGCTGCCAGGCGAGCTCAAACTCGGCAGGCTTTTTCTCCAGGCCCGTGGCTTTCATCCACGTCGCGCGGATGAAGTCATAATACGTGCCCGTCACCCCGGCCCACTTGAGCAGGGTCTCTTGAGCCGCGCGGGTGTTGAAAATGGTCTGGATGGTGGGCTGGCTGACCGAATACACGCCCGCGACGATCTCGGCGTCGTCCCACTTCTCGAGCGCATGGCTGTCGGGGGCGTGGTATTGGCAGAGGGCGCCAGTCTCGTCGGCGCGGATGCCTAGGTTCACGCTCAGCTTGGCCTTGCCCAGCGCACCGGCGAAGGCCGGATCGCTGTAGGCCGGGTTGGCACCCATGACCAGCACCGCGCCCACGCTGCCGCCCTTGAGGCGCTCGACGAATTCGCCATAGGCCGCATCAGAACCGCTGCCGAGGCGCGTGGCCATGCCCCAATCGATGGTGCTGCCATAGCTGCCGAGCAGCATGTTGATGGCGTTGACGACGATCTGAGAATTGGCGTCGTTGCTGCCGCAGACCAGCAGGGCCTTGCCACGTGCGTTCCAGAGCGCGTCGGCGGCCATCGTAATCGAGTTGCCCGCCAGCTCGAGCGTGGGGGCGTTATAGCTCTCGGCGCCCGCCTTCTGGGCGATTTTGTTGTAGAGGTTCAGCAGCAGCGCGCCCTCTTGGCTCGGCCGCATCGGGAAGCGGTAGTCGGCATTCGAGCCCGTGAGCGACAGCACGCTCTCAAACTGAATGTGCTGCGACATGCTGCGCTTGTCTTTGCTCACGCGGCGCGTCTCGGCATACTGCTTGGCATAGAGCGTAGGCTGCAGCCAGGTGCCGAGGAAGTCGGCGCCCACACTCACGATCACCTCAGCGCGGTCGAAGCGGTAGCCGGGCACCTGCGCCTGGCCAAAGGTGGCCGCATTGGCCTCGGTGATGCCTGCGGTCGAGATGGCATCGTAGGCCACATGGCGGGCCTTGAATTTGGCGCAGAAGGCGTCGATGGCAGCCTGCGTGCTGGGGCTGATCACGCTCTGGGTCAGCACCACGATCTCAGCGCCCGAAGCGGCGATTTCGGCCAGCTTGGATGCGATTTCGCTGTCGGCTTGATCCCAGGTGATGCTGCTCTCGCCCTTGGCCGGGCCCTGCAGGCGGCTGGTGTCGTAGAGGTTCAGGATGCTGGCGTTGGCGCGGGCCGAGACGCCGCGGTTCAGCGGGCTCTCGGGGTTGGCCTCGATCTTGATCGGGCGGCCGTCGCGCGTCTTGACTAGCACGTGCAGCGCCTCTTGGCCGTCATAGACGGTCGAGGCGTAGTAGTTCGGAATCGATGGGTTGAGGTCGGTGGGCGCCTTGGCATAGGGCAGCGCATACTTCACCGGAGGCTTGGTGCAGGCCGCCAGCGTGGCCGCCGTCAGGCTAAAGCCAAACAGCTTGAGGAAATCGCGGCGGTTCGAGCTCATCGTGCCACCCTCGGCCAGCAGTTGCTCGACCGGCACGTCTTTGCCAAACTCGTTGAACTGCTTTGCGACGTACTCAGGGTCGTTTCGCAGGTCGGCTTCGCTCTTCCAGTAGCGCTTCTGTCCCATCGGTCTCAGGTTTCGGTCGGGCGGTGTAAAGTCTGCTCAGGCGATCAATAGTGGCACTTGGCGCATTCGAGGGCACCGAGGTCAGCGGCCGTGACCACCTTTTCCTTGCCCTTGTATTCGTTGTGCACCTTGAGGTAATAGTCGTTCTTGGTCACGTCCACGGCGGTTTCGCGGTGGCAGTTGATGCACCAGCCCATCGACAGGTCGCTGTATTGATAGACGACCTCCATGGTCTCGATGGGGCCGTGGCAGGTCTGGCAGGCCACGCCGGCCACCTTCACGTGCTGGGCGTGGTTGAAATAAACCAGGTCGGGCAGGTTATGAATGCGCACCCACTCGATGGGGGTATTGTTTTCGTACGAGGCCACGACCTTGCTCAGCTCCTGCGTGCCATACTTCGATCCTTCTTGGATGTAGTTGTGGCAATTCATGCAGATGTTGGTGGCGGGGATGGTCGCGCTCTTGCCGCGCTCGACTCCCGTGTGGCAATAGGCGCAGTTGATGCCGTATTCGCCGGCGTGCAGCTTGTGGCTGAAGGCGATCGGCTGCACGGGGGCATAGCCCTGGTGCAGGCCCACCGAGCGGCCCTGCTTGACCACCCACCAGCTGCCATAGGCCACCACAAACAGGGTGAAGGCCGTGACAATGAACTTATTGGAAGCCAGTTTCTTAAAGGTGTCGGCCACGTTGGTCGGCTGCAAGGTCTGGCCCGACTCTTTGGCCCGCACAGCATTGACGAGCAGGGCGATGACCAGCAACAGCACCAGCGCCACCACCAACAGAATGCCGACAAGGACGGCCAAGCCCGTGAGCAGGCCTGGGTCTACGGGGGGGGGATTATTTATTGGGGTGTCTGCCTTGACAGTCTTGTTGGCCTCGGCGTCGATATAATCGAGGATGCTGATGATCTGCTCGTCCTTCAGCTGCGGGAAGGCCGTCATCAGCGTGTTGTTGTACTCGGCGTAGAGCTTGACAGCGTATTCGTCGCCGCTCTTGATCACCGCCGTCGAGTTTTTGACGAAGGCCTTGATCCAGGCTTCGTCGCGACGCTGGCGAATGCCCTTGAGGGCCGGGCCGATGACCTTCTTGTTCACCGCGTGGCAGGCGGTGCAATTGGCCTTGAAGAGCTTCTCGCCCTCAGCAGCATCGGCGCGGGCCACCGACGGCAGCACGAGCAGGCTCAGGGCAACGACAGCAACCAGACGCGCGGCCGATCGAAGCAGGGCGCGGCAGGGGTTGACGAGGGGCATAGTCGAGGGCAGGTTGGGCAGCGCAGCAGACTTAACCAGAGCACCTGAGCGTTTCAGAACATTCCCCTGAATCGCTCGACAGGCCTATGGCTAAGGGTGGCGCAAGTTAGCACCGCCCCCCAATCTGCCAACAGCGCATAAAAGGGTACTTATGAAGCTGGTATGAAGTTGGAACCGGTCTAGGCCGGCCCCGCGAAAGGCCGCATTTTTACGCGCCCCGTGTCACTCGAACTCACCCCCCTGGCCCTGCCGGGCCTGACGCTGGTGCAGCCCCGCGTGGCCGCCGACGCCCGGGGCCGCTTCGTCAAGCCCTTTTATGCCCCCAGCTTCGCCGCGGCAGGCCTGGCCACCGACTGGGCCGAATGCTACTACAGCGATTCGGCGCCGGGGGTGATCCGCGGCATGCACTATCAGGCGCCCCCCCATGCCCACGCCAAGCTGGTGTGGTGCGTGCGCGGGCGGGTGATCGACGTGGCCCTCGATCTGCGGCAGGGGCCGGGCTTTGGCCGCTGGCAGGCCGTCGAGCTGTCGGCTGAGGGGGGCCAGGCCCTCTACCTGCCCGCAGGCTTTGCACACGGCTTCGCCGTGCCGGCCGATGCTGACGAACCCGCTACGCTGCTCTACCTGGTGACCTCAGCCTATGCGCCCGAGGCTGACACGGGGGTGCGCTACGACAGCTTTGGCTATGAGTGGCCGGTGGCCGCACCCATCGTGTCGCCGCGAGATGCGCAGCTGCCCATGCTGGCCGACGTGGCCCCCTTCGTCAGCTAGCTTGTCCGGGCCCGAAGCGTTCGGCGATGGCAGCGAAGAGGGGCTCGAGTTCTGATTGAGGCCGATAGCCCCGTGTGACCACCTGCGTCTGCTCGCCCACCTGCAGCACCAGACTGGGGAAGCCCCGCGCCCCCAGGGCATGCGCCCGCTCGAAGGCCGCCACGGTGGCAGGTAGATTCGAGGGGTCGGCATAGGCCCGCACGAAGGCCTCGGCTGTCATGGCCGGGTGGGCCAGATCGGCGAGCACCAGCGGGTCGTTGAGGTCGCGCCCCTCGACGAACAGGGCCTCGTGCAGGCGCTCGAGGTAGGCCAACTGCCGCGCGGGCTCGGCGATGTGCTGCTGAAAGGCCACCATCGCCCGGCAGGCGGGCAGGCTGTCATAGACATAGCTGCCCTCGTCTAAGAGCCGGTGAAAGCCCTCGCCGAAGCGCGCGCCCGTGGCCCGCTCGACGTCGGGCAGGGCCCCTTTGATGTAGGCAAAGCCCTCAGCCACCGGCACGGCCCGGTCGCCCACCGCCAGGCCGCCCATGAGTGGCCGAACCTCGATACGGTCTTCGTAGAGCGCACTGAGGGTGCCGATGACGGGGGCGAAACCGTAGCACCAGCCGCAGAGGGGGTCGGTGGCGTAATGTAGGATAGGTCGAACCGCTGACATGCCCCCTCGAACGCCAACTGGCCTGCAATGGTTTACTTGCCGCCCGATGAGCACCACTCTGCAGCGAATCTTGATCGCGGGCGCCTCGGGCCTCGTGGGGGGCCAATGCCTGAGCGCATTCACTGCTGCTGGGCACCGCGTGGTCGGAACCCACTATTCCTACCCCACCCCGGGCACGGTCTACCTCGACACACTCGCGCTCGAGGCCGATGCCATCGCTGCCCTCGAGCAGCAGTTGGAGGGCCCCGCCGACTGGATCGTCCACTGCGGCGCGCTGACGCACGTGGACTACTGCGAGCAGCACCCCGACGAGAGCCAGCGCCTGACCGTGACCAGCACCGAGCGTCTAGTCGAGCTGGCACAGCGCTGGGGCGCGCGCCTGGCCTATGTGAGCACCGACTATGTCTTCGACGGCGCGCGCGGGCCGTATGTCGAGACCGACGCCGTGAACCCCCTCTCGGTCTATGCCCGCCACAAGCTGGCCGCCGAGCAGCTGGCCCTAGCGCAAGCGGGCGGATTGGCCGTGCGCATCACCAACGTATATGGCGACGAGGCCCGCGGCAAAAACTTCGTGGCGCGCGTGGCGGCCCAGCTGGCCGAGGCCCGGTCCACAGGGCAGCCCCTGCGCCTGCGCCTGCCCGCCGATCAGTATGCCACGCCCATCAACGCCGCCGATGTGGCCCGCGCGCTGCTGCGCCTGATTGAGGCGCGCGAGCAGGGCGTGTGGCACCTGGCCAGCACCGACTGGATGAACCGTGTGCAGCTGGCCCAGCGCGTGGGCAGCTATTACCCTGGGGCGCCGCTTGAGCTGACTGGGGTGCCCACCCGCGAGCTGGCTCAGCCCGCCGCGCGGCCACTGCTAGGCGGATTGATCGCGGCGAAGTTTCTTGCGCGCTTCCCCGATTTCGCCTTTACCAACCTGGACGATTACTTACGCGAATTCATCCAAATCGAGCGTTAGATTTGTCTATGACCGATCGCCAAGGCATCGTCGAATTGTGGCAGAGCTATGGGCTCGGTGGTCAGTGGTTTTTTGCCCCGGAATCACCGCTATCGGATGCCGAGCTTGAGCGCCTATCGGACGAACTCAAACCCTATCGGCTCGAGCGTGACAGCCATGGGCATATTGTCGTTATGAGCCCTACCTCCACTCGCTATAGTACCGTCACGAGTCAGCTGAATGCTCAGCTGGGTGCTTGGGCACAAGAGGATGGAAGCGGGGTGGTGTACAGTAGCGACGCTGGTTTCACGCTGCCTGATGGGTCCATGCGATCTCCCGATGCCGCATGGTTGCTGCGTTCGCGCTGGCAAGCACTCACAGCTCAAGATCAAGATGGTTTTGCACGGATTTGTCCCGACTTTATTGTAGAAGTGCGCTCGCCCAGCGACACGATCAAATCTCAACAAAGCAAAATGGAAATGTGGCTCAGCAACGGTGCCCGCCTCGGCTGGTTGATCGACCCAGTTGACGAAACGAACTGGATTTACCGACCCGGTGCAACGCCCGAGGTGCTGTTAGGCTTTGACCGAAAGCTGAGCGGCGAGGGTGTATTGTCTGGCTTCGAGCTAGACCTGGGGCGAATGCGTGTTGTTTGACCCCCGATTGCGATCCTGCACAGGCTAGCGCATTGCTGCCGAACTTTGCGGCCCAATCTGAACGCGTGGAAATCCCCCCCTATCAGCACCTCGAAGGTGAGCTGCTCACGGCCCTGACCCGCTTGGCCGAGCGCCGCACAGCGCGCACTATCGTCCCAGGTCAAGACTACATCCCCGTCACGGGCAAAGTGCTCGATGCCACCGACCTGCTGCTGGGCGTCGAGGCCGTGCTCGACGGCTGGCTGACGGCCGGGCGCTTTGCGGCGCAGTTTGAGCGCGAGCTGCCCGAGTGGGTGGGCAGTAAGTATGCCGCCCTAGTCAACAGCGGCTCGTCGGCCAACCTGCTGGCCTTTGCCACGCTCACCTCACCCAAGCTCGGCGAGCGCGCCATTCGCCCCGGCGACGAGGTGATCACAGTGGCGGCGGGCTTCCCGACCACGGTGAACCCTGCGGTGCACTACGGCTGCGTGCCGGTGTTCGTCGACATCACGCCCGACACCGCCGACATCGACGTGACGCAGCTCGAGGCGGCGCTGAGCCCCCGCACACGGGCCGTGATGATCGCCCACACCCTCGGCAACCCCTTTGACCTCGGGGCCGTCACGGCCTTCTGCGAGCGGCATGGCCTGTGGCTGATTGAAGACAACTGCGATGCTCTCGGTGCCACCTATGGCACGTACCCCGACGGCCGCCCCCGCCGCACCGGCACCTATGGCCACCTGGCTACGCTGTCGTTCTACCCCGCGCACCACATCACGATGGGCGAGGGCGGGGCCGTGCTGGTGAACGACAAGAGCCTGAAGAAAATCGTCGAGTCCTTCCGCGACTGGGGGCGCGACTGCTGGTGCGAGCCCGGCAAAGACAACACCTGCGGCAAACGCTTCGGCCACTGCATGGGCACGCTGCCCGACGGCTACGACCACAAATACATCTACAGCCACCTCGGCTATAACCTCAAGGCCACCGACATGCAGGCAGCGCTCGGCCTGAGCCAGCTGCAGAAGCTCGATGCCTTCGTGGCCCGGCGTCGACAGAACCACAGCGGGCTGACCGAGCGTCTGCTGGCGATGGGTCTAGATGAGTTCCTGCACCTGCCGGTGAGCACACCGGGCAGTGAACCCAGCTGGTTTGGCTATCTGCTGACGGTGCGCGACAGCATGGCCATCGACCGAACCGCCCTCACGCAGCACCTCGAGGCGCAGAAAATCGGCACCCGCCTGCTCTTCGGCGGCAACCTTCTGCGTCAGCCCGCGTATCAAGCGGTGCAGCACCGGGTGGTGGGCACGCTGGCGAATACCGACCGGGTGATGCACCGCGCTTTTTGGCTCGGGGTGTGGCCCGGCTTAGGCGATGAGCACCTCGACTATATGGCGCAGACCCTAGCCGCCTATTGCCGCCAGGCCGTGCCGGCGGCACGCTAGTGCCGCAAGCTTAGGCCTCGACATCGACCAGCCACTCGGTGGGCCGCAGGGCCGACACGAGTTCGGCCTCGGGTGAACCTTTCTTGGGCTCAAACAGAGCCTCCCAGCGCGGGGCGGGCGGCATGCCTGCCAGCGCCACCTCAGCCGGATAGCCGTGCTGACGCGCGAACTGCACCCCCGCGTCGTGCTGGAGCATAAACTCAGCAACGCGCCCCTGGCGCAGCCGCTGCCAGCGGCGCTGCGCGTCGGTGATCGACTCGCCCTCATCGTCGGGCAATAGCTGGGGCAGGCCCTCGAGCAGCGCATCGCCGATCGACGTGACGAACTCATAGCGGTCTTCACTCGTGTGGCCGTGCTCAGCGCCGAGGCGGTCGAAATGCAGCCCACCCACACCCAGCGCCTCAGCACGATAGGGCAGGTAGTAATAGGTATCCGCGGCCTGCTTGTAGAGGCGGTAGAAGTCGGGGTGATGCTCGTCGCAGGCCTCCTGCAGCAGCAGGTGGAAGTGGCGCACCTCGTCGAGGTTCAGATAGGTGGGCACCATGCCTACGCTGCCCCCGTACCAGGCCTCGCTGGGCTCAGCGCCTGCCGCCGGAGCGTGGGCCTGAAAAAACACCCGCGCCAAAAAAGCTGCGCTCTCGACCGCCCTAGGGTAGAGCGCCACTGCAAACTCAGCGCGATAGACCTGCTCGGCGGCGCCCTTGCGCACCGGGCCACTCACCACGCTCGCGTCGATCCACGCCCGCTCGAGCAGGCGCCCCCCCTCGATCAGCCGACGGCGACCGCCCCCACCGTTGGCACCGCGCGTCCACGCCTTCAGCTCAAACTTGGCCGAGGCCTCCCGCGCCTGCAGCTCTTCGGCGAACGAGTCGGCGAGACTGTTCACATAGTTCTCAAATCGGTCGCGCAGGGTTAGGGCAGCCATAGCTCTGGGTTTCGGGCGTAAAGGTAGGCGGAATGCCCCCTTAGCCCGGCCCTGCGAGCAAGCCTATGGCCAGCTGCTGCACCAATGCATCCGCTTCGGCGGCTGCACCGGCGAGCTCGATCGGCTCGGGCGCACTGCCCAGCAGCGGTGGCCACGCGCGCAGGCGGAGCATTTCGTCTGACACGATCACCTCGGCCATGCGCAGCGGATGCTGGCGCGCACGCTCACCAGCCGCCGCGATATAGGCCCGAACGAGGGCCACGCTTAGGCGCCAGCTCTCGGCGGCTGCGGCGTCGTGCAGCGGGCTCAGCAGATCGGGCGCGCGCGAGTCGGCCGCCGGCGCCCACCACAGCTGCAGCCCGTGGCCGAGCGGGGGCACGAGCGTCGGCTCAGGGCGGGCGTCGAGTGGGGGTGCCGCGTCGGCGGCCAACAGCAGCGCGTCGGTCGCGCTCGCATAAAAGCGCTGCTGCACCTCGGCGGGGGTGGCGGTGACGAGCAGCACGTGGTGGTTCGGATGGCGCGCGGCCCACTGCTCGGCCCAGGCGGGCTGGTCGGCCCAAACTAGGGCGGGCGTCTGGGGGCGCAGCACTCCACGCGCGATCAGGCTGGCCCCTGCCGCGCCGCACGCGCCGACGGCCGCGAGGCGCCAGTCAGCGGGCAGAGGGTGGGGTTCGCTCGCCTCGGTCACGATGACGTGCGGATGCTCGGCCGCATCGAGAGCGTCAAGTGTAGCCTCGAGCGGATAGATATTCAGCAGCAGGCCGTGGCGCCTGAGCAGCAGCCGCCCGCGCTGGGCATGAGCCAGCGCCCGCCACGACCCGGCCGGATAGGCCACCTCGAGCTGAAGCACACCGCAAGCTGCATCTGCGCACTTAAACCCGCAGCTGTTGCTGGCGTCCTACCTTCAGTTTTTAAGCGACATGACCGAAGCCCGTCGAATTCAACACCTACAGTGGCGTGCTGGCTTCGGCCCCGCGTTGAGCAAGGCCCCTGTGGGCCTCGATGCCCTCATCGCAGATTCAGGGGCGTTCACCCCCCTCGCGACGGTGAACCTCGAGCAGGCCCGCATGGGTGCACGGCGCCTGGCCCGACAGGCCAAGCAGGCGGGCGATGAGGCAGCTTTCAAGGCCTTTCAAGAGCAGCAGAAAAACGAGCGCATGGCGCTCAATGTCGAGTGGGTGCAGCAGATGGTGAGCTCGCCCGCCCAGCTGCGCGAAAAGATGGCCGTGTTCTGGCACGACCATTTTGGCTGTCGGTCGAACCACACCGCGCTGACGCAGCAGCACCTCAATGTGCTACGTCAGCATGCGCTGGGCTCCTTTCGCACTCTGCTGACGGCGGTGGCGCAAGATCCGGCTATGCTACAGTTCCTCAACGGGCAGCAGAACCGCAAAGGCGCGCCGAACGAAAACTTCGCCCGCGAGCTGCTCGAGCTCTACACGCTGGGGCGGGGGCACTACACCGAGGCCGACATCAAGGGGGCTGCCCGCGCCTTCACGGGCTGGGGCTTTGACCTCGAAGGGCGCTTTGTCGAGCGGCCCTGGGCGCACGACACCGGCGAAAAAACCGTGCTGGGTAAAACGGGAAACCTCAACGGCCGCGATGTCATCGCCCGCGTGCTGGAGCAACGCCGCTGTGCGGAATACCTAGTCGAGAAAATCGCCGCCCACTTCATCGGCGAGGGCCTGCCGCCCGAGTTGCTCGCCGACTGGAGCCGCCGCTACTACGCGTCAGATTATGACACGCTCACCCTGCTGCGCGCAATGTTCAGTTCCGATGCCTTCTACGACCCGCGCTATGTGGGCCAGCGCATCAAGAGCCCGGTCGAGCTGCTGGTGGGGCTCATGCGTCAGCTCGAGCTGAGCTTCGCCAGCCCTGAGCCGATTCTTTTCGTGCAAAAGGTGCTGGGGCAGATGCTGGGCTATCCGCCATCGGTGGCAGGCTGGCCCACCGGCCGCCAGTGGATCGACACCTCATCGCTGCTGATTCGCCTCAAGCTGTCGGAGAACTTCGTTCGTGCAGCCGCCTTCGATGTGAGGGCTAAAGACGATGGCGACGACGACGACCGCATGCGCGCCCTGATGCGCATGGCCACCCCCGAGCAGCGGCAGGCCTTGCGCCAGCTCAAGCAGGTGCGCGCCACAGCCAACCTCGCCGCGCTCGACCGCCTGGCGGGCGCTGATTCGCGCGAGCAGCAGTGTGAGCGCCTGAGTGAGTTCTTCCTGCAGCGCGACCTGCGGCCCGAGGTGCGGCAGGTGGTGCTGCATCAGCTCGACCAGCCCAACCCAATGGGCGAATCGGCTGCCACCCGCCTAGCCCTCGCCCTGCTCTCCTTACCCGACTATCAACTCGCCTAACCGATGCGCCGCCGCGACTTCCTTCATCGATCTGCTCTGGCCTCGGCCACGCTGCTGGTGCCGGGCTTTCTGAAAGCTTTAAACGACGCCCCGCAGCGCCGCCACCTGCCCAAAGGCCGGGGGCGCATCCTGATCGTACTGCAGCTCTCTGGCGGCAACGACGGGCTGAACACCGTCGTGCCCTATCGCGACGACGCCTACTACCGCGCGCGGCCGAACCTCTCCATTCCGGCGGGCGAGGTGCTGCGCATCACTGACGATGCCGGCCTGCACCCTGCGCTGGCCCCCCTCAGGTCTCTGTTCGACGCCGGTCAGCTGGTGATCGTGCAAGGCGTCGGCTACCCCGACCCCGACCGCAGCCACTTCCGCTCGATGGACATTTGGCACAGCGCCTCGGCCTCGAGCGAATACCTGACGACAGGTTGGCTTGGGCGGCTGCTCGACGCCCGGCCGATGGGCCATGCCCACACCGCCCTTGAGCTCGACGACACCCTCTCGCTCGCGGTCAAAGGCGCCCGCCGCAGCGGCTATGGCCTAGCTGACCCCGAGAAGCTCGCACGAGCCACTCAGTATGGTCTGCAGCGCGAGCTGGTACCCCTCGCCCCAGCCGAGCTGACTCGTGCCATGAGCGAGATCGACTTTCTCTACCGCACCACGGCTGACGCTTTCGAGAGCGCGCGGGTGATCGCCGAGCATAGCCGCCAGGGCAAAGCGAGTGGCAGCTATCCGTCGGGCGACCTCGGCCGCGACCTGCGGCTCGTGTCCCAGCTCATCTCTGGTGGCCTCGACACACAGGTTTACTACGTGTCGGTCGCGGGCTTTGACACGCACGTGGGACAACAGCGCCGCCACGAGGCCCTGCTGCGCGACGTGGGCCAGGGTCTAGCCGCCCTCTGCGGCGATCTAAAAAGCGCCGGGCGCTTTGACGACACGGTCATCATGGCCTTCAGCGAGTTTGGCCGCCGCGTGGCAGAGAATGGTAGCCGAGGCACTGACCACGGCACCGCCGGGCCCACGCTTGTGCTGGGCGGCGGCTTGCGCCGAGGCGGCCTCATCGGCGACGCCCCCAGTCTGACCGACCTCGACGGGGGCGACCTGCGCCACCGCATCGACTTTAGACAACTGTATGCCACCGTGCTCGATCGCCACCTGGGCGCCGACGCCGAGGGCATTTTGGGCCAGCGCTTCGAGCGCCTGCCGATTCTTTAGAAGGGTAGGTCGCCCTCGTCGGCAAAGGGGTCGCCCGCCGGGGGGGCTGACTCCGCACGGGCGGGCCGGGCTTCGGCGCGCTTGGGCGACGCACCCGAGGCACCGGGTGCCCCCAGCTTGAAGGCCTCGAGGCTGACGAAAAACTGCTTCTCGCCACGGGGGTTGGTCCACTCGCGCCCCTTGATGGAAAAGGTCACCTCGAGCTCCTGCCCGATGGCAAAGCCGTCGATGAGGCGGCAGCGGTCGTTGATTAGCTCGAGCTTAACCAGCTGAGGGTATTCGACATTTTCGGCTGTCTTGACCACAAACTCGCGCTTGCGCAGAGTGGCTTTGATCGACTGCTCGTCCATCACGGCGTGCAGGGTGCCGACTAGGGTATAGGGCATGAGGGGGTGGGCTTAGTCTATGGGGCGTTCGCTGAATTGGCCGTTTTGCTCGATCACTTCGTTCACGCGCAGGCGGGCGGTGTCGAGCCATTGCTGGCACTGGCGCATGAGCAACTGTCCCTCGTCAAAGAGGCGCAGGCTATCGGCCAGTGGGGCCTCGCCGCGCTCGAGCTGGCGCACGATGGCGTCGAGGCGGGTCAGGCTCTGCTCGTAAGAAAAGTCAGCGGGCAGCGCGTCGGTGCCGTCGGCTTTGGCTGCGTTTTTAGCAGCGGCTTTTTTAGCCATGCGCGAAGGTAAGACGTGCGGCTTAGACAGCCATTCGCCTACACCGCCACGGCTAGGCGTAGCACCACCTCGCGACCCTCCAGTTCGCCCGTCCGCTCAAAGCCCAGCGTGGTAAACAGGTATTCGGCCCCTGCGTTGCGCAGGGCCACCGTGGTGCGCACCTCGCTCACGCCGGGCTTCGACAGCAGGCGCTGCAGCAGGGCCGCTAGGGCCTCGCGCCCATAGCCCTTGCCCTGGTGGTGGCGGTCGATCAAAAAGCGCGTGATCCACGGGATCAAGCTGAAGTAGCACACCATCGCAAAGCCCACCATTACCCCCTCGACATAGATGCCATAGAGATCAGACGTCTCAAATCGGCTCTGGGCGATGGCATGCAGCACCGAAGGCATGAAATCGCGCTGATCGTCGGCAGGCTGCAGCTCGACGGCGCGCTCCCAGTTGTTGCGCGTGAGTGGGACGAGTTTGACGTGACCGGCCATGGAGTGCCTCTGCCTAACGCGGGCGCTACAAAACTAGTGTGCGCGGCTCAGCGGGGGTCGGGTGCGGAGGTGTCAAAGGTGCCCGCGCCGCCCACGGCCACGGGTTTGAGGTAAAACGGCTCGAGCCCGTCGAGCATCGGACCAAGGGTGGCGACATCCCCCCTTGACCAGCGGCTAAGCGCCTCGGGCAGCAGGCCCCTGGCGTGGCTCACCACCTGGTCAAGCACTTGGATATCAGCCACCGCGTGCAGCAGCCCCCGTGCCTTGGCGGCGCCGGTGCCGACGAGGGCCGCGGGCGCAGGCGTGGCCGCTAGGCTCTCTGTAGTGAGAATCCAGGCGTGGGGAGGTCTGATTTCGTCCAGACCATCGGCGCTCAGCGCATAGGTGGCGGCATAGACCTCCATTCGTCGCGCGTCGATCATCGGGATGAATTGCATGCCGGGCTGCGCTTTCACACCAGCAGCCACACGACCGATCTCAGCCAGTCCGCGCAGGCTGCCGCAGCCGATGAGCGGAATGCTGAGCGCGAAGCACATCCCCTTGGCTGCAGCCAGCCCGATGCGAAGGCCCGTGTAGCTGCCCGGCCCGAGGCCGACCGCTACCGCACTCAGATCAGTGGGTTTTAGCCCGGCCTGGTCGAGCACCCGACCGATGGCCCAGGTGATCATCTCAGCATGCGCGCGCGGCTGCTCGGCGGCATAGTCGGCAAGCAGTGTCTCGCCCTGCGCCACCGCCACCGAGAACGCATCGGTGGCCGTGTCGATCAGCAGCAGCGTGGGCGCCTTCATGCAGGTGTATTTCGGTCCCAGCCTTAGTCGCGTGCGGCCCGATAGGCCTGCCAGGTATTCGACAGAAGCGAGGCAATGGTCATCGGCCCCACCCCACCGGGCACGGGCGTGATGGCCGCCACGATGGGCGCCACCGCGTCGAACTGCACATCGCCCACCACGCGATAGCCCGATTTCTTGCTCGCGTCGGCCACGCGGTGTGTGCCCACATCGACCACCACCGTGCCGGGGCGCACGTGTTCGGGCCCGATTAGGCCCACCTGCCCGGCGGCGGCGATGAGGATGTCGGCCTCGCGGGTATGGCGCGATAGGTCAACGGTTTTGCTGTGGCAGAGGGTGACGGTGCAGTTGCCCTCGGGGCTGTTGCGCCCCAGCAGGATCGACAGCGGTGAGCCCACGATGTGGCTGCGGCCCACCACGACGGCATGTTTGCCTGCCGTGGCCACGCCATTGCGGCGTAGCAGCTCGACCACGCCAGCGGGTGTGGCGGGCAGCAGGGCTGGTAGGCCCAGCACCATGCGGCCCAAGTTCACGGGGTGGAAGCCGTCAACGTCTTTGCGGGGGTCGATGGCCTGCACCACTCGCTTCTCGTCGATGTGTTTGGGCAGGGGCAGCTGCACGATCATGCCATCGACACCCGGGTCGGCATTGAGGCGGTTGATGAGGCCCAGAAGCGTGCCCTCGGTGATGTCAGCAGGCTCGGTGTGCACGGTGCCCCTGAAGCCCACTTCCACGCAGGCTTTGGCCTTCGCGTTCACATAGAGCTGGCTGGCGGGGCTGTCGCCCACGAGCACAGCCACCAGGTGTGGGGGGCGGGTGGTCAGGCCAGCCACCTGCGCCGCCAGCTCGGCGCGAATGGTCGCCGCCGTCTGCTTGCCGTCGAGAATCTGCGGGGTCACGGGGGTGAATTAGCCTGCAAGTTGCGCCATTTCGGTGGCATCGTCAGGCCCGCGCAGACGCGACGGGTCGAGGGGCGCCACTAGCAGGCTCTGCTCTTGCAGCAGGCTCACCTGCCCAGGGGCATGGTGTCGCCCCTTGCGCACGTATTTACGCGGGGTCACACTCACCGTGGCCAGCGTGGCCCCCCGCTGTCGCGAGAACCACGCCGCTAGGCCCGCCGCCTGCTCGATCACCGCCGGGGGCACCGCGCCGCGCGTCGGGTTGACCACCACCACGTGGCTGCCCGACACATCGCGGGCGTGCAGCCACAGGTCATGCGGGCGGCTATGGCGCAGGGTCAGCGCGTCATTGTCAGCCGCCGAGCGCCCCACGCGCACCTCATAGCCCTCCAGTTTGAAGCGGCGATAGGGTCGCCGCTCGCCCTCGGCTACCTTGCCGGTCACCTTGGTGAGCAATGCCTCATGCCGCAGCTGCCACTGTCGCAGGCCCTTGAGGGTGGTCACGGCCGCCAGCGCCTCATCTGCTCGGCTGAGGCGGGCGGCACGTGCATCGAGCTTGGTAAGCAACTCAGGCAGCTGCGCCAGCCGCGCCTGGTCGCGCCGTTGCTGGGCATAGAGGCGCTCGGCCAGGGCTTGACCCGACTCGCCCGGCTGCACGGTGACTTCTACGTCGCCACCACGATAAAAGTCCTCAAGACTCACGCGCGTGGAACCCGGCACGAATCGGTGCAGCTGCGCCAGCACGAGGTGCCCCAGCTCTTCGGCGCTGCGCTGGGCGCTCAGGCGCTGCTGCTCGTCGCGCAGCCGACCCACCTGTCGGGCCACGGTCGCGCGAGCTTCGTCGAGGGTCTGGTGCACTGCCTCGCGCTGTCCCTCGAGTCCCTGCTGCTGCCCATAGGCTCGCGACCAGGCCGCCAGGGCTTCGGTGGCAGTGGCATAGCCCGCCTCGGCCCCTAACCGTAGCACGGGTGGGCGCGCAGCGGCCTCGACAGCGATGGGCCCTCGGCGCACCCGCTCGAGCACCCGCGCCAGGGCAGGCCAGTCACCCCCCTCGGCGTCCACCAGCTGCCACAGCGCGCGGTCAAAGGCAGGCAGGGCCCGGCGCCGATCGCCCGTCGCAGCCAGCCTAGCTTGCCATTCGATTTCCGTGATGGGTATGGGCTGAACCGGCGGCTCGGCATAGGGCGCGCCCATGACCGCCCGCCGAAAGCTGGCACGCACCTGCCCCGCCTCGACTATCAGTACGTTGCCTCGGGTGCCCTGCAGCACCAGCAGCAGCTCGGCCCCCTCGAGCGCCACACGCACCAGCCGCTCGCCGGGGTGTAACGACAGCTGCGTCACCCGCCGCCCCCACCACGGCTCGAAAAATGGGCGCGCATTGGAGCGCGGCTTGGGCGGCTCAGCGCTCGGCACCAGATAGCCCGGCTGTGCAAAACCCACCCGCCACACCCCGCCCCCAAACCGTAGGACGAGTTCCCCCTTGCGGCCCGTGTGCGCCCCGACGAGGGCAGTGCCCACCAGCCGCGGCGACCACTCGGCCACGAAGCGCTCGAGCAAAAAGTAGTTGAGTTGGTGCACAATCTGCCCCGCGGGCGGGTTAC
>VYMD01000056.1_pt1 | contig 37884 bp, 28 predicted proteins | sample 5115311 | NCBI WGS metagenome assembly VYMD01 (sample SAMN12291779, study PRJNA351875) | freshwater metagenome | isolation source: freshwater lake | place: USA: Michigan, Wintergreen Lake | collected 2013-08-08
CCAACGTGGCCGGGGCCTTCGCCCTAAATCCGCGCTACGGTGCCCCCGCCTGTGTGTGGGTGGTCGACGATGTGCTGACCACCGGCGCCACGCTCGCCGCCGCCGCCGACGCTCTCACCCGCGGGGGCGTGCCCACCGTGGGCTTGCTTGCCCTCGCCGTGGTCGTGGACTAATTCGCTGACGCCCTGAACGCTGGCTGCGCGCGCTCGCGCCAGGCCACCACAGCGATCACCACTGCGCAGATCGCCGCCTTCCACAGTGGCCAGGCCGGGTGCAGGCCACGCGGGGTGCTGCCCAGCCACGCCATCGCCCCCAGCGCCAGGCCCACCAGCAGCAGGTGCTGCCCCAGCCGCCCCAGCCGATAGGGCACGGGGTAATAGTGCTGCCCCACCGCATAGCACAGCGCCGCCATCACCCCATAGCACACCAGGTGGGCCGCTGCGCAGCCGATGTAGCCCCAGTGCGGAATCAAAAGCGCGTTCAGCGCCACCGTCAGCACCAGCCCCACCAGCGCAAACAGCAAGCCATAGCGCAGCTGGCTCGTGCGCTTGTACCAAATGCCAAAACTCGTATAGGCCGCCAGCGCCAGATTAGCCAGCAGCACCAGCGGCACCACCGTCAGGCCGACCCAATACGCCTTGGGAATGAACGTGCGCCGCCCAAACAGGCCCCAGAAGTCGAAGGCCACGATCTCAGATGCGAAAGCCGCCACACTCAGCAGCGTGAGCAGCCCCGCCAGCATGAAGTAGTGGAACACCTGCGCCAGCCCGCGCCGGTGCGCCGCCTCGTCGGCCACCTGCTGCCGCAGGAAGTAGGGCTCCACCGCGTAACGAAAGGCCTGCCCCGCCAGCACGATAAACATGCCCAGCTTATAGTTCGCGGCATAGATGCCGTTCATCTCGAGGCCGGTGCGCGGCCGACCGGCCCAGAGGCGGCCCTCGGGCCATAGGCGCGGCAGCAGGTTTTTGTCGAGCATTTCGTTGAGCTGACCGGCCAAACCGGCGAGGGTGATATAGGCGCCGTAGTGGGCCATGGTGCGCAGCGTGGCAGCGTCGGCGCGCCAGCTCGGCGGCAGGTTGTCGATCAGGGCCAGGCCTAGGCGCACGATCGACGCGATGGCATTCGCCCAAAACACCCCCTCGACGCCCCAGCGCCAGATGAACAGAAACGCGAGGTTCAGCGCCACGGTCAGGCCGATGTTCGCCAGCGAGATCGCCGCAAAGCGCCCCGCGCGCTCGCGCTGCCGCAGCCGCGCCATCGGCACCGCCGCCCACACGTCGGCCACCGTGATCACCACCAGCAGTCGCACTAGGTCGGCTTGCCCCGGATAGCCCAGCAGGCGCGCCACAGGCGCCGCGCTCAACCAGCCCACCACGCCCGCCACTAGCCCCAGCGCGCCGACGAGCACGGCGGCGTTGGTGTAGGCCTGCCCGGCCGTGAGGCGCCGCCCGGCCACGTCTGATTCGCCAAAGCGAAACAGCGAGGTCTCCATGCCAAAGGTCAGCACCACCAGCGGATAGGCCAGCAGCGCATAGAGGTCGCTAAACAGGCCGTAATCCGCCGGGCCGAACACGTTGACGTAGATCGGCGTCAGGGCAAAGTTGATCACCCGCCCGATGACCGAACTCAGGCCATAGATCAGCGTGTGGCGCGCGATGGTGCGAACGGTGCTCATCGAGGGGGTCAGACGACCCAAAAGTCAAGGCGCAAGCTAGAAGCTATCGCCCACCTGCTTGACATCGCCCAGGGTGAGCTCTCCGGCGAGGTTCTGGGCGAAACGGCGGGCCACCTCGGCGTCGCTGCTATGGCGCCCCAGCAGCACCATGAGCTTGGTGAGGGCCGCCTCAGGGGTGATGTCGCGCCCGCTGACCACGCCCAGCTCGACCAGGCGGTGTGAGGCGGCATAGCGCCCCTGCTCGACCATGCCGGCGGGGCACTGCGACACGTTGACCACCACCAGGCCCTCGCCGATGCGCCGCTCGAGCAGGCGGTAGAGGCTGGGCGAATCGGGCACATTGCCCGTGCCGAAGGTCTTGAGCACCACCGCCCGCAGCTGCGGCGCCGCCAGCACCGTCTCGATCACCCCCTCGGGGATGCCGGGGTAGAACGAGATCTGGGCCACGTTCACGTCGAGTGCGCTCTGCACCTGCAGCGGGCCCTCGGGGCGCGCCAGCCAGTTGGTGGTGTAGAGTTCGAGCGTCACGCCCGCATCACCCAGCGGCGGATAGTTCGGCGAGATGAAGGCGTGAAACTTGAGCGAACTGTACTTGATCGTGCGATTGCCGCGCAGCAGGCGGGTGTCAAAGCAGATGGCCACCTCGGGCAGCACCTGGGGCGCGATGGCGATCTCAATGGCGGTGATCAGGTTCTCGCGCGCGTCGGTGCGGATGCGGTCGAGCGGCAGCTGCGCGCCGGTGAGCAGCACGGGCTTGTTCAGCCCCTCGAGTAGGAACGACAGCGCCGAGGCCGTATAGGCCATTGTGTCGGTGCCATGCAGCAGAATAAAGCCATCGAAGGCCTCGTAGTGCTGCACGATCAGCTGCGCCAGGCGCAGCCACACCGCTGGCGTCATGTTCGAGCTGTCGATAGGCTGCTCGAAGCTGTAGAAGGTCAGCTCGGCACCCATCTGGTCGATTTCGGGCAGGCGTTCGTTGAGCCGCACCAGGTTCACCGGACGCAGGGCGCCGGTGGCCGGGTCGGTTTCCATGCCGATGGTGCCGCCGGTGTAGATCACCAGCAGGCGCTTGGGGGCAGACATGTGTGAGGGAGGGAGGGGGGCCCGCGCGGCGCGCGACCCGTGTCGGCAAAACTAGCATCCTCAGTCGCCGGTGCACACCGCCCAGCGCCCGCAGCGGGGGCACGTGCGCATTCTTTTTTGGGGGAGGGCGCCCCGACCCGCCCTAAGGTGCGTTCTTGCTATGCCTCATCCAGTGGGGCACGCCATGGCCGACACCCTGCGCATCCCCTTCGCCGACGACCTGCCGGTGCTGCTCGAGCTGGCCCGTCGCCTGGCGCCCGCCACGCCCGCCCAAGCCTTCAAGGCGCCGCTGGGGCTCACGCTCATCGGGGTGGGCAGCGCGCTCATCGCTGACAGCTATGCGCCCATTCCCTTTGGCCTCTATCAGCTACACCGCGAGGCCGACGACGCGCCCGAGTTTCTGCCCCTGCTGCGCGGGGCCGAGGGCCAGCGCTTCGGGTTGTGGATCGACGACCTAGCCGAAACGCCCGACTTCGTCGTCGTGGCCACCACCGCTGACGATGGCGCCGTTGCCTATCGCGTCATCACCCGCAACCTCATCGAACTGCTGCGCCTCGAGCTCGAGCGCCGCGAGGCCCTGCCGCCCGAGCAGGGCGGCGGTCCCACCCCTGAGCGCAACCAGCTGCGCGACCTCATCCTGCCCTTTGCTACTGCCGACCGCCTCGAGCGTGGGCAGGACTACCTCGACCTTTACGCCCGCCGGGCGCAGGGGGTGCGCGAGCGCATCGTGCAGGCCACCACGCCCGACGGCATGGGCATCCGCGCGCGGGGCTATGATCCGCACCAGATGCCGGCCTATTCGGGCGACGCGGCGGGCCTGCTCGAGCAGGCTGCGGTGCTGATTCGCCGCGCGCTGCCGGCGAATGCGCTGGCGGTGGCCAAGCCGCTGCTCGGCCTGACCCGCCACACTGAACTCGAGGGCCCCACCCGGGCTGTGCTGGCCGAGGCTTACCGGGCCTTGGGCCGCGAGGCCTTCGCGCGGCTGGTGGGCGGCTGAGGGCGAACGTGCGTTCGACCAAGAGAAGGACTGACACAGAGCATTCGTGTCGCAACGGCAATACCCGGCCTCGACACGAGGGGTTATCCTCGAATCGGGGCCGGGCAGTGCCGGAATTCTCGCTACTGCTCTCCCCAGTGGGGTAGGCTGTAGTGGGCTGATCAGCCCTTGGGTGCCTCGGAGCTTTTGGCTCCTCGGCGTTTTTGTGTCTCCCGACGCTTGCAAGCGTGTGGATGGGAAAGCAGTCTAAGCCTGGCCAGGCAAAGCCCGTGATTCCAGAGTTGTCAGTTCTGGAAGAACCGCCCCTGTCGGAGCGCTGGTGGATTACGGACCTGACCACCTGAGCGCAGTGAAGCGCCTCTGCACCAAAGGTGAATGGTAGGTGGGTGCAGACGTCACTTTGTGCGCAGACTGCCGATCGGGTGGTGTGGGATTCTGAAAAAAATGTGTGAGCTCGGCGGATTGCGGCGCATTGTCGCCTCAATGCGGCAGTAATCTGCCACATTGAGGCGAACCCCCCGCCCCGATAGCTATCGGGGCACCCCCCTTAAGAACAAGGGGGGAGATGGGACCCGCAGATATGTTAGCCAGTTACACTGTATTGCGCCTCAGGCCCCCGATATCCATCGGGGCAGGTTTGGCGGCCTCGTCCGGCGGCCTGATAGGCCGTCCCTGCTGCGCAGGGACTTCGGTTGGCTTGCGTTGGGCTCTGTGGTCGTGCCGCTTTTATGACACCGTTTCGAACGAGGTCGCGAGCTTCTCCGGATGGTCGCTCGTCGTGTGCAGGCCCCGGCTCTCGCGGCGAATGCGCGCTGGCAGAACTATCCCTTGGCGTTTGACTGCGACCGTTTTAAGGTACTTAGGGTAAGCAGCTTGCAATTACTCGACCCAGTGCTCAGCGGTCAAGACAATTTCCCACCTGCTCTTTCTTCTTTCCATTGCGATGGAAAATCCAGATAAATCGAAGTATACTTTTACAACGCACTTACTTAAATGTGGGTTGAAATAAATTGCATCGATATGCGGAAGGCTAACTCCGAAAACACTATACATGCCGGTGACAGGGCTGAAACCGCGCCTCGATAGAAAGTGTAACCGCGTCTTCAGCGTTTCTTTTTTCATGTAGGGGTCGCATATACGACTTGCGATATTGCTACTACCTTTCTTTTCATCTTTTCCAAGCACATAAATCATTCCGCTATCCAAACTACACAACAATTCCTCAAACATGGAGCTATTAAATTGTATCGCTTTCATGGCTCCGATACTATCTTGATAGAATCTACGCTTGAAACGTTTTATATATAACTCTGGATGTAGATTATTACTCAAAGAATAGTTCTGACAAGGAAGCTGATAACGATCGTACGTAAATACACTATCAGGATAGATGGAAATATGCTGGTATGGATATAGAATAAAATAGGGAGGATAGTCTTTCTGGCTAGCCAGTTCTTCCAAGTGGCTGTGATAATATTCCATGGCCAGATTGAATACCGACTTGATCGCGCGGTCAATGGTGTCCTTACGCAGTCGCGGTGGTTTGACCTTACTCCAACGGTCAAAGTACCCGCCGAATGTCGAGTCGCGTGTTGCAAATACTTTTGATAGCAATGGATTCTCCCTGCAGGGCTTGCAGGTTGCTTTGTACTGGGCGACAACAGGAAGCACTCCAGAAACAAAGAGCAACGTGAGGCAGAGCCTGTTCATAGCACCGTGTCGAAGGAGGTGGTGAGCTTCTCCGGATAGTCGCTCGTCGTGTGCAGGCCCCGGCTCTCGCGGCGGATGCGCGCGCTCTTGACGATCAGATAGGCGATGGCGATGAGGTTGCGCAGTTCGCAGAGCTCGGGCGAAAGGCGCGTGCGGCGGTAGTAGGACTCGGTCTCTTGATAGATCAGGTCGATGCGGCGCATGGCGCGGTCGAGGCGCAGGTCGGTGCGTACGATGCCCACATAGTTCGACATGAGCGTTTGCAGCTCGCGCAGATTGTGCGAGATGAGCACCCACTCGTCGGGGCTGACCACGCCGCGGTCGTCCCAGTCGGGGACGTCGGGCAGCTGAGCCACGCCCACGCTCTCCGCCACAGCGGCCTGGGCCGCGCGGTGGGCATAGACCATGGCCTCGAGCAGCGAGTTCGACGCCAGGCGGTTGGCGCCGTGCAGGCCGGTGTGGCTGCACTCGCCGATGGCAAAGAGCCGGCGGATCGAACTGCGCCCCTCGGCATCGACGTCGATGCCCCCACACTGATAGTGCGCCGCAGGCACGACCGGAATCATGTCGCGCGTCAGGTCATAGCCCTTGGCCAAGCAGCGCTCATAGATGGTCGGGAACTCCTCTTTGAGCTCGTGGGCGGGGATGTGTGTGGCGTCGAGCAGCACAAAGTCGGTGCCGCTCTGCTTGAGCTCGGTGTCGATGCCGCGCGCCACGACATCGCGCGGGGCCAGCTCGGCTCGTGGGTCGAACTCGAGCATGAAGCGCCGCTTGTCAAACGAGTTGCGCAGATAGGCGCCCTTGCCGCGCAGGGCCTCGGTGATCAAGAAGGCCGGCCGCGCCCCGCTGGGGTCATAGAGCGCCGTGGGGTGAAACTGATAGAACTCCATGTTGGCGATGCGGGCTTTGGCGCGCAGGGCCATCGCCACGCCGTCGCCCGTGGCCACCGGTGGGTTCGTCGTCGTGAAGTACACATTGCCCGCGCCGCCCGTGGCTAGCACCGTGGCCCGCGCGCGAATCGTCACGGTCTGCCGCGTGCGCAGGTCGAGGGCATAGAGGCCGTAGCAGGTGATGTCGGGCGTACCACGGTTCACATAGCGCCCGAGGTGGTGCTGCGTGATCACGTCGAGCGCGAACAGGTGATCAACCACTTCGATGCGCGGGTGGCGGGCCACGGCGGCCAGCAGGGCGCGCGAGATCTCGGCCCCCGTGGCGTCGCGCGCGTGCAGGATGCGGTGTTCGCTGTGGCCGCCCTCACGGCCCAGCTCGAGCGTGCCATCGTCGGCGCGGTCGAACTCAGCCCCGTAGGCCATGAGTTCGCGAATGCGCTCGGGCCCCTCGGTCACGACCATGCGCACCACGGCCTCGTCGCAGAGGCCGTCGCCCGCGATGAGCGTATCCTGCACGTGCTTCTCAAACGAGTCGCCGTCGGCGAACACGCCCGCGATGCCGCCCTGGGCCCACTGCGTGTTCGAGTCGGCGGGGTTGGCTTTGGTCAGCACGAGCACACGGCCGTGTTCGGCGGCCTTGAGCGCGAAAAACAGGCCCGCCACGCCCGAGCCCACCACGGCATAGTCCACCTCGATGCGGTTGTTCATATGTACGGCTCAACTAGATTAGGGCAAGAGTAACGAAACAGACAGATATGAAGGTTCTCAAAGCCTTGGGCTACCTAGTTTTAGTGCTGGGGCTAAACAGCTGCTCGATCTCCTTTAGCACTATTGAACTGGCAAGCGTACTAAACTTACTTCCAATTGATTTGGAAGCTTATTTGTGGTATATTCATAGAGACTATAGTCTGATGAATATCATTTTTGCACATTCAATAATTTTTACAATATTTGTATTTTTCGCTATTATAATGAAGAAGCCTAAATTAATCATTTCTTTTCCTATTTTATTACTGCTTCTATATTTCATGATTCAGCCAATAAAGGATTTTATTAAATACAAATTTATCGTACCTAAATATGAAAAATTAGGGGCTGAAGTACTGAAAAAATTTCCTCGAAAGAAGCTAAACGTACCGCCTAGGCATATTTTAGGATTTAATGCAGTAAGCATTTTTGAAGATTCAGCTCAAAAAGATGTAGAAGCCTACTTTGCGAAAGAGATGCATCAGCTAAATTTATATCACATTTTGGTTAGCGACTCAACTGTATACTTTGTAAAATACACGAGTGGGCTAGGCATGGAAGCAATAGCCTACAGCAATTGCGATGTATGTGGAGGTGAAGATCGTCAAGGAAAGGCTTACGTATTGCCGTGTAGAAGGGTGAAAAAATCCATGTATGACCTTTCATTTTTTGATGCCTGAAACCCATCACGCCATCGGGGGGCACCAGCCCACGGCGGCGACCAGCGGCGGGGCGATGACGCTCACCAGGCGCACGCGCGCGCGGCGCGTGCCGTCGGCCACCAGCTGCTGATAGTGCCCGTCGAAGGCATGCACCCCGTCAGCGATCGGCGCCGCAGGGTCGGTCATCAGGTGCTGCTTAAACGACACCTCGCCGCCCTTGAGCCGCAGCAGCTTAAAGAGCGTCTCTTTGGCCGTCCAGACCACCAAGAAGTAGCGCGTGGCGGCGGCCACATCCTGCACCCGCAGCGCGTCGAAGCGCGCCCGCTCGTCGGGGTGCATAAACAGGCGCACGGCCTCGAGGTTGCGCGGGTGGGTCAGGTTCTCGAGGTCGAGGCCCACCCAGCCGGTGGTCGAGCGGGCCGCGCCCACATAGCCGACGGTGTGCGACAGGCTGACTTCGGCCGAGTGGTCGGTCAGATAGGGGCGGCCGTCGTCGCGGTTGATCACGCCCACGTCGGGGGGCAGGGGCTGCAGGCTGCGCAGGGCGTGGCGCGCGCCCAGCCACTGGCGGTGGCGCTCGGGGTGGGTCACGCGCTCGTAGTAGGGCCGCTCGTCGGCTGTGAGCGGCCGCTGGGCCTGCAGCCAGTGGGTGTGCTCGTCGAGGCGCCACAGGGCCACGTCGGCATTTTTGCTCAGCCACGCGGGCAGCGAGAGGGGGAGTCGGGGCACGGCGAGGGCAAAGCTTGCGTTCTTTGCGATACGAATCGCCCCCACGTCACCCCCTCCCCGCTTATCCCCCCCTCGGCCATGGCCACGCAGAACATCTGGTGCTTCAGCTTCCGCCGCTTCGTCGACACCAGCGAGGCGCATCAGCTCGCCAGTGGGCTCGAGGCCCTGCTGCGCGGGTGGAAGGCGCACGGCACGCCCGTGTCGAGCCGGGTGGTGTTCCGCTATGGGCATTTTCTGTTCATCGAGGCCACGAGCGAGAACGCCTCGGGCTGCAGCATTGACTGGCTGCACCAGGGGCTCGACCGTCTCTTTGGCGAACTGGGCCTGCAGCCGGCCGACGCGGCCACGATTTTTTTCTGGAATGCGCAGGACGCGATCGACGCGGTGGACTTCCGCGAGCTCGAGGCGGCCCTGGCCAGTGGCAAGCTGACGGCCGACACGGTCGTCTTTGACCCGCAGGCGGTGCAGCAGGGCGAGTTCGAGCGCTGGGAGGTGCCCCTGGTCAGCACCTGGATGGCGCGGTATCTGAAGGCAGGGGTGCAGTAGGCCACGTCTGCCATGACCCAGCTGCAGTGCCTCGAGGCTCAGGTCATCGCCTGCGAGCGCTGCCCGCGCCTTCGCAGCTACTGTCAGGGCTTGGCCGCCGCGCCGCCCGCGCGCCACCGGGGCGAGGCTTATTGGGCGCGGCCCGTGCCGGCCTTCGGGCCCGAGGATGCGCGCCTGCTCATCGTGGGCCTAGCCCCCGCCGCCCACGGTTCGAACCGCACCGGCCGCATGTTCACCGGCGACGTGGACCCGCGCTCGTGGCTCATGGAGGGCCTACACGCCGTGGGCCGCGCCAATCAGCCCAGCTCGCGCCACCCCGACGACGGCCTCTTGCTCACCGACACCCGCATCGTGGCCGCCGCCCGCTGCGCCCCACCCGACAACCGCCCCACCGCCGACGAACTCGCCCACTGCCGCCCCTATCTAGCCGACACGCTGCGGCTCATGCCGCGCCTGCGGGTGGTGGTGGCCCTGGGGGTGTGGCCCTCGAGGCCGTGCGCCTGGCGGCGGGGGCGAGCGGGCGCTGGACGCACGGCCACGGCCTGGAATATGCCCTGCCCGACGGCCGCCCCGTCATCGCCAGCTATCACCCCAGCCAGCAGAACACCCGCACGGGCCGCCTGCAGTACGCGGCCTGGTTGGCGATTTGGCAACGGGCTGAGGCGCTGGTTGCGGGCCGGTGAAAAAATCGGCAAGCTTCTCGCCAGCCCGGCAAGGCTTGCGGTCGGCGGTTATCTTTGCCGCCGGTCGGCGCAGCCATCCCCCATCCCTGCCTTTTGCGCCGACCCTGAGCGTCTGTCATGAAGCGTGACCTGAAAAAACTCGCCGTGCTCACCTCGGGCGGCGATGCCCCCGGCATGAATGCCTGCATCCGCGCCGTGGTGCGCACGGCCATCTACCACGGCGTCGAGCCCTGGGGCGTGCGCCGCGGCTATGAGGGCCTGATCGACGGCGAGATGGAGCCCATGCCCACCCAGTCGGTGGGCAACATCATCCACCAGGGCGGCACCTTGCTCAAGACCGCCCGCAGCAAGCGCTTCATGACCGTCGAGGGGCGCCAGCAGGCCTATCAGCACCTCAAGGACCAGGGCATCGACGGCCTGGTGGTGATCGGCGGCGACGGCACCTTCACCGGCGCGCGCACCTTCAACGACGAGCACCCCGATCTGCCCATCGTGGGCGTGCCCGCCACGATCGACAACGACATCTACGGTTCGGACTTCACCATCGGCTTCGACTCGGCCATCAACACCGCCATGCGGGCCATCGACCAGATTCGCGATACGGCCGACTCGCACAACCGGCTGTTTTTCGTCGAGGTGATGGGCCGCGACTCGGGCATGATCGCCCTGCACGCGGGCATCGCCGGCGGCGCCTCGGGCATTCTCGTGCCCGAACTCAAGAGCGACTACGAAGAGGTGATCAGCCTGCTCGAGGGCGGCAGCAAGCGCAAGAAGTATTTCTCGATCGTGGTGGTGGCCGAGGGCGAAGAGCAGGGCGGCGCCTTTGAGGTGGCGCGCAAGGTGGGCGAGCGCGTGGGCGACGACTATGACATCAAGGTCACCGTGCTCGGCCACGTGCAGCGCGGGGGCGCGCCCAGCTGCGCCGACCGCGTGCTGGCCAGCCGCCTGGGCATGGCCGCAGTCGAGGCCCTGCGTCAGGGCGAGAGCGGCGTGATGGTGGGCGTGCAGCACGACCAGATCGTGCACACGGCCTTTGAGCTCGCTCTGCGCAACGACACCGGCCTGAACCGGGGCCTGCTGCGCCTGGCGCAGGTGCTGGCCACCTAGTCATCGATCACGCCATGGGACTATTCGACTCGCTGTTTGGCAAGCGTCAGGAGCCGCTCTCGCTCAATCCTTACATGGAACGCATCGCGCGATATGCGCGTGCCTCGAACATCATTACTTGGGATGCTAAGCGTACGCCCGCGTTAACGGCAAGTAAGCTCGGCGGAGACGTCTATTGGCCCGAGGGTTGGTCCGCTTACCCGCGCGACACCAATGGTCTGCCGATGATCCTGCTTGCTCAGCTCAATATGGCTGAGCTACATGGGCTGCCTGACTTTCCTGAGCAAGGCCTGCTTCAATTCTTTGTCCAGGCTGATCCGACGGCGGGAGTTGATTTCGAGCAGCCTCGAAAGCAGTCGAACTTCAGGATTGTGTGGCACGACAGCATACCAGATGATAGCGGGGCACACAAAATACCCGTCTCTCAGATTTCTACCGAGCTGGGTGATGTAAAGGGGTTCGTGCTGTCGAGCTGGGAAGATGGCGTCAGCATGTCTTTCACACTTGCCCAGCAGTACATTCCTATCGAAGATGGTCGTGTTGAAGCTATCCTACCAGAGCTGGATTCTGTAAAGGGATTCGATGGCGCCTATACCATTTTGCTAGGAGATACTGAAAAGAGCAGGGTTGGTGGGTATGCTCGCTTTGACCAATACGATCCCCGAGATCCTTCCGCCAGCGATTACCCCGATGAATTGCTTTTAGGTCTGCAAAGTGTGTTGAAACGTGATGCGGGCTTTGAGATGATGTGGGGGGACTATGGGGTGGCTAGTTTCATGATCAGGTCATCCGATCTACGTGCGCGTGACTTCTCAAAGGTTTGGTACCATTGGGACTGCGGGTAAGCGTCTTGACCTAAGTTCTCCTGATTTAACTTCGGGGTATGGCCAGTACCCACGACTTCCCCCCCGACTACATCAAAGAATACGGCACCGACGAGGTGACGGTGCACTGGCGGCCCCACGCGTGTATCCACAGCGCGAACTGCCTGCGTGCGCTGCCGGCGGTGTTCCAGCCCGGCACACAGCCCTGGATCAAGCCTCACGACGCCGATGCCGACGCCGTGATCGCGGCGGTGCAGCGCTGCCCCAGCGGCGCGCTGACGTTCACAGACAAGCGGAAGGCGTAACGGAAACCCTCAGGCGGCTGGCAGCTCGTTCCACATGAGGGCGGCGGCGCCGAGCACGGCGGTATTGGCGCCGTCTTCTAGCGGTGAGATCAGCAGCTTGGTCTTGCCCCGGAAGAAGGGCATGGTGAACTCGTTCATGTAGTGCTGCGCGGGCTCGATGAGCAGCTCTTTGGCACGGGTGAGCCCACCGAACAGGATGATGGCCTCGGGGCTGGTGGTGACGACGGTGTCGGCCAGCTTCATGCCGAGCACGCGGCCGGTGTAGCGGAAGGCCTCGCGCGCGATGTAGTCACCCTGCAGGGCAGCGTCGGTGATCTGGGTGGCCTTGAGCTGCGCAAAGGGGATTTCGCGCAGAGGGCTGGGCTCAGTGTAGTCAGCGAGCAGCTTATAGACCGTGCGGCAGATCCCGGTGGCCGACACATAGGTCTCGAGGCAGCCGCGCTTGCCGCAGCCACACTTGCGGCCGTTGACGTTCACGGCGGTATGGCCGAGCTCCCCCGCGAAGCCGTCGTGGCCGTAGATGAGCTGACCGCCGCAGACGATGCCGCTGCCCAGGCCCGTGCCGAGGGTGAGCACGACGAAGTCTTTCATCCCTCGCGCGGCGCCGAAGAGCATCTCGCCTAGGGCGGCGGCATTGGCGTCGTTGGTGATGCGCACGGGCACGCGCATCTCGGCGTGCATGCGGTCGGCCAGCGGGGTGATGGCCCCCCAGCCGAGGTTGGGGGGCGACTCGATGGTGCCCTTGTAGTAGTTCGCGTTGGGGGCGCCGATGCCCACGCCGAGCAGGCGGGTGTGGGCGCGCACCTCGGTCTGCAGGATGCGGGTGGCTGTGATGAGCTGGTGGAAGAAGTGCTCGAAGTTGTCGGCGTCAGTGGGAATGGCCGTGCTGGCCACGGTGTCGCCGCCGCGGGTGATAAAGCCCAGTTTGGTGTTGGTGCCGCCGATGTCGATGCCGAGAACGAGGTCGAGGTCGTGGGTCGAGGCAGAGGCAGACATGCGGGCGTGCAGTAGGGCGTGTATGGGCGGGGGCGTAAAGAAAGCAAAGGTTAAGGTTCCCCATTCGCGGTGACAGTTCGGGCGGGCGTGTATCTTGCCAGCTCGCAAACCTTCCCATTCCCCTTTTCGAGGTTGTTTTCAGTGATGACACACCCCCGCCCCGCCCCCCGCGCCCTGCTTCGCATGACCTACGGCCTATTTCTGCTGACCTTAACGCTGACGATGCTGGTGGCCCTAGCGGCCTCGGCTCACGGCCAGGCCCAGGCCCCCGCCCCTACCATCAACCGTTTCCGCTCGCTGGGCAGCTTTAAGAAGCTGACACAAACCGGCCAGAGCCTCGTCATCGAGACCAGCAGCGGCTGGGCCGAGCTGACCATCTATCGCGCCGATGTGGTGCGCCTGCGCATCACGCAAAGCCGCACCAGCCCCGAGCCGAGCTATTCGGTGGTGGCCACGCCCGAGGCGGCGAAGTATAGCGTGAAGCAAGACGGCGGCCAGGTGGTGATCGAGACCGAGCGCCTGCGGGTGATCGCCAACAAAGGCCCCGTTCGATTCCGCATGGAGCGGCTGGACGGCACCCTGCTAAACGAAGACGACCCGGGCTTCGGCAGCGGCTGGATCGGCCAAGAGTGCCACACGTATAAAAAGATGCAAGCCGAAGAGCGCTTCATCGGCCTGGGCGAAAAGACCGGTGGGCTCAACCGCCGAGGCGAAGGCTACACCAACTGGAACACCGACTATTACGGCTATCCGACGCACGCCGACATGATCTATTCCTCGTTCCCGTTCTACATCGGGGTCGTGGGTGGCGAGAAGCTGAAGGCGGCGGTCTACGGCATCTTCTTAGACAACGCGCACAAGAGCCACTTCAACTTCGGCGCGTCGAACGACCGCTTCAGTTCCTTCTCGGCCGAGGATGGCGAGATGGACTACTACTTCTTTGGTGCGCCGTCGGTGGCGGGCATCCTCGAGGGCTATACCTGGCTGACGGGCCGACCGCACCTGCCGCCGCTGTGGAGCCTGGGCTATCAGCAGTGCCGCTACAGCTATTACCCCGACAAAGAGGTGCTGACGCTGGCTCAGACCTTCCGCGACAAGCGGATGCCGGCCGATGTGCTCTACCTCGACATCCACTACATGGATGCGTACAAGATTTTCACGTGGCACCCCGAGCGCTTCCCACAGCCCAAGCGGATGCTCGACCAGCTCAAATCGATGGGCTTTCACACTACGGTGATCGTCGACCCCGGCATCAAGGTCGAGAAAGGCTACAGCTCGTATGAAGAGGGCCTAGCCAAGAATGTATTCCTCAAATACCCCGACGGCACGAACTACACCGGCATGGTGTGGCCGGGCTGGTGCCACTTCCCTGACTTCACGACAGCGGCGGGGCGTCAATGGTGGGGCCAGTCGTTCAAAGGCTATGTGGACGACGGTATCGACGGCTTCTGGAACGACATGAACGAGCCTGCGACATGGGGTCAGCGCTTCCCGAGCTTGGTCGAGTTTGGCTTCGACGGGCGCACGGGCACCACCCAGCGCGGCCGCAACCTCTACGGGATGCTCATGTCGCGCGCCACCTATGAGGGCACGCGCAGCCTGCTGGGGGGCCGTCGGCCCTTCATCCTGACCCGCGCGGCCTTCAGCGGGGCGCAGCGCTACACCGCCATCTGGACGGGCGACAACCAGTCGAACGACGACCACATGCTCACGGGCGTGCGCCTGGTGAACAGCCTCGGCCTGACGGGCATGCCTTTCGCGGGGATGGACGTGGGCGGCTTCACGGGCAACCCGCCGGTGCACACCTTCACGCGCTGGGTGTCGATTGGCTCGTTCACGCCCTTCTTCCGCGTGCACACGGCCATCGACACGAAGGAGTCAGACCCCTTTAGCTATGGCGAGCGCAACGAAGAGATCTGCCGCAACTACATCCAGCTGCGCTATAACCTGCTGCCGTATTACTACAGCGCGTTCTATGAGGCGCATCAGTCGGGCCTGCCCATCGCGCGCAGCCTAGCCATCGACCACAGCCACGACGGCAAAGTGTATGATGGGGCGTATCACAACCAGTTCATGGCCGGGCCGAGCCTGCTGGTCTGCCCGCTCGAGGGGAACAAAGACATCGCGCGGGTGTATCTGCCCGCCGGTCAGTGGTATGACCTCTACAGCGACTCGCTGATGAAGGGCAAGCAGGAGTTCTACTGGCGGGCTGAGCTCGAGCGCCTGCCGGTGTTTGTGAAAGCGGGCGCGCTGGTGCCAATGCAGAGCCCGGTGCTCTATACGGCGCAGAAGCCGAGCGAGGTGCTCGACCTGCACGTCTATGCCGGGGCCGATGGCGCGTTCACCTATTACGAAGACGATGGCGACACCTATGCCCACGAGCAGGGCCAGTGGCACAAGCGCGAACTGCGCCTCGACTGGGCCAACCGCCGCCTGATCATCAGCGCGCCTCAGGGCAAGCACGCGAGCAAGTTCACCAAGGTGCGGGTGGTCTTCCACGGGGTGAAGCCGACTCAGGTGAGTGTGGCCGGTCAGCCGCGCACGCCCGTGGCTGCCGAGCTGCCCTATGTGCTGCCGCTGTCGAAGAACGACCCCATCGGCAAGCCGGTGAAGATCGACACCAAGGGCGCCCTGCCCACGGTGACGGCCGACCTGGGCGCGACTGACCTTGTCATTGCCTTTTAAGCCGTCCGTATAACTTGCGCCGCGCGCGGGGCCACGGTCAGCCGTGGCCCCGCGCTGCATCCGACCGAATCCTCTCCCCTCACGCCGATCTCTCGCCGCCATGTCAGCCCCCATTACCTCTAGTGGCTCAGCCCCCACGGGCTCGAGCTCGAGCGCCAACCAGATCGCGCTCGCCTCGTTGATGACGCTCTTTTTCATCATGGGCTTCATCACCGTGCTTAACGACATCTTGATTCCGTACCTCAAGGTGGTGTTTCAGCTGAACTACACGCAGGTGATGCTGATCAACACGTGCTTTTTCGGGGCCTACTTCGTGATGTCGATTCCATCGGGGCGCATCGTCGAGCGCATCGGCTATAAGCGGGCGATGCTGGTGGGCTTCGCGGTGGCGGCGGTGGGCTGCCTGCTGTTTTATCCGGCGGCGGGTACACGGTCATATCCGTTCTTTCTAGCGGCACTGTTCATTCTGGCCTCGGGCATCACGATGCTGCAGGTGGCGGGCAACCCCTATGTGGCGGTGCTGGGCAAGCCCGAGACAGCCTCGGCCCGGCTGACGCTGACCCAGGCCTTCAACTCGCTGGCGACCTTCGTGGCGCCGTTTATCGGCACAGCTCTGGTACTCAAGTCACTGCCGCCAATCCCCGACGCGATCCGCGGTGTGAAGGACTATGCCCACCTCGAGCCCAGCCTGCAGGAGGAGTTCAACCGTGTGGTGGCGAGCATCGACCTGTCGTCGCTGCAGACGCTCTACATCGGGCTGGCGGTGGTGCTGCTGGTGATCACAGGTGTGGTGGCGCTGCTCAAGCTGCCCGCCCTCACGGCGCCGAGCACCGGCGGCTCGCGCTCGGCGTGGTCGTTTGCCCACCTGCGCTTTGGGGCGCTGGGCATCTTCGCCTACGTCGGCGCTGAGGTGGCCATCGGCAGCTTTTTGGTGAACTATCTCGGCCAGCAGCACGTGCTCAACCTACCCGAGCAGGAGGCCGGAAACTGGGTGCCCTACTACTGGGGCGGGGCCATGGTGGGCCGCTTCATCGGCTCGGTGGTGCTGACGCGCGTTTATCCGCCGATGGCGCTGACGTTCAACGCGATCGGGGCGGCCTTTTTGGTACTCGTCACCATCCTGCTCGGCGGCGAGCTGTCGGGCTATACGCTGATCGCCGTGGGGCTAATGAACTCACTCATGTTCTCCACCATCTTTACTCTAGCGGTCAAGGACCTGGGCACGGCCACCGACGAGGCCTCGGGCATCCTCTGCACAGCCATCGTGGGCGGGGCGGTGGTGCCGCTGCTGATGGGCGCCGTGGTGGATAAGGTGGGCTTCGGGGCGGGCTTTGTGCTGCCGCTGCTGTGCTATGCCTACATCGCGTGGTATGGCCTGCGGGGCCACCGCCACACGGGCGCCAACTAGGCTTAGGCGAACAACCTGTTAAAAAAGAGCGGCCCAGGGTCGCTCTTTTTGCATTTCTGATGTGTTACGTACACGTCACTCCGATGTTAAATTCGGGCTGAATAACGCCCTGCCAACCGAATCCGCCGATCACCTATGAACCGTTTCGTTTACTCCCTGATCTGCCTCGCCCTGTTCAGTTTGCCCATCTGCTTATGGGGGCAGTTTGTGGGCATCACCGGCACCGGTGCTGGCATCAACTATGAGAATTATGGCACGATCACCACGGCAGTGGACGAGGTGCGCCCGTATGAATCAGGTAACACGACGGTCACCGTCTTTCAGGACATTTTCGTTAGTGGATTCGGCGGCGGTATAGACCTCGACCAGGCTCGCCTCTACTACAAGACGAATAGCTCTACCGTTGGCACGATAAACGACGGCAGCTGGACAGTCGTAACAGGGTCGATTAGCGCCCTGGGTGGGAACAATGACCGCGCCACATTTGACATCACGGGGGTGTCGCCGGGCACCGAGATCATGTTCTACATCCGCTACACCGAAGCAGGGACCGATTACTACGGCTTCAGCGGAACGAGCTCGCCGCATACGGCGCAACCCAGCGCACAGGCGCAGCTGTACAAGATTCGCTACAACGCAGCGACCACTCCCAATACGCAGCGTATTGACGGCCTGACGCACGAGTGGAACAGCACCACCCAAGTGGCCAACCGATCGTCGTCTACCTCAGGTCGCACCCTCGACATTAGCTGGGACAGCGACCATATCTATTTCTTGATCAGCGGTGGTTTCACCGCGAGTAGCCTTGACCGTGTGCACATCGCCTTTGATGTCGACCCCGGCACGACCAATGGCGCCACCGGATCGTACAATGGTGCGCAGTTTCCAGACCGCTATCGCCCTGACATCCTCTTTCGCGCACGCGGCACCGGGTCGAACACGTGGACTAACGAAAAGTGCCCCTCATCGGGCAGCGGCTGGGGCAGCACTGTGGCGGCCACGAGCACCGAGATGAGCTCGGCCTCGGGCTCGAATACGACCAATCTCGAAATCCGGGTGCAGCGGTCGGCCATTGGCAGTTTCAGCTCGTTAGGGATCTATGTGTTTTTCGGCACGGGAAGCGATTTTCTATACGACACCTATCCGTTCGGTAACCCTGCGGGGTTTAGCATGACAGCGCGGCCGCTGCCGATTCAGATCGGCTTTGCTTCGCTAGGCAGCGGAGTGAACATCTCGACTGACGATTACTTCGACGCGCAGTACGCGAGCAGCTCGTTTGACATCTTTGGCAGCACGATCTATCACAACCTGCGCATCTCGGCCAGTGGCAACGTCGGACTCGATGTGGGCGGGTCGAGTACGGTGACGACTGACCTGATCGTCAACGGCACACTGACCATCGACGCCGGCGCCACCTTTGTCATGCGCGATCTTGCCGATGGCACGCAGGCAGGCGCCACGGTGGACCTGAACCTCAATGGTGACCTCGTGCAAGACGGTGGGCTGACGCTCTCGACCACCTCGGGCTCTGACCTTTTTATCACAGGCAACTGGTCGGGTGCGGGCACGTTCACCGACAACGGGCGCCAGAGCACTTTTGATGGCAACACAAACCAGACGCTGGTGGGGGGTAAGACGTTTAGCTTCCTGCGCACCAATAAGAGCTCGGGCGAGCTACAGCTGACTGGCAACGCGACCGCCACGAATGACCTTACCCTGACCGCTGGCAACCTCAACCTGCAGAACAACACCCTCACGCTCGGCAGCTCGAGCTCGACAGGCACCCTCAGCCTAGGGTCGAACCGGGTGTATGGGGGCAACATCACCCGCTTTGTAAACGGCTCGACCGCGTCGATTAGCATCCCCGCCTTTGCGGGCACAGACGACCGCACGGTGACGATCACCTTCGCAGCGGCGAATGCAGCGGGCACCACCGTCACAGTGCGCAACCTCGACTATCGCACGACGCTGATTCACCCCGGGCTGGAGAATAGCAATTTCACCTCGGGCGCGCTGTTTGCGGCGGGCATCAACGACCCGCTGAAGGTGGCACCCTTCCTGTGGGATATTACCAGCAACGCTACGCAGGCCTATTCGCTGACACTGCAAGGCAATGGCATGAACACCGTGAGCGACCCGAACCAGTTGCGCATCCTGCAGCGCTCGAATGCCAGCAGCGGCTATGCCCTCGGGGGCACGCACGTGAGCGGCACCGGTTCGAGCGGCAACTATACCGTGACGGCCTCTGGGCTGACGGGCTTTTCGGAATTCACGCTCGGCAATGGCGGGCCTGAGCTGCTGCCGGTGACCTGGCTGCAAGTTGGCGCACGGCGCACGCCTGCGGGCGCCGACGTGAGCTGGGCCACGGCGAGCGAGCTGAACAATGCGCTGTTTGAGGTCGAGCGCTCGAACACGCGCACGTTTGACCGCTATCAAACGGTAGGCACGCGCGCAGGCGCCGGAACGACCAGCAGCGTGCAGCGCTATCAATGGCTCGACGCCGATGCGCCGACGGGCGAAGTGTATTACCGGATTCGGCAGGTGGACCTGGATGGACGCTCAAGTCGGTCAGCGGTGGTGCGCCTCGACGGCGCTGGCGAGGGCTGGCTGGTTTATCCGACTGTGGTGGGGCGCGAGCCGCTGCGGCTGGTGGCGCTAGGCAGCACGGCTGAGCAAGCCACGGCGCGCCTAGTCAGCGCCGAGGGCCGGGTGCTGTGGCAGGGAGTGGGCCCGCTGCCGCAGCTCGAGCAGGCGCTGAACGCCCAGCTGGGCGCGGCTGCGGCGGGGCTCTATCTGGTGCAGCTCGAGGCTAGCGGGCGCCGGCAGCACGCGCGCGTGGTACGGCCTTAAGCTGGGACGAAAGCTCAGGCGGCATTCGGCGGCAGAAGGCTAACTTCGCAGCCGCTGCGCGTGTGGCGCGGCTATGCCCTCAGCTCATGCAGCTCTCGCTGCCCACCCCCGAACCCCAGACCCTGCGCCAGCGACTGGTCAACGCCACCGAGGCGTTGTTTAAAACCGTGCTGCGGCCGGCCAAGCGCTCGATCGAGACCCTAGGCAGCTTTTTGCTGATGTGTCGGCAACTGGTGGTGCAGCGCGAGAAGTTCACGGTGTATTGGGAGGCGACGATGCGCGAGGCGGTGTCGATGGGCGTAGGCTCGGTGCTGATCGTGGTGATCATCTCGGTCTTTGTGGGGGCGGTGTCGACGGTGCAGACGGCCTATCAGCTCTTTGACGGCTTGATTCCGAAATCGGCGATTGGGAACATCGTGTCCGCCTCGGCGATTTTGGAGTTTGCGCCCACGATTACGTCGCTGGTGCTGGCGGGTAAGATCGGCTCATCGATTGCGTCACAATTGGGCACTATGCGGGTGTCGGAGCAGATCGATGCCCTCGAAGTGATGGGCATCAACTCGGCCTCATTTCTGATTCTGCCCAAGATCATCGCCGCAGCGCTCGTGTTCCCGCTGCTGGTGATTATCGCCTGCTTTTTGATTCACGTGGGTGGCATTTTTGCTGGCGACCTCCAGGGCCTGGTCACTTCGTATGAGTTTGCCGAGGGGGCTAGGGGGGCCTATGAAGGCTATCAGGTCTTCTTCATGCTGGTGAAGAGCGTAACCTTTGGCCTGCTGATAAGTGCGATCGGCTCCTTTCAGGGCTATCGGGTGAGCGGTGGGGCACTCGAGGTGGGCGAGGCGAGCACGCGCGCGGTAGTGCAGAGCTGCATTGCAGTGCTGATCGCCGACTTCTTACTGGCCAACTATCTGCTCTAGGCGCCATGTCGATCGTGCTGCGCGACGTTCGCAAGCGCTTCGGAGAGGTCGAGGTGCTCAAGGGCATCGACTTTGCCTTCGAGCCGGGGCGGGTGAACATGATCATCGGCGCCTCGGGCAGTGGCAAAACCGTGCTGCTCAAGTGCATGGTCGGCCTGATCGCGCCCACGAGCGGCCTGATCGCCTATGAGGGCAAGAACCTGCTCGAGCTCGACAACCCCTCGATGCGCCTGCTGCGGCGACGGATGGGCATGCTCTTTCAAGGGGCGGCGCTGTTTGACTCGATGACAGTGGGGGAAAATGTAGGCTTCCCGCTCAAAATGTTCACCGACCTGACACCGGCGCAGATTCGTGAGAAGGCGATTCACACCCTGGAGCGGGTGAACCTGGTGAGCGTCGAGAACCGCTACCCCAGCGAGATATCGGGAGGCATGAAAAAGCGTGTGGGCATCGCGCGCGCCATCGTGCTGGAGCCCGACTACCTATTCTGCGACGAGCCGAACTCAGGCCTCGACCCCCAAACAGCAGAAGTCATCGACCACCTGCTGCGCGACCTAACCGAGCAGCTCAAGATCACGACCATCATCGTGAGCCACGATATGAAGTCGGTGCTGTCAATCGGCGACAAGATCATGTTCATTCACCGGGGGCATAAGGAGTGGGAGGGCAGCCGCGACGACGTGTCGGACGCGGAGAACCCCGCCCTGCGCCGATTCATCGAGACCTCGGGGGTGCGGGCGAGCGAATGGGCCAGTTCGCCAGGGCCCCGGGCGGATACCCACAACTACGACTGAGTCGGCCGTGGCAAAAGGCCTTTATTGAGGCCTGGGGCGGGGGGCAAAACCGGGTTCTGTTTCCTTTGTACTTTCACAGCCATAAAACACACCTGAGTCATGGCTGACACCGCCCCGAAGACCAAGCAAAAGATGATCATCATCGAGGACGACCCGACGTGGGTCGCCCTGCTGACTGGCAAGTTTGGCAAGCAGTATGAGGTGGTGAGCTTCGCCTCGGGCGAGGCCCTGCTCGAGCAGCTCGACAGCCACAAGGCCAACCTGTATATCATCGACTATCACCTCGAGGGTCAGATGAACGGGTATGACTGCCTGCGCGAGATCAAGAAGCGCTATGCGAACTCATACTGCGTGATGTTCTCAGCGCAGGAGGATGTGCAGGTGGCGGTGGACGTGCTGGAGAAGGGCGCCTATGACTATGTGGTCAAGCGCGAGGGCGCGCACGAGCGGCTCAAAATCATCTTTCGGAACATCGAGCGGGCCGAGGCCACGCAGACCGAAGTGGTGGAGCTCAAGCTGCAGTTCAAGCGCTGGCAACTGGCGCTCTATGCGCTAGTGGGTGGCATCTTTTTGATGAGTATGATCATCTATCTGAACACCTGCCCACAGACGCGCTCACTGAAGTGGGACCCGCTGAATGCCGGGGGCAGCGACGGCTGCAAGATGTATGCCCAGCCTGCCAGCGACTGCCCGCCCTGCCCGTGTGCAGATCAGACAGCGCCGACCGAGGCTCAGCCGACGGAGCAGAAGTAAATCATCTGGTCTTATGCGCGCGCGGCGCGGGCTCTCGCCCGCGCCGCGCGCGCGTTTGGGCAGCTCCTCACTGGCGGAAGAGCAGGTAAGGGGCCCTTAGGCGGCGGCCCGGTAGCGCGGCGGTGTCGCGCCGCAGGGTGTCAGCGCGCAGGCTATCGCGCCGGGTCGAATCGGGACGCAGCTGTCGCGGCAGGCGCAGGGTACTATCCACCCGGATGACGGTGGTAGTGTCAACGCGTGGCGTCGAGGTAGGTAGCAGTTCGCCGAAGGTGTCAAACTCTTTGCGTAGGAAGACGCCCCCACCCCGGCTGGTCGAGACCAGCTGGTTGCCGAAGCCGAAGTTCTCGCGGTTGAATATCTCGAGTGAGAGGGTGAGGGGGTTAGGGTTTGTCTGCAGGCGGCGCTCAGAGGGCAACAACCGGTAGCGCACGCTTATGTTGCCGAGGGTGAAGTTGCGGTTGGTCTGGCTGACCAGCACGCCGTTGCGCTCGATGGTGAGACGGTTGTTGAACAGGTTGGTTCGGATGGCAAGGTTGACGTCGTTGAAGTTGGACGTCGAGAAGTTGACGTTGACGGCGTTGTCGAGGGCGCGGCCGAGGATGGTGTTGAGTTGGTTCGACAGCAGTTCGCTGGCGGAGGACGCAACGCCACCGGCGGCGCCTCCGGCCCCGAAGAAGTTGCCCTGGGGGGCGAAGCGGCCGAAGCCCAGCAGTGAGATGACTTGGTTATTGAGCGCCTGGGGGTCGTTGGTGATGCTGCGCTGCAGGGCGCCGAGGGCGAGACTGGCGTCTTGGCTGGTGTTTGGAAATTGTATATCGAAGCTCACCTCGGGGCGGAAGATGGCGCCGCGTAGGCGCAGATAGACGTCCACGGGCACGAGCTGGCTCGAGCTAATGGTGGTATCGAGGCTGCTGAGGCTGGCGTTGACGCGGTTGATGGCTGAGACATTCATCTGAGCGTCATAGGGGTCGCCGTTCCAAGTGATGGTGCCGCCGCGCTCGACGGAGAAATTTTTGTTGATGAGTTTGCGAAAGGTGAAGGGGTAGTTGCCGCGCTCGACCTCATAGGTGCCATACATCGAGAGGTCGCCGAGGCGGGTGATGATGAAGTTGAGCGTGCCGGTGCCAGCCACGGTGATGATGTCGTTGGCGCGCTCGTCGAAGACAATACGGCCCTCAGCGTCGGGGGTAGTCTCGATCTCGAGGTTGAGGGTCATGCCGAGGACGTCGACCTGGCCCACGCCGGTGAACTCGGCGCCATCGGCCCCTCGGAAACGGACGTAAGGCAGGCGCGCCTGCTTGCGGTAGAACGAGACCGGAATCGAAAGGCGTGAGCCCACGCCGGTGGTGACGGCTGCGTTGATGAACAGGTCGCCAAACTTGCCCTTTATGTCAGCGCTGCCGCGGCGGACGAGCACACGGCCGTAGAAGAGCTCGTTGTCGTCAGACTGGGTGTCCATCAACAGGAAGTTGCGGATGTCGCGCAAGCGTAGGTCAAAGTCGAGCGCGGTAAAACCAAAGTGACGAATCGTGCCCTCGACGCGGGCGGGGTTGCCGCGAGCATCGCGCAGGGTTACGTCGGCCATAGTGATCACACGTTGGTTGAAGTCGAGGCGGCCGTCGAGCGTGTAGCGCGTCTGGAAGTAGTCTGCCCCGAAGCGGACGCCCTCAAGGCGACCGCTGCCGGTGATGGTGGGCGCCCCCAGCGTGCCGCGCACCTGCAGCGCCTCGACCTGCAGCTGTCCGCCCATGTCGTAGAGGATGCCCCTGACAAAGGGCTCGACGAGGCGTACGGGCAGGTTGTGTGTGGCGAGGACGAAGTTGAGCGGTGAGGTGGCGTGGTTGGGTTCGTAGAAACCGCGCAGGCCGATCAGGGTATCGCCGCGGTAGACGAGGTTTGAGGTGAGGTACATCCGGTCGCTGACCTCGGATAGGCGCGAGCGTAGGTAGACGTCGCCGTAAACCAGCTGATCGTACTGGAAGCGGCGAACCGAGCCCTCGACTTGAACGCGTGCGCGCTCGAGTGGATTGCGCAGGGTCAGGGTGCCGTTGACGGTGCCGCTGACGGGGGTGCGGGGCAGGAAGATGTCGGCTAGGCCGCCCAGCTCGACGTTGCGTACGGTGGCGTAGAGCACATCGGGCCGCCCCTGGCCGGCGTCGGCCTCAATGCCAATGCTCTGGTTCGACGCCGAGAGGCGCAGGTGATCAATGAGCAGTCGGCCGGGTTGGTATTCAAACCGATTGTCGGCGTCGAAGCGCCAGAGGTTGTCGTTCACCACGAGGCGCGAGCTGTCGGCGTCGATGGTGGCGACGAAGCCGCCGTCGATGAGCCCCACAGAGCCCAAGAGATCTAGCCGCTTGCGCAGACTGTCTTGCGAGAGACCGAGGCGTAGGTCAACGCGTCGATTGCGCACGAAGGGCTGTAGGTTGATGCGGTCAAAGCGGACGCCATCGGCGAGGAACCATGCGTCGGCGGTGACGGTGCCATTGCCGACGATGAGGTTCTGCATGGCGGGCTTCTCCAGGTCGATGGCACCCTTGACCTTGTGCAGGCGCTGGGTGCCCCAGGCAAGGCTGTCGGCAGAGAGTCGTAGTGTGGCGAGGTCAACCTCGTCGAAGGTGAAGCGGGCCTGTAGCTCGGCGCCCTCGGCAATGCGTAGCGGCGATCGGAGGAATTCGAGCAGGGGGTTCAGTTCCTTCACCAGCACCTGCGCCGACACTTGGGTGTGGCGGGTCGGAGGGAACTTGTTCATGTAGTAGACGGCGATGCTATCAGGCTGGTTGCGAAAGAAGAGCTCGCTCTCGAGCGCCAAGCGCCCGACTAGGCTGGCTGCTTCAGCATAGCTGAAATCGCCCTGTAGGCCGATCACACCGAGGCGACTCGTCAGCTGCACACTCTTGCTCTGGGCTGAGTTGAGCTTAGAGCTGAGGATGAGGTCTTTGACGGTGAAGTCGCGCTGCCGCGCGAGGTCGCGCAGAGCCACCTCAAAGCAGCGGACAGTGCCGGAGAGGTTATCGAGCGAATCGCCGGCGACGTTCAGGTTAAAGATGGTGGAAAGCAGTAGGGTGTCGGGGTAGAGCCCGTAGTGGTTGAGGTCGACGCGCTGTAGGTCGCCGAGGAAGAAGTAGTTGGGGGTGCCCTTGCTGAGGTTAATGTCGATGCGGCCGTCGAAGCTGCCCTGGGGGTCGATGATCTGAAGGGCGCCCTGTATGTCGCGGTTGGCGACGCGCAGGTTGCCCGAGACGCTGTCGATGACGTAAGACTTGAAAAGCGAGCGGGAGGAGCTGAAGTCGAGCCGGGTGTCGGCCTCAGCCAGCGTGAGGCCCTGGCCGTAGAGCCGAGCGTCTAGGCTGAGGCGATGGCTGAACTCGGTGTCAAACAAGGCATCGAGGTCAAAGCCCTCGGTCTGTAGCCGCCCCTCGTAGAAGACTGGCCGACCGCGCACGCGCTTGAAGTTCAGGTCGGTGATGACCGTGCCGAGATCGGTGTCGAAGCGGGCGTCGGCGACGAAGTCGCGCACGAAGCCGGTGTAGCCGCCGGTGACACAGACGCGGCCCAGGCGGCGCAACTCGTCGGGCAGCTCAGACGTGGGCAGCATCGCATGCAGTTCGTTGCCTTCGGAGCAGGCGCCCTTGAGCCGGGCCTGGATAAAGAGCGAGTCGCCGCGCAAGTAGTCTTGCAAGCGCACGTCGGCCTCGATGTGGGTGTGCTGGCCGTAGTCGGCGCGCAGGTCGCGGCAGCGGAGACGGTCGGGGTTGCCGGTGACGGTGCCCTGCAGGCGGGCGAGACCCACGAGGGGTAGGTCTTCGGCGGTGAAGTAGTTGACCGAGGCGAAGTCAACGGTCGAAGGACGAATCGTGAAGAGATAGCGCTTGGGCGCGTTGGACTTGAACAGGGAGCGGTATTCTTCGTTCCAAAAGAGCACGTCGAAGCGCACATCGGTGCGCCCCTGGCGGACACGCAGATCGTCAAAGCGAATGAACGAGACCTCGGGCCGCCCCTCGTCTGGCAGGGTGTCGTGCAAAGCCCAATGCTGATCGGCCTCGAAGGTGGTGGAGACCTGATCGATGTGCACCCCGGCGTGCACTTCGTCGAACGTAAACTTGCTGACGGCCACACGGTAGTGACCCGCGCCGAGCCAATAAAAACCGCCGTCGAGCTTGACGTTGGTGAGGTTGAGGTTGGCGTAGTTGACGTGGCCGGGGGTGGGGCGCAGGTCGGCGGCTGTGCTGACGGAGTCGACAAAGCGAAAGCGCATGTCGCGAATGGCGATGTCGTCCACCGAGATGAGGGTGACCTTGCCCGATGGCGCGCTGGTGTCGGGCGGGGGCATGGCTTCGCCCTCGAAGACGAGGTCGAGGTTTAGGCGGCCGTCGCGGGTGCGGTGATAGAGGTTGAGCATCACATGCTCGAGCGAGACGCTGCGCACGCGCGCATGGCTCAACCGAGCACCCGACAAGAAGGCAACGACATCGGGCGAGACCACCCCCACGCCCAATCGACCGACCCGGATCATCTCGAGGTTAGCCCGGTCGCAGAGCACAACATCGTGCAGCACGAGGTGGTCGGGCAGGCCGACGTTGACATAGCTAAACGAGACCTCGACGCCGAGCGCAGCGCGCAGCTGGCCGGCGAGCCAGGGCCGAAAGGCATTCTGCACGGGGGCGGTGCCCAGCAGCAGGGTGGCCGCCACGAACAGCTCAGCATAGACCCAGACGCCCGAGCCGATGAAGCGAAAAATCCCGCGAAAAAATTGCCGCCAACGGTGCATGGATGTGGCTCAAAGATAAGGGCTTAGCGGGGGTAGGGCGGGGCGAGCGTAGCTTTGCGGTCGGACGGGCTGAGGGGGCTCAAGGTCGCCCCCCCGCTCAGGATAACGAAGCAATGGCGGCTGTGGTCTCAAAAGAAGCGCTGGTGCTGGGCATCGAGTCGTCGTGTGACGACACGGCGGCGGCTGTGCTGCGCGGGGGCCGCGTGCTGAGCAGCGTGGTGAGCAGTCAGCTGCGCCACGCTGAGTATGGGGGCGTGCTGCCCGAGATGGCCTCGCGCCTGCACCTGCAGGCCATCGGACCGGTGGTGGCCGAGGCCCTGCGCGAAGCTGGTGTGAGCCCAGCTGCGCTGGACGCCGTGGCGTATACCGAGGGGCCGGGCCTGCTGGGCTCGCTGCACGTGGGGGTGGCGTATGCCAAGGGGCTGGCACTGGCGCTGGACAAACCCCTGGTGGCCGTGAACCACCTGCAGGGGCACCTGGCCTCGCTCTATCTGAGCGAACCGCCCCCAACCGAAGGCCCCACGCTGACGCTGATCGTCTCGGGCGGCCACTCGCAGCTGATCGCACAGCAGAGCGCGCGCGACTATCGCCTGCTAGGGCAGACGCGCGACGACGCCGCCGGCGAGGCCTTCGATAAAGTGGGCAAGTTGCTGGGCCTGCCCTACCCCGGCGGCGCGGCGCTCGACGCCCTGGCCGAGCAGGGCGATGCCACGCACCACCGCTTTGCTCAGCCGCGGATCGAGGGACTGGACTTCAGCTTCTCGGGGCTGAAGACGGCCTTCCTCTACCACCTGCGGTCGGCCGAGGCGGCCGAGGCAGACTATCGCGCGCGGCACGGGGCCGACCTGGCGGCGAGCTTTCGCCACACGGTGGTCGAGGCCCTGCTGAGCAAGCTGGCACTGGCCGCCGAGCAGACGGGCATTCGCCAATGGGGCATCGTGGGCGGGGTGTCGGCCAACCGGCTGCTGCGGCGGCGCGTGGCCGAGCTAGCCGCTCAACGCGGCGCCAGCGTGCACCTGCCCCCGCTGAAATACTGCACGGACAATGCGGCGATGATTGCGCTAGCGGGCTGGCACCTGCTGCAGGCGGGGCAGACCACCGACCATCGGCGGGTGCCCTTCGCGACGGGGGGCTGAGCTCAGTCGCCGAGCCAGAGGCGGCCCGCGCGTCGCTTGGCGCGCGCGGCCTCAAACTCGTCGCGGGTGTAGGGGCAGTGTCGGCAGCCCGAGCCGCAGCAGTAGCCCCGGTTGCGCAGGTAGTGTGCGGTGAACACGAGCAGGCCCTCGGCGTTGATTTCGTAGTCAACGCCCTCGACGAGCTTGCGCTTGGCGGGTTTGGCAGGGTCGGTGCTCATGAACGACTGCAAAGCACGGAACAACGCGGCCACGCGCGGCGTGCCCGAAGCGGCCTGCCCAAAACGGCAACGGCCGATCCGTGAAGGGCTCGGCCGTTGCCTAGGAAGAAACGTGCTTACTCGGTGACCACGAGTTTGGTCACAGCGCGGCGGCCCTCGGCCGTCTCGACCACAACCAGGTAGAGCCCCGGACCGGCGGTGGCGGCCAGCTCGAGGCTGTGCTCACCGGCCGACAGGCGCGTGCGCGGCTGTAGCACCTGGCGCGAGGCGCCGGTCGCGTCTAACAACTGCACGGAAGCCTCAGTGGCAGACGCTAGGGCGAAGCGCACCGTGACGCGGCCCGTGGTGGGGTTCGGATAGATGGTGACAGCATTGGCGCGGATGCCGACTGTCGGGGCCTCGGTGCTGAGTGTCAAGTCGAAGCGCAGTCGGGTAACGACCGGGTAATGGTCAGCAGTAGTGAAGGTATAGTTGGCGTTAGCCGTCCAGGGGTTGATGGGGCGTGTGGTGCCAGCCAAGACGGCCGGGAAGAGTTCGTTCGAAACAAAAATGTGGTCAATGAAGGAGATGAGGCCTGAGCCCGCGAAGGTGTTCAGCCCGAGGCTTGCAAGGGGCTGGGTGAGGGCGCGGTAGTTGCTGGCGTCGTCGACGAAGGGCTTCATGGGTGAGTTGCCAGCGACGGCCGTGAGGTTGCCCACCACGAGATCGTTGAAGTCGCCCAGAATGATGAGGCTATCGCTGGCGCGGCTTGCGTCAAGGAAGGTCTTGAGCTCGGCATAGTCGGTGGTGCGACGGCTGACGTCGGTGACGGTGCCGCCCGCATCGCCGTGCAGGTTGACGATGCGCAGGAAGCGGTTGCCCTGGGCGCCGGCGTTGTAGCGCACGCGCACCTCAATGGGGACGCGGCGCACGTTGCTAAAGGAAGCCCAGCCGGTCGAGCCGCTGCTGCTCAAGAAGAAGGCGGGAGCAGACACCTGCGTGACGAGGGGGCTGCCGCCCTCGGTCGCCTTGTAAACCATGCCTAGGGCCTGGTTCTGCACCGGAGCGGGCGAGTAGGCCAGCGTATAGGTGGTGCCCACTGGCGCGCGCGCGTTGAGGCGGTTGAGCAGGCTCGCAGCATTTGCGGCGTCGTCAAACAGGGTGCGGTGCACCGACGAGATCTCTTGCAGTGCCACGATGTCGAAGCCCGAGCGCACGATCAGGGCCGCTATGCTATCGACCTGCGCGGCTGGGATGTCTTGGCTGGGGCCGCTGGTGGGGTGGCCGATCCACTTGCCGTTCCAGCTGGCGATGTCGAGGGTCTGGTTTTGGGCGATGGCGCTGTTGGCGGCGTTGAGGTAGGTCGTGTTGGTGGCGCCTGCGATGTCGGCCCGGCGTCGCAGGCGCACCTGGTGCTGGCCCTGGAACTGGCCACCGATGCCAGCCAGCGCGGTGATGGGGCTGGGCAGAGCGGTGACCTGCCACACGTCGGTGTTGTTGTTAAAGAGGTCGGTGCGGCGGCCAGTGCGCAGCACAGTCGTGGCGGCATTGCCCGAGGGGTCGAGTGAACCGTCTTGTGCGACATAGTTGGTCTCTTCGCGCCAGTAGGCATAGCCTTGGTTAGCCACGGTCACGTTTGCAAAGCCGATGACCATGCTCTCGACCGCCTCGGCCACGACCGAGTCAGCGAAGGCGGCGACGGTGAGTGCGCGTGGTCCTGCCGCAGTGCCAGAGGCGACCTTGGTGATCGAGAGGGCACCTAGGCCTGAAGAGGGACCACCGATCTGCAGCTGACCTGCACCCACGGGGTCGATAGTCATGCCTGTGGTGCGGCGGCCAAACTCCTTGAGCGTGCCGACGACACTGATCGAGTCGCCCACGGCCAAGCCGAGTGACGCGAAGTAGGCACCGGGCACAGCTTCGTTCTCGACGAAGATGGTCAGGCCACCAGTGCCGTCTTGGATGATCAGCTCAGAACGGTTGAAGCTGCCGATGGTGTGGATGCGTCCGACAGCCGTCTGTGTGGTGCCGAGTCGGGCGATCTGCTCAGCGCGAATCTGACCCAAGCCTAGCGTGGTGCCGACGAGCAGACCGCTCTGGGTGGGTAGGCCCGTGGTGCTGACCGAGCCTAGCGCCGTCTGCAGGCCCGGCACGGTGGGATTGAAGCGCACTAGGATGTTCGTGGTGGCGACGGTGCCGGCTGCCGGGGTAAGGGTGATGCTGTTGCGGTAGTTCGCGTCAGTCTCGCCACTCTGCAGACGGGCTTGAAAGGGGGCGGGCACGGCGACAGTGACGTTGCCGGTCAAGTTGGCGCCGCTGACGGTGAGGGTCTGGGCGGCCGAGGGCGTGCCGGGGGCATCAGTGTAGAAGAGACGGGAGTCGCTGCTAACCGTCATCGCCGGAGCGCCAGTGGTGAAGGGTGTGACGAAGAGCGAGTCGAGCGCCATGACCATGTCTTCACCAGGATTCTCGTTTGTATCACGCCAACGGATAGCAATGCTCGATCCATTGGTAATGCTGATGCCCGAAAGCGAGGCAATCAATACCTGGGTGTTTGCGTAGCCATCGACGTTGTTAGCACTGGTACCAGTTGGGCTCAAGAACTCATTGATATCCAGCGCAGTAGCGGCAGTCCATGTGCCCGAGTTAACATCGGTGGCATTCGTAGAGTATTCGAACTGCAGTCGCTCGGCAGCTGATGTGCTTGCCTGACGCCATTGAGCAAAACGAATCCGGAACTGCAGACTCGTAACGACAGAGCCCGTATTGTTAATAAATCGGGCACCAACAGCAGGCTCGGTAGAGCCGGATCCTCTTAGGCCAAGCATGCGGCGAGTGTTGCCACTGGCGCCACAATTCCATGTACCGCCACTCAACGAAGAAGTCGTTTGCTCGAAGAGGCCCAGATAAACCGAGCCAGTCCCCGAACCTGAGATGCGGGCACCCCGCCAGCGCGAGATGCCAGGCAGAGCAAAGGGAGTAGTAGCTGAGCCAAGCGGGGTATTGTCCTGGCCGAGGGAGTCGAAGGTCTCGACCACAGGGGTGCCGATGGCAGAGAGCGAGTAGGACGATGTGAACTGCGCCTGCGCAGGCGTCAGCAGCGCGAGCGAGAGGGCCGTGAACAGGAAGCTGCGTAGCAGGTGTCGCATGAGGGTATCTAGCTGAGATTGATGCCATAACAAAGTTACCGTGGCCTGGGGGAGCTAGTGGGAAGCAGGGATTAAGGCATTGTTAAACAGTGCGGGCGCCGGGCCCAAGATTTTCGACCTTTGTCGTCGCGCGAGGCCCGGTTCTGGCCACGCCCTTTCCCAAAACGACATGAAGCACGGCCCCACCCTGGTGAGCACGATGGCGCACGACCTCGTCGGCAGCGAGATCCTGCGGATCGCCCATGACATCCGCCGGATGAAGCAAGACGGCTTTGAGGTGGTGGACTATACGGTGGGCGACTTCAACCCGACGCAGTTTGCGCCGCCGGGTGAGCTGATCGAGGGCATCGCCACGGCGCTGCGCGCTGGGCACACGAACTATCCGCCAGCGATGGGCACCGATGACATGCGCCGAGCGGTGAGCGCACTGTTTAAGCGCCACCTGGGCCTAGACTACACCACGGCCGAAGTGCTGATCGGCGCCGGGGCGCGGCCGATGATCTACACCACCTTTGCGACGCTGCTCGACCCGGGCGATGTGGTGCTCTATGGCGTGCCGAGCTGGAACAACAACCACTACACGCACATCTCTGGCGCGCGCCCGATCGAGATTCGCACGATGGCGGCGAATCGATTCCTTCCGACCGCGGATGACATCCGCTTTCACATCGGTGAGCTGAACCTGATCTCGCTCAACTCGCCGCTGAACCCGACAGGCACGGTGTATACGCGCGAGCAGCTGCAGCCGATCTGCGAGCTAGTGGCCGAAGAGAACCGCCTACGCGCCCGACGCGGCGCCAAGCCCTGCTACATCATGTATGATCAGGTGTATTGGCTGGCGAGCTTCGGCGTGCCACACGTGCACCCGGTGGGACTGGTGCCCGAGCTGAAGAGCGCCACGATCTATATCGACGGCATCTCGAAGTATCTAGCGGCGACGGGTCTTCGGGTGGGTTGGCTGGCGGGGCCCGAGCCGGTGGTGAGCCGGATGAACGCCGTGCTGGGCCACCTGGGCGCCTGGGCACCCAAGGCCGAGCAGATCGCCACGGCACAATACATGACCCAAACGGCAGCCTTTGACCGCTACGTCGAGGGGCTCAAAGGCAAGCTGCTCGAGCGGCTGGGGCGCCTGCATCAGGGCATTCAAAAACTGAAAAGCCAAGGTCTGATGGTGGACAGCATCGAGCCCCAGGGCGGCATCTATCTGTCGGTGCTGATCGACTATGTGGGCGGGCGCACCGCGCAGGGCAAGCAACTGGCCAACGCCGGTGAGCTGCAGCAGTATCTGCTCGAAGACGCACGGGTGGGCATGGTGCCCTTCTCGGGCTTTGGGGTGAAAGAGGCCTCGAGCTGGTATCGCTTCTCGGTGGGGGCGGTGTCGCCAGAGGACATCGACCGCTCGCTCGAGCGGCTGGCGGCGTCGCTGCGCAGCCTGAGCCGATAGCCGCGCTTCACCTTCCACACGGCCATGACTCAGCGCGACGCCTCGACCCAGCTGCCGATCGTCGGCACCTTTCAGCGGTTCATCCAGACCGAGACCTCGAGCGGGGTGGTGCTGCTGGCGATGGCGCTGCTGGCGCTGGTGTGGGCGAACTCGCCGTGGGCCGAGAGCTATCAGCACCTGTGGCACCAGGACCTCGAGCTGCGGCTGGGGGCAATTTATCTGAACAAGAGCCTGGCGCACTGGATCAACGACGGGCTGATGGTGGTCTTCTTCCTCTACGTGGGACTGGAGATCAAGCGCGAGCTGGTGGTGGGCGAGCTGAGCAGCGTGCGCCGTGCGCTGCTGCCGGCGATGATGGCGCTGGGGGGGATGCTGGTGCCCGCGCTGCTGTATTTGTCGGTGAACAGCGGCGGCGCGGGCGCGCGCGGCTGGGGCATCCCGATGGCGACCGACATCGCCTTTGCACTGGGGGTGCTGCTGCTGGCGGGCAGCCGGGTGCCCGCCGCACTCAAGATGGCCCTGCTGGCCCTAGCCATCGTCGACGACCTGGGGGCGGTGATCGTGATCGCGCTCTTTTACACGAGCGATCTAGAGGTGGGGCACCTGCTGGGTGCCGCTGGGCTAGTGGCGCTGCTGTGGACGTTCAACGCGCTGAAGGTCAAGCGGCTGGCGCCCTATCTGATCGTGGGCGTGCTGCTGTGGCTCGAGGTGCTGCAGTCGGGGGTGCACGCCACGGTGGCGGGCGTGCTGCTGGCGTTTAGCATCCCGGTGCACAGCCGGATCAACGCCTCTGATTTCGAGGCCAAGACCAAGCTCGCGCTCAAGGCCTTTAACCAAGCGTGCCACGTCGACGATGCCGTGCTGCTGACCGACGGGCAGCAGTCGGCCCTGCACCACCTGCGCGAGGTGGCGCGGCAGGTGATCTCGCCCCTGCAGCGGCTCGAGCACGGCCTGAAGGACGTGGTGGCCTTCGGCATCATGCCGCTGTTTGCCCTGGCGAATGCGGGCGTGACGCTGAGCGGCGATGTGGGCGCGCTCGTGCTCGACCCGGTGAGCCTGGGCGTGGTGGTGGGCCTGGTGGTGGGCAAGCCAGTGGGCATTCTGCTGTTCACGTGGGGGGCGGTGCGGCTGGGCTGGGGTGAGCTGCCTAGTGGCGCGCGCTGGAGCCAGCTCGTGGCGCTGGGCTGCATGGGGGGCATCGGGTTCACGATGTCGCTGTTTGTGGCCGACCTGGCCTTTAGCGCGACGCACCCCGAGCTGCTGGCCCCGGCCAAGGTGGGCATTCTGGGTGGCACACTGGTGAGCGGGCTCGTCGGCTATACGCTGATGCGCCGCGCCACGCGCGCAGGGGCGACGGCGTAACTTGCTGCAAATTTTTTTGAAGGCTATGTCTGCCACCCAGACCGCACCGCTGCTGCGCACGCCCGAGGGGGCCTCGCGTTTTCCGTCGTTTGAGGTCGAGTGCGTGGGCCGCACTGCGTGGGTGTGGCTGAACCGCCCGCAGGTGAAGAACGCGATGGACCCTGCCTTCTGGGCCGACCTGCCGCTGGTGGTGGCCGAGCTCGAGGCCGATGCCGAGGTGCGCGCGGTGGTGGTGATGGGGCGCGGCGAGCAGTTCAGCGCGGGGCTGGACCTGAAGCAGTTTTACCTGGCGCACCGTGACGTGATTCACGGCGAGCTGGCCGACGGGCGGGCGCAGCTGCTGACGCTGATCGAGGGCATGCAGCGGGGCATGATCGCGGTGTATGAAGCGAAGAAGCCGTGGGTGGCGGCCGTGCACGGCTGGTGCATCGGCGCGGGGCTCGACCTAGCGGCGGCGTGTGACATTCGGCTGTGTGATGCCACGGCGCAGTTCTCGCTGCGCGAGGCGCGGGTGGGCATCGTAGCCGACATGGGGGTGCTGAGCCGCCTGCCGGCGCTGATCGGCCAGGGGCCGACGCGCTATCTGGCCCTGACGGGGGCTGACATCGGCACCGATGAGGCCCTGCGTCTGCAGCTGGTGACGCGTGTGCTGCCCGACCGCGCCGCGCTGATCGCCGCTGCCCAGCAGCTGGCCGACACGCTCGTGGCCAACCCTGCCATCGCCGTGCAGGGCACCAAACAGGTGCTCAACGCCGTCGAGCGCCTGGGGGGCGACGAGGCGATGCGGCACGTGGCGCTGTGGAACGCGGCCTTCTTAGATAGTCGTGACTTCAGAGAGGTGATCGCGGCGTTTATCGAGAAACGTGAGCCGAAGTTTCAATGAGGATGCGCGTGACCGTCGGCCTCGTGGTGCTGGGGCTAGCGCTCGGACTCAGCGCGCGCGCGAACGACTCGACGCGCGTGCGCCCCAGCCTCGTGGTGGGCGCGGCCGTGACGCTCAACGCCTATAGCGGCGACCTGACCGCGTCGCGCGGCCTGCAGTCGCCGGGGGCGGGGGTGCAGCTGATGCTACAGTTCGACGAGCCGAGGCAGGGGCGCCGGCAGCGGCGGGTGCGGCCGCAGCTCGTGGCGGGCTTTGGCTCCTTCCAGGCCGATGATCTTTTCCTGCCGCCGGTGAATGGGCAGCAGGCCAATCGATTTGTGCAGACGCGCTTTTGGTATGTGAACCTGAACGTGCTGGTGCGTCCGCTGCCGCGGCCGGTCGCGCTGGGCGCGGCCAGTCTGCGGCCGCACGTGAGCGTGGGAGCCGGTCTGCTGAACTTCACCCCACGTGATGGGGCGGGGGCGCCCCTGCTCGACCAAGTGGGCACGCGCGCACAGGGCGAAACTTATAGCACGGGCACGCTCAGCCTGCCCCTGGGCCTAGGCGCTCAGCTGCGTTGGGGCGACTGGGGCCTGAGCCTCGACTATCAGTATGTGGTGACCGGCTCGGCTTATCTCGACAACATTGACCAACTGGGCCGCAGCACGGGCAGTGATGCGCTGCACCGCCTGAGTATCGGGGTGCTGCTCGCCCTGGGGCGCTAGGGCACCACACCGCCGCTTCGAGACCTGTCGCGCGAGCGACGCTTAACATTCCTTCAAACGAAAGGGCGCGCGATGACGTTAGTGTAGCGGTAAACTTGCTTGTCTAAACCCGACCCATGCTGCGCACTGCTGCCCTCACCCTCGCGCTCGCTATGAGCCTCACCCACACGTTCGGCCAGGCCCCCACCCCACCCGTGCTCGAGGCTGAGCAAATCTTGGCCCGACTCAAGGCGCCCAAAGACCATGTGCTGGTGGTGAACTTCTGGGCGACGTGGTGCAAGCCCTGCATCAAAGAGATGCCGTATCTCGAGCAGCTGCGCGCGGCCTATGCCGAGCGCGGGCTCAAGCTGCTGCTGGTGTCGAATGACCTGACCGACCACATCGAGACGCAGCTCGTGCCCTTCCTCCAACGGCGTCAGCTTAAAGGCGAGGTGGTGGTGATCAAACAAGCGAACGCGAGCGAATGGATCGGCCGCTTTGACCCGTCGTGGTCGGGGGCGATTCCGGCGACGCTGATCGTGGATCGCGAGGGGAAGTTCGTGGCCTTTTTCGAGGGCGAGTTCCCCGACTATGCGTCGCTCGAGGCTTTCGTCAAGCCACACGTGAAGTGAGCTGACCTGACCTTCTTTTTCTCCCCACTCTTTTTCCCAAGCCTATGTTTAACCTGCTCGTGATCTTGTTTCCGCTGCTGCTGACCAGCGGCCCGGCCGAAGGGCCTAAGCCCGCTGGCGTGGGTGTCGGCCAGGCCGCCGTCGCCTTTAACCTGCCCAACATCGACGGCAAGTCGGTGAGCCTGGCCGACTACAGCTCGGCCAAAGGCGTGATCGTCGTATTCACCTGCAACCACTGCCCCTATTCGGTGAAGTATGAAGACCGCATCGTCGCGCTCGACAAGAAGTATAAGTCGCTGGGCTATCCGGTGGTAGCGATCAACCCGAACGACGCCACGGCCTATCCCGACGATAGCTTTGACAAAATGAAGGTGCGCGCGAAGGAGAAGGGCTTCACCTTCCCCTACCTGCACGACGAATCGCAGGCCATCGCCAAGGCGTATGGTGCGCTGCGCACGCCGCACGTGTATGTGCTGCAGCGCGAGGGCACGGCCTTCACGGTGCGGTACATCGGCGCGATCGACAACGACACCGAGGCGAAGAACATCACGGAGAAGTATGTCGAAAAGGCGGTGGACGCCCTGCTGACCGGCCAGACCGTAGCGATGGCCGAGACGAAGGCCATCGGCTGCACGATCAAGTGGAAGAAGGCGGCGCAGTAAGGCGCGTTAGCTAGCATCAACTATGACAGAGCCCCGACACATCGTCGGGGCTCTGTCGTTTATAGCCATACTTTCACTCGATCCGGCGATAGCCCGTGGGTGTGGCACGGTAGCGCGGCACGCGGCGATAGTCCGCGCGCTCGAAGGCGGCGTGGGCCTCGGCCAGCTGCGCCCAGAGGCGGGTCGCCTCGGCATCGGGCGCCTCGAGCTGCGACCAGCCATAGCCCGAAGGGCGCGCCGGGAAAATGTGAACGGGGATGCTCGTCTGCCCCGCGCCGCGCGCCCAGATGGCGAGCAGATAGAGCTCGCGGATGAAGGCATCGGTGATGGGGATGCAGCCGACCGTGACGCAGTCGCCGTGTATGAAGATGTCGCCGCCCGGGTTGGCGCGGCCTGCGCGCGCACGGTCGACGGCATTGGGGTAGTCGAGGCCGAGCGAGAGGTGAAAGCGCGAGTTGGGGTTGAATCGGTTGATGCTGTAGAAGCCCTCAGGAATCTGGCCGTCGCCCGAGCGGCGCTTGGGGCCGACGGTGCCGCTGGTGGCGCAGAACATGTAGCTCTTGAGCAGCTGATAGGGCCGCCCCGGCGAGGCCACCCAGGC
>VYMD01000059.1_pt1 | contig 34477 bp, 29 predicted proteins | sample 5115311 | NCBI WGS metagenome assembly VYMD01 (sample SAMN12291779, study PRJNA351875) | freshwater metagenome | isolation source: freshwater lake | place: USA: Michigan, Wintergreen Lake | collected 2013-08-08
GCTGACGCCGCCGATGCTGCCCGCGAGGCCCAAGCCCAGGCCGCCCGCCGCGCCCAGCAGCAGGCCGACCGCGACGAGCCCAACGAGGCCCCGCCCGAGCGCAGCTCGGCCCGCCTCGAGCGCGTGCTCACCACAGCCGAGTCCTATCTCAAGACGCCCTACCGCTTCGGCGGCACTACGCGCCAGGGCATCGACTGCTCGGGCCTCATGCTGGTCAGCTTCGCTGAGGCAGGGGTCAAGCTGCCGCGCACCTCGGCCCAGCAGGCCCAGCAGGGCAAGCGCGTCGAGCGCACCGAGCTCGAGCGCGGCGACCTCATCTTCTTTGCGACGGCGGCCAAGGGGCGTGTGTCTCACGCTGGTCTGGTCATCAGCACCAAGGGCGGCCGCGTGCGCTTCATCCACTCGAGCTCGAGTGGGGGTGTGCGCATCGACGAGCTGTCGAACTCTTACTGGAGCCCCCGCTACCTCTGGGCCCGCCGCCTCATCGACTGAGTTACTTCCGCAGGCTGGCGATATCGATCACGAATCTGTAGCGCACGTCGGCCTTGATCACGCGCTCATAGGCAGTGTTCACTTGGGCGATGTTGATCACCTCGACGTCTGACACGATGCCCCGCTCGGCGCAGAAATCGAGCATCTCTTGCGTCTCAGGGATGCCCCCGATCAGCGAGCCTGCGATGCGGCGCTGCCCGATGATCAGCCCAAAGGGGTTCAGCATCGACTCGGGCGGCACGCCCACCAGCACCAGCGTGCCCGACACCTTGAGCAGGCCAATGAGCGTGTTGTAGTCGTGCTTGGCCGACACTGTGTCGAGAATGAAGTCGAAGCGGCCCGCCAGCGCGGCCATCTGGGCCGCGTCGCTGCTGACGGCGAAGTGCTGCGCGCCCAGGCGACGCGCATCGGCTTCTTTTGCTTTGCTGGTGCTGATCACCGTCACCTCGGCCCCCAGTGCCGCGGCGAACTTCACGCCCATGTGGCCTAAGCCCCCCAGGCCCACCACCGCCACCCGCTGGCCGGCTTTTACGCCCCACTGCCGCAGCGGCGAATAGGTGGTGATGCCCGCGCACAGCAGCGGCGCCACGCCCTCGAGCGGCAGCCGGTCTGACACCTTCAGCGTGTATTTCTCGTCCACCACGATATGCGTCGAATAGCCACCGTAAGTCGGCGTCTTCCGATCCATCTCGGTGCTGTTATACGTGAACGCTGCCCCCTGCTCGCAGAACTGCTCGAGGCCCTGCTGACACGGCGAGCAGCTGCGGCACGAATCGACAAAGCAGCCCACACCCGCCAGATCACCCACCTTGAACTTCATGACGTGGGCACCCACGGCCGACACACGGCCCACGATCTCGTGCCCCGGCACGACCGGATACATCGCCGGGCCCCATTCACCGCGCACGGTGTGGATGTCGCTGTGGCAGATGCCGGCATAGAGAATGTCGATGGCCACGTCGTGGGGGCCGGGGGCGCGGCGCTCGATCTGGTGTGGCGCGAGCGGAGCGGTGGCGCTAAAGGCGGCGAAGGCAGGGGTAGCAGGCATAGGGAGAACGAATAGGGGAGTAGGGCGAAGCTACAGCCTGCGATGGCCCCGAGCCAAGACGAGAGATCAGTAGCACGCCGTTCGGCATCGGTTAAGCCTGTGAGCCACGGCCGCGTGTGTTCCCTAGGTTAAGCCCAGACAACTAACTCAAGCAAAAGCGGTACCTTTGCGGCGCTTTTTATTTGCCGTGCCCGACCGTCGTTTCCCCCATTCGCCCAATCCCTTTTTGTGGCTGCTGCCGCTTTCGGCCATACTAGCCATGGTCATTATCGGCTGGCGCCATAGCCCCACACCCCCACAGCAGACCCCGGGCAGCACGCCCAACCCCGGCGCACTCGACTCGCTGCGCTATTCAAACGAGCGGCATCTTAAGAATGTGCGCCAGCTCACGTTCGGTGGCAACAACGCCGAGGCGTACTTCAGCCCCGACAGCCGCCGCCTTATCTTCCAGACCGACTGGGCCGCGCTGCACGACCAGGGCTGCGACCAGATCTATGAGATGGACCTCGCCCCGAAGCTGCGTCCCGGTCAGCCCGGCTTCGCTCCGCAGTATCGCCGCATCAGCACCGGCACCGGCCGAACGACCTGCAGTTACTTCTTGGCTGACGGGCGCCGCCTCTACGCCTCCACACACGCCGCGGGCGTGGCCTGCCCCGAGGTGCCCCGCCGCGTGAACGGCCGCTACGTCTGGGGCGTGTTCGACAGCTTTGACATTTACGCTACTGATTCGCTTGGACAGCGCACCGAGCTGCTCATCGGCGGGCCCGGCTACGACGCCGAGGCCACCGTCAGCCCCGACGGCCGCTACATTGTCTACACCAGCACACGCGGCGGCGACCTCGATCTCTGGCGCTATGACCTCGTCACGCGCCAGCACCTGCAGTTGACCCATATGCTGGGTTACGACGGCGGCGCGTTCTTCTCCCCCGATGGTCGGCAGATTGTGTACCGCGCCAGCCGCCCCACCGGCCCCGCCGCCGACGACTACCGCGCACTGCTCAAGCAAAACCTGGTCGAGCCCTCTGACCTGCAGATCTTCGTCTGCGACGCTGATGGGCAGAACCACCGCCAGATCACCAACCTGCCCGGCGCCAACTGGGCCCCCTACTTCCACCCGTCCGGTAAGAAGATTCTCTTCTGTTCGAACCACCTCTCGGTGGGCAAGGGCCGCCCGGTGTTCAACATCTTCATGTGCAATGCCGACGGCACCGAGCTCGAGCGCCTGACGCACGACACGGTCTTCGACGCCTTTCCCATGTTCTCGCCCGACGGCCGCACGCTGGTCTTCGCCTCGAACCGGAACAACAAAGGCACCCGCGACACCAACGTGTTCGTCGCCGACTGGATCGATTAAGGCCTCAGCCCGCGCTAGGCGCTGTGATCGCCTCCGTATACGTTCGCCCGCGCGCCTCGGCATAGCCGTCGGCCACGAGCATGAGTCCGCTCTGCAGTGCCAGCCCGATGCCCACGCCAAGCCAAAACGCATGCCCAGCTCGCCAGCCCCAGAGGCTCAGGCCGAGGCCGATCACGAGCAGCGCGATCTCGGTGTAGCGGTAGAGCACGAAGTTTCGCATGACGGCGGCCATGCGTGGACCCTCGGCGGCGACATAAGCGGCGGGGTCGCGCGCCAGCAGGGCCTGCAGCTCGGCCACCTGACGGTCGGTGCGTAGATAGACGCCCCCGCCCACCCCCACCTGAATCAAACCCACCACCAGCAGCGGCCAGGCCAGCCCGCTGGTCAGGGGGCGTTTGAGTACCGTCCAGCAGAGCGCGGCAATGACGATGGCCACCAGCCCCACCCCCACGAAAAGCAGGCTTTCGGCTTTCTCACCGGCGAAGTAGCGTTCGAGTTGGCTGGGTGTCATAAGGCAGGGCGCTTAGGGTGTTGAGCGAAGCTACGGGCACGGCGGTTCCGCCGCGCGGGGCACACGAGGCGCGGGGGTCTTGGCGTTAAACCGCTTATCCCGACCTTAGCGGCCGCCGGTTCGGCCGGCCGATCATCCCACACCTATGGCCTCTGCTGCCACGCCCGGCTCCCCCGCCGGCGCCAACGGTCACGACCACAGCCGCGTCACCGCCGCCACCCTGCTCATCGCCCTAGGCATTGTCTATGGCGACATCGGCACCTCGCCCCTCTATGCCATGAAGGGCATCGCGGGCGCTGACCCGCTGAGTGAGACGCTCATCTACGGTGGCGTCTCGGCCGTGTTCTGGACGCTGACGCTGCTCACCACCGTCAAATACATCATCATCACCCTGCGCGCCGACAACAAAGGCGAGGGCGGCATCTTCTCGCTCTATGCGCTCGTCCGGCGCTACCGCAAGTGGCTCTTCATCCCGGCGATCTTGGGCGGCGGCTTTTTGCTCGCAGATGGCATCATCACCCCGCCCATCTCGATCAGCTCGGCCATCGAGGGCCTGCAGGTGCTCAGCCCCGACATCCCCACGATTCCGATCGTCATCGCCATTCTGGTGGGCCTGTTTCTGCTGCAGCAGTTTGGCACGCAGTCGGTGGGGGTGGCCTTCGGGCCGGTTATGTTGATGTGGTTCACGATGATCGCGGTGCTGGGCGTCGTGCAGATCTTAGAGAACCCCGGCATCTTCCGCGCGCTCTCGCCACACTACGCCTATGAGATGATCGTCGCCACGCCCGGCGGGTTCTGGAAAATGGGCGCGGTCTTCCTCTGCGCCACCGGCGCCGAGGCACTCTACAGCGACATGGGCCACGCCGGTCGGCAGAACATTCGCCTGTCGTGGATCTACGTCAAAGCGGCCCTGCTGCTCAACTACTTCGGCCAAGGCGCCTGGATGCTCACCCAGCTCGGCCAGCCCCTTTCGGGCCGCAACCCCTTCTTCACCATCGTGCCCGAGTGGTTTTTCATCCCCTCGGTTATCATCGCTGCGGGGGCGGCCGTCGTCGCCAGCCAGGCCCTGATCTCGGGCACGTTCACACTCATCAACGAGGCCATGCGCCTCAACTTCTGGCCACGCCTGCGCGTGCGCTACCCCTCTGACCTCAAGGGCCAGCTCTACATCCCGGGCATCAACTGGGCCATGCTCGCGGGCTGCATTTTCGTCGTGCTCTACTTCGAGAAGTCAGAGAACATGGAGGCCGCCTACGGCCTGGCCGTCACCTGCACTATGCTCTCGACCACGGTGCTGCTCACCTATTACCTGCTCGCCCGCTGGCCTGCCGCGTGGGTCTGGGCGCTCGTGGTGCCCTTTGTGCTCATTGAGGGCTCCTTCCTCGCCACGAACCTAGCCAAGATCACCCACGGTGGCTATGTGTCGCTCATCGTGGCCTTTGGGCTCATCGTCATCATGTTCGTGTGGCGCGAGGGTCGCCGCATCAAAGAGCGCTATGTCGATGCCGTGCCGCTGGCGCCCTACTTCCCCGTGCTCAAAGAGCTCAGCGACGACCCCACCATCCCGAAGTTCGCCACGCACCTGGTGTACCTCACGCCCAGCCGCGACGCGCAGAAGGTCGAGCGCCGCATCCTACACTCCATCCTCAACCGGCAGCCCAAGCGCGCCGACGTCTATTGGTTCGTCCACCTCGAGGTCGAAGACGAGCCCTATACGATGTCGTATAAGGTGCACAAGCTGCTCGACAACACGATCATCTTCATCCAATTCCGCCTCGGCTTCCGCGTCGAGCCGCGCATCAACCTCTACTTCCGCAAGGTCATCGAGACGATGGTGGCAGGCGGCGAGGTCGACATCGTCTCGCGTTATGAGTCGCTCTGCCGCCACGGCATCGTCGGCGACTTCCACTTCGTGCTCATGGATAGCTACCTCTCGCGCGACAACCAGCTGCGCTGGCAGGACAAGCTGATCATGGACGGCTACTTCCTGCTCAAGCACCTCTCGATCAGCGACACCAAGGCCTATGGCCTCGACCTCAGCGCCGTCACCACTGAGAAGCATCCGCTGGTGATCTCGGCGCCCAAGCAGCTGGCCCTCGTGCGCGAGCCTGACGCCGGCGAGCGCAGCGCTGAGCCCCTGCGCACCACGGCCGATAGCGATTACCCCATCTTCCGATGAGCCCTGACTGGCGTCCTACCTTCGAGCGCCTCGAGCGCCAGCGCACCGAGCTGATCGACGCGCTGCGCGCGGCCGACCCCGCCGCGCTGGTCCGTCAGCCTGCCCCAGGGCGCTGGTCAGCGTTGCAGAACATCGAGCACCTCATCCTAGCCGAGCGCGGCAGCCTGCGCTATCTGCTCTACAAGCGGCAGCAGGGCGAGGCCCCCGCGCCGCTCGATGCCAGCGCCCCCTGGCGCCTCGGCCTGCTGCTGATCAGCCTCTGGCAGCCCACGCTACGCTTCGCCGCGCCTGCGCCGGTCAGCCAGCCACCCAACGACCGCCCGATGGCCGCCGTGGCTGCTGACTGGGCCGAGCTGCGCGCCGAGCTGCGCCAGTTCTTAGAGCAGGCGCCCTACGATTGGCACCGCGCCGCAGCCTATCGCCATCCCCGCGCCGGGCGGATGACCTTCGTCGGCATGCTGCGCTTTTTCGAGGCGCACGTGGCCCGCCATCGGCGCCAGTTGCTCAGCGCCCTACAGGGCCGCTAGCAGCGCTCGCTACGCATCGATGAGTAGCGACGCCAATCAATGGGTAGCTATTGGTTCCACATCGGTGAGGATTTAACGGTTCTTAAGGGATAGGCCTACCCCAATGGCCCTATTCGGCTCGTTAGTTTTGCAGCTCAGCAGGGCTGGAAGCTTGTGATGACGGGAACCCTACTACCTACGCCTTGATCCTCTTAACCCCCTCGGCCGGTTCGAGCCACGAACGGCGCAACGACCCCCTCTTTGACGCGCGCACGGCCGCTGCCGCCGGCACCGACATCGACCCCTATACGCTCGTGCTCTGGCGCGTGCTGCCCGGCCGCCGCGAACTCTTCCTCGACTGCTGGCGCGCCCTCATCGCACAGCTGCAGCAGCTCGAGCGGCCCCCGCTCATGGGCAGCCTCGTCGAGAGCCTCGTCGACGACCACCTGTTCTACTCCATCGCCTCGTGGGACCTCATGCGCGACATCACCAGCATGCGCCAGCACCCCGAGTGCCGTCGCCTGGTGGCCGAGCTGCAGGCCCTCTGCGACCTCTCGGCTGGCGGCACCTACCGCGGTGTGCTCAGCCTCGACACCTCGCGGCACAACTAGTTTTTTCGGGCCGCCGCATCCACCCGCCCACCCGCTGCGTAGGTCTGGGAACATTCACCATTCCCTATGTTCCTACGTACCCTGCTCATCGCCTCGGCCGCTCTGCTGCTGCTAAGCCCCACCACCGCTTTCGGTCAGAAGAAAAAGGCCCCCAAGCCCCCCAAGACCGAGGCTCAGGTGGACCCGGCCTCGCTCTACCGCCGCCTGGGCGGCAAGCCCGCCATCACCGCCGTCGTCGACAGCTTCGTAGCCTTCGTTGCCGCCGATGAGCGCATCAACGGCTTCTTCGTCGCCACCGTCACCGAGGGCCGCGTGCCCAGCTTCAAAGCGAAACTGGTCGATCAGATCTGCGAGGCCACCGGTGGCCCCTGCAAATACAAGGGCAAGACCATGAAGAAGTCGCACAAAGGCATGGGCGTCAAGCAAGAGCACTTCACCGCCCTAGTCGAAGACCTCATCAAGGCCCTCGACCACTTCAAGGTGCCTGCCAAAGAGAAGAACGAGCTGCTGGCCATCCTCGGCCCGATGCAGGCCGACATCGTCGGGCAGTAAGGCGACTTCGCGCTGACCTGCTGCCCAACACAAGCACCATAGTTGGGTTGCGTGAACCGCGGCGGCCGGGTTTACTCCCGTGTCGCCGCGTTGTTTGTTGGGCGTTATTTGAGGCCAACGCTCTCGCTATGACTTACACCCTCACCAAGCCCACGCGCCTGATTCTCGCCCTCACGTTGATCTCGCTGCCCTCGGTCGAGTTCGGCGGCTGGTTTTTGATCAACTATGCCCTGGGCCTAGTGCCTGAGGTCAGCCTCAGCGCCACAGGCCACGACCTGGCGCGCGGGGGCCACGGCCATGCAGGCCTGTTTCTGGTACTGGCCTGCATCAGCCTGCTGCTGGTTGACGCCACTCGCCTGCCCGACGGGTGGAAGTGGTTCGTGCGCCTCGGGCCAGGCTCGGCGGCGCTGCTGTCCAGTGGTGGCATGTTTGCGCTCGCCTTTGAGGTAGCCCCTGCAGCGGCCCGGCTGGCAGTCATGGCTGGCGCGCTGGTGCTCGCCGGTTCGCTGATCACGCTGGCGGTGGGGCTCTGGCGCAGCACGCACCCGAGCCCCAGCAGCTAGCGTCCTAGCGCACCAGCACGCCGTTGGGCCCCACGCCCACCGTGAACGAGTCGATCGCCGCACCCGTGGTGGCATCGAGCCGCAGCGCAAAGCCCGGCGCTGTGAAGCTCGGCGCGCGCAGCGCGATCACGCGCCCCCGCGGGCCGTCCACCCCTAGGCCATAGAGATTCGGGCGAACGCTGATCTGTGCGGGGCTGCCGCCGTCCACGGCCCAGCGCCAGATGGCATTGCCCTGCCGCCAATAGAGCACGTTGCCCAGCGCCACCAGGTCGCTCGGCGCGCCCGTCAGCGGCTGTGTCTGTGCCACCGCAAAGGCCGCGTCGAGGCGCACGATCACATGCGCGCCTGATTTGCGGCAGGCCACCCACACACGGCCCGTGGCGTCTTGGGCGAGGCTCACTGGCGTGCCGGTCAGCGTGATGGGCGGCAGCGCGCTATTTGTGCTCAGGTCGAGCCGACCCAGTGTGTCGCGGCTCACGAAGCCCGCGTTGGCCACTAGCAGCGTGTTGCCCACGGCCAGCAGCTGCTCGGCCAGCACGGGCAGGCTCACACGCGTGCTCACCGTATTGTTGCTCAGGTTGATCACCGCCACCTGACTCGGCGGGGCAAAGTTGCCCGTGCCCCACTCGCTCACATAGAGGCTGCTGCCGTTCGCCACCGCATAGCGTGGGCTCTGCAGCGCCGTCACCGTGGCGCGGCTGCGTAGCTCGGCGTCGGTGCGCTCGAGCTTGTTTGAGTTGTTCACCACGATGGCATAGCCGCCGTCGGGCAGGCGGCTCATGCTCTGGGCCACGTCGCCCAGTGGGCGCTGATTCTGCTGCGCAAACAGGTCGTTGGCTTCGCGGCCCAGTTGCGTATTGAAGAAGCTGACCTCGCCATTACCGCCGCCGAAGCGGCCTTCGTTCACGATGAAAAAGCCTGGCGCGCTCGGCCCGAAGGTGGTGTTGGGCCCCGGCTCGTCGACCGTGTTGCAGCCTAGGAGAAGCAATAGAAAAGCAGTGAGCGACAGGCCGATGGCCGCACGTCGGAAGGGGGGTAGCGTGATCATTTTTTGGAGGAAGGAAATAGAGGGTTCAGGCTCGTGCTGAGGGTGAGGCTGAAGTGTCGGCCGGGCAGCGGCTGGTGGGCCACGGGCTCGAGCGCGGCTTCGCTGAGGTTGTGCACGCGCAGCAGGGCCTCGACGGCCACGCCGCCCAGCACGAAGCCCTGGCTCAGGTGCAGGCTCGCCTGCGCATAGCCCGGCAGGCGCGGAGCCTCGGCGGTGGTGCCGGCCAGGCGCGCGCCAACGCCGCTCTGCTGCAGGGCCAGCGTGCTGCGCCGATAGCGAATGCTCAGCGCCCCTGCGCCCGCGTGCAGCGGCTGATAGAACAGCTGCTGCCAGCGCTCGCGCGGATCGGCCGAGGCCGTGATCGCCGCCCGGGTGTAGGCGTAGCTCAGGCTTAGGTCTACCGCCCACGCGCCCCAGGTGCGGCGCCAGCGCGCGCGGGCCTCGAGTCCCAGCGAGCGGATGACCTGCCGATTCTCCGGCGACCAATAGCCCTCGGGCTGCGGCAGCCACAGCACACCGTCAGCTAGGCTGATGTCATAGCCCGTCAGCGCGAATTCACCCGCGCCCTTGAGCAAAGATGGGCGCCAGTCGAGGCCTAGCTCGCGGCTCAGGCCGCGCTCGGCGCGCAGGTCAGGCCGACCGCCCGGCGACCAATAGCGCTCGTTGAGCGTCGGCAGGCGATAGACGCGGGCGGCGTGGGCGCGAAGGTGCAGCGCGCGCCCAGCTCGATAGCGCAGTCCGACTGCTGGCACAGGCTCGAGCCAGCGCGTGTCGGCGCGTTCGTCCCAGGCCTGGCGCAGGGCGGCGTCGGCCGACCAGCGCCCCTGCTGCCACGCCCACAGCGCGAAGGCCTCTACGCGCGCTTGCGCGATCGGGTTGGCATAGTTCGTCACGTCGGCGGCGTCGCGGCGCAGCTGCAGGCCCACGCCGAGGCGGTGGTGGCGGCCCATGGGCTGGCGATGTTCACCCTCAATGACGAGGCTGGTCACGCGCGTGGCGCTGGGCGTGGCAGCGGGGGCTGCACGATAGGCTTGGTCCTCGCGCGAAATGAGCAGACGCAGGGCCGTCACCCCGCGCGCCACGCGCTGGGCTTCGACGTTCAGGCGAAGGGCATCATCGGCGAGTGTGGCGGTGCCCGGGCGCGTGTCGGTGCTGGGGCTGGGCAGTTGGCGGTGCTGCCGCTGCGCCCACAGCCGCGCATCGAGTTGGAAGGCTCCAATTCTTCGACCCAGATTCAGCGTCAGGCCCTGGCCCCACGTGGCGGCGTGCTCGCGTTTGCGTCGCTGCCCTCCGGCCTGCGACTGATCGGCGTAGGCGAAATCATTCCTCGCCGACTGGCTCCACAGCCCCAGCTGCACGCTCGGTCCGCGCCCCTCGGGCAGCTCGACCCTCAGTTGCCCGTCCATGCGCCCAAACGAACCCACCGTGCCCATCGCCTGCACGCGTGGCTCGCTCGGCGCCAGCCCACTGCCCACGATCACGCTGCCGCCGATTACACTCGAGCCGTAGAGCGCCGCCGCGCCGCCCAGCTGCAGTTCGACTGCGCCGAGGGCGGCCATCGGCAGGGTGTGCAGGTCGGCCTGACCGGTCGTGGGGCTATTGAGCACCAGGCCACCCCAGACCACACCGCTGTGGTTGGCCGTGAGTCCGCGCAGGCTCATCACCGCGATGCCCGAGGGACCGTAGGGCCGCAGCACCACCGCCGACTGCTCGGCCAGCACGTCGGCCAGCGTCAGCGGCGCATAGCGCGCGAGCATCGCGGGCTCAAAGCTCTGCCGACTCAGCCCCGTGCCGAAGGGCCGCGTGCGCTCAGCCGACAGCCGCACCGTGTCGAGGCGCACGCTGTCGCGCAGCTGGGCCAGCGCGCGCGGCGAGGCGCTCGCGAGCGCGAGCAGCAGCAGGATGGGGGTGAGGCGAGCGAAACGCACCGTCGGTGATGACATGACCGACGGCACCCGTGGGCGGCAGAGCCACACACCGTGGGCGCAACACGCGCGACAGCGTCGCACGCGGTGCAGAGACCTCTGGCTGTTCGACCCGACAGCCCACAGGTGCCGATGGGGCGCACAGGCAGGTCTTCTGGCTCAGGCCCTCGGGGCGCCTTCCCACCGCGGGTGCGGCAGTGGCGTTGCCTCGAGTGGTCGCTCGGGTGAGCGACGGGCCTTCACAGCTGCGGGGACAGCCCCCGGTTCACACGGGGTTCCCTTTTCAGCTCGACGCGGGGTGAGCCGCGCCGAGCACCTGATTGCCGGGGGTAAAGGTAGGCAAACGGCAAAGCCCGGCCACGAAACGGGGAGTTATCCTCGAATCGGTGCCGGGCGGTGCCGGATATCTCTCTACTGCTCTCCCGGCTGGGAGTGGGCGGTAGTGGGCTGATCAGCCCGGGGGTGCTGTCGGCTCATACGAGCCTTCAGCGGTTTGGTGTCTCCCGACGCTAGCTAGTGCATGGGTGGGAAAGCAGTCTAAGCTCGGCCGAGCAAAGCCCGTGATTCCAGAGTTGTCAGTTCTGGAAGACCAACCCCTGTCGGAGCGGTAGAGGATTACGGACCTGACCTCCTGAGCGCTGGTGAAGCGCCTCTGGGGTCAAAGGTGCTTTCGCGGATGGGCGGGGGCAAGACGTGCTGCGCGAATAGCGTCGCCATATGCCGTATTCGTGCGTGGGTTTGCCGCATTCTGCAAGCAGCGGTTTTCTTGCGCCTCGGGCCGCGGCGGCCTCGTGGAAGGCCCTCGCCGCTGGAAACCGCGGGCGCCTACGTGCCGCCTGCGGCGTCACTCGGCTGCGCTTTCAAGGCGGCTCGACCCTTCCACTGATAGGGAGTCCCTGCTGCGCAGGAACTTCGGTTTGCTTGCGTTGGTCTCGGCGGTCATTTGTCATTCTGAGCCGAAGGCGAAGAATCTTCTTTTGTACTGCAGAGGAAGAAGATGCTTCGCTACGCTCTGCATGACGCGCGCGTGTGAGGTGTGTATGTCATTCCGAGCTCTTCGGCTACGCTCAGGGTAAACTGCGCGAGGAATCTGGGAAGGGGCTTTTCGCTCAGGCTGGGACTCTGGTGAGACGCGGCTACTCAGATGCTTCGGGCCAGCGGCCCTCTGCATGACAGGTCATAGCGGCGTATTCCCCCTTACATCATCCATCGCGGCGGAACACCCGTCGGCGGGGCGCGGGGGCTTCGTTACTTCGGGGCATGGCTGATCGCCGCGAGGCCCCCGGGCCGAAAGCTGTCGCGTCTGCCGGGGCGCCCCTGCCGCCGCTGGCCGAGCGTGTGCGCCCGCAGCGGCTCGATGAGTTCGTGGGGCAAGAGCACCTGACGGGGCCCGACGGCCCGCTGCGGCAACTGCTGGCGGCGGGGCGGCTGGTGTCGATCATTCTGTGGGGGCCGCCGGGCGTGGGGAAAACCACGCTGGCGCGGCTGATCGCGGCCGAGACGGGCCGCCCCTTTCGCACCCTCTCGGCGGTGGATGCGGGCGTGAAGGAAGTGCGCGCCGTGCTCGAGATGGCGCGGCTCGAACCGGGCACGGTGCTGTTCATCGACGAGATCCACCGCTTCAGCAAGAGTCAGCAGGATGCGCTGCTGCCGGGGGTGGAGTCGGGCCTGGTGACGCTGATCGGCGCCACGACTGAGAATCCGTCCTTCGAGGTGATCTCGGCGCTGCTCTCGCGCAGCCAGGTCTATGTGCTGCGGGCGCTGGCGCCCGACGACATCCGCGCGATCTTGGAGCATGCGCTGGCGCATCCGGCAGCGGCGCTGCCGGCGGGCGTGCGCCTCGACGAACTCGGCGCGCTCTATCGCCTGAGTGGGGGCGACGCCCGCCGCGCCCTCAACCTGCTCGAACTCGTCGTCGCCCAGCACGCCGACGAACCAGTGGTCACCGACGCGCGCGTAATGGCCGCCGCGCAGCAGCGCGTGGCCCTCTACGATAAAAAAGGCGAGCAGCACTACGACGTGATCTCGGCCTTCATCAAGTCGATTCGCGGTTCCGATCCGAACGCGGGGCTGTATTGGCTGGCGCGGATGCTCGAGGGGGGCGAAGACATCCTGTTCATCGCGCGGCGGCTGGTGATCCTGGCCAGCGAAGACATCGGCAACGCCAACCCGAACGCGCTCCTGCTGGCCACGGCCACCTTCGAGGCCTGTCGGAACATCGGCCTGCCCGAGGCGCGCATTCCGCTGGCGCAGTGCGTCACCTATCTGGCGCTCTCGCCCAAATCGAACGCGGCCTATCTGGGCATCGGCGCCGCGCAGAGCCTCGTGGCGGCTGACCCCGACCGCCCCGTGCCGCTGCACCTGCGCAACGCCCCCACGCGCCTGATGAAGTCGCTCGATTACGGCCGAGACTACAAATACAGCCACGACCACCTGGGCGAGGTGGCGCACCAGGAGTTTTTGCCCGAGGGGCTCGAGGGTACCTCGCTCTATAAGCCCAAGCCGATCGGCCGCGAGGCCGAGCTGCGCGAGGCCCTCAAGCGGCTTTGGGGGGATAAATACGGCACCGACTAAAACGGTCACGGGCGGCCAGCGCCGCCCGTGACTCCTGTTTGCCAGTCGTTGAGTCGTGTGTGCCGTGCGCTTAGCGCAGGTTGCGCGAGCCGTCGGGCTGCACCACCCAGCGGAAGGTGTAAAAGCGCGTGGGGGTGCTGACGGTGACCGTGGCGGGGTCGGGCGCGTTCAGGTAATAGCTCTGAATCTGCACCTTGGCAAAGAGGCCGTTCGCGCAGCGCACGACGATGGTGCGGCCGGGCGTGGGCGTGATGAGCGAGGCGCCCATGCCACCGGGGATGGAGCTAAAGGTGTACCAGCCGAGCGGGTTCGGCGGCATGGTGTTGCCTTGGGCCACGATGGCGAGGTTGGCGGTGCCACCGGCGGCATCCACGCGAAACTGCCCATCGGCGGGGGCGGTGACGACGTTCTCAAATAGGTCGTTGACGACCACGGCGGCGCCGTTGCCAGGGCCGCTGATGCCGCCGTTCACGTAGATGCCCGTGGACTCGAACGAGAGGTCCCAGGTGGTGCTGTTCGAATCGGTGGCGGCGGTGCGGATCTGCCCCGTGCGCAGGTTGAAGTAGGTGCGCGGGCGGGCCTGGATGAGCGTCACCACGCCGGTCATCGGGTTGCGGCTGGTGCTGTCGCCGCGGGCGTCGAGGTTGCGCTGGGTGCGCACCTCGAGCAGGGGCGTGGGGCTGGTCTCATCGGCGGTGTCGCAGCCCACGAGCGCGAGGGTGACGAGGCTCAGCACGAGCAGAAAGCGAAGGTTCATGTTTGAGAAGGGAAGAAGCGAGAGGTGAGTAGAGCGTTAGGCGTCGGTGCGCGAGAAGCGGTAGTTGAAGGCCACGAACCAGAGCCGACCGGGCAGGCCCGGCAGGCTGTCGGGCGCGGTGAAATCGAGCGCGTTGTCAGCGCCCACCTGCAGCTCGGCGTCGGGCAGGCCGATGAAGCTCAGGCGCTGCGTCAGGCTGAGGTTGAGCAGGGCGTGGCCGGGCACGCTCGGGTCTTCGGTGTCATAGACGCCGTTGCCGTTGCCATCGGCCAGGCCAAAGGGGCCGCGCAGGATGAGGCGCGCGCTGGCGCCCGTGCCCGAGCGCGGGTGCTGGTAAAAGGCCTTGAGCGTGCCGCTGTGGCGCGAGCGGTTAAAGAGGCCCAGGTATTCGCGCTCGGTGAGGCGTGAGGTGGACTGAAACACGCTCTGCGTCGCGATGCCGGCCACCACGTCGCGGTCTTCGGTCAGCAGCAGCTGATAGCCTGCGCTGAGCTGCAGGCCCGGCGCGGCCTGCCACTGCACATCCACCTCTGCCCCGCGAATGCGGATGCGGCCTAGGTTGGTGTAGCTGAACACCTGCTGCCCATTGGTGCGGAAGGCCACGGGCAAGAACTCGATCAGGTCGGTCACCTCGTGCCAAAAGCCGCCGAAGGTCAGCGTCAGCCGGTCGGCGTGGCGCCAGGTGGCGCTCAGTTGATAGGCCACCGAGCGCTCGGGGCGCAGTTCGGCCAGTCGGGTGGGGTCCACGTAGAGGGCGGCGAGCTGGCCTGCCGCCTGCGCGGCGGCGAGCAGGGCTCCGGCCTGCTGCGTGCCAAAGACGCTGTAGGCCGCCGAGAGGTTGGTGAAGTTGAGGTAGAGCTGGCGGAAGTCGGGGGCTTTGAAACCTGCGCCGACAGCGGCGCGGATCTGCCAGGCGGGGCCGAGGTCAGCGCGCACGGCGAGCTTGGGGCTCAGCCGCGCGCGAAATAGGCTATGGGCATCGAGGCGTGCGCCCGCCACCACGCCCAGCCACTCGGTGAGGGCTAGGTCGGCCTGGGCAAAGGTGTAGAGCGTGCGGAAAGACTGCCGCGCGTCGTATCGGTTTGCGTCCACCGACTCGAGCGTACCGCCCACGCCCACGGTATAGATGCGCTGGGTGCCGTGGCCGAAGTCGAGCTGCATCTCGGGCCGGACGAAGGTCTGCTCGAATCGGTTGGCGTCCACTTGCTGGTCGCCCTGGCGCCAGTCGTCTGTGGTGGCATAGCGCGCGGCATAGACGCTCGTGCGCCAGCGGATGCTGGGCCGCAGGTAATGCACGACCGTGGGCAGCACCGACCAGTCGACGATGCGCGCGCCCACATCGGCCTGCCCGGTGCCAAAGGGGTAGGTGGTCTGCTGGCGCTCGACGAGGTAGCGCGTCGAGAGGCTCAGCTGCGTGCGGCCGCTCAGGTCATAGCCGAGCTTGCCCTGCAGGGTGTAGGCTTGGTTCGAGCCGATGGTGGGGCCGGCCACGGCGGGCTGCAGGTCATAGCCCCCTGAGGCAAATCGGTTCACAAGCACGCGGCCCCACAGACGGCCCTGGCGCCCGGCGGCGTCGAGGGTGAGGTCGCTGGTGGCGTTGCTGCCCGTGCGGGCGCGGGCGCCCAGGCTCAGGGGGGCCGTCACGGGCCGGGTGATCACGTTCACCACGCCGGCGAGGGCCTCAGAACCGAACAGGCTGCTCGAGGGACCCTTGACCACCTCGATGCGCGCGATGTCGTGCACCGACAGGCGGCTCAGCTGCAGCACGCCCGCCGTGCGCCCCACCAGGGGCTCGCCATCGACCAAGATGAGCGTATAGTCGGGGTCAAAGCCCTGCAACTGCAGGCCCTGGCCGAACTGGTTCTGCACCAGGGCCACGCCCGGAATCTCGCCCAGCACCTCACCCAGGCGCATGGCGCCCATCTGGCGGATCTGCGCCTCGGGGATGAGGATGACCGGCAGGGGCAGGCGGCTCAGGGGCCGCTCGGTGCGCGTGGCGCTGAGCACCACCGGCTCGAGCAGGGCCGTGCGGGTGAAGGTGTCGGCCACGGCGCCGGTGGCCGCCGGGGCCGAGGGGCCGCCGCCATAGACGACCGGCACCGCCGACTGCGCCGCAGCGCGGCCGACGGCCAGCGCTGCGATGAGCCAGACGATAGAGCTGAGTCGAGAGGCCCTATTCATAGTTCAGCGCGAAGGTCAGCGCGCTGTGTGAAGACTCTGTGAAAACTGACGGGAACGGGGCATGGGGGAAAAGATGACTTTCGTCAGGGCGCCACCGCCTACCTTCATTCTCACAGACCATGAACCCGAAAGGCACCATCCTGCTGCTCGAGGACGAACCCGACGCGGCCCGGCTGATGAGCGAGTTTCTGACGCTCGAGGGCTTCGCCGTGCGGCTGGCGGCCGACGGCCACGCCGCCCTCCAGCTGATCAACGAGGGCCTCGACAGCCTGAGCCTGGCCATGCTCGACGTGATGGTGCCCGGGCCCGACGGGCGCTCGGTGCTGCAGCACATTCGCCAGAGCCGGCGGCCTACGCTGCCCGTCATCTTGCTCACGGCCAAAGACCAAGAGACCGACGAGATCATGGGCCTGCGCCTGGGGGCCGACGATTACATCACCAAGCCCGCGAGCCTGCACCTGATCAAGGCGCGCCTCGACACCCTGCTGCGCCGCAGTCAGCCCACCAACCAGCACCGCCTGCGCCTAGGGGCGCTCGAGCTCGACCGGGGCGGCCACAGCCTGCAACTGGCGGGCCACGACATCCCGATCACGCTGAGCGAGTTTCGCATGCTCGAGCTGCTGCTCGAGAGCCCTGGGGCCACACGCTCACGCCAAGACCTGCTGGCCGTACTTCCCCACGAGGGCGAGAAGTTCGTGTTCGACCGGACGGTGGACGCGCACATCAAGAACCTGCGGGCCAAGCTGCCGACCATCGACGAGCTGATCGTGACCGTGCGTGGGGTAGGCTATCGGGTGAATCCCGATTTTGCACGCTGACGTCCCCCGAACCCTGTGCGCACCCGTCGTCGCCTGACCTTGATCCTGCTGCTGCTGATGGTGCTGGCCATCAGCGTGACGAATGCGTATTCGATTCTGATCATTCGCACCTACCTCGACGAGCATGGGCTGACCGACCACCTGTGGCACATCCGGTGGATCATGTATCGGGGCATGCTGATCACGTCGGTGCTGACGGTGGTGATTGCGCTCTACTTCGCGTGGGTGTTTACACGTCCGCTGCGGCGGCTGACCGAGCTGGCGCGGCGCCTCGAGGCGGGGCGCTATGGCGAGGTGAGCGAGCCCGCCCTGCGCGACGAGCTGGGCACCATCGGCACCACCCTGCACCACGCCGCCCAGCGCATCGTGGTCGAGAACACCAAGCTCAAGCAGCAGAGCGAGCAGCAGCGGCAGTTCTATGCCGACATCACACACGAGCTGCGCTCGCCGCTGCAGAGCCTAGTGTCGGCGGTCGAGCTGGCCGAGCTGCAGCTGCCGCCCGAGCACCCCGCGCGGGCCTACATCGCCACCGCTAAGGCGCAGACCGAGCGGCTCAACCACCTCTTTGGCGACCTGCGCACGGTGCAGCAGGCCGAGGGCGACCCCGACTTTGTGCAGCCACGCCCCATCACCGTGGGCGAACTGCTCAGCCGCCTGCAGGGGGCCTATGCGGCCAGGGCCGAGCAGAGTGGTCTCACGCTAGTCTGGCCCACGGGCGCCGATGCCACGCTGCGCGTGCTGGCCGACCCCAAGCGCCTCGAGCAGGTGATCGACAACCTGCTGTCGAACGCCGTCAAGCACACCCCTACCGGCGGCCGCGTCAGCGTGACGGCGCGCGCCACCGAGGCCGAGGGCGCGCGCGGCGTCGAGTTGGCCGTGGCCGACACCGGCAGCGGCATCGCCCCCGAGCACTTAGCACGCATCACCGATCGATTCTATCGCACCGATGCCGCCCGCAGCCGCGACGCCGGGGGCACGGGCCTGGGTCTGGCGGTGGTGAACGGCCTGCTGCGCGCCCACCGCAGCCGCCTGCAGGTGGAGAGCCAGCTTGGGCAGGGCAGCCGCTTCAGCTTTGTGCTGGCGGCGCCATAGGCTTCGGGCGTTTAATCATACCGCTGGGGTGATGGCTCGGCAAAGCGCTCGGGGTAGGCGGCACGATAGGCACGCAGCGCGCGATAGGTGGCTGTCCTGCGGGGGCTCCAGCTCAGCCAGGTGACCTTCTCATAGTCTTGAATGAAGTAGTCCACGCGATGTGTGAGGGGTGAGGCTGCCTTGAGGTCGGTGCTGGGCTCGATGCGCGATTCGTGCTCAAGCAGCAGGGGCATCTGGTGGTCACTCAGCGCAAAGTGGAAGCCACTGTCGAAGTGGCCCGGTTGCAGCTTGCCGAGGTTGTGGCGCAGGATGAGCCCGTCCCAATCGACGGCGGCGGCGCCGAGCCATAGCAGCGTGGCCACGATGCCGTTTACCCGCAGCAGATAGCCCACGGTCTGGCGGCGGTGGATGAAGTAGGCTAGGGTGAGCAGGCCGCTGAGCGCGAGCGCAAGGAAGAAGAGCACGCCAATGCGCTTGTAGGCAAGACCGTGTTCGCTGATGTAGCGCGCGTTGCGCACCACGACCGAGGCCACGAGCACGCCGTTTTGCACCAGCCAGAGCAGAGCCCCCGCCACGAGCCAGCGCTGCCCCTTGAGCGCGGCATAGCGCGGCTGAAAGAGCGTGAACAGGCACCCGATGGCAAGCAGAATGCTGGCGATGAGGAAGTAGGTGCCCTCGTGCACGAGCTGCGAGAGCGGCATGCCCTTGGGCAGGTAGAAGTTCAACCATATCCAGTGGATGTCGCCAATGTTGTAGAGCAGCAGCAGGGCGTTGACCAGCGCGAGGGTGATGAGGCCCATGCGGTGCACCTGAGTGAGCTCGTGTTCGGGCGTGCAGGGGGCGGCGAGCGCTGGCCGAGGGGGGCGCGCAGGTTCGGTGGCCACCCAGGCGGCTGTGACGGCGGTGCCGAAGCCCACCATGATGCCGAAGATGATCAGACCCTCGAAGTCAGGCAGCCAGCCCAAGAGTCGCTCGGCGATGGCGCCGACCTGATCGCCAAAGAGCGGGTTGGCGCCCGAGAGCAGCAGCAGCAGCAGGCCCGTGACGGCGAGTGGCACGACGAACAGCACCGCGACGCGAAAGACCGTGCGCCCCCCCGGCAGCTGCGCCAGCGCCTCGGGCAGGGCGCGGAAAAACCAGACCGGGGCCGTCAGCACCTGCCGCCGCAGGGCCGCCAGCGCCCAGCGCACGGGGCTGAAGTCGTGCGGGTGGGCCACCGAGCCCACCACCAGCGCGCCGCCCGCCAGCACTGCCGTGAAGGCGAGCCGACTGTCGACCAGCAGGAACTCGAGCAGCGCCACCAGCAGCGCGAGCGCGGCCCACCGACCGCGCGAGGCGAGCAGCCAGCCCGGCTGGGCGAGGTGGGTCAGCCCAAGCAGAAAGAGGAACCACAGGGTGACGTTGATGCCGGGGTCTTCGCGCAGGAAGAGCAGGTAGAAGGCGAGGCCGCCGAGGAAGGCAGCGTCGATGGGTTTGGGCTTCATAAAGTACTTTGAAATTCAGAGTAAACGGTCAAAAAAAGGGGCTAGCTGTCTTTGCCCTTGGCCGATTGGTTGGCTTGGGCTTGGATCAGCTGCTCGAGGGCGGCTAGGTGTTTGGCCACGGCAGTGCGGCCTGTGCGCGTGAGGCGGTATTCGGTGAGGGGCTTGCGGTTCACAAAGCGCTTGCTCACGCTGATGTAACCGACCTTCTCGAGGCTAGCGAGGTGGCTGGCGAGGTTGCCGTCGGTGAGGTCGAGGGCCTGACGCAGGGTGGTGAAATCGATGCGTTCGTCGGTCATGAGCAGCGTGACCACGGTCAACCGAATGCGGTTGTCAAGGGCGCGGTCGAGCTGGTCGAGCAGGTGCTTCATTCCGACAGGTCAGGAACGGCGTCGGACGATTCGTAGCGGCGATACATGTGCAGGCCGTAGAGGATGCTCAGCAGGCCAAAACCGGTGGCCCAGAGCGCCAGGCCCGCACCGGGATAGAACAGCCCGATCAGCCCGAGCACGATCACGCTCAGCCCCAGCGCGCGAATCTCGCCCAGGGTATAGGAGCTGGCAGCATAGAGGCCGAGGCCATAGAACACGAGACTTGTGGGGGCGACGAGGTAGCCGAGGTCATGCCACACCAGGGCGGCGCAGCACACGGCCCCCACACCCACGGCGACGAAGAGCTGCTGGGCGAGGCGGCGTGAAGTGGGCGTCCACACCTGCTGGAGGCCGCGGCGACGGGCCAGGCGACGGGTGAAGAAAGCGACTAGCCCCAAGGCCAGCGCCAGCGTGGCGGCGGCGAGCAGGCCCAGGGCCAGCACATGCTCAGGCTGCGCCGCCAGACTGAGCCGCACTCGGCCAAACACCCCGCCGTGGATCAAGCCGTGCCGATGCAGATAGGCATAGGCGAGGGCCGCCCCGACGAGAGCAACCAGTCCGCTGGCCACCCCAGAGAGGCCGCTGAGCGAGAGGAAGCGCGTGTGGCGGTCGAGCACCTGGCGGATGTGGGCGAGGTCGCCAGCAGGGTCGGGTTGCTCAGGTGAAACGGGGGGCATAGCGAAGTGCTTTGAGATGCAAAGTTAGTCGCGACAACGTATCGTCAAGACCCCAGACGTTAACAAAGCAAAAGCGGCGAAACAAAACGCCCACCGGTCGGGTGGGCGCTGCTGAGGTGACGGGCGGAGTCGAACTATATTCGTAAAGCAATGATATACAACAATATAAGTTATAGTATCAGAATAGTGTGGCAAAAGTAGTGGATTAGTTTCTCCAAAATTTAGTTCGAATAGAGCCAGCACAACCCCAGCTAGGCTACACATAATGCTCTGCACTGGGTTTGAATACGGTCATCTTAACAGTCGTAGTCCTAGCTCGAGCCCGCGCAGGTCTCAGAAGATGTTCGGCAAGTGTGCGAAGTCTTCCTCTTGGGGCGACCGGGCTTCGTGAGCACCGAGCCGGAGCCCGAGCAGAGCCCTCGGGCGAACAACTTCCACGACTACCTAGCAAAGGAGGTGCAGAATGCCCTTAAGCGTGAAGCCAACAGGTCACCTAAGGGCGGCTGAACTTTAGGTGGGTTGAAGGGTCTGGAGGTGGCCAGATTTGTGCATGCAACCTGTAGCCGCCTCACCTGCGCAAGTCGTCCTGATGATCCCTGCGAGCGAGTGGGATCGGTTGCAGATGCGGATCAATGCGCTAGAAGAGCAGATCGAGCAGCAGAAACACGTCTACTCGGAATGGCTAAGCGAGAATGAGGTAGCTGCCCTACTTGGCCGGTCGAAGCAGTGGCTCTGGCGGCAACGGGTGGAGGGCAAGCTGAGCTTCACAAAGGTGGGCCGTGCCACGTTCTATCCCCGAGCAGACGTGATGGCGCTTTTGGAAAGAGGCAGAGTCAAGCGCCTTGACAAGGTGAGGTAACAGGAAGCATTGACCATTCCTATCAGGCAAGACCACAGACGCACGTTCAAGATTCGGTACGACCCTGCCGAATGGCACCCGAGCCGAGCCCGTTTTCATAGCATAACCCCATGCTATGAAGAAGTTTGTCGCCTACTACAGAGTTAGCACCGCCCGTCAGGGCCAGAGCGGCCTAGGGCTGGAAGCCCAACGGGCAACCGTAGAGGCCCACTGCTCTGGCGGGCAGCTGCTGGCCAAGTACACCGACATTGAGCCCCGTAAGAACAACGAGCGCCCCCAGCTGCGTACTGCGCTATCCCATGCCCGACAGGCCAGCGCCACCCTAGTGATTGCTAAGCTGGATCGACTCAGCCGCAACGTGGCTTTCATCGCCCAGCTGATGGAAGCCGAGGTCGAGTTTGTGGCGTGTGACTTACCAGCGGCTAATCGTTTTACTTTGCACGTCATGGCCGCACTAGCTGAACAAGAACGGCAGCTCATCCGTGAGCGCACCAAGCGTGCTCTGGCCGCGATCAAGGCCCGTGGTGCCACGCTGGGCACCCCGGCCAACCTAACCGACACCCGCCGCGTCAAGCGAAACCAGTGCTGCAGAAGGGCCGCCAGAACGAGCCCCATCAAAAGCCAGGCTACTGCCCTGATTGTACACCTTCGCCAGTCCGGCCTCAGCTACTGGCAGATCGACCACCGCCTGAACGAGGAAGGCTTTGCGAGCCATCGGGGTCGGGGCTTCGGCCCAACGCAGTTGCGACGGCTTTTTAAAAGGCACGAAAACTACCTCCAAGTCATTACACAACTAGCTATGGAAGTATTTTTCTTCGAAAACCAACTCCAAAATCATTGTAGTTTTTTGTATTAGTAACATGTCTACAATTCCTTTTCAAGTTTCTGCAAGAGCAGCAGCCCTTTTTGGAAGGGAAAATGTGCCTAACGCTGAAGCAGCACTAATTGAATTAGTTAAGAATTCATATGATGCTGATGCTGATCTCTGTCTAATTACTTTTGATTTATCAAGAAAATCAATTACAATTTTAGATAATGGCCATGGGATGAACAATGATACAATAATTAGAAGCTGGATGAGAATCGGAACTGATGAAAAAATAGCTTCTCCTAAATCTCCAAAAGGGAGAATTAGGGCTGGTGCCAAGGGGCTTGGTAGGCTTTCCTTAGATAGGCTAGGGGAAAGATCACTTTTGTTTACACAATCTAAGGGTAGTGACCCGCTTTTTTGGTTAGCAAATTGGCAAGATTTTGACGACACAGATAAGAATGTTCACGAGGTAACAGCGCTCCTTAGGCAATCAAGCCATAGGCGTTTCACAAATTATGTAAGAAGGGTTTTAAATTCAGTCACGATTGACCCTCAACACATAAATAATATAAATACTGGTACAGTTATTCGCATATTAGGACTTAAAGATATGTGGGATGTTCCGAGGTTAGAACAACTTTATAAATCTCTAACTGGCATTTCATCAATTGGGATAGAAAACTCATTTAGCATTTATTTATTTTTGAAAGGACATGAAGGCTTTGGTCAGATACCAGGAGTATTATCAGATGATTTTGACTATTATTTAAAATTCTCCTTGCAGAATAACGGACAAGTGAGTGTAAGGCTCACAAGAAACGAGCTAAATGTTGAAGCTTTAGCTCGTATTGGATTTTTTAAAGATGAAAAGATTATTTCAAAGGGCATTACAGTTGAAAATATGAATAAAATTTCTAACGAATATATTCATGGAGTTTCAAGCTTTATCCCGGGATTCAATAAAACAGACGAAGAAATAGTCAAGATACTAGGTCCACTGGATTTTGATTTTTATTTCTTAAAGGCTGGTTCTGGTGACAAAGAAGATGAAAAAAAATACAAGCCTAATAAGGTTGTACAATATCACGTCAGGCGTCAGTGGTTGGAATTATTTGGAGGCATTAAGATTTATCGAGATGGCTTCAGAGTTAAACCGTATGGAGATGTAAGCAGCAACGCATTTGATTGGCTTGGCTTAGGCACTAGATCAGCTAAAAGCCCTACAGTAACTAGATCAGGTTATGCTGTTCGACCCTATCAAGTATTCGGAATCGTATCCCTGTCCAGGATTCTAAACCCTAACTTGGACGATAAGTCAAACAGAGATGGACTTCTTGAGAACGACGCTTTTAATATATTAAAGGAACTTGTATTGGGTTTTATAAAATATTTTGAAAAAGATAGAAATGAAATAATGATGCGGATTTTTAAAATTTATTCATTAATCGATGCGGAGGAGAGAAAGAGAAAAGAAGCAGATCAGATAGCAGAGAAGGTTTTATCCGAAGCTAATGACGCTCAAACAAGTAACAAGGCAGATATCAAGGCTCTTGCAGAAGGTTACAAAATAGCAGCCGAGCAAATTCATGATCTTAAAGAGGAACAGAAGCTACTTAGGGTTTTAGCAACTAGTGGTCTAGTTATTACTTCCTTCACTCATGAACTCAAGGGCTTATCAGATAAGCTGAAAATACGACCTAAGGAATTAAGAAGCTTGTTGGGAGCTCTATCCACGGAATTGAATCTTTCGAATCACGTTGGGTCTGTTAATGATTTATACATTTTTGCCCAAAAGATTGAAAACCAAGATAACAAATTTATTAATTGGCTTAGATTTGCAATAGAAGCCGTAAAAAAGGACAAGAGGACAAGAAAAAAAGTCAACCTTGTTTCATACACAAAGCAGGTTTTTGAATCGTGGCGAACAATCTTAGAAGAACGAGATGTATCATTTAACATTAACTCTGCTAATATTAATGAATTCTATTTCAACTGCCATGAAATAGACTTAGATACCATATTTAACAATCTCATAATTAACTCTCTTGATGCTTTCATGAGAAAGGGATTTTCAGGCCGACGTGAAATTCTAATCAGCTTTAATTTCTCGACGGTACCTCTTAGCATTATATATAAGGACTCTGGACCGGGTCTCTCTGCTGATGTAGATGATCCAAACAAGATTTTTGACTTATTCTATTCTACAAAAAGAGATTCTTTTGGTAGGCAGGTTGGAACAGGAATGGGGCTGTGGATTGTTCAACAAACTGTACTGGATTATAGGGGAGAATTAGTCTTGCTAGAGGTATCTCAGGGCTTCTCTCTTAGGTTTTCACTTTCAAACTGACTTTCGAAATGGAAAGCTTTAAGATTATCTATATAGATGAACAGGAGGACGATCGCTCCACATTTAAAAACATTGCGAATAGCTATGGCCTGAATGTAATTCCGTTACATCCTGAACCGGATATTGATTTGTTTATTATGAAGATATTCAGCCTTGAACCTAATGCAATAATTATCGATTATAAGCTTAAAGAGTTTGATCCTACAATCAGCTATTATGGTACAGATTTACAGAAAAAGATATTAGAAATCGCAGATAGTTTTCCTACACTAGTTTTGACAACCTATGAGATCGACGCTCTGAACGATGTTTCTTCAGAACCAAGCTTAATAGCAAGTAAAGATATGATGGAAGGAGATTTCTTGTGGAGAATGATTATAAAGATTATTCAAAATGATATTTTAGCTTTGCAGCATGCAGAAGAGGAACTTCATATGCTCGTCGAAATATCCATGTCTGATGATTTGACCGCTAAGCAGAAAAACAGGATGATAGAGTTAGATACATTTATAGAGAATAGGTTAAGCAAGATGTCTAGTTTGACACCAGAAGTCAAGTTAAGTTCGATGGACAATAGGCTAAAGGAGTTGATAGATCTTGTTAAAGAGGCCATCAATAAGCTGCAAGGAAATGTCAATTAAATTTCGCTTTCAGATACCGTCGAGGACCTATACGGGTCCTAAGTTAGATAATTATCGGATGTATAAGGAACAGCTCCAGTCTGATTTCAATTCTAAATGCGGTTATTGCGATGTTAGTGATAAATTTTCAGGGTCAATATCTGCGTATCATGTAGATCACTTTGCACCTGTTTCCAAGTTTCCTCACTTGAGAGAAGAATATACTAATTTGGTTTACAGCTGTCCATTCTGCAATTTAGCGAAAGGATCATATTGGGCTACAGATACTGAAGTGAATCCGCTTGCTGGAGATGAAGGCCTTATTGATCCTTGCACTCCTGATTACGATACTCATTTGATGCGCAACGATGATGGAACAATATGGTATACGACAGAGTTAGGACGCTTTATCTATAAAAGGCTTAAATTGTTTTTAAGAAGAAAAGCTATTTTCTGGGAACTAGATATGCTTCTTCATTTGAGTAAACAACTTGAATCGATTTTAAGCGATTTCACGCAATATACAGATAGTGAGGAATTGCGTCATTTGTTGGGCGATATAGATAATAGAATTATTAAGTTGGTTAAATACATTTCAAACTGACGATATGCGAATGCTTAATGATCCTTTGCGTCTGTCTCAATTTTTTACTCCTGGCAATGTGTCGGATTACATGTCTGCACTTATTGACATCAATAAATTTCAAGAAATTCACTTTCTCGACCCTTGCTTTGGTTCTGGGAATTTGACAATTTCGTTTATCGATAGGCTTCGTAATTCTGAAATAAATTTTAAAAAGATTTCTTTGACTCTTTTTGAGTTAGATGATAAGCTGGCCTCTAGTTTTAAAGCCCGTCTTGAGAATACTAACTTAGCAAAAGACATTCATTACAAGATTTACAATCAAGATTATTTGTTGAATTTTATCAGTTTAATTCCAAATAACGAAAATATGTACACTCATGCAATTCTTAACCCACCGTATTCAAAACTGACTAAATCTTCTACATACTGGGAGACTCTTTGCAACAATGGACTTATTCTTCCTAATTTATATGCAGCGTTTCTTTACGCTGTACTCAAACAAATTACTGAAAAAGGTGAGATTGTAGCATTAGTTCCAAGAAGTTTTTGTAATGGTGTTTACTTCAGTAGTTTCAGAAAGGAGCTTCTGACACTTTCTTCAATTAAGTCTATTCACTTATTTGACTCAAGAAGGCTTAAGTTTTGGCCGAGAGGAGTTTTGCAGGAAAGTGTTATTTTACATCTTGAGAAAGGCACGAGTAATCCTATAATTAGTCTATCGTTTTCTCAAGACGAAAGATTACAACCTATGCAATACTCAATTGTAGATCAGAGTTCGGTAATACGAATGAAAGGAGATGATTTTTTTATACAAATTCCTACTGAGATTGACATGAATAATAACTCAGCGCTATTTGAACAAACCTTCCAGCCTAACGAGCTGGGATTCGAAGTCTCAGTCGGTCCTATTGTTGAGTTTAGAATGCGCGCAAACCTTAGGATCAAGTCAACAAATTGCGATCTACCCCTGATATCTGGAAAGCACATAAAGAATAGAAAATTGGTGTGGCCTTCAATCAGTAAGTCTATATTAAACTACGTACGAGACGTGCCTAAATTGAATGACTTCAAATTCAGAGGTAGATATTTTTGCATTGTGTCAAGATTCTCTCCTAAGGAAAATCCCTTTAGAATCAATTCCTTAGTTGTAGACACGTCTAGGATTAGCAATTCAGAGCAAGTTTTTTTTGAAAATCACATAATAGTTTTTCATAGGAATAAGAGGTCATTAAGTAAAAAACTTACTTTTGGACTGTATGTTTATTTAAATTCTACTTTTGTAAATTATTTTTTCAAACAATTTAGTGGACACACACAAGTAAATATTCATGACCTAAAGTATATTGGCTTACCTGCTGTCGACATGCTTGAGAAGATGGGACTTTTATACCTCAAATCTAATCAAGAGAGTCAGGAGTATGCCGATTCTATTGTTAAAGCTGTAATGAAGTGGTGATTCGGCTATCAAATATTTTTTTTGCTGCATCTGTACAAATTTAACAGCGTCTTTCGATTCTCGGGTATCCTTTGGGGCCTCATTACCAGATCGTACTTACACAGTAGCAGCTCCTACGCCGTGTTAGTTTGAGTATAACTTACATTGGTTCAATTGTTTTGATTACCAGCCTGTCATGTTGGAGGTCGCGGGTTCAAGCCTCGTCCGGATCGCCATAAAGCGATGGCCCCGCAGTTAGCGGTTTTTGTGGGCCGTGGAGAGGGCGGGTAAGGATTCAGTGGATGGGAGAACGAGTAACGCCGGATTCCGCTGAAAGAGTACAGCTAGTCACGAATCCCGTTCCTATATCCCCGCTTACTAGGGGCGTAAAGCCCACACTCGACACTTCCTACGCAAGACGGGCCTCGAGCGCCCGGTCATCGAGTACGTGCACTGGTCCGGCCCCACTGGTTAGACCAGTATCAAGACCTACGAATAGCTTTACCCCCAACTCTGGGATGCGGAGCGCTGCCGCGTTCGCAGCAGTCACCCAGGCCGCCAACGCTGAGCAATCTGCTCACTGAACTTTTGAGAGTAGCAACGCCTCTGCTGATAGCTAGAGAAGAAAGTCCGGGGCTTCACCTCTTGCATGCCTTAGAATGGGCTTAAGCTGCTTGCGATATTTCTTAGGTCGCCTATAAATGGCAGCCTGTTGGTTTAAAGGGGGCATCTTCCAGCCTTTAACTTGAGCCCATGTGTGGTCGTGTTGCCTTTACTCGCTTGGCCGAGGTCTTGCGGTACCTTGAGATAGAGGACGTGGACGAGGCCCACATTCGCACGACGGATGACGGGCGCCCGACCACACTTTTGCCCGTTGTGACGGGGGATGCACCGAAGGCCCTGCAGGCGTTGCGATGGGGATTGATCCCACCCTGGACGAAGCCAGAGGCTGATGGCAAACTGCCGAGGTGGGTACAGAGCACCTTCAATGCGGTGTCAGAGGAGGTCGAGAAAAAGCCCGCATTTCGGTCTGCATTCAAGTCGCAGCGCTGCCTTGTGCCAGTTGACGGCTTCTTCGAGTGGTCGTATCCCGGCGGAGTGAAGAAAACGGGCAAGGGCGTCAAGCACTTTTTCTCGCGGGCCGATGGGCATCCGCTAGTGTTTGCAGGCTTATGGGAACGCTGGCAGGGGACTGAGGGTGAGGTGAAGTCGTTCACGATTCTGACCTGCGCACCCAATCGGTTCATGTCGAGCTACCACGATCGGATGCCGGTGGTGTTGCACCAGCCGGATTTCGAGCGGTGGCTGCATAGCAGTGTGGACGACGTGCGCGAGCTGATGACGGCCTGCGGAGAGCAAGAGTTGACTGTGAATCCGCCGCTGATCTCGCAGGGGATTCTGCTCTAAATCGACTGAGCCTCACCTGTATGGGGTGAGGGAATCCGCCGGTTTCCTACGGGGGAGCCTGAGTGATGGGGGAAAGGCGGCAGGGTAGGGCGCACCTAGCCTGACCTTGCCTACCCCCTTCACCGAGACCCATGCCGTATCACACAAAGTTCAATTCTGCGCCCGAAGCCCTGCTGGCCGATGCTCAGCTAGAGGACTATGCCGCTCAACCCCCGCGCACCATCGTTCACATGGACTTGGACACGTTTTTCGTATCGGTCGAACGCCTTAATGATGCGCGCCTGAAGGGGGTGCCTATCCTGATCGGCGGGCAAAGTGAGCGAGGCGTGGTGGCCTCGTGCAGCTATGAGACGCGGCAGTTTGGGGTGCACGCTGGGATGCCGATGCGCCAGGCGCGCCAGCTCTGTCCAGAGGCCCTGGTGATTCGCGGGGATTACCAAGCATACGTGGACTACAGCGACCAGGTTCGGCGGCTGGTTGCCGAGTCGGTGCCGGTACTGGAGTTTGCCAGCATTGACGAATTCTACCTCGACCTGACGGGTATGGATCGCTTCTTCGGCTGCTGGCAATTCGCCAGCGAGCTGCGGGCGCGTGTCATGCGCGAGACGGGTCTACCCCTGAGTCTTGGCCAGGCTAACTGCAAGGCGGTGGCGAAGGTGGCCACTGGTGAAGCCAAGCCCTGCAACGAACGTCAGATCGAGCGCGGTAGTGAGCGAAGCTTTCTCGCGCCACTGGCGGTGCGCAAGCTGCCGGGGGCTGGGGAGCAAACCTGCCTGCTCCTGCGGCGAATGGGCGTGATTCACGTGCACACCTTGCAGCGCTTGCCCGTACGAGCGATGGAGGATGCACTAGGTCAGCCCGGACGTGCGCTTTGGATGAAGGCACAAGCGGCAGACCCCTCACCTGTAGTGCCGTATAGCGAACGCAAACAAATCGGCACAGAGGAAACCTTTGAGCAAGACACGACAGACATCGTGGCCATGCATGCGCTGCTGACGCGCATGGTCGAGCAGCTGGCCTATCAGCTGCGGGCGAGCGAACGCCTCACGGCCTGCGTAACGGTCAAGATTCGCTACGCCAACTTCGACACCGAGACTAAGCAGCAGCGAATCCCGTACACAGCCCAAGACGATGCGCTCATCAGCATTGCACATGCCTTGTTCGATAAGCTCTATCAGCGGCGCATGCTGGTTCGGCTGATCGGGGTGTCCTTCTCACACCTCGTGCCGGGTGGGGTGCAGCTCAATTTGCTGACCGACACGGTGGAGAAAACGGCCCTTCTCGCTGCCACAGATCGCATTCGTCACCGTTTCGGCGCTGAGGCGATTCAGCGGGCCGTGACGATGAACGCCTATGGCCGACAGCGTCCGGTAGTGAGCCGACGCGGGGTACTACTGAATGCCGAGCAGCAGCCAGCGATCATTCAAGCTCAGGCGAAACAGGCGAGCGGTCGGCCCAACGCGCCTTGGCTTAGGCCCAAACCTTGGAAGCATCACCCGCAGCAGAACTAAGGCTCATAAGGACTCAGCCAATGAATCGGAACACGAGCCGTCTGCCCGGTGGTGGAGACCAGCTTCACCAAGGTTGCGCCGCTCTGCAAGGGCAGTATCGTGTCGAGCGAAGGCATGGGCTCAATCAGTTTGACACGTCCGATGAACGGCAGTACGTCGGCGTGAGCGACCGCGACGTGCTCATCCGATTCGTCGGGGTCTGCTATTACCCAATCGCCTATTTCAAACGTGTGCCTCATGCGTCTCTAGCCATAGCGCAATGAATGTAGCACGGTCACACTATTCCCTGCGGTTTGGCACGCTTGCGATTGCCGAGCTGGTGCAACGTGCCGCTTCAAAAAGCTTATCCGAGCTAGTGCTAGCTGACCGCATGACGAGTGCGTCGCAGTTTGATTTTGTGCGCGCCTGCGCTGAGCAAGGTATCCGTCCTGTTCTCGGCATCGAGTTCGTGGCAGAGGGGCAGACGCGCTACTGGGGCCTAGCCAAGAGCTTGTCCGGGCTCGGCGAGTTGAACGCTTACCTCACACGCTGTTTACTTGGCGGTCGCCCAGCTGAGCTGCGCGCCCCACAGCTCACCGACGTCGAGTGGGTGTATCTGCCGGAGACTGCCCCTGCGTTTGTGCGCGAACTAGGCAGAGACCCCCTGCCTCACCCCCCAGGTGACCCTAGGGCATACCCCTGCTCTCACCCTATAGCCGACCCCTCGGGTGACCCTCTGTCTGGGCAGGCAAACTATGCAACCGAGAGCGGTTTACGCCCCGATGAATGGATAGCCTTACGGCCCAGCCTACTTCCGAGGCTCATACGGCACCCGCTGCGCCATCGCTTAGATCGCTGCGTCGCCTGGCATTCGGTCACCTATGCCGATGCAACAGGCTATCGGCTGCATCGCTTGCTGCGCGCGGTTGACCTTAACATCGTGCTCTCGCGCTTGAAGGCATCTGACCACGCGGCTGCTGACGAGGTCTTATTGCCGCAGGTGCAGTTGCAAGCGGCCTACGAGCAGTATCCGAGCGTTTGGGCAAATACACGTGCACTGCTTGAGCGCTGCGGTAGCACTCAGCTCGATACCGGGCCTGTCAAAAACCGCCAGACCTACACCGGCCAGTCTGCCGATGACCGCGAGCTGCTGAGTAAGCTCGCGTATGAGGGGGCGAGCCAACGCTATGCGTGCAGCCCTCACGGACTGGAATCAAAACGTCGGGTGGCTCATGAGCTGAAGATTATTGAGCAGCTGGGCTTCTCCGCTTATTTCCTCATTACCTGGGATATCGTCCGCTATGCAAAGCATCGGGGATTCTACCACGTGGGTAGGGGCAGTGGGGCCAATAGCATCGTGTCGTACTGCATGGGCATAACGGATGTTTGTCCCATCGAACTCGACCTCTACTTCGAGCGATTTCTGAACCCTAGCCGCAGTTCACCGCCCGACTTTGACCTTGATTTCTCGTGGACGGATCGCGATGAGGTGATCGACTACATTTTCAAACGGTATGGCCGCGAGAGCGTGGCCTTGCTTGGGGCCTATGGCACTTTTGGCTATAGCAGCATTGTGCGCGAAGTGGGCAAAGTGCTAGGGCTGCCCAAAGCCGAACTCGACGCGCTAGCCGATGACCCTGCTGCCCTGGCTCAGCTGCCCGGTGCTCACGGACGCGCGCTTCGTAAGTGTGTCGAGCTGCTGAATGAAATGCCCAACGTCCAGTCGATTCATGCAGGGGGGATGCTGATTAGCCAAGGGCCGATGGCGCAGTACACCGCGTGCACCATCACGCCCAAGGGCTTTCCTGTGGCTCAGATGGATATGTACATCGCCGAGGATGCCGGGTTCTACAAATACGACATCCTCTCTCAGCGTGGGCTCGGCCATATCCGCTCGACGCTGGAGCTGGTGCACGAGAACCGTGGCGAGCGGCCCGACATTCACCGCATCGAGCAGTTCAAGCACGACCCTTCGGTCAAAGAGAAGATTAGGGTAGGCGACACGCTGGGCTGCTTTTACATCGAGAGCCCGGCCATGCGTCAGCTGCTCACCAAGCTGCGCTGCGACGACTACCTGCGCCTAGTGGCGGCCAGCTCGATCATTCGTCCAGGTGTGGCCAAAAGCGGCATGATGCAGCAGTACATCCGTCGCTTTCACGATCCGAGCCAGATCGACTATCTGCACCCCAAGATGCAAGAACTGCTCAGCGAAACCTATGGCGTAATGGTCTATCAAGAGGACGTGATCAAGGTGGCCACCCACTTTGGCGGGCTAGACCCTGCGGAGGGCGACCTGCTCCGTCGGGCCATGAGTGGCAAGACCCGTGGGGCCAGTGCCTTTGAAACCCTCAAGGGCAAGTTCTTCGCGCGCTGCGCAGAAAAGGGCTATGACCCCGAGGTAAGTGCCGAGGTCTGGCGCCAGATGGAGAGTTTTGGCGGCTACAGTTTCTCCAAAGCACACTCGGCCAGCTTTGCAGTTGAGAGCTATCAGAGTCTGTTTCTCAAGACGCACTATCCCCTCGAATTCATGGTCGGGGTGATCAATAACTTCGGCGGCTTCTATCGTACAGAGGTCTATGTGCACCAGGCGCGCCGCATGGGGGCACAGCTACACGCGCCCTGCATCCAGCTCAGTCGCTATCTGACGCACCTCTACGGCACTGACCTCTACTTGGGCTTCGTGCACGTGAAAGGATTGGAGCAGCGCTGGGCTGAGGCGATACCTAGCAACCGCGCAGCACTAGGTGAGTTTCGAGACCTGGATGATTTGCTTCATCGGGTGCCGCTGCCCGACGAGCAGCTGGTCATTTTGATACGCGTGGGGGCGCTGCGCAGCCTGGGCCAAAAGCAGGCGCTGCTCTGGCTCGCCAAACAAAAGCTCGCCCGTCGCCCCTTGCCTGTGCCTGTGCTCTTTGGCGACTCACCCCGCGACGAGTATGAGCTTCCCCCACTCGAAACCGAGCCCAAGGGAGATATGATGGACGAGCTAGAGCTGCTGGGCTTCACAGTGGCCGATCCTTTTGAGCTGCTCGACGACGCGCACGAACATGCCGTCACGACACGTCAGCTGCCAGAGCACGTCGGGCAGGCAGTTGAGCTACTGGGCTGGTTTGTGGCACGCAAGACCGTGCGCACCGTGAAGGGCGAAACGATGTACTTCGGCACGTGGATGGATCGCGAGGCGCTGCTGTTCGACACGGTGCACTTCCCCAGCCACCCTGAGGCCGTGCAGTGGCGGGGTGGGGGCTTCTATCGGATTCAGGGGAAAGTGGTAGATGAGTTCGGCCACGCCAGCGTCGAGGTGATGGGGATGAGTCGATTAGCAGTAGGATAGGCCGTTAGTGGTTAGTGAATTATTCTCGCCGAATTCCTGAATAGCAGATTCAACTGCAAGTGCGCCGAGCCTCGAAGTCACTTCAACTGCCTCAGGATCGTCGCGTCCCCGATCTTGTCATCCGCCGCCAGCAACATGGCCTTGCTAAGTATGATGTAGAAAATCGCGTCACCGTCGAAGGGCAAAAAGACACGATTACCATATAGCGCCTTCGGCTCTCGCGCAGGTACGATGCAGAGGTACTGGTCGTTGGGCGACATGAGGATGTTGCCGAGCCGAGGTGAATCTTGTAGGTTCTGCGTGTGCCTGTGACGACTAGATAGCGGTCCGAAAACGTGCAGCGATCCGCAATGGCTAGACGTGGGATGATCTGCTCGAGTAGCTCTCGCCGCGACTTGGCCGACTCAGTTAGCTCCCCAAAGGAGTCCGGCCTTCGGTCCAAGTAGGCCCTGAATGTTAGAGCCTAGATGTTTCTGGGTCAAGTTATGCTCTACGCTCCAGCGTCGCACGCCACGAAACAATGCGGCCCCCGTGCGGCGCTCGAGGTTCGAACGCCGCGAAGTTGTCTTGCCTAGTTTTAAAGGGAAGACACTTCCGTGGCCCTCGGTTGTCGGACGCCGGGAAGGTGCTCGGCCCCGATGTATATGCGCCGCGCGTCTTCGCGGCGCCGATGTATCGGGGCCAGAAACGTCGCTTGCTTCGACAAATCTACGCCGGGTATTTGTGCGGCGCCCGAGCGTGGTAGGCCGCCCACTAGAGCGGCGCACGCCACACTCTTGAGCGGCGCAGGCCGCCCACCCGAGCGGCGCAGGCCGCCCATCCGAGCGGCGCGGGCCGCCCACCCGAGC
>VYMD01000061.1_pt1 | contig 34472 bp, 14 predicted proteins | sample 5115311 | NCBI WGS metagenome assembly VYMD01 (sample SAMN12291779, study PRJNA351875) | freshwater metagenome | isolation source: freshwater lake | place: USA: Michigan, Wintergreen Lake | collected 2013-08-08
TGCATTTTTGAATACGGGAAATGCTCAGGTGAATGTAATTTATACGGTTGTTCCAGTGAGTGCAGCAGGATGTCAGGGGGCATCTTTCACGGTAACAGTGCCTGTAGATCCTCAGCCCGCAGTTGCGGTTCAAACTACTGCTGCTGTCTGTAGCACGTTACCAGTAGGTGTTAATTTCAATGCCAGCACAAGCGTAGCAGCAGCAACTTACAATGTAATCGGATTAAACACGAATGGATTAACCGTATCTGCGGGCGGAGCTGCGGTTGCCACTGGTTTATTGAATACAGATTTAGCCGATGATGCATTTTTAAATTCGGGAAATGCTCAGGTTAGTGTTATTTACACGGTTGTTCCGGTGAGTGCAGCGGGATGTCAGGGAGCTTCTTTCACGGTAACCGTGCCAGTTAATCCTCAACCTGTAGTTGATGTACAAGCACCGACAGCAGTCTGTAGTAGAACACCTGTTGGTGTAAACTTCAATTCTAGTACAAGTGTTGCAGCGGCAACTTATAATGTAACTGCCTTAAACCTAAATGGTTTATCTGTATCAGCAGGTGGTGCAGGGGTAGCGAGCGGTTTGTTCGCAACAGCATTGGCGGATGATGCATTTTTGAATACGGGAAATGCTCAGGTGAATGTAATTTATACGGTTGTTCCAGTGAGTAACCCGCAGTTGCGGTTCAAACAACTGCCGCTACATGTAGTGGAACGCCTGTCGGTGTAAACTTCAATTCAAGTACAGGTGTAGCAGCATCGGCCTATAATGTAACTGGCTTGAACTTAAATGGTTTATCTGTATCCGCAGGTGGTGCAGGGGTAGCGAGCGGTTTGGTAGCAGCAGACTTGGCCGATGATGCATTCCTGAATACTACGAATGCTCAAGTTAGTGTTATCTATACTGTTGTACCCGTTAGCGCACTGGGATGTCAGGGAGCTTCTTTTACGGTAACCGTACCGGTCAATCCAAGACCAATTATTCCGGATCAAGTCTCAACAATATGTAGCGGTGCTACATTTACAGTTACTCCTATTAACAGTGGTCCTACTGTAGTTCCGGCAGGTACACAGTACACCTGGACTGCTCCTACAGTTGCTCCCACACTGGGAAGTCTTACAGGTGCAGGAGCTCAAGTGGTAGGAGTTGCTTCAATTAGCCAGACACTAACAAATACGACCAATGTTGCTCAAACAGCTACGTATATCGTAACACCTACTTCAGGTGCAGGTTGCGCGGGTGCAACATTTCAAGTTACCGTAACAGTAAATCCAAAACCCGTAATATTTAACAGAGTAGCAACTATATGCAGTGGAGGTACATTTACCATTTCCCCTGCTGATGGTCTTCCTTTGCCAACGACAATCGTACCTGCGGGTAGCACGTATACATGGGGAGCACCTGTAGTCACAGCTGGAATTACAGGCGGAAGTGCTCAGTCAGGACAGGCGTCCATCAGCCAAACATTATCAACGACATCTACAGCTCCGGGAACAGCTACATATACAGTAACACCTACGTCAGGAGCCGCGGGAGCTTGTGTTGGGGCAACCTTTCAGGTGGTTGTCACTGTTAACCCAATCCCTAAACTGTCAAGCACGCTTACACCTGCTGCAATTTGTAGCGGCTTATTTACCTACACGCCAATAAGTGCCACAGCAACGGCAACTTTTACATGGACCCGAGCTAACGTTTCGGGTATCAGTGAGTCTCCTTCAGCAGGCAGTGGACCGGTTAGCGAGACGTTAACTAACAGTACAACGTTGCCCGTTGTTGTTACTTATAGATTTATTACAAGTGCTAACGGCTGCAATAATGCACCTGGTGAAGATGTTCAGGTTACCGTCAACCCTACACCATTACCCAATGCGATCATCGGTCCAGCCAATGTTTGCGTAAGTTCAAACACATTCTTCTACCAGGTTACCCAGGTGCCGGGGTCCACCTATTCATGGGATGTTCCGGCTGAATTTACCGTGCAGGCTGCCGGTGGTGGAGCAACGCCAGGTGGCGGTCAAGGTCTTTATACCGGTGATTATTTCATTCTGTTAAAATTCTCAACAGCGGCCACAAAAACACTTTCAGTATATGAAAAGAGCGCAGATGGATGCGTTGGGCTTGTAAATGTATTACCCATTGTCGTTTCAAGCGGTCCTACCGAAGTTGACATTACCAGCGGGGCATTTACGTCCACATCGGGAGGCACATTCTGTAAAAATCAAACCGGTGTGGTATTCCAGGTTCCTCAAAATGCAAGTTCAAACTTTATATGGACGATTGATTCTGGCGGATCAATTGTAGGGCCCATGGCCGGAACAAATTTATACCAGATCGTTGTAAACTTTAACAATTCACCTACCGCGAACATCAACGTTACGGAAATTAATTTAGCGGGTTGTCCCGCAACATACCCAACTTTTGTTGCGTCCATGCTTGATGCTCCGATTATGACTCCAGCATCAGGATCGATATGTAGTGGATCACAACCAAGTAGTGTTATCACCTTGTCAACTACGCCTGCTGTACCGAGTACGTTCAGCTGGATTGTTAAATCAAAAACGGCAAATATTTTAGGAGCTTTTGTGAATGATACGGGTACTGGGCCACTTACCCATTTCCCAGCGGTGTTGACTAACAACTCTGGCTTTGACGGTACCATTGTGTACACGGTTACACCGACTGCTACTGCCTCACCAAATTGTATTGGTTCGCCCATTGACATTACAGTGACTGTCAAACCTGAGCCGGTAATAGCATCCATCGGTAATCAAAGCGTCTGTCCGTTGACTTTTGTAAATGGAACTGTTTCCTTCCCTTTCAGTAACAATCTCGTGCCGGTTAACAATTCGTTTGATTGGACGAGTTCTAATCCTGCCATTGGATTAGTAGCGGCTAGTGGCAGCGGCAACATCAGTTTCACTTCCGCTGATAATCAGACTGGCTTCGATATCGTATCAAACATAACCGTAACTACAACGGCAAATGGTTGCACCAGCACTGGTGCAAACGCAAAATCGTTTACTATTACACTCAAACCTCGGCCGGTGGTGGGAGCTATTACGGATATTTTGGTATGTCCCGGTGATGCCATCAGCGTTCCGGCATTTACTGCCAATACATCAGGCGGGGAAACTTATGCCTGGACAAACGATAACACAGCTATCGGGCTGGTTGCATCTGGGAGCGGAAATATCTCGAGCTATTTTGCCCCTTCCAACAACACGGGATCTAATTTGGTAGGCAATATTAGCGTTGTTGGTAGCTTGAATAGTTGCACAGGCCCTGCGCAGACGTTCAAAATTACTGTAAGGCCTGAACCGGTGGTGGCAAGCATTGCTAATCAAACCTATTGCGCAGGTGAAACCATTTCTATTCCATTGAGCAGTAACGTAGGTGCAGCCACCATCAATTGGTCTAATTCCAATACCTCAATTGGTTTGCCTGCCGGTCCTGTTTCAGGAAGTACAATCACAGGAACTGCGCCCGTTAATAATACGGGTTCAGATATCGTAGGCATTATTACCGTTTCGGCAACAGCGAATGGTTGCACCAGTTCTGGTAGCAATAGCAAAACGTTTACAATTACGATTAAGCCTACACCAGTTGTTGATCCTCTAGGCAATATTGTTGTCTGCTCGGGTGGAACTGTACCGGCTACTATTTTCGGTTCGAATGTGGCACTTGGTGGAGTTACATTTAACTGGACTAACAATAATACTGCCATCAATCTTTCGGCAGGGGGTTCAGGAAACATTGCAAGTTTTACCGCTGGTGTTAATGTCACCGGTTCGCCAATTGTGGCTACTATTAGTGTAACAGGTACAAAAAATCTTTGCACCGGGCCTGCACAGACGTTCACGATAACAGTCAATCCGGAGCCAGTGGTTGCAGTTGTTGCCAATCAAAGTTTCTGTCCTACAGATGTCGTAAGTATTTCACTTGGCAGTAATGTAATAGGAGCAACAATCAACTGGACAAACACCAATCCACTTATCGGTTTGGGAGTATCTGGAACGGGTAACATTAGTTTCACAGCGCCAGCAAATAACACGGGTTCAAATATAGTTGGGACAATTACCGTCTCGGCCACGAACCTAAGTTGCACGAGTGCTGGGGGCAACACCAAGACCTTTACGATCACGATAAAGCCTACACCTATTGTGGCATCAGTCAGCGATGTGACAGTTTGCTCTGGGGCGACAGTGCCCGCCATTGGTTTCAGTGCGAACACGGGCGGATCGGAGACATTTACATGGACCAACGACAATGCGGCTGTGGGTCTTTCGTTGGGTAGTACGGGGAACATTGCCAGCTACACGGCCCCTGTCAATACCACGGGCACGCCCTTTGTGGGCAATTTTACAGTGACGGCCACCAAGAACGGTTGTTCAGGTCCAGCCCAGACGTTCAGAATCACCATCAACCCAGAGCCGGTTGTTGATTTGGTGGCGAACCAGAGCTTCTGTGCCGGGGAACCGATCAACATACCGTTTTCTAGCAATGTAGCTGGGTCAAGCTTTACCTGGACCAACACGAATACCTTGATTGGCCTGGCAAGTACCGGTGGTGGAAACATAGTTTACATCGCCCCTGCGAACAATACAGGATCGGACGTAGTGGGCGTGATCGATGTGATAGCGACCCGCAACGGATGTGTGAGTGCTGGAGCGAACGCGAAGAGCTTTACGATCACCATCAAGCCGACCCCAATTGTAAACGCTATCTCCAACGTGACAGTATGTTCGGGCGGCACCGTGGCTGCGATTGCCTTTGGGTCGAATGCGGGATCAGGAGTAACCTTTAACTGGACCAATGACAATACCGGAACCAATCTGGCTGCCTCCGGTAGCGGAGCGACCATTCCAAGCTTTACCGCAGCTGTCAATACAACGAGTTCGCCTTTCGTTAGCACGATTAGCGTGACCGGAACGAAGAATGGATGTTTAGGCCCGGTAAGAACCTTTACCATTTCCGTAAACCCGCAGCCCGTAGGAAATACAACCGCGGTGTCCATTTGCAGCGATGAGGCAGTGGGAATTAATCTTGCTACACTACTTACAGGCTCGGCAGCAAGCTATAGCCTTTCAATCAACAACAACGGTCTAACTGCAACTGCAGGATTGCCCATCAATGGATCAGCGTTTCCTGCCACCGAAATTCAAGATGATCGTTGGAGAAATTTATCAGGTATTCCTGTGGATGTCGTTTACACTATCACGCCATTGGGGGCAGGTACGCCAGCATGTTCTGGGGCTCCTTTTACGCTCACTGTTACTGTTAAGCCTGAACCAGTAGTAGCAGCTGTCTTAAATCAGTCGTATTGCCCTGCTACTACTCAAAGCATCCTTTTGACGAGCAACGTTTCTGGCGCAACTATCTCTTGGACAAATACGAACCCTCTTATTGGACTTGGATTTACGGGCAGCGGAGATATCAACTTCACTACGCCAGCTAACAACACCGGTGCTGATATTACCGGAACGATTACGGTTTCCTCATCCAAAGATGGTTGTACAAGTTCTGGATTAAACATCAAGACATTTGATATAACAATTAAGCCAAGTCCTATTGTGTCAGTAGTAACAGACATTACGGTCTGTTCTGGAGACCTAATTCCTGCTGTTGTGTTTTCAGCAAATACATCCGGTGGAGAGTCATTCAATTGGACAAATGATAACGTAGCGATTGGCCAGGCTGCCTCTGGAAGCGGAAATATCCTCAGCTATTCAGCTCCAATAAATACGAGTGGAATTCCAATTGTCGCAAACTTTAGTGTGATAGCGACAAAAAATCTGTGTTCTGGACCTGCGCGCACTTTCAAGATCACGATTAATCCTCAGCCTGTTGTAGCAGCGGTTACAGATAAGGTGTACTGCGCTGGAGAATCGGTGAGTATTCCTTTGACCAGCAATGTAATCGGAGCAGCACTGTCTTGGACAAACAGCAATGCGGCTATTGGCATCGGGTTGAGTGGTTCTGGTGATATCGTTTATACAGCACCGACAAATAATACGGGCGTTGACATCGTTGGGACGATTGTAGTATCAGCATCAAAAAATGGATGCGTGAGTGTTGGCGCAAATACAAAAACCTTTACAATCACCATTAAGCCCACTCCGGTAGTGAATGCGATTTCGGACGTAGTTATCTGTTCTGGTCAGGCCATTAACATTCTACCCTTTGGCTCCAACGTGGTGTCTGCGGGAGTAACATTTAATTGGACGAATGATAATACAGCAATCAATCTGGGTTCTTCTGGAACTGGAAATATTGCATCTTTTACCGGTGCTACAAATATTAGTGGGTTGCCTATTTCTGGAACTATTTCTGTAACCGGAACAAAAAATCTTTGTTCGGGTCCTGCTAAAACGTTTACTATAACAATCAACCCTGAGCCGGAAGTGGCGACTGTTACCAATAAGACTTTCTGTCCCGGAGACCTGGTCAATATTCCCTTAACAAGTAATGTTGCAGCCTCGGCAATTACATGGACGAATTCTAATCCGTTGATTGGGACAGCGTTGAGCGGTTCAGGTGATCTGGTGTTCACCGCACCCGCAAATAATACAGGCGCAGACTTTGTTGGAACGATTGTAGTAACTGCTTCAAAAAATAGTTGTGTAAGTACGGGCGCAAATGCAAAAACGTTTACCATAACGATTAAGACGACTCCGGTTGTGGCAGTAGTTTCATCTATCGTTCGTTGTTCTGGAGATCCAGTACCTGGGGTTGTATTTACCTCGAATGCTGATCCGGGAGTAACTTTTGATTGGACAAACGATAACCCTGGAATAAATTTGGCTGCTAGCGGTTCGGGAAATATTGCTGGGTTCCCATCGTCAATTAATGTAGGCAGCACTCCTCTTATCGCCAACATCAATGTACGCGGTACAAAGAATGGCTGTCAGGGAGCGGCTACAACGTTTACGATAACTATTAACCCTCAGCCAGTGCTCTCCGTACCTGCTCCTCCAGCTATTTGTAGTAGCAATTTGCCAAACAATCCAAGTACAACAGGCATTGTATTGGGAACGAATGGAACGTCTGTAAATGCAAACACGTACAGAATAAATTCAATACTTTACAATGGTGGAACTGCCCCAGCAGGTTTCACATTCCCTGTCACGAATAAATCAGTCGGAAGCAGTGGTGGAATTAACCATGTTCAGGGTGATGTGTTTACCAACACCTCTTTGGTGCCGGTCACGGTGAGATATAATATTACACCAATCAGTTTGTTGGGATGCGAAGGGGTTGCAACAAATGTAGATTTAGTTGTAAATCCTGAGCCCAAACTTGACCCGACTTTAAGTCCAACACCAATTTGTAGTGGAGATAAAATTGATCCGACCGGAGTTGCTTTTCAGCTGAGATCGCAGCCTGCCGTTTCTGTTGCTTCTGCTTCCTTTATCATTCGCTCAATTTCATTTCCTGCTACAATTACAGCTGGTGGATCCAACACAGGTATAGGAGCAGGCAAGAATATGGATGCCTTAGACAATGATACCTATACCAATGTTACAAGTGGCGCTTTACCTGTCACGTATACTATTGCCCCGGTGTCAGCAGCAGGTTGCATAGGCCCCGATCAGACTGTTACCATTACTGTGAATCCTGCACCAGCACTATCGACCTCGCTGAATAAAACTGTTTGCTCAGGTGAAGCATCAACTATTACGATGGCAACTACAGGTTCTACCATAGCGGCAGCCAGTTACAACTATTTAAGCGTGACGGCCACAGGTCTAACACCGGGTGGCTCGAATGTTGATTTATCAACAGCTAAATTGAATCGGCCTGCGGGATTTATTTCTGCGGACCGTTTTACAAATAATACCAATGATCCACTCACGGCCTCTTATCTTGTAAGTCCCGTGTCTGCTGCTGGTTGTGTTGGTCCTCCAGTAAGTGTGGTGCTCACGGTTGAGCCAGCCATTACTATGGAGACTCCGACCCAAGTCCCGTTGTGTAGTTTCTCCGCAAATTCTCTCAGCCAAACATCTTTTGTATTAAATTCAGTGGTAACGCCATCGGCTGGAAATATCACCTATGATTATACCGCGTTCTCTACCCCCGCAAGTGCAGTATCAGGCTTCTTTGCCAGCCAGGGTAATTTACCGGGAGGAACGACTATTAGCGATAAGCTAGTAAATAATACCAATGCAGTAGCCACCGTGACGTATGTGATTACGCCTAAAGCTGTGGGAGCGAAAGGTGGATTGGGTTGTTCCGCAGCAACACCTACAACTCTTGTTGTTTCTGTCGAGCCTCAGCCAAGACTATCTATCACTCCGGCCACACAGGTTATTTGTGAAGGTACACCTACAACAATGGTACTTTCATCGACTACCACGCCAGGCATTGGAACGATTCAGTTTACAAAGGTTAGTGCGGTTCCTACAGGAGGAATGACGTTGACTTCGACACCAAAATCAACGTACCAAACTGGTGAACCAATTGGCGATGTATGGGATAATCCGACCATCACCACACAGACGGTTACCTATGTATTCCGCTCTCAAATTGTAGGGGCTGGTAGTTTGGGTTGTAACAGCGATGATATAACGGTATTGCTGACTGTCAATCCAAATCCAACTATCGTTGCATCCGTACAAGCCCCCATTTGTAGTTCTGATTTTGTCAATATTACGTTGACGCCAGATGTTGCTAACACAGTAGCAACCTACACGGTAGTTGCGCCAGCTACCGTCAGTGGGGCTAGCAATGGTGCAGGGAATTTGATTTTCCAAACGTTGTTTTATAACTCTGCCACACCTACCGTTCAGAATAGTGATGTGCCTGTAACGGTGACGTACACAATTACCCCTAAAGCAAATAACTGCACAGGTGCAAATATTACAGCGCCTGTGGTGGTTAATCCGAAGCCAAAGCTCTTGAATATTCCTTCTACGTTAAGAATTTGTCACGGTGACAACTTGTCGATTCCGTTGACGAGCAATGTGACAGGCGCGAACTACACGTGGACGGTAGATAATCCAAGTGGGCTCTCGGGCATTGTCGAGCAGACGACTCCGGGGTCAGGTAGTGTAAATCAAATTGTAACTAATACTACGGGTGTGCAAGCGAGCTTAACCTATACCATCAAAGCATTTGGACCAGGCGCTACAAGTTGTGAGGGCGATCAAAAAATTGTGATTGTAACGGTGGCTCCTCAAATGGCGGCCAGTTTCCAGAATCCTCCCTCTTCCATTTGTAAGGGAACTTCCGAATTCCTGATCGTCCAGTTAAATGGTCAGGCTCCATTTAGCTTCATTTACAACCAAAATGATGGAGTAACTAATTCGGATGTTACAGTCAATGGTGCCGGCAACTTTAAAGTAATTCAAGTCAATCCAACACTTACCACTACGTATACCATCAAATCAATTAGGGATGGATTTAATTGTCCATTGACGATCACCGGGCAAGCGGTAACTATTTCTGTGGGTGATCCGGATGCTAATTTTTCTGTTGTTGCTCCTTCAGCATCTTGCGGACCTGTTCAATTCCAATTTCAGTACAATCAAAAGGCTGGTACGCAATACACTTGGCAGTGGCAGGATGGCTCAGCAGATAGTACTTACTTAGCTGTTGCTGATGTCTCAAATAAAATTGTTCGCCACACATTCTCTAACCTGAGCCCTAATCGTGACCAAGATTACAATGTTGTGTTGCGTGTAGAATTACCCGCTCCTTTCCCGGGTTGCTTTAAGTTTACGTCCAAAAAAGTGACTGTCTATTCTGCTATCGTAGCGAATATTTTTGCAGATAAAACTACCATTTGCAGTGGCGACAAAATACAGTTTACCAACCAAAGTTTGGGTGTTACCTCACACAAATGGTTCTGGAGAAATGTTGGCACTTCGTTAGAGAATGAGATCAAGACTACGTCTTCTGCCAACTATTCGTTCGTCAATACTACCACCACAAATCCGTTGCCTCTGGAAGTGGTCTACCAAGCAAAAAGTGGTAATTGCTCTGCGCCAGATGTGGTAACCCTTATCAACGTGTACAGGGGGGTAACAGCCAATTTCAGCGAGGGGATTGTTCCTCCGTTTAATAGTGGTTCATCAACCGTAACCTACACAAACACATCCACTCCGTTTGATGTAGCACAGTTTAGGTACGATTGGACGTTCGGGATAACAGGAGACGCCAATCCTGTTACTCTTGCCCAAACTGCCACCGGAGGAATACCCGTAGTTTATTCTTCTCCGGGAACCAAAACAATCATTTTGAGTGTAACCAACAAAGCTGCTGAGACTGCCGGCTTGTCTTGTAAGTCTGACATTAACAAAAACATAACGATCATCTTGCCACCTCTCACCGCTAGCTTTGACATTGACCCAACTGAGCTTTGCTTCCCCGGGTCAATTAAATTGAAAAATGTGGTTGGTACAGGATTCATTCACGAATGGCGTGTGGTGAACAAAGCGACCGGTGCGTCCTTTACCTCTAATGTGGCTAATCCGGGTGAGTTTAAAGTGAGCGCTCCGGGTACATACTCAGTATCTTATAGAACGTCTTTAACATCTACGGGGCAATCGGCAAGCGCGCCACTAAAAGATGTTGTTATTTATGATCTGCCATTGGCAACCTTTGATTTAAGGCCAGATATCGTGTATGTGCCTGATACTGAAATGTCTGCATTTAACTTCTCAGGTGGTGCCAATGGTTACGAGTGGACTTTTGGAGACGGAGGGACATCCACCGACTTTGAACCTAAATACACTTACAAAGTAGAGGGCAAATATGATGTAACCCTCATCGCCAAATTTGATCACGGCAACGGTGTTGTTTGCAGAGATACGTTAACAAGAGTGATCATTGCCAAGCAAGGCGGGCTGGCAAAAATACCCAATTCGTTCACGCCAAACCCTAACGGGCGAAGTAGTACCGGAACCGGTGGAAACGGAACGTTCAATGATGTTTTCCTACCGTTGATAAAGGGAATATCAAATGATTCTGACGCCTACAACCTTCAGATTTACGACCGGTGGGGTAATCTTGTCTTTGAAAGCACCAGTTCTGTGGTAGGGTGGGATGGCTATAACAAGGATGGCAAGTTGATGCCTATGGGGGTTTATGTTTATAAATTGACTGTTCGATTCTCAGACTCTCAGCGAACCACTACTGTTGGTGATATAACTATGCTTTATTAAAAATGAATATCTTTGGGAATACAGAGATGAAGAGGATTACACTACCCGTGCTGCTGTTTTTTGTTTTTACTGTTGCCAGTGGACAAGATCCTCAATTCTCTCAGTATTATCAGTCTCCACTATATCTTAATCCAGGATTTACGGGCATCACTAATCAACAACGTGCAACGTTTATTCATCGGGTGCAGTGGCCCAACTTACCACAGTCGTTTGCCACCTTTGCTGCCAGTTATGATATTTGGGTAGATGAAGTTCGAAGTGGTTTTGGTATTATTGCTACTACTGATAAAATGGGTTCTGCAGGTTGGCGAACTTCAACGGTGGCGCTTAATTACAGTTATAAAGTCAAGCTGTCAGAAAAGTTAGTGTTTTCTCCAGGGTTGAGTTTTGGCTACGGAATTAACGGCCTTGATAGAAGCAAGCTACAATTTGGCGATGGTTTGGAGTTCAATGGTGCTTCTCTTGATCCAGCCTTTCAGCGACTAGGAAATACACAATACTTTGATTTTAGCAGTGGCTTTGTTTTGTATAGCAAAGAACTTTTCTTTGGCGCAGCCTTTAGCCATATCAATAATCCGAATCTGTCTATTCTCACTACCGAAACACGTTTACCCATGAAAACTGTTATACATGGTGGTGGACGGATAGCGATAAGAAGAGGTCTAACCAAAGGCGCAAAGCCCGATTATTTGACCCCTTCCTTTATTTATAGATCTCAGGGCTTGGTGTCTCAGATGGATTTGGGACTTAATTACCATATAGATCCTATTTCATTAGGGATCTGGTATCGTGGAAAGCCTTGGGAGACTACGATAGTAAATTCCATTCAGCAAGACGCACTTATTTTTACTCTTGGATTATATCTTAATAACCTAACAATTGGGTACAGCTATGATTTTAGTACGTCCGGTCTATCTACAGCTTCTGGTGGGGCCCATGAGATTTCGGTGGTGTATGAGTTTGAGGCGAAGCCACTGCGCAAGGGAGCTAAGAAAAAAAATCGTATGATTCCGTGCCCAACCTTTAATAGCAAGTCTAACTTTTGGAATTGATTTTTTAGGTTGCTGACTAGTATCCCAGCTTGGTTCTCACCCTTCCTAACACTTCCCGAGCTATTTCTGTTGCTTTTGCTTCACATTGCAAAAGCTTTTTTTCCAACTCGGGCAGATTACTCATGTAGAAATTGAAGGCCTCGCGTTCATTCTTGTACTTTGATACAATCAACTCAAATAATTCTTGTTTAGCGTGCCCGTAGCCAAAGTTTCCTGCGAGGTACTTGGCCCTCAAGGAACTAATTTGCTCCGCGCTTGCCAATAACTTATAAATGGCAAAAACATTGTCGGTATCAGGATTCTTTGGTGCTTCCATTGGTGTGCTGTCCGTGACAATGGACATCACCTGTTTCTTGAGTTCTTTATCCGTCAGAAAAATATCGATTGTATTTCCGTAGGACTTACTCATTTTCTGCCCGTCTGTCCCAGGAACGGTCATGACTTGTTCTTCTATTTTTGCTTCAGGCACAACAAATGTTTCCCCATAGATCGCATTGAACCCGCTGGCGATGTCACGAGCCATTTCTAGATGTTGCTTTTGATCTTTTCCAACAGGCACATAGTGGGCGTTGTAAAGAATGATGTCTGCTGTCATTAATACAGGGTAAGTAAACAAGCCAGCGTTGACATCTGCAAGCCGATCTGATTTATCTTTGAATGAATGCGCATTGCCCAACATCGGAAAAGGAGTAAAGCAGCTCAGGTACCAAGTCAACTCACATACTTCGGGGATCCGGCTCTGACGATAGAGTAGATTATGTTCGATGTCGAATCCAAATGCCAGCCAGGCAGCAGCGACAGCATTCACATTGTCGATCCGCTGTTGTGCATTTCTGATAGTGGTCAAAGAATGAAGGTCGGCTATAAAAAATAGAGACTCATTCCCTGGCAGTTTTGATAATTTAATGGCGGGAATAATAGCGCCCAGTAAATTGCCAAGGTGAGGCCTGCCGCTACTTTGAATGCCGGTTAATATTCGAGACATAATGCTTTAGTGAATCGGTTTTATTTAATTGTAGATGAGGAATAAGCAAAAAATGAAGTTACCAATTAGCCAGGGTGGCGTTGAAGATATCAATAAATATTTGATCAAATATTTTAGTCTCTAAACTCTCCTGAATTGCGATCAGATTTTGATCGTTAGGAAAATCGGCATAAAAACTAAACGTTTTGTCTTTGAAACTATTTTTTGGATTTTTTGTATCTACATAGTTGGCTTTCACTCCAATGGTCAGTCGGGTAAGAGCGGCCTGCGATGGCTGAGCTGCACTAGTGCCTGCTACCGGAGCGAGTGGAGCAACAGCATATTGAACGAGCGTCCCTTCGATTAGCAATTCACCATTCTCCTCTACTACTTTTAAACTGGAATTGCGTTGATAATAGTCCTTCAACTTGTTGGTAAAATTTTGTCCCAGATTGGCGGGCCCAAGATCTGTATTATTATAAAAAAGATCGACTTGAATCGTTTTTGCAGTGGTCGCAGCCCCAGAAAGCGAATACTTAAACCCGCAGCCGCTCACGGAAACAAGGAGAACCAATAACAAGCAAAATTTTTTTGCACTGCCTGGAATCAAATGGTAACTCATTTTTTTAATTTTTGCGTCTATTCCTCTAGCCCGTATTCCTTTATTTTGCGGTAGAGTGTTCTCTCTGAAATTCCCAAATCTCGTGCCGCATATTTTCGTTTATCGTTGTTCTTTCGGAGTGCGCGCATGATGAGTTCTTTTTCCTTCTTTTCAATGGAAAGAGAATCGTCCTCGGTAACGTGAGTGATGTCTTGAACCTCTTCAGGGGTATCCACCTGCTCAACTGCACGTGGTGCATTAATATTTATGACCGTTTCCTTGCGCCCTGTATTCTCTTCGTGGTGGATACCATCAAACAATGAAGTATTCTCTTTTATGAGTTGAGCGGCTTGGTCTGGGTTTCTGAAACTTTCATGCACTAGCTTCTTTAGATCGTTAACATCTTTTCGCATATCAAACAAGACTTTGTACAATATCTCACGCTCAGAAATATTTTCTGCACCATACTGCCCATTGTAGAGCGCTGGAAGGGTGGATTCTTTTGGAATATACAAATCTAGTGTTGCCGCATTGATTTCTTTTTGGTCGGGCGATAAAACTGAAATTTGTTCAACCAAATTCTTAAGCTGCCGGATGTTTCCTGGAAATCGGTATTTCAATAGTAGTTCTTTGGCGTCATCTGTTAAAGTGATTGGCTTAACTTTATATTTTTCCGCAAAGTCGGTAGCAAACTTTCTAAACAGTAACTCAATGTCTTTGCCGCGTTCGCGAAGTGGCGGTACATAGATCGGAACACTATTGAGACGGTAGTAAAGATCTTCTCTAAATCGACCTTGTTCAACTTTATTGAGAAGATTCACATTTGTGGCCGCCACTACCCGTACATCCGTTTTCAATACTTTCGATGAACCGACACGAATAAACTCGCCATTCTCAAGCACGCGCAATAATCGCGCTTGGGTTCCCATCGGCATTTCTCCAATTTCATCTAGAAAAATGGTGCCACCATTGGTTACTTCAAAATATCCCTTTCTTGCTTCGTGCGCACCGGTGAACGAGCCTTTCTCATGCCCAAATAATTCCGAATCAATCGTACCCTCGGGTATTGACCCACAGTTGATGGCAATAAACTGACCGTGCTTTCTTGGACTGAGTTGGTGTATGATTTTCGAAAAAGATTCTTTTCCAGATCCACTTTCGCCAGTGATAAGAACGGTCATATCGGTTGGTGCCACTTGCATCGCCACACGCACGGCATGGTTTAAAAGATTGGCGTTGCCTATTATGCCAAACCTGTTTTTCAGATTTAAAATATCGGTTTCTGTTGCTGTCATTTATTCGTTTGTTCGTTCATTTCTACACTTGCTTACCAATCAGCGTTCCACCAGTGCAGCTTTCTATTAATACATGGACGTATTCGCCTTTCTTTTTATTTCCTCCTGGAAAAACAACTACTTTATTGGCAGAGTTGCGACCCTGAAGATGATCAGTAGATTTCTTTGAGGTTCCTTCAATTAGAACCTTTTGGATTTTTCCAATATCCAGAAGATTTCTTCTCAGGGACAAGCGACTTTGCATTTTGATGATTTCATCCAGTCTTCTCTTTTTTACTTCGAGAGGCACATCATCAGGGAACTTTTTGGCTGCCAAGGTTCCGGGCCGTTCTGAATAATGGAACATATACGAATAATCGTAATCCACTAATTCCATGAGCGAAAGGGTGTCTTGATGCTCTTCTTCATTTTCTGAACAAAAGCCAGTGATCATGTCTGAAGAAAGTCCACAGTCATTTCCGAGTATTTCTCTGATTTTTGAAACACGCTGGAGGTACCATTCTCGGGTGTAGCCACGATTCATCATTTCCAATATTCGACTATTGCCGCTTTGCACGGGCAAGTGAATGTAGTCGCAAATGTTCTCATACCTGGCGATCGTATACAATACTTCGTCTGTGATATCTTTAGGATGAGACGTGGAGAAACGAACCCGCAAATCAGGATTTATTTTCGCAACTAGTTCTAACAGATTGGCAAAATTGACAATAGAGTCAACTTCTTTTTTCTCTAAACGTGCTTTGTTGTTTTCTACTTCGCTCCATTTGTAAGAATCTACGTTTTGTCCCAGCAGTGTGACTTCTCTAAAGCCACGATTGAATAGATCCGAAGCCTCCTCCACAATAGACTGTGGATCACGACTTCTTTCACGACCCCGTGTAAATGGCACCACACAGAAAGAGCACATGTTGTCACATCCTCTCATGATAGAGATAAATGCGCTCACTCCATTCGAGTTCAATCTTACTGGGCTTATATCCGCATAAGTTTCTTCGCGTGATAGAAAAGTGTTGACGGCTTTATCTCCCTCATCTACCTGGCCAATTAACTGCGGAAGGTCTCTGTATGCATCGGGTCCTGCAACCAGATCAACAATTTTTTCCTCTTCTAGCAGCTTTGTCTTTAATCGTTCCGCCATGCAACCGAGCACTCCAACTACCAATGCTGGCTTTTTCTTTTTTAGGCCGTTGATATGGGTGAGCCGGTGACGAACCGTTTGCTCAGCTTTCTCGCGGATTGAGCAAGTGTTTAGAAATACGAGATCCGCTTGGTTGATGTCTGATGTAGTATCAAACCCTTCTTTTTGCAGGATCGAAGCTACTATCTCACTGTCGGAAAAATTCATTTGACAGCCGTAACTTTCAATATATAGCTTTCTTGATTTCCCGGTATTCTGGTCTAACGATATTCTTATGCTTTCATTGGCAACAGTATCAGCCGGAGATAGGAAATCGATATTTTCGATCAATTTGTTCATTTGTTGATTTCTTTCGTCACAAATTTAGCATTAATTAGAGTAATCGTGACATCTTGTCAGTAGGATTTTGTGGTCTTAATAGATTCTTTTAATCTTGAGGTAGCTTAGTTTACAGAGATATGGCAATTGTTAAGTCGGTTAGAGGATTTACTCCCCAATTTGGAGCGAACTGCTTTTTGGCAGACAATGCTGTGGTAGTTGGTGAAGTGGTAATGGGAGACGAATGCACGGTTTGGTTCAACGCGGTGGTGCGAGGCGATGTCCATTCAATTACCATTGGAAATCGATCCAATATTCAAGACGGTGCAGTCATTCATTGCACTTATCAGAAAGCAAAGACGATCATTGGCAATAATGTTTCGATTGCGCACAACGCGGTGGTACATGGTTGCACGATCGAGGACAACGTTTTGATTGGCATGGGGGCGATTGTGATGGACGATGCGATCATCGGATCGGGTTCTGTAATAGCAGCTGGCGCGATTGTTCTTCCCGGAACGAGAGTAGAGCCGGGCAGCGTTTTCGCGGGCATCCCTGCAAAGAGAATCAAAGAGGTAGGTGAGGAGATGAAAATGGTGATTGAACGCACGGCCAAAAACTATCCGATGTATGCAGAATGGTACAAAGATGAAAACCAAAAATAGCGCAAAATGAATGAAGGATTTGATCCCGTTGTAATTGCGGAGTTTCAGTCGAAACTTGACAGTGCAGGAAAGAAATTTGTGCCTGTCGATGAACATAACAATTCGGAAGAATTTTTTCACTTTCGTTTTCTCGGCCATTATCAAAGTAAAAGAGTCATTTATGATGCCGTGTTGACCACGCTTCGCTTAGAGCATGAAAGTGAGTTGTATGAATTGGCGGAAAGTATCACAGCCGAGCGTTTTCCCAAGTGGAATAGAGATGAGTCTTTGACAGAGACAACTACTCCTGAAGAGGCCACCCTTCAGGAGGAGGTGGGTCTGCATATGGCGGAGGTGATTTTAGGCTTGCAAGAGGAGGGGGCGATTAAAGTAAAAGAGTACCTTGACATAGATGAAGACGGTGATTTTGGAGTAAGCCTCGATGTCGGGCTTCAGGTCGAGCGAATTTCTGCGTCAGTCATCGAGAAATTTATCGATCAGTTTACAACAGATAAACTGGTGCTTGACGAGACTCTTTATTCCTTTCAATTGGACGAAGAAGATTAGGCCTTGGTGGCGAATGTTTTTGTTTTGCACTGTACCCTTTCTGTTTATATTTGCAGCCTTAAAACCAAATTCAAGCTAAAATGAAAAATGTTCCCATCGCGCTGAGCGGTATTTCACTGGTTGCAGTTGCGATCTTATTCTATTTGCACTTTTCTACTTCACCTACGAGTTCACAACCGACTTTCGTGCAGGCTGGAGATTTGAAGATTGCCTACATCAATTCAGATTCTGTTCTTAAGCATTATGATTACTACAAAGAAGTTAGAGTTCGTTTTGAAGCCAAAGGAAAAAAATTAGACCAAGACCTTCAAAATAGAGCTCAGTCGCTGCAAAGCGAAATTGGTGCCTACCAACGCAATATCAGTACAATGACAATTGGCCAGGCAAAAGCGGTGGAAGAGGATCTTGGAAAAAAGCAACAAAATTTTCGCCTTTATCAGCAGAGTATAGAACAAGACTTGGCAAATGAGCAGGCAAAAGTAAATGCTGAATTGTATGGTAACATCACTACATTCCTGAAAAAATATGGCGCTGAAAAAGGATTGCAAGCAGTTCTAAAATTTGACACCTCTAGTGATCTTTTATACGGAAGTGCAGGTATCGACATCACCGAGGATGTGGTGAAAGGACTGAACGAGGCATTCCAATTGAATCAAACTGTTAAAAAAGATTCGGTTGATGCGAAGAAATAACTTGCTCTTTTTTGCTTCAAAGCCAGTGATCAAAAATGATCTCTGGCTTTTTTGTTTTTGGCAATTAATGGTAATTTTAAACCTGTGTATATAAGAGCTCTTCGCCTTTTGAATGTAAAGCCAGAAGAACAGACGAAAGTTGTTCTTATGCTTTCAATGGGTTTTTTCATAGGCATTTTCGTAGCTACTTATCAGGTTACAGCAGAATCGCTTTTTTTAAATAAGTTAAGTTCTCATCTCAATGAGGCGTTTTTAATTTCAGGTGGCCTGGGCATTGCGATCACTGTAACCTTCTCTTTTTTTCAAAATCGAGTTCGGTTTTCTGCATTGGTTTTTTTTAGCTTCGTCCTGATTTTTATTTGCACCTCTGCGCTCAATTATTTTTACCATTTCGGAACAGAAAATCTCCAAAATCAGATTCTCTTTTTGATGTATTGTCTAGTGGGGCCATTAACGGCTCTGCTGCTTTTGTGTTATTGGGGTTTATTTGCCCGCCTCTTCGATTTTAAACAATCGAAACGGATTATCGGATGGATAGATACGGGTCAGTTGTTAGCGATCATTCTTACCAACTTTTTAATTCCCGTGTCAGCCAGGTTTTTTCCAAACACCTCAGATTATTTGATCGTTTGCGATATCAGCATTATTGGAGCCATTGTTTGTTTGGCAATTGTTGCCATTCAATTTGGATTGGCGAAGAAACAGTCAAAAATCACAAGTGAGGCAAGGCGCGAAACCGGGTTTACAAAGATTTTTAAAGATAAGTACGTTGTTCTGCTTAGCTTCTTTCTCATCACCTCTGTCGTTACACTGAATTTTAATCAGTTCATATTTCAGAATTTATTGAATGAGCAATATCCCAATCAGCGTGATCTTACAAACTTCTTGGCTTATTTTAATGGAGCCATCTACCTACTAAGTTTTGCAATGCAGTCGTTTTTTAATGATAGAATTATTACCACTTATGGCTTGCGACTTTCGCTGTTTATTCTTCCGATAGTTACTGGTTTCTTTGCTGTGGTTTCATTTTTCGCTGCTCTTTTTTTCGGTTTCGATATTGCAAGTCAACCAGATACGTTTATCTATTTCTTTTTGTTCATCGCACTCAGCCGACTATTCAATAGTATGTTGAGAGATTCCCTCGAAAACCCCGTGTATAAATTGATGTTTGTTCCGCTCGACAACCGCACAAGGTTTGGTATTCAAGTTAAAGTGGAAGGAGTCATAAGTGAATCCGGACGGATGGTTGCTGGTCTTTTTATATTCGGGTTGTCAATGATCCCCTTTTTCCAACTGGTGTGGATTCCGGTGATCATTGCAGTGCTTTGCTTGTGTTATGTGTTGATTATTCAACGGCTGTATGGTGGCTATAAGGCGAAGATCAGATCCAAATTGGAGAACATCGATCACAGCCAGGAAAAGCTAGATGTTGGATTTGTGAAAGTAATGAACAGACTTGAAAGGCAGTTGGTAGATAGTAAATCGACAAAGGCAGTATTTTCCTTTCGCCTTTTAGAAAAATTGAATCCTGCACAGGTAGGCGTCTGGATCAATGGATTGATGAAGAATGAAGTGGATAGTGTTCGTGATTATGCGCAGCGAAGAATGAATGAAGTAAAAGGCCTTTCTGTGTCAGATCAGTATGTTATCCGCGTAGATAAAGACATATCTGGCAGTGATGAAAAAAAGCTATTGAACAAAATTGATTTACAGGCCATTCTGGCACACGGAGGGGATATCAGTAAACAACGAATCCAGAAACTAGCGAGGTCGGAGCAACCGGATGATAGACAGTATGCCGCTGAGCTTTTGCTCCATTCATCGGCAGAAGAGAATGTTTCGTTTTTAATAGATCTTTTATCGGATGCTGAACCAAAAGTTAGAAAAACAGCTATTGCCACGAGTGTTAAGGTCAATAATCCGGAAATAATTATGTCGTTGATCGGGAATCTGGCTAGCCCAATCTACAGCAACCAGGCAATGAGTTCTCTGGTGTTGATTGGTGGCAAGGCGTTACCCTACCTCGAGATTGCGTTTTATCAATCAGGTCAAAGTACTCAAACGGTTTTGCGTATCGTTCAGGTGATTGGTCGGATTGGTGGTCCGCGCGCGAAGGATTTATTATGGGGAAAAATAGATTTTCCCGATAAAGTTGTGGTATCACAAGTTCTATTGTCTCTTGGCGAAAGCGGATTTAAAGCCGGGATTTCTCAAATTACACGAATCAAATATGCAATCGAGAATGACGTAGCAGACATCGCCTGGAATTTGAATGCCATGGAGACAATCGGAAACGGATTGCAAACCTCGCGAATCTGGAAAGCACTGGAAGAGGAAGATAGAAATGATATTGATCATATCTATATGCTGCTCGCGATGTTGTACGATACGCGTTCTATTCAGTTGGTAAAAGAGAATATTGAGAGCGGCACTTCAGAAGGAACGAGTTATGCGCTGGAACTATTGGATGTTTTCCTTTCTGAGCAGCTCAAGTTAAAGATAGTTCCGGTGTTAGATGAGCTTTCAAATAATGAAAAGATAAATCGCCTGGAGATGTTCTATCCCAAGCTAAAATTGGATAGTAAGTTGACATTAAAGTTTTTATTAAATCGCGATTTTACCCAAACAAACCGGTGGACAAGAGCGTGTGCTATCGAGCAAATTGGCATTCAAAAAATGGCTGATTTTAAACTTGACCTCATCGCACATTTGTTTAACCCAGATCGATTGATTCGAGAGATGAGTGGGTGGGCACTTTATGAGATCAACCCCGAAGCTTATGAGATCAACACTAGACGATTAGGGGCCGATGGAAAACGATGGCTGGACAGATCGGTCATACCTGATGCTCGACTGAAACTCAGACTTTTTGAGAAGATCGTCTTTTTTCAATCATTGGCCATTTTTGAGGGCGTCTCGGGCTTGGCGCTATCGTTCGTGTCAGATATTTCAAAAGAGCTTCGGTTAGCTGAAAACGAGTTCATGTCTATTGACGAAAAGACGAACAATGATTTCTTCATCGTTTACACTGGCACCGTGCAGTATTACGAGAAGGGTGTTTATGAAATGGACTATACCAGCGGCCAATTCATTGGAGAGATTATTGCCCCGGTTGGATTTGCCAACACCAATATCATCATCGCTAAGACCGACACCATCCTTTTGAAAGTAAACAAAGACGAGTTTTACGAACTAATGGCCGATAACATTAGTTTGACAGGTCAGATATTGGAATATATTTAATTTTCTCGTATATTTTGACGATTTTTTAAGGGTCTGCGAGTTATTCGCAATTTTTTAGACTGTTAATACACATAAAACCATAAACTATCATCTTGAAAAATTTTTACTTGATTTGATTTAGATGGTGAACTATCCGCTGCAAGTAGGCGAATCAGAGAACGAAGAATTAACTCCGTCTCTGTTTAACGAAAAGTTCGATCCTAATCCCTTTCCGGGATTGCGACCGTTTTCGTTAGATGAGTGCCATCTCTTTTTTGGCAGAGAAGGACACGCTGACGAAATTCTCGAAAAACTAGCCCATAACAGAGTTGTTACTGTTCTTGGTTATTCCGGAAGCGGAAAGTCTAGTCTAATGTATTGCGGACTTATCCCAATGCTGTACGGGGGATTCATGACGCAGAACAGTCCGCTCTGGAAAGTTGTCATCTCAAGACCTGGAAGTGCTCCAATAGAAAATCTAACCGATTCAATTATTGCTGTATTGGCAGCTGATGGCAGGTTAGATGAATCTGATATTCAAATTCATAAGGCGGTTATCAGCTCAGTGCTGAGGAGTGGTTCAAATGGGCTGGTTGAGGTTTGTAATTATATTCGCACGGAGTTAAATGAAAATGTTTTCTTTCTGATTGATCAATTTGAAGAGCTTTTTAAATACAGGGAATCAAAAACCGAAAATGCTCATAATGAGTCGATTGAATATGTAAATCTAATTTTGAATACAGTCGCCCAGTCCCACTCTTCAGCATACGTTGCGCTGAGTATGCGATCCGACTTCATAGGAAATTGTGCTGAGTTTCGAGGTTTGACTGAGCTCGTAAATAGCAGTAATTACCTCGTGCCCCAGATGACACGCGAGCAAAAACGATTGGTGATAGAGGGACCCGTGGCAGTAGGAGGCGGTCGAATATCAAAGCGTCTGGTGAAGCGGCTTTTAAGTGACATTGGTGACGACCAAGATCAACTTCCTATTCTTCAACATGCGTTGATGCGGACATGGAACTATTGGTTAGCATACCGCGAGCCGGGTGAACCAATGGACTTGCGTCATTATAACGCGATCGGGCAAGTTTCGCGGGCCCTTTCCCTGCATGCGAATGAAGCATACGATGAATTGTCTACTAATGAACGGATTGTAGCTGAAACACTTTTTAAAGCAATTACTGAAAAATCGAAAGAGACGCAAGGTACTAGAAGACCATCAAAGATCGGTTTGATTGCCGAACTCGCAGAAGTATCAGAAGGAGAAGTAATCACTGTTGTTGACAAATTTCGGCAGTCGGGAAGATCTTTCCTTATGCCTAGTGATCAGGTTGAACTTACCTCGGATTCTGTAATTGAACTCTCGCATGAGAGTTTGATGCGTATTTGGAATCGGCTTTCAGGCTGGGTAAATGAGGAAAATGAATCCGCACGCATGTATAAGCGGGTGTCGGAAGCCGCTGCCATGTACCAGATAGGCAAAACCAGCCTTTGGAGACCCCCTGATCTTCAGCTAGCACTGAACTGGCAAAAGAAGCAGAACCCCTCACGTGCCTGGGCACAGCGGTATGACATCGCCTTCGAGCGAGCGATCGTGTTTTTGGACACCAGCCGAATTACCTTTGAGGCCGAACTGAAGAATCAGGAAATGCTGCAACGAAGAATGTTGCGCAGAGCCAGGATTGTAAATATTGTATTAGGTATAGCATTACTGTTTTCTATTGGATTGTTCTTTTACGGTTTGATGAATAAGATTCAAGCACAAAAAGAGAAAGAGACTGCTCAACAACAAACAAGGAAAGCAAATTCAGCACTTGCGGAGGCAAAGATTCAACGGGCGCTTGCAGAGGCCAAGACACGAGAAGTACTAGCGGCCGAGGAGAGACTAAAGTCAAAAAACGTAGAGTTAGAAAAAGCGCTGGTTGAGACCAGGTTGTCCAAAGAATTTGCTCAACAACAAGCAATCAGGGCTCAGATCTCAGAAAAAGCAGCAATCGCTTCAGGAGAAAAGGCGATAGCTGCAAATTTGGAGGCTCAGGTTCAGAAACAAAACGCGTTAAAACAATATGAGCGAGCCAATGGTCTATACCATTTGACTGTTGCTCAATCGCTAGAAGCGAAATCGGAAGGTATTGATGACAAAGAATTGGCGGGTTTGACAGCCATGCAAGGTTACTTATTTCACACAGAATATAATGGGCCAAAGTACGATCCCTACGTTTTTAGAGGTCTCTACTATGCGTTAACAAAACTGGCCGGGAAAAACTACAATGCGGCAAAAGTTCCGGGCGGATTGAAAAATAAAATGTTTGCGCTTGCGGTTTCTCAAAAAACCGATAAATTTTTTACCACGGGAAATGACGGCAGAATCATGCGTGGCAGTTTCGTTGATCTAAAAACAGATGCGCCATTCGCTTCAAATATCGGATATGCCAATAGGGTATTGGCACTTAGCAAGGATGAAAAATATTTGGTTAATGGAAGTGATTCGAGCAATGTTGAAATTTTTGACTTAGAGTTTCCGGATCGGGCACCAAAGAAGGTAAAAGGGCATCGTGCTTCAATTCTGGATATCAAATTTTTGCCGGATAATTCCAGTTTCATTTCTATTTCGGCCGATCGCACCATGCGGCTAACAAACCAAGTGACAGGCCAAAGCAGGAATGTTTTGAATTTACCAATTGACCTGAAATCCATCGATATTAGCCCAGATGGAAAATGGATTATTGGTGGCTCCACCTCGGGGGTTTTACTGCTAATAAATACTTCAGATTATACATTCAAAGAACTGCTCAAGGAGTCATCTAACCGTATTTTATCTGTTGCCTTTAATCCAGCAAGACCAAATCTTATTGCTTTGGGCTCTGAGGTGCTTGGGGAGGCCAAAACAATCAATAAGGGAAGGGTAAATATTATTGACCTGAACACTCAAAAGGTAAAAGAGCTATCAGGGCACAAAGCTGGCGTAATTGACGTTGAGTTTAGTCCTGATGGCAAACTGCTAGCTAGTGCCGGGCTAGATCGAAGGTTACAAATGTGGGTGGTGGATCATGAAGAGGATCTTCCGATTGTTATGGACAACAACAACGGCAGTGTGTGGCACGTGGCCTTTGCGAACGATTCTAATTTCTTAGTTGCCTCTTGTAACGAGGGGGAGATCAGGGTGTACCCAACCGATACTCGTATGTTGGCCAATAAGGTTTGCCCTCGCCTAACGCGAAATATGACAAAAGAAGAGTGGCGGATTTATGTTGGATCAGACATTAAGTACCAGACTACATGTAGAAGCTTGCTAATCAAAGATTTTTGATGTTTCGATTAGTCAGACGATTTGCTTGGTTTCTTTTGCTGATGGGGCAATTTGCCTTTACAGCTTTCTCACAAGATACGTGCGAGCAGACGTTGAATCTGGCGACAACAGAGTTTGAGGCCGGTCGATTTTATAGCTTGCCTGCCCTATTGAAATCATGTTTAGAAGCAGGGTTCACGCCAGAACAACGCTTTAGAGCATACTACTTACTGGCTCAATCTTATTTAGTACTGGACGATCCTATTGCAGCGGAGAATAGTTATTTGAGGCTTTTGCGCGAAAATCCAGAGTTCGTTCCGAATGAAAAAAGTGATCCGATCGACTTGGTGTATCTGAGTAGAAAATTTACAACGCGGCCAAAGTTTACGCCACATGCCCGTATAGGTGCAAATCTTTCCATTCCACGGGTGATTTATAATGTCAATACTTTTTCGTCCGATGGCGTATCAATTGATAGGTCTCTAGAAGTTGGGTTTCCTCAATTGGGTTTGGGTGTCGATTGGAACCTTAACGATAATTGGAGTATTGGCGCGGAAATAAACTATGCTACAAAATTGCATTCAGAGACCGCTTTGAATATTGCGAAAGACGATAAGCTAACAATCACAGATCGAAGCACTTGGTTTGATTTTCCAATCCTTGTCAAATATTCCGATGACTCTGGAAAGTGGAGACCATTCGCATATGCTGGATTTGCTATGAATCTGCTACTTACGAACAGTGCATCACTTGCCTTTATCAATAATTCTAGAATTTCTGAAGGTGCCGATGAGGATCTAGCTTTCAAGAGATTTTCCTTAAACCGCTCAATTGTAGTTGGGGGTGGAATAAAATATAAAATTGGAAAGAACTATATCTTTGCCGATGCGCGCTATATGATTGGCCTTTCTAATCTCACAATTCCACAAAAAAATTTCTATAAACCAGATGGTATGACATTGGCAAACACGGTAACACAATACCAGTATGCAAGTGATTTTTTTAGATTGGACAATTTGGCGTTTTCGGTGGGATATATTTATCCTATCTATGATCCGCGAAAAATTAAGAAGTTAGGCGCAAAAGGCTTTTTCCGAAGATTATTTCATCAAAAAGGGGAAAAGAAATGAGGGTAAAAGTTATTTTTTTAGTTTATGTTTTTACTACCTTTTTGATTTCGTGCGACTCTCAAAAATCCTTTGAAACGCCCGATGAAAATTACTTTGTTAAGTATTTTGGGAATGAAGGAAATCAACAGGGGGTCGATTTTGCAGTGAATGATGATGGAACGGTTTTTATATTGGGCAACTCCAGAGAACCTTCTTCCAATCAACAAATCTACGTGGCGAGAGTTGGAATAAATGGAAGAATAGTCTGGGAGAAGACATTCGGCCTTTCATTAGAAGAGGAGGCGAAGGATATTGAGATTTCTTTTGATAAGAGCAGTTTAATCGTTTTGGGGAACTCGGAAAAATCAGAAGGAGAACGTGATATTTTTTTGATCCGGCTAACACTCGATGGTGTAGCTATCGACAGCACCAGGCAGGGTTTGAAACTTCCAAATGGACAGGAAGCGGATGACAATGCGTATTCAGTTACGCAAATTAGTCAGGGTCTTTTCAATCCTGCAGGATTTATCGTGGCAGGAGCTACTACAGGGTTAAATTTTGCGACAATAGCAACAGATAAAACCGATCCCATGCATTTGCGATTCAACAATAGTTTGGTGAGAATTAGCAGTCCTACTTGGTCTGATAGATCAACTTTTACTACCGGGGGTTTCGTGGGGGAAGAGGTTGCTGTGAAAGTGATTCAACAGGGTAGTAACGAGTATTATGTTTTTGGCTATTCGAATAATGATGCAGGAGCCCCCGCAGGTAATGTTGGGGATTTTAATTTTTTAAGGTACGGAAGAACCGACCAAGGCGATGGATTTGGATCTCCACGGAACACAGGGAATTTGAATTTTGATGAGAAGTTGAATTCCGTGTCGATTTCTCCTGCTCAGTTAGGGTTAGGGTTTATGTTAAGTGGCATTTCTCAAACTAGTTCGGATGGGAAATCTTATTTTGTCAAGCTTGGTTCCCCATTATCATGGACTGATTCTGATGTTACCTTTAGAATGGAATTACCTATAGAAAAGGCTGCAATGCAGCGATCTGTTAATTGTTCGTCTTTAACGAATGGGTACTTTGTTGCTTCTGACAAGGCAGGTGCAAATGGAACTGATATTTACTTGGTAAAGTTGAATAACTCTGGTACCGAATTGTTTTGGCGAGAGTTTGGTGGTTTTGGAGATGATTTTGTGGGGGCGGTTACTGAGTTGCCAAATGGCCGGATACTTATTATCGGCACCATGACCCTTGGTGGGGTTGAAGGGCAAACGAAAATCGCATTGCTAAAACTGAATCCGGAAGGCAGGTTAGCTCCTTAGATTGGAGCATATTTTCGACTGATTTCGCATTTGAATTGAATCCAAAGATGGTGTAGAAAATAGTAGCATAAGCATCGGTATTTTTTCGTTGTAAATGGTTACTTTTGAGGTTAAAAATGCATAAATCTGCTGTTTAAAAACCCTCGATGATCTTGTTTTTGAGAGCTAATTTTTTGATTGTTGTTGCGTCCTTAGCTCTTTTAACTGGCGTTAATCTTCCCGCATTTTCTCAAACCATTGTAACTGCTTCTACACCGGTCACATTTTGTGTAGGTGCTACGCAGACGTTGAGCCCAATTAGCATTGCAGAGGCTCCAGCTAACCCAAACGGGTTTTCTGCCCCTCAGACTAATGCCACTTTCATTTTGACAGCCCCTTCGAATTTTGAGTTTGTCTCAGTGGGTTCGGTGACTTTTTTATCTGGGAACGATATCGTTTCAGCGAGTATACAGTCAATAACTGCTTCTGAACTCATCATCTTAATTTCTGTTTCGGGTAATTCAAAACAAGACAGATTTACAATCAATAATCTGGTGGTAAGAGCTATTTCGATGGGTGCGCCTGGGGATATTTTAAGGACAGTATTGAACGGAGGAACCTTTGCTGTATTTGGGGGGAATGCTAGTCCAAGTGATACTTTTTCTTATGGTTTGCTGACAGTTAACCCAGCTGCAAGCCTTTCTGGTGTTAGCCAGTCTATCAGTATTTGTGAGGGTGGCGGTGCAACGATTGATTTGACAGGACTCGTTCCAGGAAGTACTTCCACGGTTGATTACTCGATTAACGGGGTTGCACAAATCTCCGCTACTGGTGTAGTAGCAAATGTTGGTGGCGCGGGTAGCTTTTTGACAGCAAGCCTGTTATCTTCCAACAACGGTCAACTTCTGCAAGTAACAGGTGTTACGATTACAAGTTCATCGCCTTATTGTACGAAGGCTTTTAGCAACGGAGCGGTATTGAACATCAATTCGGCCCCTGTGTTGACGACCCAGCCTATCGTAACGCAGACGGTTTGTGAGGGCAGCAATGTGACGGTTAGTGTTACAGCGAGCGGAGCGGGCGTGTTGAGTTACCAGTGGAAACGGGGGGCGGCCAATGTAGGGGTAAACAGCCCGGTGCTGACGCTGAGCAATGTGTCGTTGGCCGATGCGGGGAATTATACGGTGACGGTAACGGGTAGCTGTTCACCGGATGCAGTGAGCAATGTATCAGCCTTGGTCATTGACAGTGCACCGGTGATCACGGTTCAGCCGAATGCGGCTGTGATCTGCGAGAACACGAACACGAGTTTTGGAGTGACGGCCACGGGCACCGCGGTGTTGACGTATCAGTGGGAGTTCAGCACAGACGGAGGGCTGACCTATAGCACCTTAGTGGCCGATGCGGTTCATACGAACGTGGCCACAGCGACCTTGTCGTTAACGGCAGCCCCGTTAAGTTTCAATGGCAGATTATACAGAGTAAGGGTAACGGGCGGTGGCACTTGTGCCAGCCGTGTGTTGAACAGCAACGGAGCGGTATTGAACGTACTTGCTAGACCAGTAGGGGTAACAACTACTGTTACTCCAGTGTGCAGCAGTTTGGGTTACACGGTCAATCCCCAGGTGCATGTCAGCAATGGTGTGGGGAGTACCTTCATTTGGGCGGTTAACTACAATGGATTGCCGGGCGGTGTAGGGGATGTGGGTACGCCATCGTTATTGATTACCGAGCCGGTGTCGTTGAAGAACTTAACGGGTTCTACTGTGAACGTAGTATACACCATTACGCCTACCAGTGTTACAGGTTCCTGTTTGGGGGTTAGTTATACGATCACGGTTCCTATACAGAGCGAGCCTGTTGGCAACAATGCAAGCCCTGCAGCGATCTGCAGCGATGCAGGAGTGAATTACAATTTACAGACCAATGTGAACACGCTTCCGGGCAACAGTCAGGCGAGCACGTTCAGTTGGTTGGCGGCAGACAATACGAATGTTACGGGGGAGAGTTTGAGTGCGCAGAACGGAGTGACGATCAGTGATGTGCTGGTGAACGTGAGCGGTAGTGACCAAGTGGTAGTTTATACGGTAACGCCTACGGGCACCAATGGCTGTGTGGGCTCGGCCTTCACGGTGAGCGTGACGGTAAGGAGCAAGCCGGTAGGAATTTCAACCACCACCTCCACTTTCTGCTCCGGGGTGGCATTCAACATTGTACCTACCATAAGCAACGGTATGAGCGCAAGTTTTACCTGGACGGCAACGTATCAATCAGGTTTGACAGGTGGGTCTGGAAGTGGTACTGGGAACTTAACGGAGACTCTAATAAATGCATCCTCTTCCCCTAAAAATGCTATCTATACACTTTTACCGACCGGATTACCCTTAATTAGCAATGGCTGCATTGGTGTACCTTTCACCGTAACCATTCCAATTGATCCAATCTCGGTTGGTATTGCGCAATCAGTCGTTCGCTGTAGCGATGAAATAACTAACGTATTAATAACAACCACTGGTTCGTCTGCACCAGCTTCATCGTTCAATATTTCTGTGAACTCCAACGGCCTCACTCAGGTTGGAGGCACAGACAGCAATGGTACCTTGAAAAGCAATACAGAAATTCAATCGGATGCGTGGCTCAATACAAGCAGCTTGCCTGTAAACGTAGTTTATACGATTACGCCAATCAGCTCATTTGGTTCATGTCTCGGCAATTCGTTTGATATTATCGCAAACATAAAACCAAAGCCCGTTGGAATCAACCAAACTATAACGCAGTGTAGCGATGTTGCAACCAATTACAATTTGATCGTTAATGTCGCACTTCTGGGAAACAATGTGGGAAGTACTTTTTTATGGATTGCAGCAGCTTATGGAAATGTAGGAGGGGAGAGTACATCGCTACAATCCGGATCAATTATTACTGATGTACTGAACAATGTTAGCAATACAAATCAAACCGTAGTATATGACGTAACTCCAACGGGGGTAAATGGATGTGCGGGAGCAACTTTCCAAGTATCAGTCATTGTAAAACCAGAACCAGTTGGAACGATACTTTCTGCGCCAACAATATGTAGCGGTTCACCGGTTAGCTATAGCCTACAAGGAAACATCAATCTTTCGAATGGAATACAATCAACCTTTACATGGATTGCAGCTAACAACCCAAATATTATAGGTGCCAGCACAGTTAGTATTCAAACAACTTCAATACTTTCAGATGTATTAGTAAACACGTCTCTCGTTCCTCAAGTAGTTACCTATACCATCTATCCAACGGGAGTAAATGGATGCGCAGGGGATATGTTTACGGTTAATGTAACAGTTAATCCAAAAGCCCAAATTACAGCTGGCCCGGATTTGGCTCAATGCAGAGATATACCATCTATCGCCTTGCAGGGTGGTATTACTTACGCACCGAATGGTGTTGTTTGGACGGGAGCAACGGGGACTTATTCCAATAACCTAAGCCCGGTGTCTAATTATAGTTTCAATAATCCTTCTGAGATTAGCCAAACTCTACTCTTGACGCTCACCGCAAATGACCCGGATGGTGCTGGCCCTTGTTTAAGTGTGTCTGATCACATGAATCTTAAAATAAACCAACTGCCAAGTCCGGCAATTTTGACCTCATCAACTACGGTGGTACAGAATTCTCCGAACTTTACAATAACGGGTGCAAATGCCGGAGGGAATTTTACAATTACCCCTGGGTTTGGGTTAAGTGGAACAACGGTTATTAACATCAGTGGCAATTTATTTGATGTAACTACCTTTAATCCTAGCAGTGCAACGATTTATGACGGCAGTTTGCCAACGATAAACAAAGTCACTTACACTTTCACTGATCCAAACGGCTGCACGGGATCTAATTTTATCAATGTTATCGTTAACCCCCTCACGCTAAACGACTTTAGATTGGAGTACTCGCTAAATAATCCGGTTTCGTTTGATGGCGTAGACTTATTCTCGTTGTGTGCTAACAAGGGCATGATATTAATCAGGGGCACGCCAGCTGTTTCCACAGGCTCAGCACCAGAAACTTCGATGATTTCTGTTCCGCGATTTGTTGGCGGGCCAGTAGCACCTATTTCTTTTGACGGAACAAACTACTTCCTGGAAACAGATGGGTTAGCATCAGATACATATCGTATAACGTACACCTACAAAAATAGTTTTGGAGCTATTAGCATAAAGCATCACGATGTTCAGATTTTTGCGACACCAATTGCGAAAATAATGATCCCGACAAATTCTTGTGTTGCGAATGCTATTGATTTAGATGATGATTCAACCATGCCCGCTCAAAATCCGTTCGGAGGAATTATTAATAAATGGAGTTGGGATTTTGATGATGGAACTCCACCTTCCACTTCTCAGGATACCAGTCACGACTACAATTTACCCGGTGCAGGTGGTCCCGGCTTATACAATATTCAACTAGATATAGAATCGAACCAAGGCTGTAGGGCTTCAACCAATTTGGGCATTCGTGTTGGTGATGTTCCAGTTGCCAACTACCGTTTTGCAAGCATTTGCACTAACGATAAAACTATGTTTTATGATTTGACGATCCCGGGAACCATAAGCATTATTGATAAATACACGTGGAACTTTGGCGATGGAGATATACTGACTACGGCAGGGTCAAATGCGCTATTACCTGTGCCGATTGGAACACATTCAGGTAGGACATCGGGTACCTACAAGAATCCGACACACAACTATCTAACTCCAGGACCTAAATCAGTAATGCTAACAGTAGAGACCAATGACGGCTGCTTTAATTCGATTACTAAAACTGTTACTATTCTATTGGGTGGAACAACAGTACAACCAACTCAGGCTAGTCCATACTTAAACGATTTTGACGCATTGGTTGATGATGACTGGTTTAGGGAGTCCAAAGTTATTAGCCCGGTAAACACGCTGCCTGTTTTATTTGGCGAGAATAGTTGGTTGAGAGGGACTCCAAACGGATCTACAATAAAAACAGCGGCTTCTGGATCAAGGGCTTGGTGGACTGGTGAGAATATTGTCGGTTCTAGTGTCGTACCTCCTACATATTATCAGCGCGAAGCATCATGGGTCAATGGCCCGTGCTTTGATCTTACGCAACTAGAAAGACCAATGGTGGCGTTAGATTATTGGTCTGATTCTGAGAAAAATATTGATGGCGCGGTGTTGCAATATTCTACTGATGGAGGTCTAAACTGGCAATTGGTTGGGCCGTTGGCGGGTGAGCCAATCGACCAGGGGATTAACTGGTATAATGAAAGAGGACTTCCTTCAAACCCAGGTCAAAACTCCTCATTTGGTTGGACCGATAAGCAAGGCAAATGGAAAAATGCGCGGTATAATTTAGATATCATTCCTAAAATAGACCGTGATCAGGTTAGGGTTCGAGTTGCTTTTGGAAGCAATGATGGCAACGAATCCTCCAAAACGTATGATGGATTTGCTTTTGATAATTTCTTTGTGGGAGAGAAGAAACGGCTGGTTCTGATGGAGCATTTTACCAATTCATCGCTAAGTGGAAGTGTTGTGGCGGACAATTATATCAATAACTTATATAGCGAGCAGATCAATTTGGTTCGGCCTGGTGGGCAAAGTGATTTCAATGACATACAGTATCACATCAGTTTTTCGTCCGGGGGCAGCGATTTATTAAATTCAGATAATCCAAATGATCCGAATGCTAGAGCGTCAAGCTATGGCGTTTCACAACCACCAAAGGCATTTATTGACGGGATTAGAAATCAGGTATTCGATGGGACTTTTACTAAGTTGAATAAGATCGAAGTTGACAGGCGTGCATTGAAGGCGCCAAAATTTACATTAAAACTGGATACCACAGCCACCACAGGAGCTAATAGAGAGAATTTCATCAACGTGAGATTAACGATGGTGGCTGATACAATTGTAAATACACCGTTAATCGCGCAGGTTGCATTGGTAGAGGATGATGTAGTTACTCCTGCTGGAACGTTTAAGAATGTGTTGCGGAAACTACTTTTTGGCAGTGACCCCACCAAACCGGATGGAATTACGATAACACAAACATTTACTGTTGGCCAGTCTGCCGTGCGGCCAGCGCAACCTGCGCCTGACGTTGAAATAAATGTGCCAATCTCTAAACCCAATAATTTGAAGTTGATTGGTTTCGTGCAAGACAAAAACACCGGTGAAATCTATCAAAGCACCTTCATGAAAGTGAAGCGCAAAGTGGGTTCTGTGGTTGTTGGGTTGGAAGACGATCCATTGAAGATAACGAATCTGAAGGATCTTCAAATCTTCCCTAATCCGGCCAACGGCAAGTTTAATTTTGGATATCCCGGCAGTTTCCCTGATGGATATATCTGGAAGATCGCAGATCAACGCGGTATTTTTGTCTTGACAGGAGATTTTACAGGCGCAGTCAATGGCATAAAATCAATCGATGTCTCTATGCTCGCTAGTGGCGTGTACTATGTACTGATCGGTGCCGAGGGCAAAGTACCCGTCTACCGGAAGTTGGTAGTAATGAATCAGAATTAGATTTAACCCAGATTTTGCAGTTGGATGCAAAATCTGCTCGGAGGGCTGAAGAATACTGACGGTATCGTCAGTATTTTCAGGGTTAACCTTGACCAAAATGCCATGCATTTTGGGTCAACCGCAGGCAAATTTTGCTACTGCAAAATTTGGGTTTAAGTTGCTGCATTAAGCCGCATTGGTGCTATCACGTATGCGACAGAATCATTCGATCGACTAATGACACCGATAGCTGATGCCCCGACTTGTTTTTAAACTCAGATTTTTCAGTTGAACTATCCAGTCGATTTCTTAACTTTGCTTGATGACTGCAATCCTACGGGCTTTGCCCCAGCCGCCTTGCTGGTAGTTTATTTCTGATACCCATAAGCCTTCGCCTATCGCATTCCATTGGGTGATACCATAAATGCTGGCTTGTAAATTGGCATACAGCTTACAGGCAATGACGTAGGGGATATTTCTCTGCGCAATGAAATCCAAGGCAGTACTGGTACAAAACCCACTATCGGCTCTGAACAACCCTACTGTTTTGTTTTTGAGGATGGCAAATGTGTCTTCTAAAAAATGGATGCAGTTGCTGT
>VYMD01000102.1_pt1 | contig 34252 bp, 43 predicted proteins | sample 5115311 | NCBI WGS metagenome assembly VYMD01 (sample SAMN12291779, study PRJNA351875) | freshwater metagenome | isolation source: freshwater lake | place: USA: Michigan, Wintergreen Lake | collected 2013-08-08
ATTAGTTATTGTGACTAACTCTTTTGATTAGAAAAAGATAAACTTGAGAATCTTCGGTCAAATTTATTGACTCAAAATCCGCTGTACTTAATTTAAATGAATCAACCCTACCCCTATCCCCTATCCCCCATCCCCCATCCCCCATCCCTTCTCTCCTATACTTTTTAAACAGGATTTAGTATTATAGCGCTTTTCACGTTACTGAGGTATCGACAAGTTTTATCAACAAGGGGTTTAAGCCCCTTGCCCATACCTCATTCTGATGAAAACTGCTATAGTAGGGTGAGCATTGCCCACCTTACCGATTTTTCGGTCATAATAAATCCGAATTAGGGTGAACTGTAGTAAAATAGAAATCGAACCTCTTAAGCAGGGTTTATAAGGATGTCCAGACGAGACGATCTGCATTTATCATTACGTCATACTTTAGAAAAAGAGGGTTGGAAAATCACTGATGATCCTTTAATTCTAACCTTAGAAAAAACCTTGCTTAAAGCTGATTTAGGAGCAGAAATTTTTTTTGCTGCGGAAAAAGAAGATCGTAAAATTGCCGTAGAAATCAAAGACTTTGATACGCCTTCAGTTATCAGTGAATTAGAAAAAACAATAGGACAACTTCAATTATACCAATGGGCTTTAGATTCACAAGAACCTGAAAGAAAACTTTTTTTGGGCATTAGTCAAGCAGTTTATTTAAAACACTTCAAAAAAGCTATTTTCCAACTGGTTATTAAACGTAATAAAATCAATTTAATTATTTATAATCCTCAAAAGGAGATAATTGTCGAATGGATAACACAGTAAATTATGCCGATATTCTGAGTCAAGTTATCAGAAAAGAGTCGTCGATGCAACCTCGATTACAAACCCTTAAAATTACCCCAGTTTGTGATCCAGAATCAGGCAACTTTTTAATAATTATGACTGGTTGGGAAAAAGAAGCATGGATTAATACAATTTTATTTCACGCTCGTTTATTGAAAAATAAAATTGTCATTGAAGATGATAATCTTGAAGAAGGATTAACAACCAATTTAATTCAAGCTGGGATTCCCCCAGAAGATATTATCACTGGACTTTCCCTAGAGTAAGGTAGGCATTGCCCACCTTAGGGATTTTTCGGTCAGAATAAAATAGCTTAAACGCTTTGGAGCGCAGCAGAATTGCTGTCCATTGCAGTGCCTTGTTATGTGCCGTCAATATTTAGAAGAGCTTACGCTTTACCCTTCGTAATAGACTCCCAATGCCTTTAGTTCTTTTAGTTGTTTGGTATGGGATTAGACCACTTCTTAGGATATTTTGATTTGGAGGATCACATTTGTAGGTTCTAAAATCTGGGTGTTTAGGTGGACCATCAAATGTCTTTCGGGCTATTAATATTGAGTCGGCGCAATTTTCACTATACCAGTCGGTGTCATCTATGCTCGGCGCACAGTTAGTGTGTGCATGCAATGGTTCTATTCCAACATATCTAGCTAAAGCGACCATTCCATCGGCAAAAAAACGATAACAATCCACTGGATACCTGTGTTCGCCAAACCCATTTGGCGCAATTAAGCATAAGAGACCATCCTTTTTGAGTACTCTTGTCATTTCTTCCATTGTCTTCCAAAAAAACTCAATATGCTCGAATGCTTGTCCGGATATTACTATATCAAAACCATCTGATTCGATCGCATTCCAATCATATGGATTATTGAGAACAATATCAACGTTAGGTCCTTCTTCCATATCCAATCCTGTGTAATGGTACTTAGACTTATCGAAAAGATGCCTATAAGAACCATTTACATCATAACTGCCTACATCAAGCACCCGCACCCGCACTTTGTCCTTAGTTATTTTTGATGCGTAGTTATCTACAAACCATTGCATTCGAAGGATAGAACTTTTAGGCATATCAAGATTCCATTAAAATAGTTTTCGAGCCAAACGGTTCCAGAGGACATAACTATTATAGCGGTATTCGACTGCATACCGCTATAGAACTATTTTGTTTCACTCTTGGAGATGTCTAATGGCATTAACAGTGCTGTCTTTTCACTGTTTACTGGTTACTGTTAACTGTTTACTGGTTACTGATAACTGATAACTGATTTAGGCTGTTACTAAGGCTGCTTCCTTAGCTGCCATCATTTTCATCAGGTCTAACATCCGGCAGGAATAACCCCACTCGTTATCGTACCAAGAGACGACCTTAAAGAAATTGGCATTAAGTTGAATACCAGCTTTAGCATCAAAGATACTGGAACGGGGGTCGGTGATAAAGTCACTCGACACCACTTCCTCATCGGTATAACCGAGGATACCTTTCATTGGTCCTTCGCTGGCGGCCTTCATCGCGGCGCAGATTTCCTCGTAACTGGTGGCTTTTTCAGTTTTAAAGGTTAAATCCACCGCCGAAACGTTGGGAGTTGGCACACGGAAGGCCATACCGGTTAATTTGCCTTTTAGGGAAGGAATAACTAGGGTTACTGCTTTGGCTGCTCCCGTGGAGGAGGGGATAATATTTTGACCCGCGCCGCGACCACCGCGCCAATCTTTTTTCGATGGACCATCAACGGTGGGTTGAGTGGCGGTCATCGAGTGTACCGTGGTCATTAATCCTTCCGCTAGTCCGAAGTTATCGTTAATAACTTTGGTGATCGGGGCTAAACAATTGGTGGTACAACTAGCGTTAGAGACGATCAGATCCTTAGCGGGATCGTACTCATTGTCGTTAACGCCTAGTACGATAGTACGAATTTTGTCGGGATCTTTGGTGGGTGCGGAGATAACCACCCGTTTGGCCCCTGCTTCTAGGTGTTTTGCTGCCCCTTCCGCGGTGGTAAATAAACCGGTGGACTCGACCACATAATCGGCCCCGGTTGCACCCCAGGGCAGTTGAGCGGGGTCTTTGATGGAGTAACAGGGGATAAACTTACCATCGACGACGATGCCATCTTCTTTTGCTTCTACCGTACCTTGAAAACGTCCGTGGGTGGAGTCGTATTTGAGCAGATAGGCAATATTATCGGAGGGGACGAGATCATTAATACCAACAAACTCGAAATCAGGATTTTGGATACCCGCCCTAAAAACGAGGCGACCGATACGACCAAATCCGTTGATAGCGACTCTTACTTTTGTCATGAAAAAAAACTCCTTTGCAGCTGCGATAAGCTTAGGCACGATCAAGAAAAAAAAATTTGAGAATTGATTGGCCTGTAGAGAATCACTATATATGCTAATCAGCTTTTGTTGATCGCTAGATGAAGTATAGAAAGATTTTAAGTTTCAGTGCTTCCAAGATAAAAAATAATAAATTTGCTATCCTAGTAGTCCCCACCACCGGCATCGAGAAAGCCTAATTAGGCTCTTCCCGACCAACGAGAATGTGATTATATAGCCTTTTGGGAAAAGCCGACATTAAAAAATCATTAAAAGCTTTCTGAGAATTATAGGCTAAGACGCATTTTAACCGCCTATCCTCTTAGATTAGCTGAATCTCCCCCAATCCCTTTACTGTTGCCTCTTGCCTCTTGCCTCATCTCAACAGGCAATTTAAATTCGCGGGCAGCTTATTGATACCTAAGTTAAGAACATATTAATATGCCTTTAAAAGCCATTTAAAAACCCCGCCCGACTGACATAAATTAGCCAAGCCGGATCAGTAAAATATAGCTTATTTTAATAGTTTTTTGCGCCCCAAAAGGTTAGACTCTTGATTACGGTTTGAAAACTGACCGAGGGTTAACCCTCTCGATGGAGAAATTGTCTATCAACTCTCTTAATCTCATCGTTCATTGATATCGGAGAAATATTCATGGTATTCGCACCAGAAAGACCCTTAACAGAACAAAATCCCCTTTCTCAAGACGAACTCTATAAAACCCATGCCTATTGGCGCGCTTGTAACTATTTAGCTGTAGGTATGATTTATCTGCGCGATAATCCCCTGCTCAAAGAACATCTTAAACCCGAACACGTTAAGTATCGTTTGCTCGGTCACTGGGGAGCAAGTCCGGCCTTAAGTTTTACCTACGTTCACCTCAACCGTTTAATCAAAAAATACGACCTCGATGTGATTTTTATGGCCGGGCCTGGCCACGGGGCGCCGGGGGTACTCGGTCCGGTTTATCTAGAAGGAACCTATTCGGAAATTTACCCCGATAAAAGTCAAGATGAGGAAGGATTACAAAAATTCTTTAAACAATTTTCTTTTCCCGGTCACATCGGTAGTCACGTCACCCCCGAAACCCCCGGTTCTATCCATGAGGGCGGCGAACTAGGTTATAGTGTTTCCCATGCCTACGGTTCTGTTTTTGACAATCCCGACCTAATTACGACCGTGGTGGTGGGTGATGGGGAAGCAGAAACCGGTCCTTTAGCCACCGCATGGCACTCGAATAAATTCCTTAACCCGATTCGCGATGGTGCGGTACTGCCAATTTTAAACTTAAACGGTTATAAAATCGCTAATCCCACCATTCTCTCCCGTATTTCGACGCACGAGTTAGAAAGTCTCTTTGTCGGTTACGGTTACACTCCCTACATTGTCGAATGTAAGGAAGATGAAGACCTCATGCACTGCCATCAAAAAATGGCCGCTACCCTAGAACACTGTATCAATCAGATTCGCTCCTATCAACAGGAAGCTCGCAGCACGGGTATTGCTAAACGTTACCCCTGGCCGATGATTATCCTCCGGTCTCCCAAGGGTTGGACAGGGCCGAAAAACGTTGATGGTCATAAAGTAGAAGGATTCTGGCGCGCTCACCAAGTACCCATGGGTGCCATGCAGGAAAACCCCGAACACTTGAGAAAATTAGAGGAGTGGATGAAAAGCTATAACCCGGAGGAATTATTTGACTATACCACGGGTAAATTTAAGCCAGAATTTAAAGAACTCGCTCCTATTGGTCATCGTCGCATGAGTGCTAATCCGCACGCTAACGGCGGATTGGTGCGTAAAGACCTAAAAATGCCAGATTTTCGTCAATATGCCGTAGATGTCACCCATCCGGGCCAAGTGGAAGCGGAAAACACGGGAGTGATGGGGGTATTTTTGCGGGATGTAATGCGAAATAATATGACTAATTTTCGCGTTTTTGGTCCCGATGAAACTGCTTCTAATCGTTTAGCGGCTCTCTATGAAGTGACTAAAAAAGCTTGGTTAGCTGATACCTATCCGGAGGATTTAGATGGTAGCCAATTATCTCCCGATGGTCGGGTGATGGAGATGCTGAGTGAACATACTTTAGTCGGTTGGTTAGAGGGTTATTTATTATCCGGTCGTCACGGTTTATTTCACTCCTACGAGGCTTTTGCTCACGTTATCGATTCCATGTTCAACCAACACGCTAAATGGCTCGATATCTGCAAAAATCATGTGCCTTGGCGTGCTTCTGTTTCCTCTTGGAATCTCTTATTATCCTCGGTGGTTTGGCGGCAGGATCACAACGGTTTTAGTCACCAAGACCCCGGTTTTATCGATTTAGTAACCAATAAAAGTGCCGACGTGGTGCGGGTTTATCTTCCCCCCGATGGTAACTGTTTATTAAGTGTGACTAATCACTGTCTCAAGAGCAAGGACTACACTAATATTATCGTTGCTGATAAACAGAAACACCTGCAATACTTGACCATTGAAGAAGCAATTAAACACTGCACCAAAGGTATCGGTATTTGGGATTGGGCCAGTAACGATGATGATGGAACTAATCCCGATGAACCGGATGTGATTATGGCTTGCTGTGGGGATATTATCACTAAAGAATCTTTAGCGGCCACGGCAATTCTGCGAGAGGAATTCCCTTACCTAAAAGTTCGCTTTATCAATGTGGTTGATCTGTTTAAATTACAGTCGGAAAGTGAACACCCCCATGGTTTATCGGAACGGGATTTTGATAGTTTATTTACCACTGATAAGCCAATTATCTTTAATTTCCACGGTTATCCTTGGCTGATTCATAAACTTACCTACCGTCGCAGTAATCAAGAACGTATTCATGTGCGCGGTTACAAGGAAGAAGGGAATATTAATACTCCCCTAGAATTAGCGATTCGTAACCAAGTTGATCGTTTTAATTTAGTAATTGATGTCATCGATCGCGTGCCGAAATTAGGTTCTGCTGCTGGTCATGTGAAAGAACGGATGAAAAATGCTATTATCGATAATCTCGATTATGCTTTTACCAATGGCATCGATAAGGACGAGATTACTAACTGGAAATGGCCTTATTAATTAGGCTAAGAAGTGGTTTAGGTGATGATAATTTATTAGTTTATTGATAAATTTCATCTTCCTATTCCACCTAAAAAATATTCTTGATTTTCTAGAGGGTGAGAGCATCTCAAAAGCTATTGACAATTGGCCAATTTTGTGATCCGCATGGGCATTTCAGGTGATACCAGTCAATCAGAATAGTTACGAAATCTTAACAATTGAGATGGTAAATTCTCCTCAAATATGCCTGAATCGCCCTCTGGGTAAGCAACTCACACAAAGTTCATTTTGTCAAGGATTGTTAAGATGCGCTTGCCCTGAGGTTTTTACTGTTGAAAAGGGTTAATTAGATTTAATTTACTAAGCCAATTAAAATCATCAATATTGCGAGTTACAATTGTTAAATTATAAACGAAAGCTGTTCCCGCAATAATGGCATCTCCTAAGGACATCTTTCTGATTTGTTTTAAAGTTACTGCTTGGTTAATTACAGGTTGAGAGATGGGTAAGATTTGAGAAGCATTAAAAAATTCTTCAAAATAGACTTTATCCTGATGAGTTAACCGATGGTAGCCTAAAACTTCCAGATAGGATAAAGCAGAGACATAAGGAGAATTTTCTGCAATAAACTCCCGGAGAAACTCATTTTCTAATTGAGCGGCATAGATAATAATATTGCTATCCAATAACATGATTTAATCCCGATCAGGAAGAGTGCGATCGCACCTATTTTGTTGTTGCCACTGTTGGGTATCAACATCAGTAAAAGTAGTATTATTAGCAATTTTTTTCAAAGCATTGGCCATTTTCTTGCCGTTAGATCGATTTTCACCAATGATATTTTCTTCTAATAAGGTAATATAAACATTAACAGGATGTTCGGAGTTGATTTCAGGGGTTTCATCAAGCCATTGAAGGGTATTATTTTTCAAAATTGCTTTAAAGGTTTTTAGCATAGTTTTCTCCACCGTTAAATGGTACAGGATAAATGATTCAGACTAGCTCTAACCCGATTTTAACACAAAATCAACCCAACAAACTCCCCTGACCTCAATCTTTTAAATTAACGTCTTTGGATCATTTCATAATTAAAAGTTCATTACCAGAGCGAAAGAATTACGCAAAATGGTGATAGTCACTTTACCTATTTTTAAGGGAGGCTAATTCCTCTGCGATGACTGGGTGAAAATTAATCATTAAATCAATTGATAACAAGCAATCGAGGGTTTTACTCTCGCGTTAATGTACCTAAAAAACTAGCTATCACTTTATTTTAGCTCTTGGAAATAAAATTAAGATAAAGCGTAGTAGAATAGATAATTTATTGGTTTGAAAAAAACGTATTCAATCATCTATTTTAAGTGGGTGGGTGGAATTAAATATAAGATGAACGTAGGTTGGGTTGAAGCATGAAACCCAACGCCCGCATGGGTTACGCTACCGCTAACCCATCCTACAAATAATTGTGCCTCCCTACTTAATAAATGTTCTATTTCTTCATCTGTAAAACCAAATTGTCTAAAAATTCGTAAAACATAAGCAGGGGACATTTCTTTTGCAGCTATTAGGCATAAACTTTTCTGAGTTCGTAAGTTTCGGGAGTTTCAGAATCTCCCACAGTTAAAAATTCATGAAGTTCGTCTATAGGAATAGGACTGGTATAGATATTGGCTTGATCATGATAAATTTCCCAAAAAGATTCAATCGCTTCTTTTAGTTTCTCAATAGCTTTTTCCTGAGTTTCTCCTTGTCCAACTAATCCATTTTCAAGACATAATGAAACCCAATAATCTGCACTTTTTCTCAGAATAACGGTATAAAAGTTCATGGTGATTGTTCCGTTGAAATTTTAATCGGGGATTAGAATTTACTCCAGCTTAATTTTAACACAAGACCAACCCAACCAATTCCCCTGACCTCAATCTTTTAAATTAACGTCTTTGGATCATTTCATCAATAGACAATAAATAAGGCGTATTATACTTTGTTAATACACCCGATAAGAAAAGCGATCGCTTAGGATAATATATGATTATGCAATTACTAAAACGGACTCGGTAGAATTATCGCTAAATCTCTTAATAGCTTGTTTATGTTTTAAAATAAGACTGATTAGATGATGAGTGGTACAATTTCCAATCCTCAGCCAGATGAACTTTGGAGGTTGGCCATACAACAAACTCCGTTAATAAAAATCAGAATCTTTCGAGACAATTATAAATCCATTGATACGCGCATATTCCCAAATCTTTTGCTCGGAAAACCCTTTTAGGCTACAATCTCTAACATGAGCGCTATCGGGAAAATGTGATACCAGTAACAGAGGTAGTTTAGGTGATAAGTTTTCGTCAAATAGCAGTTTCATAGGGAATAACCATTAAACGACGATCCCGCTCGGCGGCAAATGCAAAACAGGCTTGTATATCTTCTAAGGTAAGATCGGGGAAATCATCTAATATTTCTTCAATAGTCATCCCTCCTCCTAGATAATCAAAAATATCTGCTACTGCAATACGAGTATTGACAATGCAAGGCTTGCCACTGCGAATGTCTGGGTTAATCACAATCCGATCTCGATATTTAGCTGCAAAAGACATAGTAATAACTGTTGTTGGCTAATGATTATTATAGCTTAATGTTAACTGTACTTTAAGCTTGATAAATCTTAAAACCAAAGCCCTCGACTTTTAGGTTTCAAAAATTCTATTATCAATAAGCTGCATTACACTACCTTAATCCACTCTAAAAGAGCGGCGATCGCAATGATGTTGCCTTACTGGGGAAAAAATGGTACGATAATAACAATTTATTAATATTATTGGCAAGTAATTATGTCATCTTTAGTTATCTCACAACATATTGAAATCACTCCTGGTATCTGTGGCGGAAAACCTCGTATTGCTGGACATCGAATTAAAGTTCAAGATATTGTAATTTGGCATGAAAGAATGGGAATGTCACCAGATGAAATTATTTATCATCATCCTACTATCACCCTAGCAGATGTTTATGCGGCCTTGGCCTATTACCATGACAATCGAGAAGAAATTAGACGACAACTTGAAGCAGGAGAAACTTTTGCTAAACAACTACAAGACAACAAACCATCTTTAATTGAGAAAATATTAAATTGACGAGCTAAAATCGTTACGAAAAAACTTAGAGTTTATATCGATACATCAGTCATTGGAGGCTGTTTAGATGATGAATTTTCCTTAGAGTCCAATCAATTGATGGAAGCCATTAAGCAAGAAAAGTTTATTTTGTTAATGAGTGATATCATTGTTAGCGAATTAATTAATGCCCCCCAAGCGGTTAAAGATATTTTATTATCGATTCCGCAGAGAGTTATTGAAGTAGTTAAGATAACACCTGAAGTTTTACAGTTAAGGGATGCTTATATCAATGAAGGAGTTGTTACATCAAAGTCTATTAATGATGCTACTCATGTAGCGGCTGCTACAATAGCTAGAGCGGATGCAATCATATCATGGAATTTTAAACATATTGTGCGCCTAGATAAAATGAAAGGCTATAATCAAATTAATTTACTCAATGGCTACGGGATTTTGACTATTATTTCTCCTTTAGAGGTAACAATTGATGAAGCCAACGACAATTAAAAAAAGTTTTGACTGTTTAGCTTTTAAACAAACCAGTCAAGAAAAAATGGCTGAAGACATGAAAAATCTCAGCTATTCAGATCAGATTGAATATCTTCAAAAAAAGATTAATGAAAGTGATTTAAAGTTATGGTGGGAATCCATCAATAACAAGAAATAAGGCGCATTATACTTTGTTAATGCACCCAATAAAAAAGCGATCGCCCTTCCAATATTCTGCCAAATGCGATCGCAACTTCCCATTTTTACAGAAAAAATGATAATATAAAACTCAAATTTGAACTATTGTTGTGGAAAGATACTAAGATGACAAAGTTACAATTAATTCAAGCGGAAATTGAAAGCCTTACTTCTGATGAATTTTTGTATTTAAGAAATTGGATCAATAATTTAGACGATCAACAATGGGAAAAACAAATTGAGGAAGATTCCATAGCTGGAAAACTTGATTTTCTAATTGAAGAAGCATTATTTGAAAAAAGCAAAAATCAATTCCGGGAGTTGTAAGTGCATCGAACTAATCAACGCTTTTGGAATTGTTTTAATAATTTACCTAAATCAATTCAAATTTTAGCAAGAAAGAATTTTGAGCTTTTAAAGAGTGACTTAAATCATCCTTCTTTGTCTTTTAAAAAAGTTGGAAAGTTTTGGTCGGCAAGAGTTGGTATTAATTATAGAGCTTTAGCTTTTAAAGATGGGGAAGATTATATTTGGGTGTGGATAGGAAGTCATGAAGAATAGGAAAGATTATTAAAATAAAAGCGATCGCTTTTTTATTGCCAAAATGTAGGTTGAGTTAAACAAAGTGCAACCCAACACCAACCAAATAAATTAATAATTGATCATCTTGGATCGCACTCAATCTACAGGTGATCGCCATTTTAAAACAGTCTTTTCAATAGTTCATCTTTACTTAGATTAAAATGTAGAGCGACATCACGCAAAATATTATTTAAAGTGCCTATTTTGACAGGATTATGAGCAGGAATAGTAATCTGATGTGTACCATTTTCAGAAGTAGTTACATCACTGGATAAATCTCTGGGTAGCTTCATACCGCAAATACCTCATCCCTAACAATATGTAAACGAATAATTTTAGGGCGATTTTCCCTATCATCATAATGACAATTAACGGCATCTTTTACCATTTCTCGTAAAGATTGTAAATCATCGGCTTCGGTAAAAATAGACTCGCCTAATGCCCTTGCTGTATATCCCCCTTCCGGTGCATCTTCCACTAAAAAAACTATTTCTGTCATATTTCCTTCTTTACTCTCTAAATTTTTGCAGTAATTTTAATTATAGTTTGTTTAGTTTTTTAGATAGCACTTTTTAAAGCTTACAAGATTAGCATTCGCCGTTTATCAACCCTAATCGCCTCTTTATTGCCAAAATGTAGTTAAACAAAGTGCAACCCAACATCAACCAAATAAATTAATAGTTGATCATGTTGGGTTTCGTGCCTCAACCCAATCTACCAGAGCGGCGATTTAAGAGATTTCCTGTTGCTTTTCAATAGCACGGGCAATGAGAGGAGCTTTTTTTGCTAATCCCTCTAGGGTGATTTCACCTTGTTCGTACATTCTAAACCATTCTTCCCGTTGGCGTAGTATTCTTTCATTGTAATTTAAGCCTAGACGTTTCAGAGTAAATTCAGCTTTTTGGCGTTGATTATCAGGAACGCTCTCGGTTAACACTAATTGTAACGATGGTAACAAAATTTCAAACCAATTATCTTCAACTTCAAAGGGATCAAGTAGGCAATCATCTAGGTTTTTTTTTCTACTATTAATCCAATTTGCTACATAGCGATAATTAGACCATTCATAGCTTAAATGACGGTAATTATGAAAAGATAAAAAGTGATCAACAGTGGCGGTAGGGTCATACATAACGGAATAGCCACATAAGTTATTAAATCCTTGTGCTAAATCTGCCCTAAAAGGAGACCAGTAATCTCTGGGGCGTTTTGCAGCAGGATTTTTGGCTAACCAAGTATTTCCTTTTTGACGACATTTTTGATCAAACTCGGTGGGTTCAGGAATCGGAATAAATTTCTGCATTTAATCATCAGCCTCCATTCTGACTATCCAACGGGGGAAAAAGGGATCATGACCCGGTAATAGTTTAAGTAATTGTTGATGAATTTTTTCTTTGGTTCTTAAGTTTTCTGGAAATTGGGTCATATCGTCTTTTCTCATCCAAGCTTGGGCGGCTTCTATTGCTTGTTCTGCTTCTTGAGAACGGGCTTGTTTAAGTCCAAAAACCTCTGAAGTTAACCAACCAATCACATCACCTTGTTTTGCCCAGGTAATTTCATTTAAGGTTACTTGATTGTCATTAAGTTCAAATAGAAATAATTTATCTTTTTCTTGATCAAATAAGGGTTCAACTGAAGCCAAGACCAGAGGAGAATGGGTAGTAATAAAGAGTTGAATATCAATAATCGGTTCTAATTCTTTTAAGACAGTCAAAATTGCGGGTAGGATTGATCGTTGCCAACGAGGGTGTAAATGCGCTTCGGTTTCATCCATTAAAAAAATCAGTTGACGGGCTGGAATTCTTCCAAATAGTTGAGCAGTAATTAAATTTTCTGACTGCATCCAAACTAACATATAAGCTAGGCTTAGAATCCGTTGAATTCCCGCCGATGCTTCAGTAACAGGAATTGTTTCATAAGGAAGTTCTATCGTTGGAATAACTCGAATATCATCTAAAGACATTCGTGTGGGTTCACCAATTTTTATCTGCTCATTTTTTGCAGAAAGTTTTTGAATAATTTCAGCTAATAATTTAATATTTGATTGGTTGGGTTGATTTTGCCACTTAATCCAATCTTCAAGCAAACCATAGGAAATAATTTTATTTTTTACTTTTCGACCATACCAAACTTCTGTTGAAGAAAGTTTAAAAGCTTTTTGTTTGTAGGGTACATAGATAGAAAAGCCACCATCAACACGACAATAAATATTTAAACTATTGTTTCTGTCTGAAATATGAGGTTCTATTTCTATTGTTCGATTTCTTTTGTGATAACTACTAACCGGGTTTTGTCCTTGTTTATTGTTAATACACCACCAAATAATATCCAGCAAAAAAGTTTTACCGAGTCCGTTGTCTCCTGTTAATATATTAAGTCGAGAGGCACAGTCTAGGTCAATCTTTGAGGCAGGGCTAACATTTTTAAGATGGATTTCTTGAAGCATTTTCAGTTATTTAGAATTTTTCGTTTCGTGCGTTTTTGTTTACTGGTATATAGTAAAGGAGAAGAATTAAAAACAATTTTCATAGAGATTAACAATTTTTTTCTCTATCTATGTCTTCCCTAATAAGATAAGAAAAATCGATTCCGATTAATTCTAAAATTTTCAAGAATATTTCTGGAGCCATTTCCATGACTTCTGCGGCTTTATGAAGACTGATGATACGAGAAACTAAAGCACCCACTACAAAAATAAATTGTTCTTTTTGTTCAATATTATCAAATAATTGAATTTCGGCGGCGATTTCTTGAAAAGTGGTCGAAGTATTCATTGTCTTGTTAAGTTTTATTAATTAAGACACACCTGACCCGATTTTAACACAAAACCAACCCAGCCAACTCCCCTGACCTCAATTTTTTAAATTAACGTCTTTGGATAACTTGATCAATAGACAACAAATAAGGCCTATTATACACTCGTTAATACAGCCTACAAGATGGGGTGGCGACTAGCGAAGATGTTTCAGGATTAGCAACAGAAGCAGATACATTAGAGAATCTTAATGATAAGTTACCAGAAATTATTCTAGAATTGTTAATATTAAATGTATCCGTAAACGATTAGAAGCAATCAGCGATATTGATAGCGATGTATGAGATTAGTCTTGAGATAATATAAGGTCGATGTCTGATAACTGATAATTGATCGCTGAATTTAACTTCTTAAAGAAACTTGGAACTGTTTAACTAAAGCTTCTCGCACTTTTGTCATTAAGGGTTCCACCTCTTCATCGGTTAAAGTTCGATCGCTGGCACGATAGACTAAACTAAAGGCCAAACTACAATGATTTTCTGGCACATTCTGCCCCTGATAGCGATCGAATAATTCGACTTTTTCTAAGAGATTACCTCCAGCATTTTTGATAGTTTTTGTCAATCTATCTACGGGTATATCTGTGGAAACAAAGAAGGCGATATCTCGTGCCGCTCCCGGATAGGTAGAATAGACCTGTAAACGCGGGGTAATTTTGGCACTATCGCTAAGAGTTGCTAACAGGATCGGGAACTGGATTTCAAAGGCATAAACTGCCTCAATTAATCCCTTTTGCTGACGCAATTGCGGGTGTAGTTGACCGAATATACCTAGGCGTTGTTTACCAATCCATAAAGATGCTGTTCGTCCGGGATGAAAACGCGCATCTTCGGCATATTTTTCGTAGCTTACTGTCAGCGAAAGGCGATCAAATACTGCTTCTAAAATGCCTTTTGCTTCATACCAGGTCATGGCTACCTCTTTACCCGATCGCAGCCAACGTCCGGCCGGGAAGAAATCCCCACCGAAAATACCGGCAATTGCATCGTATTCGTTGATATTATCCGATTCTAAGCGGAAAACTCGCCCGATCTCGAAGCCATTTAAGGAACCGTTACCCTGAGACTGATTATACTCAAACGCTTCGATTAAACCGTCGAGGAGATTAGTCCGCAAAGCAGAATACTCGACAAAAAGGGGATTAGCGAGGACAACTTCCGCTAATTCCGGTTTAACTAGGGAATACTGGACTAATTCCGTCAAACCGACTGCTCGAAAAGCTTCCCGTACCCGACGCTGGATAGTTTCCTCAAAGGATAATCCTCCAGCTGCGGTTTTTGCTGGCAAAGTATCGACAAAGCGATCGTATCCGTACAGTCGCGCCACTTCTTCAATTAAGTCAATTTCTCGTTCTAAATCCCGATAACGGTAGTCTGGCACTGTCACGGTCCACAGAACAGGATTTTTCGAGGTTAACTGCAATTCACAGCCCAAATTGCCTAAAATCCGTTCCACATCTTCGGCGAGAATTTCACCGATCGCACCATTATCTAGGGTAACTTGACCCAGTAGCTGCTGCAAACGTTGTAAACGCAATTCGATCGAACGACTGGACTGATCAGCGCGATCATCAGCTTTAACCTGACTGCTGACAGTTCCCCCAGCTAACTCTAGAATCAAATCGATCGCCCTTTGACAAGCATATTCCAAAGCGGCGGGATTAACACCGCGTTCATAGCGTCCGGAAGATTCGCTGCGTAAACCCTGCGCTTTTGAGGAACGACGGATGGCGATCGGATCGAATAAAGCCGACTCTAGCACAAGATTAACGGTTTCCTCGTTAACTTCCGTATCTTGACCTCCCATCACTCCCGCTAAAGCTACAGGCTTATTATTGGCAGTAATTAATAAATTAAGCTCTTTTAAGCTTCTTTCCTGACCATCAAGGGTAATAATTTTTTCCCCTTCCTCGGCAAAACGGACCCCAATAGTAACGGATTTACCTCCGGCAAAACTCTGTAAACGATCGCGATCGAAAGCGTGTAAGGGTTGTCCCCACTCCAAGAGGACATAATTAGTAATATCGACCACATTATTGATCGATCGCAGTCCGGCAGCCTGTAAACGCTGTTGCAACCATAGCGGAGATGGGCTAATTTTTACCCCCTCGATCACCGTACCAATATAAGCAGGACAAGCTTTATTTTCGGTTATTTCCAGAGATAAATCTTTTTTAGGGGAAAATTCCCCTAATTTCACTTTTGGTAGGCTTAATTCTCCTCCTGTCAAGGCCGCCACTTCTCGCGCGACTCCGATCATACTCAAAGCATCGGCGCGGTTAGCGGTGGGAGAAATATCTAAAATCACCTCATCGAGTCCTAAAAGGGGACGAACATCTGTACCTAAAGGGAGATTTTCCGGGCTAAAAATGTGGATTCCTTGAGAATCTTTAGTTAATCCTAATTCCGCGAGGGAACAGATCATCCCTTCCGATTTTACCCCCCGCAATTTAGCCGGTTTAATCGTTAAATTGATTTTGGGTAAATAGGTTCCCAAAGTAGCCACGGGAACTAGAATATCAGCCCTAGCATTGGGCGCGCCACAGACAATTGTACTAGGGTTTGACTGACCGATATCCACCTGACAGACACTTAATTTATCTGCGTTGGGATGAGGTTGGCGATCGATAATTTTACCAATAACCACACCCTTTGCCCATTCTCGGCGATCCTCAATGTCTTCTACCTCTATTCCCGCAATTGTCAATAATTCCGCTAATTCTTGGGGAGATTGGGCGACTTTGACTAATTCTCGTAACCAGTTGATCGAAATCCGCATCGTTAATTCTTGTTTGCCGTTGGTTCTTAACTATTGTAAACCGTGGGTAGTCAATGATTTAGGGTTGACAGCAGGAAAATGAACGATAATCTAAAATAAAGATGCACAAAGGCTCTATAATTAAGGTGTTTTATCGATAAAAATTGCCAATCATATCTTTACTCTAGCTATTTTAGTTATTATCGGCGAGATTGTGGGAGCCACTAAAAATGAATCGGCTTTTTGAAAGTTTACAAATCAGTGGTTATCGTGGTTTTGAACAAATAGAACTGTCTTCTCTAGGACAGGTGAACATTTTTGTCGGTAATAATAATTCTGGCAAAACTAGCATTCTCGAAGCTGTTTCAATTGTTTGTAATCCCCTCGATCCCTTTCAATGGCTAGAAGTTGCCCAACGTCGATTATACCTTGGTAGGATGTCTTTAATGCGACCGGATTTGGAAGCAATTAAATGGATTTTCTTTCGTCAGAATAATCTTGCTAGTAACGCATCCTATCAAGGACAAATTTCGATCAAGTGTACTGGAAATTCACCGATTAAAAATCTAGCAGCTAATCTCACCGATATTTACGGTGCGAGCAACGAAAAAGGCAACCCAGAAAAGTTCAATGATGATTCCACCGATTCGGAAACCGATCTGGTTATCAATGGGTTAGAATTAAGTGTTACCGCCCATATTTTAGAGCAAGGCAGTCTCCTTAGTATAGATAATGAACAAGTATTTCAGTTTTGGGAAAAAGAGCGTTTTATTCAAAGGAGACGAGAAAAAATACTGGTGGAAAATGCCACCATATTTCCTGCTTATTTGTCCTCGGAACCAATTCTAGATAGACTATCCAAAATCATCCTAAAGGAAGAAAATAACAAAGATGACATCCTAGATTTAATTCGGTTATTTGACGAGGAAATCACCGACATACAAATACTTTCACCCAACAATAAACCAACTCTTTATATAGAACATAAACAGCTTGGTTTTGCTCCTCTCTATGTGTTTGGTGACGGATTTAAAAGAACCTTAGTTATGGTGCTTAGTTTGTTGACAATTACCGATGGGGTACTTCTAATTGATGAAATCGAGACATCTATTCATATTTCTGCCTTAAGTCGTGTATTTTCTTGGTTAATTAACACCTGTAATCAAAGAAGAATTCAACTTTTTGTAACTACCCATAGTTTAGAAGCAGTTGATGCCATGCTACAGTCAGAAAAGTCCATAGAAAACGTGGTAGCTTTTCGGTTAAATTCCCCAAGACAAACCCCCCAGAGATTTTCTGGCGATTTATTGCATAGATTGCGTTGGGAACGCGGGTTAGATGTGAGGTAGAGATGGTGAGATACTGCTATATTGTTGCCGAAGGTCCGCAGGATGTCGAATTCTTAATTGGTTTACTTAAATTTTATCACTTAAAGCGAGTTAGGTTTTTATCTTCATTGGATAAATTTTGGGAAACACTTATCCCGAAAAATTATCCACTAGATGATGATTTAACCAAACGAGTGCCAGTGCCATATTTTGTTCAGAATGAGCAATTATCAATCGCTGTACATAGTGCTATTGGCGATACACGCATAGCGCAAACCATCGAAGAAAGTCTCAATTTCATTCAACCTTCACAGCTTTTTAGTGTGGGGATTTTTGCCGATGCTGATTACAGTAAAACACCTCAAGAAAGGTTCAATAAACTAATTACTAAGTTATCGGATATTGAGTTACCAAATTTCCTACCACCTTCTCAAATTGGTCAAGTTAACAATCATTCGCCTCGCTGTGGTATTTTCATCGCTCCTAACAATCGTGATCAAGGAACTCTAGAAAATATTCTCCTTGAATGTGCTAGGATAAATTATTCTGATTTACTCAATCTTTCTCAAACCTACATAGAAAGTATTGACAGGAATCAGTTAACTAAAAATGATCTCGAAGATTTTAAAAAACCGGCAGGTGAAAAGAAAGCAATTATATCCAGTATAAGTAGTATATTAAGACCAGGTAAAGCCCTACAAGTTTCCCTACAGGATAATCGCTGGATAGACGAGCAAACCCTGCAATTAGAAAGCATCAAGCTTATTAAAAATTTCCTTGAGCAAATTATCGGACTTTGAGAACAATTGCCGAGTTACTCTCGAAATTACCCTCATTTACCCAGAAACAAGCTATCCTAAAGATTGCCATCCCGTTGCGATTCTATCCGTGCCTTACTATTCCCAATATCCCGACGCTTTTACTCCCAGTTATCTGAGCGAACTACAAGGACAGATCCTCGCTTGTCCCCACTTCACAGTTAACAATTTAAATCGAGATTTCGTTAAAACCAAAGGCTTTTCCATCGCTTTTCGACGCACACAAATCAGCGCAGTAGAACGAATTTTTCCCTATTTTAAACCCTATCTTGATCGCAGTTTACAAGCTGACTGCAACGCTTTTTATCTTAATCCCTTACTCCTACAAACCGGTTCACGCGTCGATCCCCATATCGATCGCTCTCTGCGCTCCTATTGTAAAACGATCGATCCTCCGCTCCTAGTTAGCGTCCTTTATGTGCAGGTTCCTAAAGATATTCAAGGGGGGGAACTGATACTAGCAACAGGCAATCGTTCCGTGGCCCAGATTCGTCCTTGTGCTAACACCCTGATCCTCTTTCAAGGAGATCTCACCCATTCAGTTAATCCCGTTAGCTGTTCTGGTATTCGTCTGAGTCTTGTCTGCGAACAATATCGTTTAGATGCCGAAGAATTGCGCGAGATTCCCGAAATACAAATAGAATCGCGAACCATGAAACCAGAAAAGAAAAAAAAGAAAGATCGGGTCGTTGCCCTACAATAAAAGGGCATTTTTGTAAAGATATTCTAGATGGTGATGCGCGAACCGATCGTCGAATTAAGGGGAATAACCAAAGCTTTCGGCAAGAAAGTGATCTTAAATAACGTCGATCTGAAAGTGTACGAAGGAGAAGCGATCGGTGTGATCGGTCCATCGGGGACGGGAAAATCGACGATTTTGCGCCTAGTCGCCGGATTACTGGCCCCTGATCGGGGAGAAGTGTACATATACGGCACAAAACGGCAGAGAACCGTAGAACAAGGGGAAGATCCCCTCGGTGTTGGTCTAGTTTTCCAACAATCAGCCCTTTTTGACTCCCTCACCGTCGGGGAAAATGTCGGTTTTGCTCTCTATCGCAACTCAAAGCTAAAACGAGCCGAAATCCGGGATTTAGTGGAAGAAAAACTGGATTTAGTGGGAATGTCCGGTTCCTACGACCTCTATCCAGCTGAAATATCCGGAGGGATGCGAAAACGCGTCAGTTTAGCCAGAGCAATTATCAGCGATCCCTCGATCGCCGCCGATCGACCGAACATTCTCCTTTACGATGAACCCACTGCCGGACTGGATCCCGTCGCTTCTACCCGCATCCAGACGGTAATTATGGAACTTCTCAAAGTCAAAAAAGCCTGTGGGGCCCATCTCATTGTCACCCACGTCCACAGCACCATCGAAAATACCACCGATCGCATCGTTTTTCTCTATAAAGGTCAATTTCAATGGGTTGGACCGACTCAAGAGGCTTATCACTCCGAAATCCCCGTACTCAAGCAATTTTTTACCGGCAGTATCCACGGACCAATTCAGTGATCAGTAAACAGTAAACAGTAATCAGTGAACTGATAACTCGCATCTGATCACTAATCACTGATCGCTGAAATCCCCCGATTTCTCCTGTAAGATACTTTTTAGAGATGAGGAGTAATTATTTATGGAAGCTGGCGGTTCACAACAGGGGATTTCCCCAACTCTGCGGCAAAGTGGTATCGGTTTAATGTTACTGGCATCGGGGGGAATATTAATCTGGTTTATCGCCTGGTTAAGTAATTTTAGCTTCGGGGGACGCAGTTATCGAGTCACCTTCCTTTTTCCTAATGTGGGTGGCATGATGGTGGGAACCCGCGTCGGTTATCGGGGAGTGAGAATCGGGCAAGTGACGGCAATTACCCCAGAACCCGAGGGAGTCGCCGTAGAAGTGGAGATTTCGCCCGCAGATCGCCTAATTCCCAGTAATTCCCTCATCGAAGCCATTCAATCCGGTTTAGTGGGTGAAACCACGATCGATATTACTCCCCTGCAAGCTTTACCCGTCGGTGGTGTTAAAGAACCCCCTTTGAGTCCTAACTGCAATGGGGAAGTGATTATCTGTAACGGTTCCCGTTTACAAGGGCAATCGGCGCTAAATGTCAATACCTTGATCAGATCTTTACTGAGAATTTCTAATCTAGTTAGTGATCCCGATATGGTGGCCGGATTTCGTTCCTTTACCCAACGCGCTGCCAATGCCTTGGGGGGACTCGATCGCTTTAGTGGTGAGGCAACCACCGCTTTAAGCGAGGTTCGTCGCAGCGGTACTCTAGGTAAACTTAATTCGGGGATGAGATCCCTAGAATCCTTACCCCAAGTATCCGGTTCCCTCGATCGCCTTTCTAGTGATCTTTCCGGTGTCGGGGGATTGAGTCAGGAAGCGACTACTTTACTGAGAAGTTTACAGGGAAGTGGCGGTCTGAAAAATTTAGACGCTACCCTAGTGGAGGCCCGAAAAACGCTGCTTTTGGTGGGCCAAACTACCGAAGAACTGCGGGTTTTTTTGGCAGCTAATCAAAATCGTTTAATTACCACTCTCGATAGTATCAAAACTACTAGCGATCGCCTACAAACTACTCTCGCTGCTTTGGATCCGATCCTGACGCAAGTGCAGAAAAGCCAAATTATTGAGAATTTAAACACTATTTCGGCAAATGCTGTTAAATTAAGCGAAAATTTGGGTAATTTTACCGCTTATCTCTCCGATCCTGCCACTGTTGTCACCCTACAGCAACTCCTCGACTCCTCTCGCGCTGCTTTTGCCAATCTTCAGAAAATCACCTCGGATGTGGATGAAATTACCGGTAATCCGCAACTGCGACAGGAAATTATCCGCTTAATCCAGGGTTTAAGTCGTTTGGTTTCTTCTAGCGAACAACTACAGCAGGAATTCGCCCAAGGTCAAGCAATGACAAGAATGGCCGCCCAAATTGCGACAATAGCCCCAAATACCGCCGCTAATACCCCAGAAAAAGACGCTAAGAAACCTGAATCTGAGTAGCAGAATTTGGGGTAAGGGGTTAGGAAAAAAAGTCTGAGCATTTGTACTAAAATTTTCAAGACTCAGTTTAAATACACAACAGTTTGCCTAATTTTTTGTCATAGCTAAATGAGGAATTTCTTCACCATGTTGACGATAACTTTCTTTAACGCCTTCCCAAGCTAAAATTAATTGATTGAGTGCTGTTTGGGGGCTATCAGCAAAAGCGGAAACGCTAGGCATTTCTACTAAGTATGCTACCCAATCTCCCTCCTCATCTTGGAAGATATTAATGCTAAAACCGTTAAAATCCTCGGTTGTTCGATTCATTTTCTTCCTCCTGTATTTTTAAAAATTGTTTAACTTGATAAGCTTTCGCTTCACCGTTTTTTGTCGGTTGAATAGATATACGGACTCTCTTGGATGAATACCAAATGTGATGACTTCCTGTTTGATGGTCAAAAGTCCAACCACAAAGATTAAGCAAACTCTCAAATTCGCTAAAACGTAATCCTTGAGGCGAGTTTTTGGCCTTTTCTAGCAGTTTTTCTTTTTTTCCCATCGATCGATCACAACGAACTCAATCTATTTTAGCTTAAAGTTAAAAGAAGGAGATCGGATTTATACATCGCAGTCAGCCCTCAGCTTGCAAGAGTTATCTCAAAAATGGAAATTAATTTGGCACGAATACTTACAATGTTTTTAGCTTAGGAGATAAATTTTCATCCAGCAAAAACCGAATTTTCATGCTTTTTGTAAATACTCCTGCTCCTTTTTAATTTTTGCTTTTCTTAAACGATCAATTAAAGGAGATGATGTTTCTAGCCACTGTTGATAATGTTGTTCCCGTTGTCTTTCTAGCTTGACAAGATAGAGATCGATTTGTGCTTGATTGTGATAATAATAGGTCAAAGTGGCATAAATTTTTTCTAAATTTAGAGTTGGTAATTCTTGGAGAATTTCTTGAGGACTATAACCTTGTCGATAGTATTTCAGTACGTCCTCAATGCCAATACGATGTCCTTTTAATTGAATATTATCTACTGCCACAAATTCAAAATAATCTTCTAACTGCATAGGTTGTTACCGCTTAAAAACTCAATACTATCCTAGCATATTGTTAAAAATGTACTGCAAAGTTCAAAGTTATTCACCGATTTTAAGTTTATCTGAATATTCAATTTAACCCATCTAAACTAGGTGGGTTAAATTGATAAAAAGAGATTAAGATTGACGTTTGAAAGCAGAACCAATTCCTAATACTCCTAACCCTAATAATCCTAGCATTGATGAAGGTTCGGGAATAGAAGGAGAGGAAAGAGCTATCACTGAGACATTATCCAAAGCAGCTCCCGCATCTGAGTTGCCTAAACCGATAAACTCAAGGGTAGTGGTTGTACTGTTAGCGGTAAAATCCCAAGATTTTGATAGCCATCCCATATTTGAATTGCTTTTTCCTGTTATATCAAAAGAAAAATCAGCAGAACTTCCTCCCGCACTCACTCTCATCTCTTTAATAGCAGAACCTCCGAAGGGATTACCGGCCAGGTCAAAAGTAACCCGATAAGTCTCGCCGATGGTTGTGTTGAATGTTTGCTGAATTCCACCACTCGCAAGTCCCTGTAGATCAAGACTTCTAGCACCCTCAGAAGCTTGCCAAGCTGTACCTATATAATCGATTGTTCCTTGGCTAACCGTCCATCCTGTAATTACTGTGGAAACAGCATCAAGTTGTAGAAAAGAACCAAGGTTGACGGTAGCCGTCTCAAAACTGCCATTTTGAATCAAATTTGTCGCTTGTACAGGGGTGACTATCAAAGCACTAATCGCAAAGACAGAGGAAGCAATGGAGAGTTTTAATAAGCTATGCTTACCCCCCCCGAAAATCATTAGTTTTGCTAATCTTTGAGTCATTTTTGAAAATTCCATTCTTAGGAGAACAATCGGAAATGTAGCACAGAAAAGCTTAAAATAGATTAAGAAATAATTAAATTTTTGGCTCTCTTATTCTTTGTTTGATAAGTATTCGCTTGGTTTTCTTGGATATTGGGAGCAAAATGTTTATAGTTGTTACAAATTCTGGGAAGATGGGTTACGACGGATTGATCACCCATCCTTCGTTGTTAATACTTAGTGCCGTCTAACCCATCCTACAATGATTGATAAATTTTTTTTATCACCATAACCCCATGGGGGTATTCGGTTTTTCCCTTCAATCTAATTTAAGTCTATCTGAATATTTAACCCAACCCACCTACCCAGTCAGGGATGAGCTTTTGGATAGAGAGACTTGTGGCAAGATATAATTAAGGTATATTTTGGGGAAGAAATTGGATTATGGAAGAACTTTTAGAATTAAAAGCTTTGCTCTTAAAAGGTGATATTAAAGGTTCACTGGCGATTGTAGAAGAACTTGAAGATATGAGCAAAAATGGGATTATTAGCACCATTCGTAGTTATGCTGTTATCTTATTACTTCATTTAATTAAACAACAGGCAGAAAAACGAACCACTCGTTCTTGGGATGTCTCCATTCGCAATAGTGTTAGAGAAATTCAACGCCAAAATAAACGCCGAAAAGCAGCAGGATATTATTTAAGTGATGAGGAATTAACAGACACTTTAAACGATGCTTATCTTAATGCTTTAGATGCGGCTTCTTTAGAAGTCGAAGCGGGTCGTTATCAATCGGAGCAAATTGAGGCTATAATTGACAAAAATAAACTGATTAGCGATGCTTTCCTTTTAATCAAAACCTTCTCTCCCTAGAAAGATTATGACAGACTCAATCTCTCAAGAACAAGCCCAAGAAATGTTACGTTGGTTAAACAAAAATCGTGACAGCGTGCTTGATTTATATAAGAATAAATACATCGCTTATAATGAAAAAGGGGTGATTGCTCACGGTGAAAATTTACAGAATGTTCTGGAACAAGCCAACACAACCAATCAAGAATTTGTCATTTATCTTGTTCCTCGTTGTCGTTATTCTATTCAAATTTTACCCATTCAAGTTTAAAGTAGTTTAAGTTGATTTTGACAACGGCAAAATTCTATGAAAATAACCCTTTATCAACCGACGTTATCGTTATTATTGCTGCTGTTGCTATCCAGTGGTTGTGCAGTCAATCAGGAAAAAGAGAAAATCACCACTCCGCAAGCGTCTCCCCTAGCAGAAATCCTGCCTTGGCAGACGGTCGAACGGGTTACTATTTTAAAAGCCGATCAGGATCCCATCTATGCTTTGGCCATTAGTCCCGATAACTCCCTGCTGCTGAGTGGTAGTTTTGACGGTACTGTTAGGGAATGGGACCTAAAAACTCAAAAACCTCTCAGGACGTGGCAACTAGGTGATACCGTTAACGCTATCCAATTTAGTCCCGATGGTGAGAGTTTCGTAACTGCCGATGCGGGGGGAAAAGTGCAACGCTGGAATACGCGCACGGGAAAATTAGAAATGACCTATCCCGGCCATGCTTTTCTCGTTACTGATGCCGCTATTTCTCCCGATGGTAAAACCTTGGCCACGGGTAGCTGGGATCGTACAGTTAAACTCTGGGATTTTCAGACGGGGAAACTGTTAAAAATCCTGCGCGGCCATAATCATCCCATTCAAGCGATCGCATTTAGTCCCGATGGTGAAGGAATTGTTAGCGCCGATTACGATGGCTTCGTTAAACTGTGGAAAGTGAGTACCGGTCGCTTTATTCGTGCCTATGCGGGTAATTTATTCCCCGTTTATCGGGTGCTTTTTTCCAAGGATGGTAATACCGCCGGTACTGCTAGTCAAGACGGTTCGATCCGCGGTTGGCAAGTGAAAAGCGGCATCGGCACCACTACTATTCTCGCCCATAACGACGCTGTTACCGATATGGCCCTGCTCGATGGGGGCAAAGTTTTGGCCAGCACCTCCGGGGATGGAACCGTCAAATTTTGGGATGTTAATACCCGTCGGCACTTGAATACCCTGAAGGGAAACGTCATCTTAAGGATGGTTGCCAGTCAAGATGGTCGTTGGTTAGTCACTGGAGATCAAGACGGTGCGATCGCACTGTGGCGGGGAATCTAATTGACTATAATTAAGACTAGAGTGTTTTCTAGGGCGAAATATAGCCATGGCAGCAGTGATTTTAAACTTAGATACAGTCAATCTCAGCGATGAGCAGTTTTACCGTCTCTGTCAAGTTAACCCAGATTGGCAACTGGAAAGAAACGTTCAAGGAGAATTAATCGTGATGCCACCTGTTGGGGGAATTAGCGGCAACCGAGAGGCCGATTTTATCATTGACTTAGGTATATGGAACCGTCAAACCCGATTGGGTAAAGTCTTTAGTTCGGCGACGATTTTTCGTTTACCGAAAGGCGGATATCGCGCTCCCGATGCCGCTTGGGTGAGTTTAACTCGTTGGCAAGCTCTGAGTCGGGAAGAACAGGAGAAATTTCCGCCTATTTGTCCCGATTTCGTCATTGAACTGCGCTCCCGTAGCGATTCCCTCCCGGAAATTCAAGCTAAAATGCGGGAATATCTCCACAGTGGTTTGCGATTAGGTTGGCTAGTTAATCCTCAACAACAACAAGTGGAAATTTATCGTCCTCAGCAACCCGTAGAAATTATAGAACTCCCCGCTAATTTAAGCGGGGAGGATGTCTTACCCGGTTTTAGTCTATTTATCTCTATTTTTGAGTAAAATATCCTTAAAACCGAGGTATGATCAGACCTCTTGTAAAAATCAAAATAGGAGTCGGTCGTCAGTCGTCAGTAGTCAGTAGTCAGGAGAATTAAGAATCAATAATAATCAATTAAATGGTCTATTTACAGATTTTAGGCAATTTAATCCTTGTTTTTGCCGTTTTTGACCCCTCTGAACCCGGAACTATGACTGCTATCGGTTGATCAGGTCTGGGTTTAGCTGGTGCCGCTACCCGTGGTAAACTGCCAGAAAAAGCCAAAACCAAAGTCTAACCCTTCGACTAAGCTCAGGGCGAGATTAGCGAAAATTTCGGTTTAACACTAAAACGGACCCTGTCCGGTTGGACGCATCTCAATTTTGAGGAACTATCTAGGGTTTGCTGAATAAATCTAAAAACCTTGTTGGATAATATCTTTAGTCCTTTTTGAAATCAAAAAGTGCCGGCCATTGGAGTTATCGGGGGGGAAATTCAAGGACTTTTTCCCTGAAAATTAGGTAATTGACCACCTAAAAATGGGTATAAACCCACACCCTACACCCTACTCCTAGGAAAAACTTTTTGCCGCAAACCCTATTTAACTATGACCACCGATACTGTCACCACTCCCTCGCCCAAAAAACTCTGGTTAGCAGCCATTAAACCACCAATGTATAGTGTGGCAATTATACCGATTATTCTGGGAACAGCGATCGCTTATCAGGAAACAGGTCTATTTTCTCCCCCGATTTTTGCCACTTTTATCCTCTCAGCTATTTTAATTCTCGCTTGGTTAAATCTCAGCAATGATGTTTTTGATGCCGATACCGGGATCGATGTCAATAAGGCCCATTCGATCGTTAATTTAACCGGTAACAAATCTTTGATTTTCTGGCTGAGTAATCTTTTTCTATTATTAGGCATCGCCGGTATTTTTGCCATTAGTTATGGGCGAGGCGATTGGATGATCCTAGAATTAATCGTCCTCTGCTGTTTTTTGGGCTATACCTATCAAGGTCCTCCCTTCCGTCTCGGTTATCAAGGATTAGGTGAAATTATCTGTTTTTTTACTTTTGGACCCTTGGCGATTGCCGCTGCCTACTATTCCCAAGTCGGTGCTTTTTCTCTCTCTAGTCTAGCGGCTTCAATTATTATCGGGATTACCACTTCTATCATCCTTTTTTGTTCCCATTTCCATCAAGTCGCCGATGATCTCAAAGCAGGTAAAAAATCACCTATTGCCCGTTTGGGTACTTTAAAAGGTTCTAGAGTTTTAACCGTAGTGACGGTTCTCGTTTACGTTTTAACGGTAGTTTTTGTCCTGCTGCAAGTTTATCCCCCTCTCACTCTTTTAATCTTCCTTAGTCTCCCTTTCGCTTGGCAATTAGTCCGCCACGTTAACCAAAATCACGACCAACCTCAGCTAGTCAGTAACTGCAAGTTTATAGCGGTTAATCTTCACTTTTTTAGTGGCATTCTCTTCTCCCTTGGCTATTTCCTTGCTTCCCGTTCATAAACCGGATTTTTTTTCTTAAACCCCTTGACAAAACCCCGCCACTTGACATATACTTGTATTCATAATGGAAATCCGTGCCTGCCTGCGAACCCCTCATTTTTAGACAGGATAGACCGAAAAAAAATTAACCGACTTGAATCAGTTATCAGTTATCAGTTATCAGTTATCAGTTATCAGATTTGAGTTTTAAGTTCACTGTTTACTGATCACTGAAAACACTTCCTCATTCATAATTCATAATTCATAATTAATCGCCACAAATCAAGGTTAGCATGAGTGAACAACCCCTCGGATCGGTTATTCAAGGTTCCCTGAGTGAAGGTTTAGAAATCCGTCTTTATCCGGATATTTCCGTGGAAGATATGCGCGTCGGTAAGTTTTTGGTTGTGCAAGGCACTCGATCGCGTTTTTTCTGTCTCCTCACCGATGTCTCCCTGGGTAACTCTAGTCCCCGGATTATCGCGAATCCTCCCCATCCCGATGATAGTTTTATGCGCGATGTTTTGGCGGGTAGCGGTACTTATGGTACTATTGAACTATCACCTATGCTCATGTTTACTCCAACTGAAGGTAATTCCCCCGCAGTTTCCGACACTTCTTTAGGCTCTTTTCAACCCCAAACTAGCGCCGATTTAGAATTACTGCCAGTTAAAACTATTCCGTCCCATTTTAGCCAAGTTTATGAAGCTTGTGAGCAGGATTTTCGCATGGTTTTCGGTTGGGAAGATGACCCCACCAGAAAGAATTTTGCCATTGGTCAACCCCTTGACATGGACGTGCCAATATGTATTAATCTCGATCGCTTTGTGGAACGTAGTAACGGTGTTTTTGGCAAATCGGGGACAGGAAAATCCTTTTTAACCAGATTACTAATTTCGGGCATTATTCGCAAACAAGCAGGGGTTAACCTCATGTTTGATATGCACTCGGAATACGGTTGGGAAGCGATGAAAGAAGGGAAGGATGTTTCTACGGTGAAAGGATTATCTCAATTATTCCCCGGACAGGTGGAAATTTATACCCTCGATCCCGATTCTACCAAACGCCGGGGAGTACGAGGAGCGCAGGAATTATTCTTAAGTTATAATCAGATTGAAATCGAGGATATTCGTTTAATCGGTCGGGAATTAGGCATCTCGGAAGCTAGTTTAGATAATGCCAATATTCTCTATAACGAGTATGGAGAATCTTGGATCGTTCAGTTATTAAATATGAGTAACGAGGACATTAAAATCTTCTGTACCGAAAAACAGGGCCATGCGGGATCAATTATGTCCCTCCAGAGAAAATTAATGCGTCTAGATAGTTTGAAATATTTAAAAACTGTTTGTCCCCACAATTATATCGATCAGGTTTTACAAGCTTTAGATGCAGGTAAGCACGTTGTCATTGAATTTGGCTCCCAAAGTAATATGCTTTCCTATATGTTAGCCACCAATATGATCACCCGTCGGATTCATGCTAATTATGTTAAAAAAGCTGAATATTTTTTACAAACTAAAAACCCCGTTGATCGGCCGCAACAGTTAGTGATTACCATTGAAGAAGCTCATCGATTTCTCGATTCTGCCGTGGTGCATCAAACTATTTTTGGAACCATCGCCAGAGAGATGCGAAAATACTTTGTTACTCTCTTAATTGTTGACCAAAGACCTTCGGGAATTGATAACGAAGTCATGTCTCAGGTAGGGACAAGAATCACCTGTTTATTAAACGATGAAAAGGACATAGAAGCCATATTTACAGGGGTTTCTGGGGGGGGGAGTTTGCGTTCGGTTTTAGCGAAATTAGACTCAAAACAACAAGCTTTAGTTTTAGGTCATGCGGTCCCTATGCCGGTAGTAATTCGTACTCGCGCCTACGATCAAAAATTCTATGCTGAAATAGGTGCGACCGACTGGCGAGAATTACCCGATGAGGAAGTATTAGCGGCAGCCAAAATTGCTAAAGCCGATCTAGGATTTTAGAAAAATTAATTTTTGATTGTAGAATAGAGTTGGATTGTTTTTACTGTTTACCTCCCATGACCGCTCAAATACCGATCTCGAAGATCAGCTTATACGATCGAGATTTTCAGCTATGGATCGAGACAACCGTTAACCAATTACGACAGGAGGATTTTGCCTCGGTTGACTGGACTAATCTGATCGAGGAATTGGCAAGCATGGGAAAAAATAATCGACACGCTCTCAAAAGTTTGTTAATTCAATTATTAGCTCATCTGCTCAAGTTAGTTTATTGGCAGACGGAAAGAGAGTATAATGCGAATAAATGGGAAGCGGCAATTATTAATTTCCGAGTTCAAATTGCCGATCTGCTGGAAGACAGTCCTAGTTTAAAACCTTATCTCCTCGAAATTTTCGATTCTTGTTATGGAAAAGCTAGGCAAATAGTCTCGAAATTGAGCAAGCAAGAAATTCCTATAGAAGTCATTATTACCCCAGAAGAAACCCTGGATGAAAACTGGTTTCCCTAACTATGCAACAAGGTGATTTAATCGAGATCGAGATTACCGACCTCAACCATACGGGCGAAGGTGTGGGAAAATACCGAGGACAGGTGATTTTTGTGCCGGATACGGTCATTGGCGATCGCATTCAAACTCGCATCACCTATATCAAAAAAAGTCATGCGATCGGCAAACTACAAACTATTCTACAAGCTTCTCCCCATCGTATCCGTCCCCGCTGCATTGTCGCCGATAAATGTGGTGGCTGTCAATGGCAACACATCGAGGATCAATTTCAGCGCCTGGTCAAAAAAGAGCAAGTACAAGAGGTATTAACCAGAATTGGCGGTTTTACCGATCCTTTGGTTTATCCTCCCCTCACCGGTAATTCTCCCCTCGCTTATCGCAATAAAGCTACCTATCCCCTCGGATTTTCCCCCACCGGCAATGTGCAAGCGGGTTATTATCGTCGCGGCAGCCATCATCTGATTAATCTCAATCAATGTCCGATTCAAGATCAGGCTTTAAATCCGTTTCTAGCAGAGATAAAACAGGACATTCAGGAGCAAGGCTGGTCAATTTACGATGAAAAGACCCATCAAGGACAATTACGCCATTTATCCCTAAGAATTGGCCGCCACACGGGAGAAATTTTATTAACCCTGATTAGTACCGATAATAATTTACAGGGAATTGAGGCACAGGCGCAGCAATGGCTGGCAAAATACGGCAATTTAGTCGGTGTAACCGTCAATTATAACCCCGATCGAGGTAATGCTATTTTTGGCAGTCAGACCACAACTATCGCCGGAAGGGACTATATTACCGAAAAGTTCGCCGGATTAACCTATCAATTGGCTGCCGATACCTTTTTTCAGGTTAATACAGAGGCTGCTGAAGCCTTATTTGCGGTTATTTGTCAGAAATTAGACCTTAAAGGTGAAGAAATTCTTATTGATGCCTACTGTGGCATCGGTACTTTTACTTTACCCCTCGCTAAACGGGTTAAAGAGGTGATTGGACTAGAATCCTATAGCTTTTCCCTCGATCGAGCCAAGATTAACGCCCAATTAAATAATATTACCAACACAACTTTTATTTTGGGGGCAGTAGAAAAAACTTTACCGCAACTGACAGTTAAACCCGACATTATTCTACTCGATCCGCCCCGCAAAGGTTGCGATCGATCTGTCCTCGATAGTCTGTTACAGCTGCAAAGTCAACGCATTGTTTATATCAGTTGTCAAAGTGCAACTTTAGCCAGAGACTTGCAATATCTCTGTCAAACAGGCGATTATCAACTACTAGAAGTGCAAACCGCCGATTTCTTTCCCCAAACTCCCCACGTCGAATGCGCTGCTTTTCTTAGACAAAAAACAGCGAATATGGTAGGATGAAATAAGGGGAAAAACCCGATCCTTTAGCCGTTTATGGCTGAAAAGTCAATGGTTAAGGATAATAGCATATTAAGCCCCGTTCCAGTCAACTACTTTTTTGATTAACTACTCGCTCAAAGCTGCCTTGATTCTCGATTGGTGTGTAGATCAATCATAAAAATATCTAATCCATCTCAGAGACAGAAAAGGGGCAGAATATGACTTATTAGGTATGGCAATCATCTAGATCGACGGTTAAGAGACCTTAATCTTTCTGTAAGAGAATAGTCATTGAATAAAAGCTAGAGGTAAAGCGCGTGATTGCTATTTCACTGCCAACAAGCAAACGAAGCTGGAACACCATGAGTTTCGCTTCCACCTTGTATCTTTGTCCGATTTTAGATTTATTGACCGCTAGTATTCCCGAAGAATTAGAACCAGAAATTAGATTAGGATTGCAAGAAGCTTTAGTTAATGCCGCTAAACACGGCAATCATCTCGATCCGGGCAAAACCGTGGTCGTTCACTTTTCCAGCAGTAAAGACGAGTATTCCTGGGTAATTACCGACGAAGGTTGTGGATTTACCCCCCGTTGTCACCATCATGGCTGTAGTTGCGATTGTCCCAATTTTCCCCCCGAAGAAGCGGAAAATGGCCGAGGACTGTGTATATTATATCAAATCTTCGACCAAGTTCACTGGAATCAAAAAGGAACCCAACTGAAACTTTGTAAACAAATTAAACAGGAACGCTGGTTCACCTAATGACCATGACCGTGAGAAGGACAGGGAGGAGCAGAAATTGAGCGATCGAGCCAGCCTGTAGCCTGTTGTAGCCGAGGAAGTGCTTCTTCTGGCTGATTATCTAATAAAAACACCAAAGCCGTCCCTAATTGTTCGGCGGACCGAGCATTACGATTGGCTTTCAGACGATGCCAGTCAATCGGTGCGATCGCCAAACGTTCCGCCAAAATCCGCGCCAATTCCAGGGTAGATAGATGATCAACAGTCTGAGATGAGGAGGAGACAGGGGATGGAATCATAATCAAAAGGTTTCGTAAAACCGTAAAATCGTCTATAACTATAGTTTAGACGCAGGCAATCGGATCGAGTCCATGTCCTTAGAAGAAAACCCATACCCTAGCGATGAATCGGCAGAATTTACCCAAGCGATTGAAGAAGTCGAAGCGGCGATCGCAGCACTAAAAGACCGTTATCGACAGATCAGCGAAGCAGAACAGCAAAAAAAAGACCTAGAGGCACAATTTAGTCAAATAGAACCCCAATGGCGGGAAAATCCCCTACCTGAACTAGAAAAGGAATTGGTACAAATTCGCGAACAGATTCAAGAATTAGAGGTAATTTTAGAAAGCAATTTACTCAAAGAAGGGGAATTAAAGCGCCTATTCTGGGAAGGAATCCGTCGCGGACTGCTGGGGGAAGTTTTTTGGCAAATTGTCCGCTTTGGTGGTATCGGAGTCTTACTGGGTTGGATTCTGCGATCCTGCAGCGGGTGATTAACTGCACAGGAGTGGGGTGTGGGGAGAGGGGAGTGTTGCCTTGAGAAGCTGATTAGGGTTCAGTTCCATCGAGACGGATTTGACATTGACGGGCATCGAGGTTAGTTAGAGAAGTTCCAGTATAAGTGCCTTGTTTAACTATTCCTAACAGAGAAGCCATAACTATACATTTTTGTTCTTGGTTGGGATAGGGCGCGGCGGAGGCATTGGCGGCGGGATATAATACGATTATCGCTCGGTTGTCTGTTTTGCTTTTATCTGTCTCCGGCTCAAAGGTTAACCCTGGTACATGACCCCGAAAGGAAAACTGCACCCCCGGACTGCTGCCTAGGGTGGGAAAATTACTCACCACCATAAATACTTCCTGCGGCAGACTTAGGGAACCCGCATTGGTATTAGTCGCCACTAAACAACCCGCTTCACTGGCAGTTATTTGCGAGTAAACCGTGGGATTAGTGCCAGTCCCGTTAGTAAAATTAATCGTGCAAATTCTCCCTCGACGCATAGCTTGTTTTTGGGCATCCTGTAGGGCTGATTGTATAGAATCGGTGGCTTCTTGGACTGTATTCCTATTCAACCAAGCTAATAAATTAGGTCCGGTTAAGGCGGCAAGAATTCCCGTAATTGCCAAAGCTACCAAAATTTCTAACAGGGTAAAACCCTGATTTTTATGATGGACATTTAAACGACGCATCGGGAATCACCTCGACAGAACTTTTAGCAATAACATTTTCTTGGTTGCGGTAATCGTTAGCAACTTGACCTGTTGCTAATTTAACTTGATAATTAATACTGAGACGATGGGGATTAGCCGATTGGCCAGTAATATTAAAAGTCCGATAGAGAGTATATTTTTTACCGACAATTGTTCTTGTCTCTACTTCTTGGTCGGTACTGGTGGGGAGGGTAGTGGGGAGGGGAGTTTTCGTTAGTTGTCTTCTTAAGGCTGTGGCATAACCCTGATTGATATTTGTACACACATCCGTACTGACATAACCAGGACTGGATTTCACATCTAAACTCGAAGCTAAAGCTTTGACATACTCGAAGTCTTCTTGAATCCAAAAGTTAGCTTGAGCTTGTCTTTCTGCCCGAACTTTATATAAGGCATTCACTGCCATTAACTGTAAGGTTCCTGTTAAGAAAGCGGTAATAGTTAAAATGGCAATTATTACTTCTAACATCGAGAAACCTGACTCGGACGACGGCAGTTTTAACGATATTCCCTTTCCTCTTGATTTCACTTTTCAACCCTCCCCCAGTTTTTCCTGAACACTACTGGCTTTTTTTAGCTCTCAACTACAGAGTACCCAATTGACATCCTCACCGCCGTAAACGGACGGTGATTCCCAAACCTCACGATTTAGGTTTCTGCTTCTTTCCCTTGCGGGGTTCCGCACCTGCCTTAACAGAGTAAATCTGTTCT
>VYMD01000094.1_pt1 | contig 33748 bp, 30 predicted proteins | sample 5115311 | NCBI WGS metagenome assembly VYMD01 (sample SAMN12291779, study PRJNA351875) | freshwater metagenome | isolation source: freshwater lake | place: USA: Michigan, Wintergreen Lake | collected 2013-08-08
CAAAAATTCCAAAACTTCAGCCATTCCCGAAAACCCTTCTTGAGCAATAGCCTTAAATTCTCGCAACCCTAACCCTAGGATTTGCGGTAGCTTATCTTCAAAGGGTTGAAGCTGAGTGACAACTTCATCAGGTAGCTCGAAGGTAACTTGCATGGGCTTTCTGGCTGGTGTCATTCGGGCGTTTAATCCATTTTAGCCCTTCAATCAGAAAAAGAAGCCATCTGATCAAGCAAATATTGGCTCGTCATAACCTGTTCAACATTTAAATTGGTAACTGATAACTGATAACTGATAACTGATAGATTAAATCACCGTCCCGTCGGGAATAGTGGCATTTTTGAAAATAACCACGATACCGCTGCGAACATAGAAACCTAAATCTTCGCGATTAGCTTCTTCCACACGATCTTTGTTAACAATTAAAACATTGGCACCAATGCGAGCATTTTTGTCCACAATTGCCCGACGAATAGTCGAACCAGGGCCGATACCCATGGGAACTTTGCCATCTCGGGCGAGACTTTCCCGTTCGGGGAAAGACTCATAAAAGTCCGATCCCATCAGCATTGTATCCTCGATCGAGCAGTCTTTGCCGACTCGACTACGAATACCTAAAATCGAGTGATGGATGCGACATTCTTTGAGAATACAACCTTCAGAAATCATCGATTCTGTCACCGTACAATTGAGCATTTTTGTCGGTGGCAGATAGCGAGAACGGGTATAGATGGGGGCTTTTTCGTCGTAGAAACTAAAGGCGGGATTGGGTTGTTGGGTCAAGGCGAGATTAGACTCATAAAAGGCTTCAATCGTGCCGATATCTTCCCAGTAACCTTTAAATAAATAAGCCTGAAGATTGTAGTCTTTAGCCGCCGAGGGAATAATTTCCTTACCGAAATCGGTCTGTTCTTTATTGGCATCGAGCAGATCGATTAAAACATTCTTTTTAAAGACATAAATTCCCATGGAGGCGATGTAGGGATTTTGACGGGCTTGGTCAGGATTTAAGCCTAAAATCGTCGTATCTACCCGCATTCTTTCCAATTCTGCCCCTTTGGGTTTCTCATAAAAATCGACAATTCGCCCCGAATCATTAATTTTCATCACCCCAAAAGCGGAGGCGCGACGTTCATCGATGGGAACCACCGATAAAGTGATATCGGCGTTGGTTTCCCGATGGCGTTCGATGAACTTGCTGTAGTCCATGCGATAGAGATGATCTCCCGAGAGAATTAGATATTCATCGATATCCCAATCCTTCATCGTCCAGATATATTGTCGTACTGCGTCGGCCGTGCCTTGGAACCATTGAGGATTTTCCATGGTTTGTTGAGCGGCCAAAACTTCCACGAAACCATCACTAAAACCCGTAAAATTATAGGTACGATTGAGGTGACGATTGAGGGAAGCGGAATTAAATTGCGTCAACACATAGATTTTGTCAATCTGGGAGTTAATACAATTACTGACGGGAATATCGATTAAGCGATATTTTCCCGCTAGGGGGACGGCAGGTTTTGCCCGCAGTTTCGTTAACGGATAAAGGCGAGTTCCGGCCCCGCCACCCAAGATAATAGCTAATACTTTTTTCACGCGCGTAACCCTCGCGATTGGCTGTTTCCTTCTCAAAGTAAGTGTAGGATGATAGCGCACCTTATTGATAGAGGGGAAACAAAAATCTAAATCTAAAAGTCATCAAGAGGGAATTGATCGGAGTCTTTGCGGATAAATTCGCTAAAATCATGAATTTTTGGGCTAAATCATTAATATTTACCTTTTTTATCCCTTTACCGTACCTAATGCCCGCCACGGTGACGGGCGATCGCTGTTTTTGGTTAGCCCAAGGTTCCGATGTACAGACTTTCGGTAAACAGGGCCAAAGCGGGAAAGTTGGCAAGGTCGGCGGCCAAGGCAAAAATAGTGATAGTTTAACCCTTTTTCTCGATGGTTCTCCCCTAAAACTCGATATTTCAGGACAAAAAGGGGTCGATGGTGAAAATGGCAGCAATGGCAGCGATGGCAACTGTAGCGGTCAACCGGGCAACGTAACACGAAATCTCCAGGCGGCCGGTGGTGGTAACGGTGGCAATGGGGGTGATGGGGGTGATGGGGGCAATGGCGGCGCTTTAACCCTCTATGCCACTAATTTAGATTTTTTAAGACAAGTAACGGTCAATGCGGCCGGAGGCGCTGGGGGTTTTGGGGGTCAGGGAGGCCAGGGGGGCAAGGGTTGTCGCTGTTCCCAACCCTTCTGGACAATTCAAACCTGCAGCGGTAGGCCGGGTGATGCCAATTATAGCTGTACCACCAGAGAATTTAGCTGTCAGGATGGTCTCGATGGGGCGACGGGTAATAGTGGTCGTAACGGTCGCGAGGGTCGTTTAGGACAGTTAACTTTAATTCAAATCGATCGCCCTTTAACTGCCGATCAACCGAGCGCAACTGTTCCCCTTTCGGAGTTAAAAGAACGGGGTTATATTCTATCTAAAAATAGTTGGGAAACTCGCACCGGGGCAGTGTCTTTATTTGCCCCCGGTTCCCTGATCGATGATCAATATCGGATTTTAGTAGATCGATCGGAACGTTCTTTTATTTTAATTTGGAATGCGCCCCAAGAGTTTAACCGGTTTACTAATCAGCGTTTTACTTTAACCCTCGATGATCAAAAGGAAATGAAGGTAACTGTCCCCAGTGACCTCTGGATCGAGGGAACCACTCAAAAACGCAATAATGTTACGGAATTTGTCGTTTATAATGCTGTTTTTGAACGAGATGTCACCCAATTAGAAGCAAAAGGTATTACAGGAAATGGTACTGATTTAAGGCTTTTTCTCGAAGATAAAGCTTCCCAATCGAATTTAATCGGCACTAAATTTAAAGTGCGTTATCGCGTCACTCGTTGGCAAGCAGAAGACCTACAAACCAGTCCCAGAACCGATTTTGTCACTCGCTATGAAGGAGATATGCCCGCTAATTTGATCCGACAGGAGGGCAATCAATTTATTCTCGATATCGGTCAATTACCCTTACCTGTGGAATCTTTGCGATCGGGTACGGGGATAGAAATTGAGTTACTTGCTACTCGTTCTTTTGCCGGTTATTCCAAAGAACAAAAACTCGTCATTCGCGACACGATTAAAGGGGCAAATATCCCACGGAGGTAAGTCAAAAAAGCTCCCTTCTCTTTTCTCCAGTGCAGTCTTAACGAGTAATTTAGATAGTCAACTTACTAAAAGGCTTTAAAATATCTTGGGAGGAAGACTGGTTATTCTGTGGGTTTCCCCAGAGAATGTCCCGATAGTTTAGAACCAATGTTAAAGGGAAAGATGGGCAATATTTTAAGTGTGGCGCCGATGATGGATTATACCGATCGCCATTTTCGCTATTTTTGGCGACAAATTAGCCGTCGTCCCCTTCTCTACACGGAAATGATCACGACGATGGCGATTAAACACGGCGATCGCTATAAGTTGCTGGGGTTCTCCCTAGCAGAAAAACCTCTAGCTTTGCAGTTAGGGGGTGATAATCCCTATCTTTTGGCAGAATGCGCTAAAATAGCCGAAGATATGGGTTATGACGAGGTAAATCTCAATGTGGGTTGTCCTAGTTCTCGGGTAAAAGAGGGCAATTTCGGCGCTTGTTTGATGGCTAACCCGGAATTAGTCGCTAGGGGAATATCGGCAATGAATCAAGCTGTATCGATTCCCGTGACTGTAAAACAGAGAATTGGCATTGATCATCAAGATAGTTACGAAAATATGGCGAATTTTGTCCGTATTGTCGCGGATGCGGGTTGTCAACGTTTTACCATCCATGCGCGTAAAGCTTGGTTACAGGGATTAAGTCCTAAGGAAAATCGCACCGTCCCCCCTTTACGTTACGATGATGTTTATCGACTAAAAAATCAGTTTCCCCATTTGTTTATTGAAATTAACGGCGGTATCATTAATTTAGAACAGGCTAGACAACATTTACAATTAGTAGATGCAGTTATGATTGGTCGGGCAGCCTACGATAATCCCTATTTATTTGCCACAGTCGATCGAGATTTTTATGGGGAGTCGGTTACTCCTCCTACCCGGGAAGAAGTAATCAAAAAAATGCTTCCCTACATCGATGAATGGGTGAGTAAAGGTTATAAATTACACCAGATCAGCAAACATCTTTTACAGCTTTTTGCCGGTCAGCCCGGAACTAAGGCATGGAAGCGTTATATTAGTGAAAATAGCCATTTTCCTGGGGCCGATTCCGGGGTAATCTGGCAAGCTTTACAGCAGGTAAACTCCCTCAATGATCTGGCTAATCTTTCAAATTACCCTTGATTTATTTTCTTTTCTATGATTACCCAATCCTCAATTACTGCCGGGGTAAAAAATTCAGCTATGGCGGATTTTGTTTATCAACCTCCCCCGGCAGCTATCACAGCTAAACGTATTTTAATTAAACCTAATTTAGGTTATCCTATGCCACCACCGGTAACGGTTAGTCTGCCGGTATTAAGTCAAGTTTTGCGGGGATTGAGAGGGGTAAATCCCGGAGCAGAAATTATCTTGGTAGAGGGAGTATGTTCGGCTATTTCTTTGAGAGAAATTATCGATATTTTGGGAGTAAAATCTATTCTCGATCCGGTCATAACTATTCTTGATGCTGATAGTTTACCCCAGCAAGAATATCCGAATATTTCCCCTTTTCCTGTCCGTTTTCCCTCGATGTTTGCCCCTAAAATTATCGAAGAAGTGGATTGTCGGATCACGATTGGAACCTTAAAACGCACCCATTTAAAGGATAAACCCCTGATTTCTGCTTCTTTAAAAAATCTCTATGGACTCTTTCCCCGTAGTCATTATAAGGCCCGTAGTCCTAACTCGCGGGGGCAATTACATCGCCCCTCCGTACCGCTAATTTTACAGGATGTTTATTTTTGTATCGGTCATCTTTTTGATGGGGCAGTGGTGGACGCTAATCTCAAATATTTTAGTAGTAATTGGCGACCGGATCGAGGAAAATCTATTCCTCTCGGTCAAGTGTTTTGGGGTGATGATATGATTAGCGTGGATCGCAGTGCTTGTCTGTTAGGTGATGAACCGATGCCGAGTTATTTAGAGGCGATCGATTTGCTTCGTTCTCAACTTTTGAACGGAACCAATTAAAGTTAATAATTCTTGGCTAAAATAGGCAAACACTTGTATTAAATAAGCTCTGGCTTATTATTTCTACTGCAAAGCCTTCCGCTCCTAGGCTGACATGACGGGATTTTATACTAAATCCTGTTTAAAAAGTATAGGAGAGTGGGGATCACCGGAGCGGGGGGAAATAATCTATAACTGGGTTTTTACCGAAAAATTGGGTTGAAAGCCTCGCCCTTTTAGGGCGACTTTATAGGATGTATGATATTAAGAATAGGGGGCCGGGTAAGCAACCGCTTAAAAAACCCAGTCATCAACCGTAGAGATGAACACACCTTGAAAACTAGAGTTATGGGGTTCTCTAGGGGAATGCTCCTATAGGTAAAAGCTCTAAGCGTCAAGTACCAGAGAAACCAATTATTTTAGAGGTTTTGAACTGTATCGTAGGGGCCCCCGAAAACAGGCTTCTGTAAGGTCGCGAAAGTCGGAGGAGAGAACCACCTCCGGGTGGGATTTCGCCAGGAATCTAATTCAAGTCCACATCGTTGAGCCAGAAATTCTCAGCAGTGATGCTAGAAGAATCCACGTCCGTTTACGGCGTGGGGTATGTCAAGGAAGCGAGCGAGGTGCGTTTGGCATTCTCAAAGATTAACCCATTGTCGGTTAAAGCAACTGCTCTTTAGGTTGCCCAAAACCCCCCTCGGTGAGGATGTCAAGCGTCTATCCAGATGCTGCCGTCTTCGATGCGAAGGGGATAAACGGGTAAAGCTTGGGGTTGAGAAACTGCCGCCATCGCTTTGTTAACCACAGGGGGCCAGGTAATCCAGTCTTTGACAGCACCACTACAGAGATCAAAAGAACTACGATGCCAGGGACAAACGATCGCGCCATCCTCGGTAATTTGGCCCTTCGTCATCGATAATTTTAAATGAGGACAACGATTACCGACGGCGTGGAATTGACCGTTATTGTTAATCAAGAGAATGGAACTGTCCCCCACTTTTACCACTTGACGGGCGCCGGGGGCAAGGGAATCTACAGATAATACTTTTGTCCAACTCATATTTTTATTTAACCAAGGGAGAGATCGAGAATGGTTTCGGGGTAATTTTGGGCAATAATGTCCTGTTTAGCCCATTGTTGGTAATCTTGCAACAATTGACTCATTAAACGCTGTTTAATCCGCAATAAAACCCCTTTTAAGAGGCTATTGCCGGCGATTTCTAACAGCGGACGCGGGGTTAACCATAATGGCGGTGGTAGGGCAACTTTCACCTCAAGATTGGCTTTCCCCGCTAGATAGGTTTGATTATTTTTTTCCACAGGAGCGAGTTTGCCTTTAACATTGAGGCTAAAGCGATCGTTGATATAATCAATACCTTTGATCTGACAGTCTTCTGATTGCAAAAATATTGTCCCCTCAGAGGTGGCCCAGACATTAAGAATAACCGTGGGCTGAAAATAGTACATATTCAAGAAGTTTAGGGGACGCATTTTTAGGCAAAACCGATTCTCAGACAAGTGTTCAGTTAAGCTAGTCTCAACGATAGCCTGTACTAATCTTTGCGGTTGGCGCAGATAATGCTGAATCGGGATGGTTTGTTCGGCAACAACAATTTCTAGGGATTCGGCAGCGGTAAAAGTTACTTCCATAAGTTGGCTATCTTAAATTTGTCTCCCTTCTTAATTTTACTTGACAAAACTTACACTTTTCGACAGTCCAGATGTAGAAATTTTACCGCTAAGAGGGGACATAAACCAGATTTTTGCCCAAAGTTAGGCTTTTTTCAGTGATCAGCGATCAGTTATCAGTTATCAGTGGGGGGTTTTAATTGACGCTCCCATCGCACTAAGCGCTTCGGGATTCCCTGTTCATCCAGTTACCTTATCTACTAAGCTTTCACCTAATAGACAGTGGGTCGGCCTGTCCGAGGGCTTGAATTTCTGTCCGCCCGACAGTATTTGCCCGTGCGAGAATGTTTATAGCGGCGTTTTCATCTCTATCCAAGACACACCCACAAGAACAAACATGAGTTCTTACAGATAATGTTTTCTTGACAATATTACCACAACTAGAACATTGTTGGCTAGTATATTGTGGGTTCACCGCTACCACAAACTTCCCGTGTATTTTCCCAAAGTAGTCTAACCAATCGGTGAACATTGACCAACTCGCATCTGAAATAGATTTAGCAAGCTTAGGATTTTTCACCATATTAGATACCTTCAATTCCTCATAGACTACCAAATCGTTAGACCGGATTAACGCTTTTGCTGTCTTGACGGCAAAATCTTTACGTTGTCTAGAAACTTTTAGATGAAGGCGAGCTACTTTAGATTTCTGTTTTAACCTTTTCTGACTTCCCTTTTTCTTTTTTGAGAGCTTACGTTGAGCCTTTTTTAGTCTTTTTTCCGACTTACGAAGAAACCGTGGGTTATCAATTTTATCCCCATTAGAGTCAGTTAAGAAATGGTTTAAACCTAAATCAATCCCTACTTCTTTTCCTGTAGATTCAAAGGTTTCTACTCTCTCAATGTCTAAGACAAATTGACAATAAAAGCCATCGGCTCGTTTAATAAGCCTGATTCTTTTGATAGTGGATTTATCGAGAATCTCACGGTTAAAAGTACCGATTAGCTTTAATTTCCCTATCCCTGTTTTATCCGTGATGTGGATAAACTTTTTGTCTTCTGTTAGTTTCCAACCAGAAGTTTTGTACTCGACAGACCTTGAGAACTTTTTGAATTTAGGATAGCCTTTTTTCGCCAAATCCTTCTTGCTACGTCCGCTCGCCGAATTCGATTCGGCGCGGGCGGTGCGCTTCTTACAGTTATCGAAAAAAAATGCTTGTCACTACTCTCTAATAATTCGGTGATTCTTTGATTAGAAGCCAATCCTCTATCCATTACGCCAACTCCATTTACAGGAATTGCTTCTATCATTTTTCCTCCTTCTTTTGAGTCATGACCTTGACCAAAATGGATGAGTATTCCGACCACCTCTGTTGTGATACTATTAAGACCAGAGAATAGTTTTACTTGATGCCATCCCTGGGACCATAGTAATTTACTGGTTAAGCTAATTATTGTTGAGTCAATAGGAAATAAAGCTCGCGCATTCTCTATTCCTTTTTTGGCAACTAAACGCTTATTTAATTCGACTATAAATTTACATTAATTCCTTGAAGTACCATTCTACTGCATAAGTCCCTCATACTGACGATGCTTTTATCTAAAGCAAAACCAATCCAACAGGACAAAAATGTAAAAGTATCTAAAGCGGGGTAGTCATTTTTAGGCAGTGGTTTGAGAAGCTCTTTTATGAGTTTTGAGAAATTCGTCATCAGGGCAAACTCCCTATTGTGAGGGTAATAAGTTGTCTAGATTCTATCTATAATAGCATTTTTTGTCTGACTTTTCTCAACGTTCAACACTTCTGCGTAGAAAGGTGTTTCAGAAAGAGCATCTGGAGTTTTTGAGAATAGCTTTTCAAAACATAGCCGAGAAATGGAAGGCGAAGATAATAGAGATTAACGGGGAATCAGACCATATCCATATCCTTCTGACTTACCCCCCTCACAAGCTGTTAAGTAGTCTAATCGCTAACTTAAAATCAACTTCTTGCCAGCTGATGTGGGATAACTTTTCAGACCACTTGGGAGAAGGGGAATTATGAATTATGAATTATGAAGTGGGAAGAATAAATAAAAATAATCTCCTGACTCCTGAATTCTAACCCAATGGTAGATGTTGGATTTTTCCAGGAGTTCTATTTTCGGACGCATATAAGCAAAACTTATATAATAACTCCAAAAGCTTGAGAATATTTAAATTAACATTCCGCAATATTTACAAATTCTTAAAAATTAATTGAGAGAGATTTTTATTTAACAACGATGTTATGATAGTTACAGCGATTTTACTGAATTTCACGATGGGTTGCTCTGTGCTTTTCTGGGCAGCAATGGTTGAAACCCTTGCCACACCTACAAGGTAATCCTAATTAAGACAGGTAAATTAGTCAATTTCACCGGCAACGATGATCTTTTTTTTGTGTAGTTTTATTGCAAAAAAAAAGTTTTTTTGACAAAAAGCACAAAGTATGATATGAACCGAACGTATTTCTGGCTGCCAGTAGTTATTGCAGAGTGGGAGTTGGGGAGAAGGGAAAAGAGAGAAGGGAGTGGGGGAATTATGAATTATGAATTGGGGAGGTGGGGAAGTGGGAAGTGTCGTGAAGTTAAGTCCAAAAGATCAACAGGATCTACAATGATAACAAGTCAGACCTCTAGGGAAAGGAAAATAATCATGAAGCCGAGAGAGCCAATTAAAGTCTTAATTGCCGAAGATCACGAGCTAACTTGTTTAGTACTCAAGACTTTAATTTCCCAGCAGCCGCATTGTCAGGTGGTGGGAATTGCTGTTAATGGTCAACAGGCTATCGCATTGGCGAAAATTTATCAACCAGATGTAATTATTTTAGATGTACGGATGCCTGTCTTAAATGGACAGAGCGCCGCTATTCAGATCAAACAATTCGACCCTTATGTCCGCATTATCGCCTATAGTTCCTTGGCAAATCTTCCAATGGAAAAAAATAATCAAACTACAGCCTTTGATCTATACTGCCCTAAAGATATATCTTCCCAAGATCTGATCAAAGCGATCGATGACTTGGGAAAATTAGCACAATCGGACAAATCTCAATGGGAGCATCTCACCTTTGCAATGAGCATAAATACTTAGTGGAAAAATAGGCTTTTCGAGGGTAATTCTTGTTTTAATTCTCCATGTACGCAGTCTTTAAAAGCCTCTATTTCGATTCCGTCGGGTCGGATAGTTAACTAAGTTTTTCTTCAGGAAAAGTTGCTTGAAACTCATCGAGTAATTCATCCAACTCCTCAAGAGCTTGATTAACATCTAATCTCAGACCCCCAATGTCGGGTTTATCGCGCAATTGCAGTAAATAATCCCGTTTATTGGCCATTTGTTGCACTTTATCGATCAAGCTGGTTTTATCCATAATTCACCCTCTGGTACTGACTGCGATTATATATCAGTCAGCCCATATCAGTGAACAGTGATCGGTGAACAGTGAACAGTCAGTGATCACTGGTAACTAGAGCTCCCGCAAAAATCAAAAATCTTCTCTTGGGTGAGCAGACAGTAAACTCCGAGACAGGAGGAGAAAAAAGACAAGAGACAGCTAACTGATAACTGATAACTGATAACTGACTTTCCTATGTCCCCTCTCAATTCTCACCGCACAGAAATAACTACCGTTGCCGATCCTATTTATCTAGAAATCTTTAAAAATCTCTATCAATTTATTGCCGAAGAAATGGGGATTACTCTCCAAAATACGGCAGCAAGTGTCAATATTAAAGAGCGCCTAGACTTCTCCTGTGCTATCTTTGATGAGGTAGGAAATTTAATCGCCAATGCTCCTCATATTCCCGTCCATTTAGGCTCTATGTCCGATAGTGTCAAAAGCTTAATTCAGGATAAAGGGGAGACGATTCGTCCAGGGAATGTTTATCTGGCTAATAATCCTTATAATGGCGGTACTCACCTGCCGGATGTCACAGTAATTAGTCCTATTTTTGACCGCCAAAATCAGGAAATATTATTTTATCTTGCCTCCCGGGGACATCAAGCTGATATCGGTGGAATTACCCCCGGTTCTATGCCTCCCCATTCTGTTCATATTAGCGAAGAAGGAATTTTATTCGATAATTTTTTGCTGGTAGCGGCGGGACAGTTTCGGGAACAAGAATTAATTAATCACTTAACTAATAGTCCTTTTCCCGCACGCAATATCGCCCAAAATATTGCCGATTTTCAAGCACAAATAGCCGCTAATGCCAAGGGGGAAAGAGAATTACATAATCTGGTTGATCGCTACGGATTAGCTATGGTTAAAGCCTATCAACAGTTTGTTCAAGATAATGCGGAATTAGCGGTTAGAAAAGCTATATCTGTCCTGAAAGATGGTGAATTTACTTATTATCTGGATAACGGTGCTGTCATCAAGGTCAGAATTAGCATAGATATTGATAATTGTCAAGCAACCATTGATTTTACTGGCACATCTGACCAGTTAAATAATAATTTTAATGCACCCCTAGCAGTGACAAGAGCGGCGGTTTTATACGTTTTTCGTACCCTTGTGGAGGAGGCAATCCCTTTAAATGCTGGCTGTTTCAAACCCCTCCATTTAATTATCCCGTCTGGCTGTTTTCTTAATCCCGTTTATCCGGCGGCCGTGGTAGCTGGAAACGTGGAAACTTCCCAGGCAATAGTTAATGCTTTATACGGTGCTTTAGGCATTCAAGCAGCCAGCCAAGGGACGATGAATAATTTCACTTTTGGCAATCAAGAATATCAATATTATGAGACTATTTGTGGCGGTTCCGGTGCGGGGGCAAATTTTGCGGGAACCGCTGCCGTGCAAACCCAGATGACTAATTCCCGTCTCACCGATCCAGAAGTATTAGAAATGCGCTATCCTGTGTTAGTAGAAAGTTTTAGCATTCGCCCCGATAGTGGCGGCAGGGGACAATATTCTGGAGGTGATGGTGTGATTAGAAGAATTAAATTTCAAGAGGCTATGACCGCCAATATTCTGTCGGGTAATCGCCTGATTCCCCCCTTTGGACTGGCGGGAGGACAAGCTGGTAAAATAGGACGTAATGCCGTGGAAAGAAACGATGGAACTATCGAAGAATTGCCCGGTACTGCGACTGTAGAAATGAACCTTGGTGATATTTTTATTATTGAAACCCCCGGCGGTGGTGGCTATGGAAATTGCTGAACGATAACTTTAATTAAGTACCTAAGCAAAATTAATTACACATATCTAACTACCTTTTGCCTATCCTAACCAAAAAGTTAATTTTGTCCTATTACTTATTAATTCATGACAATTATCTTAGCGATCGAAACCAGTTGCGATGAAACGGCTGTGGCTATTGTTAACAATAACCTGGTGTTGAGTAGTGTGGTTTCTTCTCAAATTGATCTCCATCGTCTCTATGGCGGTGTTGTGCCGGAAATGGCCTCCCGACAACACCTAGAAACCATTAATTTTTGTCTAGAAAAAGCTTGGCAAGAAACGGGGTTAAATTGGTCAGAAATTGATGGAATAGCCGCCACAGTTGCCCCCGGTTTAGTAGGTGCTTTAATGGTGGGAATGACGGCGGCTAAAACCCTGGCTATTGTCCACGATAAACCCTTTATCGGCATTCATCATCTCGAAGGTCATATCTATGCTTCCTATCTCGCTGAATCTGATCTTAAACCTCCTTTTTTATCTCTTTTAGTCTCTGGGGGTCATACCAGTTTAATCCATGTGCAGGCCTGCGGAAAATATCAACAATTAGGAACCACTAGAGATGATGCAGCCGGAGAAGCTTTTGATAAAGTGGCACGATTATTAAACTTAAGTTATCCGGGTGGTCCGATAATCGATCGCATGGCTAAAGATGGTAATCCGCAAGCTTTTCCCTTGCCTGAGGGTAAAATATCTTTACCAACCGGCGGTTTTCATGCCTACGATTCCAGTTTTAGTGGTTTAAAAACTGCTGTTTTGCGCTTAGTAGAGAAATTCGAGCCAGATAATTTACCTGTAGCTGATATAGCCGCTAGTTTTCAAGATACGGTAGCCAGAAGTTTAACCCGTCGGACAATCAATTGTGCCTTAGATTATGGCTTAAAAACTATTGCGATCGGGGGAGGAGTGGCGGCCAATAGTGCCTTAAGAAATCATCTGGAAACTGCCGCCAAAAATCATCATTTAACTGTCTATTTTCCGCCGCTTAAACTCTGTACCGATAACGCCGCTATGATTGCTCGCGCTGCTGTTGATCATTATGATCTTGGTCATTTTTCTGACCTTTCTATCGGTGTTCGTTCCCGTTTACCTTTAAGCGAAGTTATGCAATTATATAATATTAGCTTCTAACCGTCGGTCTTGAATCAGTGATCAGTGATCAGTGATCAGTTATCAGATGTGAGTTTTCAGTTCACTGTTTACTGTTTACTGTTTACTGATCACTGAAAAAAAGCTCCCCACTCTCCTATACCTTTTAAACAGGATTTAGTCTGACCTATAGTCGCACAAGTCCACCCTACAATTGATCAAATGTTTGGCTTTTTAAATCTCAATAAACCCCCCGATTGGACTTCTCACGATTGCGTGGCCAAAGTCCGAAAAATTCTTAAGACAAAACGAGTCGGTCATGGGGGAACTTTAGATCCTATGGCTACGGGAGTTTTACCGATCGCCGTCGGGGCTGCCACCCGATTACTGCCCTATTTACCCGAAAATAAGGCTTATCGGGCAAAAATCCAGTTAGGACTCAGCACCGATACCGATGATATTACGGGAAAAGCGATCGCTGCTTGTCCCTGTGCCGATTTAACTTTAGAGGCAGTTAAGCCCCATTTAGCGGAATTTATCGGCAATATTGCCCAGATTCCGCCGATGTATAGTGCTATTCACAAGGATGGTCGTCGTCTCTACGAATTGGCGCGCAAAGGGGAAATAATCGCAGTGGAGCCTCGTCAGGTCAAAATTGACCAAATTACGGTTTTAGACTGGTTAGAGGGCGAATTTCCGCAAATAGAGCTAGATATTCACTGTGGATCGGGGACTTATATTCGTTCCCTGGCCAGAGATTTGGGGAAGGTGTTAGCTGTGGGTGGCACTTTAGCCAGTCTAACTCGCACGGAAAGCTGTGGTTTTCAGTTGGCCGATAGTATTAATCTGGAAGCTTTAATGGCTAATTCCGAGGGTTTAATTTCGCCTCGCATTGCCTTGGCACATCTAGACTGGATTTCTTTCACACCAGAGAGAGTTATCGATTGGTTTCACGGCAGAAAAATTAATCTCACCGATACAAATGTTATACTCGGTTCTCTGGTTGCTGTGGAGTCTTTAGAAGCTGAATTTCTCGGCATTGGTGAGATAGTTGTTATAGAAGATGAATACTACCTACAGCCTAAAATAGTTATTCAGCAATAGGGTTAATAATAAACACTTTTTCTAGATATTAAGTATGCTTATCTGGACAAACTAAGCTTTTTTATACCAAATCCGTTTTTAATAGTATGATTAACTCCCAATCGATCTTTAAAAACCCAGTTATGGATTGTTTCCCCCCACTTCCCACTTCCCACTTCCCACTTCCCACTCTCCTATACCTTTTAAACAGGATTTAGTATTATTAACAGTATAAACCCACTGATTATGATTTTTTCTGGCCAGGATTTTTTTAGAAGCGACCAAAGATTTTAGACAAAGATTGAGCATAGAAACGGGACGATTTAAGCGATTGCTCAATTCTTGAACTGTGATTCCTTGGGGATAAACTTGCATAAGTTCAAAAATTTGTGCGCTAGTATTTAGTCCTTTTGTCGGACTAATAATCTTGATAGCCAAGGCTAGTAATCGGGAGAAACGACAGGCCATTAGACCATTGTTTGTCGCTGCTTTGTTCCGCTCGATCTAGCCTTTTTTTCGATAAGTTATTAGGGTTTAAAGTGCTAATAAAGTCTTGACGGAAATAGAGATTAATTTGTTCCCATAATCTCTTGAATAGCAGATAAAAGGCGATCAATCTCCCCATCAGTCCCGATCGAAATCCGCACATAATTCTGAATGCGAGGATGTTTAAAGTATCGCACTAATATCTGACGCTCTTTGAGTTGATTATATAACTCACTGGCACTAATCTGGGGGGGAGAAGCGAGGATAAAATTAGCTTCCGAGTCAAAAACAATAAATCCCAACTCGCGCAGAGAAGTAATTAAACGGCCGCGTGTTTGACGGACTTTTTGCCAAACTTCCTCAAAATAATTATGGTGTTTTAAAGCTGCTGTGGCTAAAGTTTGAGCGATGCGATCTAAATTATAGGAATCACGCACCTTATCCATCTGTTCGATAATGGCCCTGGAAGCAAAACCGAAACCGACTCTTAACCCCGCTAAACTATAACTTTTCGACATAGTGCGACTAATAATGACATTATCGTAACGGGAGAGAAAATCGAGATGATTGTCATCACTAAAATCCACATAAGCTTCATCAATTAATACCAATCCCGAGGCATTAGCACAGGTTGCTTCTAAATAGTCGCGATCAAGATGTTTACCGACGGGAGGATTAGGAGAAGCTAGAAAAATTAATTTCGCTTCTGGACAAATAATCGGTCCTTCCAATGCAAATTTATCATTAGTGGGAAATTCGATAATATTTGCCCCGTGTACCCGGGCAATTGTCTCGTAAAGAGAATAGGTTAAATCTAAAAAAGCGACGCTTTCGCAAGGGTTAACAAAAGTTCGCAGGGCGATATTAAGGATATCATCGGAGCCATTACCCGCGATTATCTGATCGGCTGTTATGCCGTATAATTCCGCCGCCGTTTGCCGTAACTCTTTGGAGATAGGATCGGGATAGAGTCGGACTTTCTCTAATTGCTCTGGCAGGTGGGCAAAAATTTCCGCCGGTGGGGGATAGGGATTCTCATTGGTGTTAAGTTTGGTAAATCCCGCAGTTTGGGGCTGTTCTCCCGGAGTGTAGGCGGGGGTTTGACGAACACAATCGCGTGTAGGTAGCATGAACTCTCTGGGGCGGCAATTTCTAGCAAGCTTTTTATTATAGCTGATTATCAGGGGTTGAAATAGGTTCAACCCCTACAGGTAAAACTAATTAAGGTTCTACCCAACGGCCATCGGCTTTAATTAAATTAATCAACTCGCTTACACCTTCATTTTCGGGGACGCGTTTAATTTCCTCGCGACCGCGATAAAGGGAGATATAACCGGCCTGTTTCCCCACATAACCATAGTCTGCGTCGGCCATTTCTCCCGGTCCGTTGACAATACAACCCATAACGGCGATATCGAGTCCGGTGAGGTGTTGAGTCGCTGCGCGCACTTGCTGCAGGACATCTTCTAAATTAAAAAGAGTGCGACCACAGGAAGGACAGGCGACGTATTCGACCATGGTTTTCCGCAGTCCCAGGGCCTGGAGAATGCTGTAACAGACGGGAATTTCCTTTTCGGGAGCTTCCGTCAGAGAAACGCGAATCGTATCACCAATACCGTCCGCTAAGAGAGTGGCAATCCCGGCAGTGGATTTAATTCGTCCGTATTCCCCATCTCCTGCTTCAGTAACACCCAAATGCAGGGGATAATCCATACCTAACTCGTCCATGCGCTTAACCATGAGACGATAGGCGGCTACCATAACTGGCACGCGGGAAGCTTTTAGGGAAATGACCAGATTGCGAAAATCGAGGGATTCGCAGATGCGGATAAATTCTAAAGCCGACTGTACCATTCCTTCGGGGGTGTCGCCGTAGGTAAAGAGCATTCTTTCGGCTAGAGAACCGTGGTTAACGCCGATTCGCATCGCTTTACCTTGATCTCGCAGGGAAACCACTAAAGGTTTCAGGGTTTCGGCAATTTTTTCGCCAATTTCATCAAATTCTGCTTGACTATACTCGCCGCGGTCGGCTTTCGGTTTCTCGAAAACGTACAAACCGGGGTTAATTCGCACTTTATCGACGTGCTTGGCCACTTCTAGGGCGATTTTCATACCGTTGTGATGCACATCGGCTACTAACGGCACGGGTTGATAGGTGGCCAGCAGTTTTTCCCTAATTTTAGCCAGAGCGGTGGCGTGGGCCAGACTCGGCACGGTGACGCGGACAATTTCACAACCGACTTCATGGAGGCGACGGATACCGGCCACGGAACCATCTATATCAAGGGTATCCTCGTTAATCATCGACTGCACGACCACGGGATGACCACCACCGATGGTAACGCTACCTACCTTGACGGGACGGGTTTTGCGTCGGTGAATCGTGGTGTCGAATTCGGAGGCAGTTGCGGGAGGTTTGAGCGTCGATTCCAAGGTTTGCATAGGACTATCACCAACAATCACTCTCCCTATTCTCTCAAAGAACAGGAACAGATTCTAGCCACTCTAATAAAATTGGATTAAAACGGTCGGGACATTCATCCTGTAAACAATGACCGGCCTGTTCAAATTCTACATATTTAATCCTAGGATTAAGGGAGACAAAACCCTGGGCTAACTGGACGGGAACCATCCGATCTTGCTTTCCCCAACACAATAAAATCGGGATTTCTAAGCGTGGTAAAATTAACTTTGCTGGTGGACAATATTCGGGATGATTGACAGCTTGTGCTAGGGAAATAAAGGCCTCGGCTGCCCCCTCATCTAGGGTTGGGGCGGCGATAATTTGTACTAATTCCTCGCTGACTGCTTTCTTGTCTTCGTAGGCGATTCCTGCCCATTTTTTCAAGACTTGCGGACGACGCAGATAGTAAAAAATCGGTTTTAATAGCCAAGGAGAAGTGAAAAATTTTTCCATAGGAGTGACGATATTTAATAACCAATCGGCGATCATTTCCCGCCGACGGCTGACATCGGGTAAACTGAGCATAACTAATCCGGCTACCATTTCCGGATATTTACCCGCTAGGGCCATACTAACTAAAGAACCGATCGAATTTCCCACTAATACCACGGGTCTGTTAATAACAGTTTGCCAGAAATCGTGTATTTGTTCCACCCAGAGATTAACGGTATAGGGAACCTGTACTTTGCGCGAACCACCAAAACCTAATAAATCTACTGCGTAAACTCGATGATTTTGGCTGAGAATAGGAATATTATGGCGCCAATGTTCGATCGCCGCTCCAAATCCATGCAGTAAAATTAAAGGGGGATTATCGGCATCTTGGGGGTTTTTTGCCGGCATAAAACTATAACGAATTTGCCAACCGCGCCACACCCAATCCCGTTGATAACCGATGCGTTCTGTCCAAGCTGGTGAAGTTGTCACTTAAGTCAAACAATTAAGAGGTTTTCAGGAAATATTACTCTAGTTTTATTATACTGGTTTCCCCGTCCCTGACCCGCAGCCGAATAACATTTTTGTACTACTTTTCCCAAATATATTTAGAGCTTGCTGAATAAATCTAAAAACCTTGTTGGATAAGACTTTTAGACCTTTTTGAAATCCAAAAGTGCCTCGTCTGGGAGTGTTCAGGGGGAAAATTCCGGGACTTTTTCCCTGAAAATTAGGTAATTGAGCCCCTCAAAATCGGTAAAACCCCACACCCCACACCCCACACCCCACACCCTACCCCCACCGAAAAACTTTTTGCCGCAAACCCTATTTAAACCTAGGGTTGATCTAGCCTATGCTAAAAAGAGGGGGATTAAAATCGATCGCTCCTAGACTTTAATTGAAAATTTAGGATATTGCACCGATGGGCAATCTATTTGATGATGTCAGTCGCTTTCTTGAAACCCAACTGGAAGAATTTCTCAGAAGTCATCCCCAGTTAGAATTACAGGCGCTGGTGGAACAACTGCGCGAACAGGAGCGCGATACTGCTAAACTGATTAGCGCCCTAGAAAATGAGCGTCAACGTCTCGAACAGCAAATTTTGGCCACTGCCCAAGATATCCAAACTTGGCACGCTAGAATCGATAAGGCTAAGGCCGCTGGACGGCAGGACTTGGTTCAGGCTGCTAGTGAACGCGAGGCGGCCCTATTTCGTCAGGGTAATCAACTTTGGGGACGGATGGAAGGGGTGAAAAAACGTCTGAGTCAATCCCAAGAGTTACTGCAACAGGTCCAACAACGTCGTCAAGAAGTGCAAATTAAAGCCGAAAAATCCCCTAAAAATCAGTCCCGTGACTGGGAAACCACTTTTTGGGATCAACCCCAAGAATCGGACTATCAGCGCTCGAACTACGATAATCTCGATCTAAAATTTAAAGAATGGGAAATGGAAGAAGAATTGAAAAAATTAAAGCGAGAAATGGGACGATAATTTTTCAGTGAGCAGTGAACAGTAAACAGTAAACTGATAACTCACATCTGATAACTGATAACTGATAACTGATAACTGATCACTGATAACTGAAATCCCTAAAACCCCATCCCCCATCCCCCATCCCCCAGAATTGTTCCTCTTAGAAAACGATGGCATCTCAAGCACAAAATCCTGAAAATCAACCCTCCTCTACCCTCGAAGAAATCCGGGCTGCTCGTTTAGAAAAAGTGGCAGGATTGCAAAAAGCTGGCTTAAATCCCTACGCTTACCAGTGGAAATCTACCGCTCACGCTCAACAATTACAAGAGCAGTACGCTGACTTAGCCCCGGGGGAAGAAATTAGCGTCGAAGTAGCCATTGCTGGTCGGATTATTGCCCGAAGAATTATGGGTAAACTAGCCTTTTTTAACCTGCAAGATGAAACGGGAACGATTCAATTATACCTCGATAAAAAACGCATTAGTGAAACCATGGCCGCCGTGCCGAATGCCTTTAACACTGTGATTAAACTGACCGATACGGGCGATATTTTAGGAGCAAAAGGCACAATTAAACGCACAGAACGCGGCGAATTATCTATCTATGTAAACGAGTACGAAATTCTCACCAAATCCCTCTTACCTCTCCCGGATAAATGGCACGGTTTAACCGATGTAGAAAAACGTTATCGACAAAGATATGTGGATTTAATTGTTAATCCAGAAGTGCGACAAACTTTTCGCCGTCGCGCCCAAATTACCGCTGCCATTCGCAGATATTTAGACCAAGAAGGTTTTATTGAAATTGAAACTCCCGTGCTACAAAGTGAAGCGGGAGGAGCCGATGCTAGACCGTTTATCACCTATCATAATACGCTGGAGATGGAGTTATATCTCCGCATTGCCACCGAGTTACATCTAAAAAGATTAATAGTGGGTGGTTTTGAAAAAGTCTTCGAGTTAGGCAGGATTTTTCGCAATGAAGGGGTTTCTACTAAACACAACCCTGAGTTTACTTCCATCGAAATCTATCAGGCCTACGCCGATTATTATGACATGATGGAGTTAACCGAAAACATTATCGTTAAGGCCGCACAAGATGTTTTAGGTACGCTGAAAATCACCTATCAAGACACGGAAATTGACCTAACTCCCCCTTGGCGACGAGTGACTATGCACGAATTAGTCCAAGAAATAACCGGGGTTGACTTTAATAGTTTTGATGATTTCGATTCGGCTCGTATTGCCGCAGAAAATGCCTGCATTGGCGTTCCAGAGGACTGTAAAACCATCGGTAAGCTCCTAAATGAAGCTTTTGAACAAAAAGTCGAAGAAACCCTAATACAGCCCACTTTTGTGCTAGATTTTCCCGTGGAAATTTCGCCTTTAGCTAAACCCCATCGCTCAAAAACTGACCTCGTAGAAAGATTTGAATTATATGTGGTTGGACGGGAATTAGCTAATAGTTTTTCTGAGTTAACCGATCCCATCGATCAACGGCAAAGATTAGAAGCACAGGCACTCAAAAAAGCGGCTGGAGATTTGGAAGCGCAGGGAGTTGATGAGGACTTTTTAACCGCTTTAGAATACGGAATGCCCCCCACGGGAGGCCTAGGAATTGGCATCGATCGCCTGATCATGTTATTAACCGATTCTGCCAGTATTCGCGATGTGATTGCTTTCCCCTTATTAAAAAGTCAAAGTACAGCGATTAAATCTTTTGACTACGATCAGGAAAAAAAAATTCTGAAAGTGGAATTTAATCACGGTGGTATCTATCTTTATCATGATCTACCTTTGGCAGTATATAAAGATTTTCAGTCTGCACCATCGAAAGGACAGTTTTTTGTCGGACAAATTCGCGATAAATACAGTTTTGATAAGGAATTGTAAAAGTTAGGACTACTTCAGTTATCAGTTATCAGTTATCAGTTATCAGTTATAATTCATAATTCCTTTTTACCTTTGACTTCCTGCCAAGTGTTACCGACTCCCTGTAAAACCCCGCGAATTACTAACCCAATACCGCGACCGATAACTTGGATAAGAATATAGACTACTCCCTTACCCACCACCCGAAAAAAAGCGCGTAAACGCGGAGATAAAGAGTCTCTTAATTCTAAGGCGATCGAAACTAACCAGGGTATGCCTGTTAAACTATTTAATTCTTCCTGTCGGGGGGAATAAATGGCTAGAGATTTGATTTGTCCCTCGCTATAGTGAAATAATTGATATTGACTTTCAAAGATATCTTTGGGTTCTTGCCAATATTTTTTCCGTCGGTATTTCCAAGATAATTCATTGCGGATTTTAGCTAATTTTCTGGCGATGAGAAATTCTGAACGGTAAAGTTTTTGTTTGACTCTTTCCGATTCCGAGAAGTTATTGAGAATAATTACTGTCACTGCATTGGCAATATTATGAATGAGATTTTGCAGCAGAATTTCGGCTCTGGCGATGGTTTCAGGAGCATTAGCCCGGTATTTTACTCCGTCAATAGTTAAACTATTTTCGTACAATAAATAGGAAAATAAGTCAAGAGTAAAAGGAATTTTATTGAGGATTTCTGTTTGAATTGCCTCTCTTTCTTCCAGAATAATTTCGTTAAGCCTACTTTTACTAATTTCGTCAGAAACCGAGGCATTAATTTCTAAAAATTTACGGGTAACTTTCTCCCAGATATCGTAAATAATCAGATTTAAGCGACTGGTTAATTCCCCGCTGCTAATCTGTAAATATCTCATTTCATCGACATTTTTGCGAATTTCATCGAGAACTAAATACAATAATTCCCGTTGCCGATTATCCTGTAAAACATCAATTTCAAAACTAATCTTTGTTCTATTAATTAAAGGCGATCGAATGACCGCTAAAGTCGATTCAAAAACTGCCGAAACACAGAGGGGACGCTCGCGGCTTAAAATTGGTAATTCCCGATCGATATTGTTAATTATTACCGAGGGTGTCACTGAAGCTGAATTGTAATAACTACCTTCGAGAGGAATTAGTTTTCTCACTAGCCATAGAGCCGCTAAAAGTTCTCGTTTTCTCCCCTGCCAGTAAAAGCGATCAAAGCCAGATAAAGACTGTTGATTGAGGTGGAGATCAATTAAATGTAATTCACTTTCGATGCGATTTAATCCCGTTTTTCCAGCAGTGATTAACCAATGGCTAGGGGCTAAACTTGGACGAGTAGCAATGGTGAGAGGGGAAGGGGCGACATCGTGGGTTTCATCCCGGGAAATTTGCCCTAAAATAGTGATAAATTGCTCTAGGTTTGTGCCTTTGGGAATATAACCGGCTATGCCTAATTCTCTGGCGATTAGTTGCTGTCTGGAATCGAGAGGAAAGGTTAATAAAACAATTTTACTTTCAGGATAGCGAGAGTGGAGAATTTCACAGTAAGACCAATCAAAAAGAGGATCGATAAGGATAATTTCGGGGGCCGGATTAAGAGTCAAAGCGAAAATTGTTTCTAAATCCCCTTCGGTGACGATAGTAATATTTTCTATCTGCGACAAGGCCTGCACCAGACCCAAGCGAAAAATCGGGTCATTATCGATGATAATTAGGGTGAGAGGGCGATCGATCACAAGAGTTGCCGTCTGTCAACGGAGACTATTCACAGGGGCAATTATACAGTTATCTGGCTCATTTGTTTTGTTTATAGCCATAGAAATCGATGCGATAATCGGTAATTTTTACCCCTGTCGATTCCTCGATCTGTTTAATTAATTCCGGGGGAAGTTCGATATGCACATCGATTATTTGTTGACTGTCCAGACAATTGACGTGACTGTGGGAATCGCTGATGTTACCGTAGAGTCTGCCGTCCCAGCGTTCCACAGATTCGATAATGCCCTGACCGGATAGGGCCTCTAGGTTTTGGTACACTGAGGTATGACCGATGTTCTTTCCTTGCAGATTGAGACGATCATAAATTTCTCGCGCTGATAGGTGTTCCCGCGCTTGCCATAGCAATTCTAAAATATAGCGACGCTGACGACTAACCCGCATTCCTAATGTTTGACACCTTTCGATCGCATCTTCTAAACACCGGATCGGTTTTTGTTTTACCTCCACATTGTCCATTGTTGTTTCCCTTGACCTCCGCCCTAATACATACTCATTACCAGTTTAGCTTAGTCTTTCGATCGATGTCCACATTGTCCCCCCAACCCCCTTACCTACAGGTAAGGGTTTTTTTTGTCAATACTCAAGACTATTTCTCGATCCACATTACACAATTCTGGTTCTAAGTCAATAGCCTTTACAAAACTTAAAAAATTGCTACAAAAAAAAATGTTATCCTTATGGGCTTTTTTTGGGCAAGAGGATCAATGTAGTCCCCTGATTGTCTCGGTTTTCCGTTGATTTGAGATTTAATGCTAAAACTAAGCCCACAGCATACCACGATCATACCATATTAGTAAATGTAGGCAACCCCGATTTTCAGCTAAATTTTGGCAAATTCAGGAAAAACACTCTCCTTGTAACTTACTTGTTACATTTAACTAATCGCCCCAAATATTTAAATATTTTAATTGTTTATCTTAATTTTATAACTTTTACTTATGCGTGAAGGCTGATTAACTAGGGTTGGGCAAAAAAGCTTGTAAGCTCTATTTAAGGTCAGTCGAATCGGTTAGTATCGGGAGACAGATGTGACTTGTATAGCTTCCCAGTTTTTGAGATTTGAAGACTTTTTAGCAGCATTTTGAATTATCAGCCATAGAAATCTTCGTCAAGAATTTGTTCTAAGGAAAAAGGGCAGTCTAAGGGATATGCTTCCTCTGGAGGAATCGCAATGCCAAAGTCAGCCAATTTACTTTCCTTGATGGCAATTTTACGACCTTTAGGATAGGTTTTATCGATGGCGATTGCTACATGAGATTTCAAAGAAGGGGTGTTTTCCAGTAAGGAGATAACTCGTTCCCTCTGTTCGACAATGGAGCTATACCAGCTAGATTTTATGCTTTCAGGGGCGGAGGATTGTACTTGTAATTTCAGTAAATGAGCCAGCAAAATCATTAAATTTCCTTCCAAGGCATTTTTATCTGATTTACCCAATTCTTTCAACTCCTCAACCAAATGAGATACATCTAATGCCTGAAAATCTCCTTGTTCCAACTGACCTATTGTTGTGATCAGCCATAATTGAAAATCTTGTTCATAGAGTTCTGATTTAGTTATCATAATTGCTTCGATAATAGTTAATCTAGATTGAATCATACTCTATTTTGCAGATTTCGGATGTTTCTAGCGGTAAATGTTAAGTAGCTGGTTATAATTAAATTAAAAATGGATTTTAGGTTCGATCCCCCCTGCCCCCCTTGATAAGGGGGGTATCTGATAATTTTTAACGCCTACCTACTTAAGTTTTATTACAGGATTTGACATTTGCGCCTATGCTCTATTCCCTTATCATTAGGATAAGCGGTTAAAATACATCTTAGCTTAAGGACTAGAGAATATTATGAGACTAGAAAGAGAAGATTTTGATTGGGCGGTACAACAAAACCTAATTACTGCCAGCCAAGCTGAAAATTTATGGACGGCTTTTTTATCCCGTTATCCCCAAGAAGATGAAGTTAATCGCCCTCGTTTTAATTTTGCCAATGTGTCCTATTATTTTGGGGCATTAATTGTTATTTCCGCCCTGGGGTGGTTTATGAACGAAGCTTGGGAGAGTTTCGGCGGTGCGGGCCTATTTTTTATCGCCCTGTTTTATGCAATTTGTTTTATTTTTACGGGAAAAAATCTCTATTTTCAGCAAAATCTCAAAATCCCCGGCGGCCTTTTATTTACCATGGCAGTGGCAATGACTCCCTTAGCAATCTACGGTTTACAACGCTGGACAGGATACTGGCAAGCGGTCGATCCTGGCATCTATCGAGATTTCCATATATGGATTAAAGGTAGTTGGTTTTTAATGGAATTAGGCACGATTATCGCAGGATTAATAACCTTGAGATTTGTTAAATTTCCTTTTTTAACTGCACCGATCGCTTTTAGTCAGTGGTATATGTCAATGGACTTAACTCCTTTACTATTTGGAGAGAACGAATACACATGGAGACTGCGACTGTGGGTATCCTTTTGGTTTGGAATTGCCTGTTTAATAACTGCCTATTTAATTGATGTACGTCAGCGTCGCAGTCGGGGAGATTTTGCTTTTTGGCTATACCTATTCGGATTAATTATGTTTTGGTTTAGTCTATCTCTCCTCATCGATGATAATGAAGCACAACGATTTTTGTACTGTCTAATTAACTTGGGATTGATGTTATTATCCGTCCTGCTAAAAAGAAGATTATTTGTGGTTTTCGGAGGTATCGGAGTATTTGCCTATCTTTCCTATCTCTCCTATCGTCTCTTTGCCGATTCAATTTTCTTTCCCTTTGCTCTAACCGTCTTGGGACTTGGTATTATCTATATGGGAGTTTTGTATCAGCGTCATTACCCAACCCTGGCTAGATTTATTGAAAGTTATATCCCTCTCGAATGGCGCAATTTATTACCCAAAGATAGATAATTAGGAGAAATGGGGATATGGGGACATGGGGATATGGGGAGATTCAACTAAAAAAAACCAAAACCCCAACACCCCAACACCCAACACCATCTTTTTTACTTTTATGAAAATACTTATCGTTGACGATGAAAAAGAATTAACCGAACCCTTAGAACAAATTCTTGCTCAAGAAGGCTATGACGTTGATATTGCTAATAATGGTCGGACGGGGTTAGAATTGGCCCAACAGAATAATTATGACCTCTTAATTCTCGATTGGATGTTACCCCAGCAATCCGGATTACAAATCTGTCAATATTTACGCAATCAAGGGGACACCACTCCCGTTTTATTTCTAACCGCTAAGGATACCATAGACGATCGAGTGGCGGGATTAGATGCCGGTGCTGATGATTATTTAGTCAAACCCTTTCAACTGCGAGAATTATTAGCGAGAGTCCGCGCTTTATTGCGTCGTTCTCCCAATTTTGAAGCTAGTAATAGCGGTAAATTAAAATCTGCTGATTTGGAACTCGATAGCGAAAATCAAGTGGCCTATCGTCACGGTCGCACGATTAGTTTATCAGTCAAAGAAGTACAATTGTTGACTTTATTTATGACCCATCCGGGTCAACTTCTCACCCATGAACAAATTTATCAGCATCTCTGGTCAGAAGGAGAGCAACCTAATAGTAACGTGGTTCCTGCCCTGATGCGCTTGCTGCGTCGTAAAATCGAAGCGGACGGAGAAACACCTCTAATTAATACTGTCTATGGGAAGGGCTACCGTTTCGGGGAAAATTAGGGAATGCTGAAAGATAATGAGAATACCAACTGATTACTGATTACTGATATATGTTATCCTGCCTACAAATTGAAAATTTTACCCTCATCGATCGCTTAGAATTAACTTTCGGCAGCGGATTAAATGTACTGACCGGTGAGACGGGGGCAGGAAAATCGATTATATTAGACGCGATCGATATTGTTCTCGGTGGTAAAGTCAATCATCGCGTCATCCGTCAGGGAAGCCAACAATCAACCCTAGAAGCGACTTTTTCTCTAACTCCAGAATTAATTGCTTGGCTAGAAAGTCAGGAAATTGACCTATTAGAGGATAATAGTCTAACAATCAGCCGGGAATTAGTGATTACTAATAATTCCTTGCGTTCTCGTTCTCGGATTAACGGAGTCGTCTCTAATCGCCAACAAATGGCGCAAATAAGAGATTTTTTGGTAGAAATCACCGCTCAAGGTCAAACAGTTCAGTTAATGGACGCTAATCGACAGAGAGAATTATTAGATCTCTACGGGGGTGAATCGCTGCTGCGGCAGCGGGAAAAAGTAGCGACAGCCTACCTTAACTGGCAAGAAAGCAAGAATATTTTAAATAATAGATTGCAATCGGAACAAAATCGCCTACAAAGATTAGATTTATTAGAATATCAACTAAAAGAACTAGAATCAGCCAATTTAACTGACGCTGACGAGTTGGAACAGTTGGAACAGGAAAGAAACCGACTCTCCCACGGTGTCGATTTGCAAAATTCCAGCTATCAAGTCTATCAACTACTCTACCAAAATGATCGCGATCAACCCGCCGTCGCTGATTTGTTAGGAAAAGCTGAAAATATCTTGACAAATATGATGGTTTATGATAGAAGTTTAGAGCCAATTTTAGAGATGGTGCGATCGGCATTAAATCAGGTGGTGGAAGCGGGACAGGAAATCAACGTCTATGGGGATAGTCTAGAAGCAGATCCCGAGAGATTGAACGAGATAGAAGAGAGAATTGTCCAACTTAAGCGCATTTGTCGCAAGTATGGCCCAAGTTTAGCCGAAGCGATCGATTATTATCAGAAATTACAGCAAGAATTAGCGGAGTTGACGGGAGAAGGACAATCCATTGAAGAATTAGAAAAAATTTGTCAGCAACAGGAAAAAATCTATCGAGAAACTAGCACCCAGTTGACCTTTTTGCGACAAGAAACCGCTAGTCAACTAGAAAAACAATTGGTACAGGAATTAAAACCTTTAGCCATGGAAAAGGTGATTTTTGTCTGTCGGATTGCCCCGGGTAATCCTAGCAGTCTGGGAGTCGATCAAGTGGTATTTTATTTTAGTCCCAATCCGGGGGAAAAAATCCAACCTTTATCCAGTACTGCTTCTGGAGGAGAAATGAGTCGTTTTCTCCTAGCGTTAAAGTCCTGTTTTTCCCAATCCCAATCGGCAGCGGCAACCCTAATTTTTGATGAAATTGATGCGGGAGTATCGGGAAAAGTTGCCCAGGCAATTGCCGATAAATTAGATCAATTAGGTCAACAATATCAAGTTTTGTGCGTTACTCATCAACCCTTAGTGGCTGCTTTAGCTGATCACCATTTTCGAGTTTATAAACAAATGATTGCCGAAGATAATCCCACTAATCTCTCGGAAATTCGCACGGTTGTCCGGGTTACTTCTCTCGATAATCGTCAGACGAGAAGGGAAGAATTGGCACAATTAACCGGAGGAAATTCGGCAGCAGATGCCCTCGCTTTTGCCGAGTCTTTATTGGAGAAAGCGGCTGCCAAAAAACAGTAAGATTTAACCTTGAAATTGACTGATTAACCAACGTCCCACCTGACTTTGATCTCTGGTGCGCGCCTGTTGTAAAGCTGACTCTAAAACCGCAATTTTTAAATTAGGTAAAACCTTTGATATATCAATTCTTTTGCTACCTCGATCGATTATTTCAAAAGCAAATATTTGAGGATCATCTACCTTAACACTCCAGTATTCACTAACTCCTAATTCTTCATAGAGTAAGCGTTTATTGCCTAGGTCATCATTGAGGGTAGATTTTGAGATTTCAATGACTAAATCTGGTGGGGGATACTGATTTAAATCAATCAGCGAAGTACCGTAGGGAATCAGATTAGCTTTGTCGGCAAAATAATAAGATATATCCGGTTGGACTTCTCGATAACCAGACTTGCGAAAACTGCAATTATCTTTGGCATTAAAGGCCAGATTTTTTAGGGTGGCATAGAGACTAACAGCGAAGATCAACATAGCATGATCGCTGGCATGATCGTTACCAATAGGAGTCATTTCTAATCGATAATAGCCATTGTAATAATAACTTTTCCCTTTATTTTCTGGGAAGTTATTAATTGCTGCTAAGTATTCTTCCCAACTACCTTTAATCCATAAATCTGTCGAGATAGTAGTTTCTAGCTGTTGCATAATCTTAGCCTCGATTTTATGGGGTTAACCTTGAAATTGACTGATTAACCAACGTCCCACCTGACTTTGATCTCCGGTGCGTGCCTGTTGTAAAGCTGACTCTAAAACCGCGAGTTTTAAATTAGGTAAAACCTTTGATATATCAATTCTTTTGCTACCTCGATCGATTATTTCAAAAGCAAATATTTGAGGATCATCTACCTTAACACTCCAGTATTCACTAACCCCTAATTCTTCATAGAGTAAGCGTTTATTGCCTAAGTCATCATTGAGGGTAGATTTTGAAATTTCAATGACTAAATCTGGTGGAGGATACTGATTTAAATCAATAATCGAAGTAGCACTTGGTATCAGATTCGCTTTCTCTCCTAGATAGTAAGATATATCTGGCTGCACTTCTCTAATTCCTCTTTTGCGATAAGAACAAGTAGGGAGTCCTTGAAAAGGAATTTCTTTGAGGATAGCGTAGAGACTCACCCCCAAAAAGACAACGTGATGATCTCTAGCGTGTTCAAATCCGATGGGAGTCATTTCTAATCGATAATAGCCATTGTAATAATAACTTTTTCCTTGATTTTCTGGGAAGTTGTTAATTGCTGCTAAGTATTCTTCCCAACTACCTTTAATCCATGAGTCAGTTATCCCCCTAGTTTCTAGCTGTTGCATAGTTATCCTATCCCGCTTTGAACTTTTTCTGTAATTATAGCAATTATTGATCAAATCAGAAACTAGGAAATGATAGAATAGATTAATTAAGTAAAAATTAGCCCAATTATGACCACAACTTATGATTATATAATTATCGGTGGTGGTATCACCGGTTCCGCCTTAAGCTATGAACTAGCTAACCTAGGCAGTCGAGTCCTCTTATTAGAAAAAGAAACCCATCTCCTCAACGCCACTTTCTACAGTTACGGGGGTTTAGCCTATTGGTCGGCCACCACAGAAATCCAGAGAAAATTATATCAAGAAGGTCGAGAAATTCAGCGCAATTTATCGCAGGAATTGGGCATAGATAACGAATACCGGGACATAGATCTAATTCTCACCGTCAACCCCGAAGATGATCCGGCCACTGTGGCCGAAAAATTTGCTATCTTTGCTATTACTCCCGAAATTCTCGATCCGCAAGCAGCGATCGCTTTAGAACCTCTATTAAATCCCGCAGCTATTTCGGGAGTTTTACGACTGCCCCACGGTCACATCAATGCCGAAAAAACTAATCTTGCCTATCAACAAGCTTTTCTGCGTCTGGGAGGCACGATTATTCGGGAAGCTGTCATCGAATTAATTGAAACTGCATCGAGAATTACCGGCGTAAAAACTCCTAAAAATAATTATTATGCCGGGGAAACTATCGTTTGTGCGGGGGGATTAACCCGGTCTTTACTGCAAAAATCTGGTATTACTGCTTCCGTCTATTTTACCCATGCCCAGGTGATCAAAATTCCCCCCACTGAGATCAAATTAAACACCCTAGTTATGCCCGCAATTCCTGCTAGATTGGTATTAGAGCAAAAAATTACCCAACTAGAAAATCCGGGCATTTGGCAGAGAGAAACCCCAGAAATAATTACCAGTGTTTTAGAAACGGGGGCGGTACAATTCCGGGATCAAAGCCTTTATCTAGGGCAAATTAGCGCCATTATCACCGATCCTAGCGGGATTTTAAACCCTCTGGCGGGGGAAAAAGCAATACGCGCCGCCGTGGGGACATTGCTGCCCTCTTTAGCCTCTCTCCCCGGAAGCTGTCATCATTGCCTAGTGGCCTTTGCCCCCTCGGGACGGCCTCTAGTGGGAGCGATCGCCGATAAAGTGGGATTGCAGGTATTTTCTGGCTTTACCAGTACACTTGTATCGGCTCCGCCCCTAGCCCGACGTTTCGCGCGTCATCTGCTGGGGGAAATTGACGAGATAATTAGGGTTTGCTGAAAAAGTTTTTCGTGGGGTGTGGGGTGTGGGGTGTGGGGTGTGGGGTGTAGGTTTTTACCCATTTTCATCTGGTAAATTACCTAATTTTCAGGGAAAAAGTCCCTGAATTTTCCCCCCGATCCCTCCCAGATCTGGTACTTTTTGTCAATCAAAAAGTCTAAAAGTCTTACCCAACAAGGTTTTTAGATTTATTCAGCAAACCCTAATTACTAATTTACAAAAGTCAAGAGAGAAATTAACTGATGATTGCAATTAATTCTAATCGACTTTTTCCAACTGCCAAAGAATTTGGTTTCCCTCGCGTCTGACCCGGGAGATTACCCAATTTCGCCACGGCCAATGGTCGCCTCGACTGGTAACGGCCCCTGGATTAATATCCATTAAATCGGCCACTTCGGCGCTGGTAATCAAATAACCTCGATTGGCCACTTCATCGGCAATGCGTAGGGTTTCGATGAGATTTCTTAGCTGGTCAACTCTTTCTCCCCGGGGTAATTGGATTTCATCGCCAGCGCTATTAGGTGGTTCATTCATAGTTAGGGTCTGGTCAAAGTTTATTAACAATTAAAAATTGTCGGTTGAGGCAAACAATCAAGCTTTCCTCTCGTTATTCTATTGATTCTATCAATAATAGCTGTCATCAAAACAGTCCTATCTTCTCGAATTTTACCGTCACATCTTTACTAAAACCCTAAAAACCTCTTGACAAAAAACACAAAATATAGTAAGTAAATCAGGGAAAGTGATAACTGATCACTGATAACTGATAACTGATCACTGATAACTGATCACTGATCACTGATCACTGATCACTGATAACTGATAGCTGCTATAAAATTGGACTAGCCTTTTTCCCCAGAAAAAAATTTCCCCATCCATGACCTTAATCCTCTACAACACCCTCAGTCGTCGCGAAGAACCCTTTACCCCCCTCATCCCCGGCATTGTCTCCATGTATTGCTGCGGCATTACCGTCTATGATTATTGCCACTTGGGTCATGCGCGTACCTGTGTGGTTTGGGATGTGGTGCGGCGTTATTTGGAGTATCTCGGTTACAAAGTGCGCTATATTCAGAATTTCACCGATATTGACGATAAAATTCTCAATCGGGCTAAAAATGAACATACCACCATGGCAGCCGTGGCCGAGAGATTTATCCAGGCCTACTTTGAAGATATGGCAAAATTAGGAGTCAGACCGGCGGACGCTTATCCCCGGGCCACTCATAGCCTCGACGGTATCAAGCGCCTAGTCTATGAATTAGAACAAAAAGGCTATGCTTACCCCAGCGATGGCGATGTTTACTATTCCGTCCGTCGTTTTTCCGATTATGGCAAACTATCAGGGCGAAAACTGGATGATTTGCAAGCGGGGGCCAGCGGCCGGGTAGAAACCGACGACCCGGAAGCAATTAAGAAACAAGACCCCTTTGATTTTGCCCTCTGGAAGGGTGCAAAACCGGGGGAACCTAGTTGGGATTCTCCTTGGGGTCAAGGTCGTCCGGGGTGGCATATTGAATGTTCGGCCATGGTCAAAGAACAATTGGGAGAAACTATCGATATTCATGTGGGGGGAAGTGATCTAATTTTTCCCCACCACGAAAACGAAATCGCCCAAAGTGAAGCGGCTACGGGTAAACCTCTGGCCCACTATTGGTTACATAATGGCATGGTCAAGGTGGCAGGGGAAAAAATGTCGAAATCCCTCGGTAATTTCATCACTATTCGCGAGTTATTGGCAAAATATGACCCCTTAGCCGTGAGATTATTAATTTTAGGAGCCCAATACCGCAAACCGATTGATTTTTCCGATGAGGGATTACAGGCGGCCACTAATGGCTGGCATACTTTACAAGAGGGTTTATCCTTTGGTTATAAGCATCTTCAGCAAGATAATCCTGGAATTACTGACCAAGAGCTAGAAAATCGCTTTCAAGAGGCGGTAAATCACGATTTTAACTTTGCCGGTGGTTTAGCGGTGTTATTTGAAATCGCTAAGGAATTACGCAAGGAGGGTAATAATTTAACCCATGCGGGTAAGACTGACAGCAATCTGGCCCAATTAGCGGTAAAATGGCATACTTTGGTGAAATTGTCTAGGGTTTTGGGCCTAGAAATTGCCGCCGACCAAGGAGAAACCCCGGTTTCTGAGGGAATTAGTGCAGCGGAAATCGAAAATCTGATCCAACAACGGACAGAGGCAAAAAAAGCGAAAAATTACGCCGAAAGCGATCGCATTCGCGCACAATTAAAAGCCCAAGGCATTAGTTTAATCGATCAACCCGGGGGAGTGACTAAATGGTTAAGAGAGGGAGACTAGAAATTCTTTGACCACTTCCTCCACCCTGCGATTGCTGCCATCCACCTGATAGTTTAATTTCTGCATAGCTGTGGAGGTAATTTTGCCGGTGAGTTTGGCTAAAACCTGTCGCAATTGCGGATATTTTCGCAAACTATCCCGGTTAAAAATCGGTACCGCTTCGTAGGGAGGAAAATAGCGTCGATCATCTTCTAGGATGACTAAATCTAGCACGGGAATTAAGCCATCGGTGGAATTTCCCGCCACTAAATCCACTTGTTTTTCGGCTAAAGCGCGGTACATTAACCCTAAATCCATCACTTTCGGGGGTTGGGCAAAAGTTAGGCCATAGGTCTTCGCTAATCCCTTGTAACCGTCTTCCCTTTCCAAAAATTCATAACCAAAACCCGCTTGCCAATTGGGAGTATATTTAGCCACTTGCGAGAGAGTTTTAAGATTGTATTGACTGGCGGTTTCTCCCCGGATAACAATGGCGAAAGTATTCTCAAATCCTAAACTGGGAAACACTTCTAGATTAAATTTTTCTGGATAAATCTCTTGCAGCTTTTCAGAGACTAATCGGGCATCGTTCAGGGGTTTTTCTCGCAAAATTCCCGTGAAAGCCGTGCCAGAATACTCCACATAACCGTCGATTTTACCCGCTTTCACCGCTTCATCGAAAATTTTGGGTCTGAAACCCCGTCGTTCTACGACGGCTTTACCGTTAAATACTAGCGCATTTACACGATATATGCTAGAATGTGAGACATGGAAAAAGCCTATTCGT
>VYMD01000063.1_pt1 | contig 32792 bp, 28 predicted proteins | sample 5115311 | NCBI WGS metagenome assembly VYMD01 (sample SAMN12291779, study PRJNA351875) | freshwater metagenome | isolation source: freshwater lake | place: USA: Michigan, Wintergreen Lake | collected 2013-08-08
GCTTCACCGCGCTCAGGTGGTCAGGTCCGTAATCCACTAGCGCTCCGAAAGGGGCGTTCTTCCAGAATTTACGACTCTGGAATCACGGGCTTTGCTCGGCCGAGCTTAGACTGCTTTCCCACCACACGCTTGCAAGCGTCGGGAGACACCAAACGCTGAAGGCCCCTAAGGCCGACAGCACCCCCGGGCTGATCAGCCCACTACGCCCCCTCCCAGCCGGGAGAGCAGTAGCACGATATCCGGCACCGCCCGGCCCCGATTCGAGGATAACTCCCCGTTTCGCGGCCGGGTATTGCCGTTTCCCCACGACTACTCCACACCAGTCCCTTCATCAATCGAACGCACGCTCGCGAGGTCTGCATCTAGAACTCGCTCGCCGCGATGTCGCCGAGCATGGGGCGCAGCAGCAGCTCTTCGACCACGGTGCCCTGTGGCAGAGCGCAGGCAGCATAGATGGCCTCGGCGATGTCGGCAGGCTGCATAAAGCGGCTGTCGGGCAGCGGCGTGCCCTCCCACGAGGCGGTCTTGACCGCGCCGGGCAGCACGGCGATGACGCGCACGTTCTTGTCTTTGAGCTCTTCGCGCAGCACGCGGGTCATGCCCAGCAGACCAAACTTGCTGATGCAATACGAGCCACCGTTGACATAGGCCGTGATGCTGGCCGTGCTACAGATGTTCACGACCGTGCCGCTGGCGCGGGCCACCATGCCGGGCACGAGCGCGCGGCAGAGTTGGTAGGCTGAGGCGAGGTTCGTGGCGATCTGGGCGTCAAAGGCGTCGTCCGCCTCGGCCAAGATCGAGCCGGGCATAAAGCGGCCGGCATTGTTGACGATGATCTCGACGTGGCCAGGCGTGGCCTCGGCGGCGGCGGCGAAGGCACGCAACTGCGCGCGGTCAGACACGTCACAGACGTGCAGCTGCCAGTCGGGCTGGGCCTGTTGCAGCTCGGCGATGCTGCGCGCGCCCGCGCAGCCCACGATGTGATAGCCCGCCTGTGCGAAGCGGCGGGCCACGGCCAGGCCGATGCCCTTGCCGATGCCGGTGATGACGACCTTTTTCATGTGAACGCTACTTTTGACGTGATGCGTGCTCAATCTACACCGGCCTGGCGCCTCGCGGCGCGCTTGACCGCTATGCTGCTTTGCGTAGCGCTGCTAGCAGGCTCCGTCTTGGCTCAAGACGAGCCCGGAAAAAAGAAGAAAGAAAAACCCAGTGCTGTGCCGCGGCTCGCCCTGATGCTCGGCAGCGAGCCCTGGGACGGCCGCGAGCCCCTGCCACCCGACATCACCTTCCGCTTCGTGGTGCTGCCGCCCACGCTCAACCCGCCGGCAGGCGTGAAGTATCGCATGGCCTCGGCTGCCTTTTACTATTCTACCAATAAGGGCGGGCAGGGCTCGGCGCAACTCGGAAAAATAGAATCGAGTGAGCCCGGGGGTGCGCTGCTCTATCGCCTAGGTCGTGAAGAAATAGACCAGCTGCTGGACAAAAAAATTGTCAAGCCTCAGGTCTTCTTCGGGGTGACGAGCATCATCCGCATCCTGCCCGATGGCACCGAACTCGAAGAAGAACTGAAGGACAAGCAGCGGATGCTCGCCATTCCGATCCTGCGCGAGTGAGGCGCTGAGTTTAGCCGCGCCGCACAAAGCGCAGTGGCTCGCCGCGCACGGTGTCATCGACACGGCCATCGGCGTAAGACAACCGACCCGAGACGATGGTGTGGGTGATACGACTGCCAAACGTGTGGCCCTCGAAGGGGCTCCAGCCACATTTATAAAGTAGGCTCTCAGCGGTGACGGGGGTGGTCGCCTGGAGGTCCACCAGCACCAGATCGGCCCAATAGCCCTCGCGGATGTAGCCCCGCTCGATCACGCCGAAGCACTCGGCCACAGCGTGGCTCATCTTGTGCACTAGGCGCTCGAGGCTGATGCGCCCCTGCTGCACAAACTCGAGCCCCGCCAGCAGCGTATGCTGAATGAGCGGACCACCCGAGGGCGCAGCGAAATAGGGCTGAGCCTTCTCGTCGCGGGTGTGGGGGGCATGGTCGGTGGCGATGACGTCGATGCGATCGTCGAGCAGGGCGGCCCACACGCCCGCACGGTCGTCGGCCGTTTTGATGGCCGGGTTCCACTTGATGCGGTTGCCCAGGCGAGCATAGTCGGCGTCGCTGAACCAGAGGTGGTGGATGCAGGCCTCGGCCGTGATACGCTTCTGGGCCAGGGGGATGGCGTTGGTGAAGAGATCAGTCTCGCGGGCGGTCGAGATGTGCAGGATGTGCAGGCGGCTGCCAAAGCGCTGGGCGAGCTCGACGGCATATGACGACGAGCGGTAGCAGGCCTCGGCCGTGCGCGTCAGGGGGTGGATCGACGTCGGGGCATCGTCGCCATACTCAGCTTTGAGCCGGGCGATGTCGGCGCGCACGGTGGGCTCGTGCTCGCAGTGAGTGGCGATTAGGTGCGGGCACTCACGAAAAATCCCCTCGAGGGCGGCGGGGTCATCGACGAGCAGGTCGCCGGTGCTCGAGCCCATGAAAATCTTGATGCCGGGGAAGCGGGTGCTGTCGGCGGCCTTAAGCGCCTCGAGGTTGTGGTTGCTCGCGCCGATGTAGAAGGCATAGTTGGCGCGGCTGACCTCGGCCGCGCGACGGAATTTCTGCTCGACGAGCTCGCTGGTGGTGGCGGCTGGGCTGGTGTTGGGCATCTCCATATAGCTGGTCACGCCCCCGGCCACGGCGGCACGGCTCTCGGTGCTGAGGTCGCCCTTATGCGTCAACCCAGGCTCGCGAAAGTGCACCTGGTCGTCAATCACGCCCGGCAGCAGATGCAGGCGGCCACGGCCCTCGATCACGGTGTCGGCCACGGGCCGCAGGCCCCGCCCGATCTGGCGAATGCGGCCATCGGCCACATAGACGTCAGCCTCGGTGCGCTGTCCTTCGTTTACAAGGATGGCGTCGCGTATCAGTATGCTGCTCATGCCGCCAAGATAAATCCGACGGCCATGCAGCAGCGGGCTCGCCTTAGTGGCGGGCTTTGTCCACCGCCTCGGTGATGCGCTTGAAGATTTCCGTCACGGCGCCCACGCCGTTGATGGCCACAAAGCGCCCCTTGCTGCGGTAGTATTCGGCCACCGGCAGGGTCTTCTCTTGGTATTCGCGGATGCGCTTTTTGATGGCTTCTTCGGTGTCGTCGCTGCGGCCCTCTTCGAGTGCGCGTTTCATCAGGCGGGTGGCCGTCTCGGCCTCGGGCACGACCAGGCTGACCATGGCCGTGATGCTGAGCTTGTTTTTCATCAGCATCAGGTCGAGGGCTTCGGCCTGGGCTACCGTGCGCGGGAAGCCGTCGAAGATGAAGCCACGGGCGTCGGGGTTTGATTTCATGCGACCCTCGATCATGCCGATCACCACATGGTCGGGCACGAGCAGGCCTTGATCCATGAGCTTTTTGGCCTCGAGGCCGAGCGGGGTGCTGGCTGCCACCTCGGCGCGCAGCAGGTCGCCCGTGCTCAGGTGCACCAGGCCGTAGTGCTGCATCAGGTTCTGCGACTGGGTGCCCTTGCCCGCGCCGGGCGGGCCGAAGAGGATAACGTTAATCATGCGGGGTAGGTCAGGACTAGGCGAGCGACGAAACTACGACCGGGGGGCGGCACCGCCAAGCCCGCCCGAAAGCTCGGAAAGGTTCAAATGAAGGGCCCCCTTTGGCTTTGGGTCCTGTGAATCTGAGGCAAAAAGGGGCTTGCGGCTGTGGCGACGGGGCCCTACCTTTGCAGTCCCTTTCGCTAACCGGCATCTTTCTTCATCACGCCCTTTGGGCGCCGCGCGATGAAACGCACCTACCAACCCAGCAAACGCCGTCGTGTGAATAAGCACGGCTTTCGCGCCCGCATGGCCACCAAAAACGGTCGCCGTGTGCTCAACAACCGCCGTCGCACGGGCCGTCTCAAGCTGACGGTGAGCGACGAGGGCCGCCACAAGCGCTAGTCTGCCGCCGGTGGCCGAGGCCCTGACGCCCCCCCCGGCCGAGCCCGCCCCCGCCGACGAGCGCCTGGGCCGCGAGCGGCGCCTGCGTTATGCCCGACACCTGCGTCTGCTATTCGAGCGTGGTCAGCGCCTACGGATCGGCCCGCTTCAGTTGGTCTATCTGCACCCCGGCCCGGCCGACCTGCCGGTGAGCCAGCGCGCTGATGCACCGGTGCCCACTTTTCCCATTCTAGCTGCCTTTAGCGCGCCCAAGCGCTATCACCGCCGCTCGGTGCGCCGCCACCGCGTGCGCCGCTTGATGCGCGAGGTCTATCGGCGGCAGGCCCTGCCCCGCCTGCGCGGCAGCCTCGATCCCGACCAGCCGCTGTGGCTTTATTGGATATGGCAAGACCGGCGCCTGCCCACGCTCGCCCAGCTTAGCGGGCTCATGGCCCAGGCGGCCGAGCGCCTCAGCCGCCCAGCCACACCCCGCCCCGCCCCCACCGAGCCCGCATGAATCGCCTCGTCGATGCTCTCATGACCGCACTGGGCTGGCTGCTCGTGGGCCTTATCCGCTTTTACCAGGGGGCGATTTCGCCGCACCTGGGCCCGGCCAACTGCCGCTTCACGCCCACCTGCAGCGAATACACCCGCCAGGCCATCGTGGTGCACGGGCCGCTACGAGGGGCCGGGCTCGCCCTGCGCCGCATGAGCCGCTGCCACCCCTGGGGCGGGCAGGGCTATGACCCCGTGCCTCCGAAAAAAGCTTAAGACGCTGGCAGGCATACGCTCGGCCCTCCACGGCGCGTACTTTAGTCATTCTATCTCTCTCGCCTCTGCTGATGAAAGCTCTCTTTGCTCGCTTGCGCCGCCCCTTGGCGCTTGGCACCCTCGTGCTCGTGCTGGTATCAGCCTCGGCCTTCGGCCCGGAACGGGCGCCCGACAATGCCTTTGAGGTCGCCAAGAACATCGACATTTTCTCGAAGGTCATGCGCGAGGTGATGACCAAATACGTCGACGAGGTTGAGCCAAACCAGTTTGCGCGCTTTGGCTTCGACGCCATGCTCAAGACGCTCGACCCCTACTCAGACTATATCTCGGCCGCCGAGATCGACGACTACCGCTTCATGAGCACGGGGCAGTATGGCGGCATCGGCGCGCGCATCATCGTGCGCGACCAGCGGGTGTATGTGACTGACCTGAATCCGAACTCACCCGCGCAGAAAATCGGTCTGCGCGCGGGCGATGAGATCCTGCAGATCGACAACGAAGTGATCGCCAGCCGCAGCGTGAGCGTCGAGCAGGTGTCAGACCTACTCAAGGGCCAGCCCAAGACGGCGGTGCGCCTGCGGGTGCGCCGGCCGCTCACGCCCGAGCCACTGGCGCTGACCATCACCCGCGAAGACATTCGCGTGCCGAATGTGGAGTATGCTACCCTGCTTCCGAGCCCGCGCGGCCCGATCGCCTATGTGGTGCTCTCGGGCTTCACACGCGACGCGTCGGTCGAGGTGCGCAAGGCCCTCGAGCAGCTCAAGGCCAAAGCCTCGGCGGGTGGCCCCGAGGGTCCGCGCATGCAGGGCGCCTCTGCCCTGGCCGGCGTCGTGCTCGACCTGCGCGGCAACCCTGGCGGTCTGCTGATCGAGGCCGTCAACGTGTCGAACCTATTCGTGCCCAAAGGCGAGCGCATCGTCGAGATCAAGGGCCGGCAGCAGGAGTCGACCAACCTGCTCGAGGCGCCCAATTCGCCCTTTGACCTCGAGACGCCGCTCGCGGTGCTAATCAACCGTGGCTCGGCCTCAGCCAGCGAGATCGTGGCCGGCGTGGTGCAAGATCTCGACCGCGGCGTGGTCGTGGGCCGCCGCTCCTTTGGCAAGGGTCTGGTGCAGACCAGCTTCCCGCTCAGCTATGAGTCGCAGATCAAGCTGACCACAGCCCGCTATTACACTCCCAGCGGGCGCTGCATCCAGGCCATCGACTATACCCACACCGACGAGGAGGGAGGCATGGTGCGCCGGGCCGACAGCCTCAAGAAAGAATTCTTCACCCGCCGTGGTCGGCGCGTGCTCGACAGCGGCGGCATCGACCCAGATGTGAAAGTGGACGAGCTCGAGCTGCACAAGGTGGCCGTGGACCTGCGCAACCAGTTTCTCGTGTTTGACTTCGCCTCGCTCTACCGGGCCAAGCACGACAAGATCGCCCCCCCCAGCGAGTTCAAGGTGGACGACGCGCTGTTCGCCGAGTTTGTGAGTTTCGCCGAAGAGCGGAAGTTCGCCTACCAGTCGCGCGCCGAGCAGGAGCTTACGCAGATGGACGAGCGCCTGCAAAAGGAGAAGAACTATGCCACGCTCAAGCCGCAGGTCGAGGCTCTGCGCCGGTCATTGGCGGCTGAGTCGGCTACGGCGATGGCCACCAACCGTGCCGATATCAGCCTGCTGCTTAAGCGCGAGCTGCTGAGTCGCTATTACTATCAGGCGGGTGAGCACGAGGGCCTGCTGCGCGACGACTCTGACATTCGCCAGGCGTTCGAGGTGCTGAGCAGCCCCGAGCGCTATGCGGCCCTGCTCAAGCCTTCGGCCACGAAGGAGTAAAGGCTCCTATGGCTAGGTGGTTTAGCCTGCCAGGGCAGTCAGCCGCTCAGCATAGCGGCCGAGCTGCGCGACGGCCGCGCGACCCTCGGCGCCGAGCGACACCGAATAGTCGTTCACATAAAGCGCGATGTGAGCGCGCATGACGGCGTCGTCCATCTCTTGGGCATGCTGGCGCACATAGGGTATCGGGGCCTCAGGGTGAGATAGAGCAAACTCTGCGCTACGGCGCAGCGATCGATCGACACGTGCGATCACCTCCCCATCTAGTCGGCGGTGAGCGGCGATGCCCCCGAGCGGGATGGGCAGGCCGGTCTGCGACTCCCAGTATTCGCCTAGGTCTTGCACTAAGTGCAGGCCGTGCTGCGGATAGGTGAAGCGGCTCTCGTGAATGATCACCCCCGCATCGACCTCGCCCCGTGCTACCGCGGGCATGATGGCGCTGAAGAGCATCGGCACGCGCTCGCGCGCCTCGGGGGCGTAGTGCTCGAGCAGCAGGTGGGCCGTGGTGTCGCGACCAGGAATGGCAATGCGGGCTGCGGCGAGCTCGGCGCGGGTCAGGGGGCGGCGGCTGACGAGCAGCGGCCCGCAGCCACGGCCTAGGGCTGCGCCCGCCTCGAGCAGCTGATAGTCGGCCTGCACTAAGAAGTAGGTGAAAAACGAGAGCTTCACCACGTCGGGGGTGCCCACGCGCGCTAGGGCATTGAGCTCGGCGATGTCGGCGTGCTGCACGTCGAAGCTGAGGCCCTCGGCCTCGACGCGCCCGTGCAGCAGGGGCTCGAACAGAAAGGTGTCGTTCGGGCAGGGGCTGATGGCGAGCGAGAGCGTCATGCGTGCTGACTAAACATTCCCTCAAACGAAAGCGTGCGACACGACTCTCGACGACCTCAGCCTGGCAGCGTCTGCAGCCAGCTGAGCACGCTCTGCTGGGCCGCCTCGCTGGCCTCGCGCAGCCGCCAGGCGCCGCGGTCGCGCGGCTCGACCCGGTTTGATACCCCGCGAATGCTGACGAAGGGCATGTGGCTGCGCAGCCCAGCATAGAACACCGCGGCCCCCTCCATCGTCTCGACCTGGGCCTCGGGCCAGCGCGCGCGCCAGGCGGCGATGCTGGGGGCGTGGCCGTGCACGGTGCTGCTGGTCACGCCGTGCACACGAGGTAGGTGAGGCTCGAGTGTGGTGAGGATGGGCGCCTGCAGATGGTTGCCCACGCGCTCGTGGCGGCGCTCGAGCAGGGGCAGGTTCATCTCGTCGAGGTCCATAAATCGCCCGTCGGCCTGCTCGGCGCCGAGGTCGCCAAAGCAATCGCTAACGACGTTCACCACGCTGCCGACCGAGAGGCTGTGGTCGAGCGCGCCACACACGCCCACATTCACCAGCAGTTTATAAGGGAATCGGCCGAGTGCCCGAGCCAGCACCCAGCTGGTGTTGACTACGCCCACGCCCGTCACGACCAGATCGACCCAGTGTGGGCCGACGCGGCCACTCGAGCGCAGGCGCTGGCCTTTTACGGTCGGCAGGGGTTCGCCCGAGAGGGCCTGCTCGATGAGGTTGCACTCGAGCGTGGTGGCAGCGACGACACAGATCTCCACAGGCAGTAGGGGGCGCCCACAGGGGCTAGAAGGAATCCACCTAAATTAAGCCTGTTTTTCCGATCAGCCCGATGCCTGCCGCCACCGTCGTTCAAAACTGGCAGACCTATGCCCTCGACCTCGATGGACGCATGGCCGTGCGGATGGTGAATTTGGGCCTACGCGTGCAGGCGCCCATGCCCGGCCTAGGTCACCTGTTGACCGCCTGGGTCAAGGTGCCCCGCAACGACGACAGTGGCCAGCCGACTGAGCGCGAGCAGCGCATCTTGGCGCGCATCGACGAGCTGCTCGAGCGCGAGGTGATGCAGCGCTACAATGGCCTCTATGTGGGCCACCAGACACGCAACGGTGTGCGTGAGTTCTTCTACTACTGCCTGCACGCTGAGGGGCATCAGCAGGTGGTGAGCCAGATCGTGTCAGCCTTTGAGGGCTATGCGCACGGCAGCATCGCGCGGCCCGATACCGAGTGGTCCCACTACCTGAGCACGCTTTACCCCGACCCCGCCACCGAGCTGAGCATCCGCAACCAAAACACGGTTGAGTCACTGCGCTTCTTTGGCGACCCCTTGGTGCCGCCGCGGCAGATTGACCACTTCCTCTACTTCGCTACCGAGACGGGTCGCGCGCAGTTTTTGGCGCAGGCGGCCGAGATGGGCTTCAACGTGCTGCGCACGACCACCTATGCCGACGGTGAGCGCATGCCCTATAGCGTGCTGCTGGCACGCACTGATTCGGCTGAACTCAACCACATCGACCTCGTGGTGCACCAGCTAGCCAACCTGGCAAAGAAATTCAGTGGCGAATACGATGGCTGGGAGAGCGCGCTGGTCGAGTCGCCTGACGCCCTCTCGGGCCTAGCCGGCAACCTGCTCAATAAACTCGGGGGCCAGTCTTAAGGCCCGCCTGCGCTCGTGCACCTCGGCGTACTCTCTCGCCCGTCGAACTTCCATGCCGAGAAGTGGGCCTCAGCCTTAGCTCGGGTGGGCGCGCGGGTGACGCTGTTGACGCTCGATGCGCCGACGGCGGTGGCGGGTGTCGAGGTGGTGCAGCTCAAGCCCCCCATCGTGTGGGGCGGGCGCTATCGCTATCCGTCGTATGGGCTCACCTCGGCAGCGCTCTATCAGCAGTTGCGCCGACGCGGCATCGATGTGCTGCACCCGCTGCACCTGACACCCTTTGGCACCTGGGCGGTGCAGTCGGGCTTTACTCCCACGATCGCAGCGGCGATGGGCGCCGATGTGCTGGAATATCCGCCGCGCCGTGGCCTCGAGGCCTTCGAGCGCACGTGGCGTGAGGCCGATCGGCAGCACTCGGCGGCGCAGCGCTGGCGGGCCTGGCTGCTAAACCGCTATTACCGCCGCCAGGTGGCGCAAGTGATCGCGCGGGCCGACCTGCTCACAGGCGACAACCTGCCGCTGGTCGAGGCGATGCGCGACTGGTTCGGCGCGCCGATGGGCAAGCTGCGGCTGCTGCGCTGGGGTCTCGAGCCCGATCGCTTCGCGAGCGATGCTGACACGCAGGCGCGCGTGCGTGAGCGCTTCGGCATCGCGCCCCACCGGCGGGTGGTGCTGAGCCCACGCGGCGCGAATGCGCTCTATCAAGGCGACGTGATCTTGGGCGCGTTCGAGGCGCTGTTTGAGCGGCGGCTCGAGCGCCTGGCCGATCTGCATGTGATCATGCTCGGCGCGGGCTATGAGGTGTCGAGCGAGGTGCGCCGCCGTGCCGAGGCGCTCGCCGCGCGGGAGGCGAACTTCAGCTTCGTCGCCGACCAGATGCCGCGCCAGATGGTGTATGACCTGTGGTCGGTGACCGATGTGTTTCTGTCGGCGCCGGTGTACGATGGCTATTCGGCGGCGGTGGCCGAGGGGCGCTATGCCGGGGCGATCCCGGTGGTGAACGACATCCCCGGCAACCGCGAGGTGATCACCCACGGCGAGAATGGCTGGATCGTCGATCCGTTCACCGTCGAGGGGCTGACCGGGGCGCTGGCTGAGGTGATCGACCGCCGCGCTGAACTACGGGCGCAGTTCGGCCCGCGCAATCGAGCCTGGATCGAGCAACACTCACTGCTCGACCGCAACGCAGCGCGTCTCGTCACGTGGGCTGACGCGCTGCGGCGCGGCCTGCCGGTGCCAGACTAGTGCAGACTAAGCCTGGGTCTCTTCCGCAGTCGCAGGGCTTGCGTTGGCTGCTGCTGAGGCTTCCTCGGCTGCTGGTGCAGAGCTCGCATCGGGCGTGGTCAGCTCGGCCACGGGCTGCGCTGGGCTGGGCTCGGCGCTCGCAGGGGGCTCGGCGGGCTTGGGCTTGTGCTCCGCAGGCTTGGCAGGGGCCTCGTGCGGCTTGGCGTGGCTGGCCGTGCGCAGGGCTTTGAGTTCGGCACGCACCTTTTTCTCTTCGGCGCGGGCCTGCTCGAGCTGTACTGTGATTTCGTTGCGCAGCGAGTCGCCTTTTTTGCCCTTGGCGATGAACAGAATGTTGTTCTCATACTGCTTCACCACCTCTTCGATCTGGCGCAGGCGGCCGATTAGGCGACGTTCCTCTTTATCGAGGCGATAGTCCGCACCGGGGTGTGCGGCCATGGCCTGATACTTGGCGTTCTGCGCGAGCTTGCGCCGCTTGTCGGGGTCGGGCTCGCGGCGGGTGAAGAGCAGATTTTGCGCCGCGCGGATGCGGCCGTTGACGCGGTCTTTCTGCTTGATGGGCACATGGCCGATGTTCTCGACCTCGTGCATGAGCTCGGCGGCCTGGTCGATCGCCTCGGCACCGGGGGCCTCGGGGGCGAGCAGGGCCTCGATTTGATCGAGCAGGGCCTGCTTGCGGTTGAGGTTGTCTTCCTGACCCTTGTGCTCGTCGGCGATCTGCGCCTTGAGCTGGTTAAAGAAGGTGTCGCACACCTTGCGGAAGCGCTTCTGCAGTTTGCGCGCCTCTTTGTAGTCGTCGGGGCCGGTCTGGCGCCACTCGCGCTGCAGCTGCTTGAGCCGCTCGGCCGAGGGGCCCTTGTCGTCGCTCACAGCTACGGCCTCGGCCTCGGCGAGCAAGGCCTCTTTGCGCAGGATCAGGTCACCGCGCTGGGCGTTGAGCTGGTTGAAGTACTGGCTGCGCCGCTTGTAGAAGCTGTTTTGGATGTCACGGAACTCCTTGAACAGAGCCTTGCCCTCTTTCTGCAGGGCGGGGCCGACCTGCTTCCAGGCCTCCATCATGGTCTGCAGCTCGCGGCTGGCGGCCATCCAGGCCTCTTTCTGATCAGAGGCGAACTGCAGGTAGGGGCGCGCTCGGTCGACGAGCTCCTTTTTCTTCTCGGTGTTCTGCGTGCGCTGCTCATCGCGCAGCTCGAAGAAGCCACGGCGCTGCCCATAGAAGGCATCGGTGGCCAGCTTGAAGCGCTGCCAGATTGGCTCGGTGTGCTCGCGCGGCACGGGGCCGATGGCCTTCCAGTTGTCGTGCAGCAGCTTGATGCGGTCGGCGGCCTCTTGCCAGGCGCGCGCGCTCGACTCGGCTGTGAGCGTGGCCGCCAGGGCCTCGACCTCGGCGATTAGCTTCTCCTTCTCTTCTAGGTTGACTTTGCGGTCTTGCTCGAGCAGCTCTTTATACTTCTCGCGCATGCCGTAGAACTGGTCGAGGTAGGCCCGATACGACTGCATCAGGTTGTTCACCTCGGTCAGGGGAACCTGTCCTAGTTCGCGCCAGCGGCTTTGAATGCTGCGCACCTTGTCGATAGCGGCGAGGTCTTCGGCCATCACGATGGCCTTGAGACCCTCGAGCAGCTCGCGCTTCTTGAGAAGATTCTCCTCGCGCTCTTTCGACTGCGCCAGCTCGTATTCGTGGCGGCGGCGGTTGAACGTAATCAGCGCTTTGCTCAGCCGCTGCGAGAAGGCCAGGTTACGCTCTTTGGTCTGCTTGGCCTCTTCGGCTAGCTCGGGGTGCTCGTCGTCGTCGGCCTGGGCGTTCAGGTCAGAGAGTGCCTTGGCATAGAGCTCGTCGAACTGCTTTTTGATCAGGCCGGCCTGGCGGATGTGCGTGCGCACGATCTCGCGCTGCGAGAGGTCCTCCATCAGAAGAACCAGCTCTTGCAGGCCCGACTGGCCCAGCGCCTCGGTGAACTCGTCGGCCTCGTAGTCGAGAATCGAGCTGACCACCGTCTTGATCTGGCGCTCCTGCTCGGCCAGCTCGGGGGCCACCGGCACGGCGGCCTCGGCGGCAGCGTGCGCCTCGGCGCTCACCTCGAGGTGGGCCTCAATGTGCGCCTCGACCACGTCGTCGTGCGAGGCGGGGGCATGCTCAGGCGCCGGGTCGGCCTCGACGGCCGCAGTGGGCGCATTGAGCGGCGACTCAGGGGGGGTGGGGGCCAGCGATTCGGGTTGAGCGGCGGGGGCCGTGTCGGCAGGTGTGGCCTCGGTCAGGCCACCCTCTGCCAGCGAGGGTTCCAACATAGTTGCGGCGGTGCGTTCGAGAGCGTCGAGTGACAGTTGGCGCTTAGTACGATGACGGCGCCAGCTGGGGCATCGTTTCAGTTCGCCTGCAAGTTAGGGCGAAAACCTACGCCTAGTGGGCTATTCCTCGCCTTAAGCTCCCGCCTCGGGACGCATCTGCGGGAAGAATAGCACCTCCTGAATGCTCGGCGTCCCGGTCATGATCATGGCCAGGCGGTCGATGCCGATGCCCAGGCCTGCCGTGGGAGGCATGCCAAACTCGAGCGCCCGCAGGAAGTCTTCGTCGAGCACCATGGCCTCTTGGTCGCCGCGGTCGCGCAGGGCCAGCTGGGCCTCAAAGCGCTGGCGCTGGTCGATGGGGTCGTTGAGCTCGCTGAAAGCGTTGCAGATTTCTTTGCCGTTGCAGATGGCCTCAAAGCGCTCGACCAGGCCCGGTTTGTCGCGGTGCTGCTTGGCCAGGGGTGACATCTCGAGGGGGTAGTCGGTGATGAAGGTGGGCTGGATGAGCTGCTTCTCGACGAGGGAAAAGATTTCGTCGATGAGGCGGCCCCGGTCCATGGTGGCGTCGGTGGCGATGCCGAGGCTGTGGGCGACGGCGCGCACGCCCGACTCGTCGAGGTCGGTCACGTCGTGGCCGGTGTATTCGGCGATGGCGCCATACATGGTGTGGCGCTTCCACGGCCGCTTGAAATCGATGAGGTGCTCGCCCACCTTGACTTGCGTGGTGCCGTGCAGGGCCAGGGCAGTGTGCTCCAGCATGGCCTCTACTAGGTCCATCATCCAGGCATAATCTTTATACGCCACATACAACTCGAGCATGGTGAACTCGGGGTTATGAAAGCGCGACATGCCTTCGTTGCGAAAGTCTTTGGCAAACTCATAGACGCCGTCGAAGCCGCCGACGATGAGCCGCTTGAGGTATAGCTCATTTGCGATGCGCAAATAGAGCTTCATGTCGAGCGTGTTGTGATGCGTGGTGAAGGGTCGCGCCAGTGCGCCGCCGTAGAGTGGCTGGAGAATGGGCGTCTCGACCTCGAGGTAGCCGCGCGCGTTCATATAGTCGCGCATGGCCTGCACCATGCGCGAGCGCTGGATGAAGGTCTGCCTGACGTGCGGGTTGACGACTAGGTCGACATAGCGCATGCGGTAGCGCTGCTCAGGGTCGGTGAAGGCATCGTGCACCACGCCGTCTTTCTCTTTGGGCAGGGGCAGGGGGCGCAGCGCCTTGGCGAGGATGCGGTAGTGCGTGACGTGCAGCGTGGTCTCGCCCGTCTTGGTCTTGAACGCGTGACCTGACACGCCCACGATGTCACCCAGCGAGGTGAGGTGCTTGAACAGGTCGTTGTAGGTCTCCTCGCCCAGCGTGTCTTTAGAGCAGTAGATCTGAATACGCCCGGTGCTGTCTTGCAGCACGGCGAAAGAGGCCTTGCCCATGATGCGCTTGCTGAGGATGCGGCCCGCCAACGTGACCTCTGCGAAGGCCTCGGGCTCGCTGTCGAAGCGCGCCAGGATGTCGGCCGCGTGGGCCGTCACCTCATAGGTGGCCGAGGGGTAGGGGTCGAGGCCCCGCGCGCGCAGCGCGGCCACCTCGTCGTGGCGCACCTGCTCTTGGTCGGTCAGGTCGGTGTCGGTGCCGGGGTGGTGGGGGTGCTCGCTCATGGCAGAGGCAGTCAAGAGAGTGAGAGGGCGCGAGAGAAAAACGGCTGCAAAGCTACGCCGTACCTTTGCCCACTCTCACCCCCGATCATGGAATTCGCCGCCAGTGAAAAACCCGCCATCACCATCGCCGACACGCGCGACCAGGTGGGCGCCGAGGCCAAGCGCGCGCTGCTGCAGACCTTCGACTTCGTCAGCACGCACCCGCAGCTGATTCACATTCACACGACTGAGTTTTCGGCGGTCTGCCCCGGCACGGGCCTGCCTGACATCGGCACGCTCGACATCTATTACGTGCCCGATCGGCGGGCGGTCGAGCTCAAGGCGCTGAAGTATTACCTGTTTGCCTACCGCAGCGAGGGCATCTTTCAAGAGCCGGTCACCGACCTGATCTTTGACCACCTGTGGCAGGTGATGGCGCCGCGCTGGCTCAAGGTGGTGATGAAGTACAACACCCGCGGGGGCTTCGACACGGTGGTCACTATCGAGCGCGGTGACGAATGGGCAGCACGGCCCGACGCGCGGCCCGACCAGAGCAACCGACTCTAAACCGAGATTATTTTTTTCAGCAGTACGCGGCCCTTGCCGCTAACGAGCTGGGGCACGAGCGGGTCGTCGCTGTGGCTGTGGCGCACAGCCGTGAAGCCCTGCTTCTCATAGGCGTGACGCGCGCGAACGTTGCTGTCGAGCAGCTGAATCTCAGCCTGATGTACGTGGGGATAGTGGCGCAGGGCGTCGGCGATGGCGCCCTGCATCAGGGGGTGCAGCAGTCCACGGCCCTGGTGGCTCGGCAGGATGGCGATGCTGTCGAGCTGTAGGGTGTGGGGCGTGCGCGGCAGGTCGATGGCCTCAAGCCGAATCAGCCGCTCGCGTGCGGCCAAGAAGCGCTCGGTGCCGAGGGTGTGGGCCAGCAGCTGCCCCTTGGCGACGGCCGAGCTCGGCCCATGCGCGGCTTCGACCCACGCGGCGAGCCCGCCCACGCGCTCGCCGTGCTGTTCGATGAGCGTGAAGTTGGGCCAGCAGAGCTCCTGCCCCTCAAGGTCGAGCTCGGCGAGCTCGCAGAGCAGGCTGAGGACCTCTGCCTCGCTGAGGTCAAAGAGCGCCGCATAGCTCAGCACCTCGCCGCCCGAGCGGTCGGCCAGCGCCACCAGCTCGGCAATGAAGGGGGCGTCGGCCTCGGTGGCGCGGCGCACGACGATGCCCCCGGGGGTCGGCTTCATTCTTCAAATTAAGCAGGCGGCTCATGCCGGGCGCGCGAGCGCGCGCTGTCGCAGCGCGGGGCGGTCGATTTTGCCGTTGGCGTTGAGCGGCAGCGCGTCGATGCCCTCGATGCGCGCGGGCACCATATAGGGCGGCAGGCGCTCGGCGAGCTCGGCCGCCAGCGCGCGGGCCTCGCCCGACCAGCCCTCGAGATAGAGCATGAGCTGCGTGTGCCCCGCCACCTCGACGGCCACCACGGCCAGGTGGGCGCCGGTGAGGGCGCGGGCGTGGTGCTCGATCTCGCCGAGCTCCACACGATAGCCGTCCACCTTCACCTGCTGGTCGGTGCGGCCGAGGTAGCGCAGCTGGCCGGTGGGGCTGCAGCGGCAGCGGTCGCCGGTACGGTAATAGCGCCGCCCCTCGACGTCGACGAAGGCTTCGGCATTTTTCGTGGGGTTATGCCAATAGCCCGGCGTCACCTGCGGGCCACCGAGGATCAGTTCGCCCTCGTCGGCAAGGGCGCCGGTGTCGGTGAGCAGCAGCGTGTCGACGCCGCGCATAGCCTGGCCGATGGGCACGACGCCGTTGAGTGCCTCGGCCGAACTGCCGGCGTGGTAGACATAGCGCGTGCAAAAGATGGTGGCCTCGGTGGGGCCATACACGTTCTCGACCTGCGCCTGCGGCAGGCGCGCCGACCAGGCAGCGGCTAGGCTGTCGGGCAGGGCTTCGCCGCAAAAGAGGCTGTAGCGCAGCGCGGGCAGATCGATCTCGTCGAAATACGGCTTCAGATAGGCGAGCGCCGAGGGCACCATCAGCGCCACTGTCACGCCGTGGCGCTCGAGGTTGTCGAGCATCTGTAGATACTGCACGCCCCCGCTCGGCACGGGCGCGCAGGCCGCCCCCAGCACCATCGGCGTAAAGAAGCTGTACACCGACAGGTCGAAGGTCAGCTCGAACATCTGCAGGAACACATCATCCGGACCCACCGACCACTCCGCCGGATCGGTGACCGAGCAGAGGAAGTGGCGCAGGGCCCTGTGGGTGATCGGCACGCCCTTGGGCTGGCCGGTGCTGCCGCTGGTGAACAGCAGATAGGCTAGCTCGTCGTCGGCCGGAGCCTGCGCAGGAGGCAGTATCGGCGTGGGGTCGGCGTGGGGGCCAATACGCTGCACGCGGCCTCCGCAGCGGTCGAGCAGAGAGCTCAGTTCGGGCGGCTCGCCGTCGGCCAGGATGTAGCGCAGGCCGCTGGCCTCGATCACGGCGAGGTTCCGCTCGAGGGGGAAGCGGGCGTTGATCGGTACATAGGGTGCGCGCTCAGCCATCGCCGCCAGCAGCGCGGGATAGGCAGAGGTCGGCGGCTCGGTCCACACCCCCACGGGCTTACCGGCCGGGGCGAGGGTAGCGAGCGTGGCCCGATAGCGCCCCACGCGGTCGGCCAGTTCACCATAGCTCAGCGGCCCCTCGGGCAGCAGCAGCGCCTTCCGCTCGGGCTGCCGGGCCACCTGCCGGGCAAAGGCCTTCCAGACGTCGTCGATACGGCTGCTCATGTCTGCGGGCAAGTTAGCGGCGCCGGTGGGGCCATGCCGAGAGGGCTCGGGCATGGCTTGTACACAGGGCGTATCGTCGCTGCGCCTCGGCCCTGCGTAAAACCTAAGCCCCCAGCACCCACACGTCTAGCCTCAAATGCACCGTTTTAGCCCAAGCGAACGTTATGCCCCTCAGGCAATTAGACCATTTTTATCAAGCAACTGTGCCGACGCACCGGCGACCATGGAACTCGAACTCGAGCAAAAACTGACCCTCATCTTCCGCGACACCTTTCAGGACCGTGGGCTCATTTTGCGCCGCGACCTGACGGCCGCCGACGTCCCCGCCTGGACCTCGCTCACCCACGTCGAGATGATTAGCGCGGTCGAGCGCAGCTTCGGCATCCGATTCAAGCTCAAGGAGATCATGAAGATGCGCAACGTGGGCGATCTCATGGACACGATTCAGACCCACCTGACCGCGCCGAAACCCAGCTAAGCCCGTGACGCCGCTCGCCGCCCGCCTGCGCCTGGTCGGCACCCTGCTGGTGGCCGCAGCGGCCCTCGTGGCAATCTCGGCGGCCTCTGGCGGCCAGCCACTGCTCTGGGCCGTGCAGGGCCCGGCGGGCGACACTTTGCGCCTCGAGCTGCGTGTGCCGTCGCTGGCCGCAGTCTTTAGGCCGGCGCAGGCGCCCGCCGCGCTCGACAGCATGATGGCACAGGCCCTAGCGGCGGCCGAGGCCGATACGGCCGAGGCCCCCCCGGTGCGCCCCACCCGACGCGTGCTCGCCCCTCGCGCGAACTACGGCGATTCAGCCTCGCTCGACGCCAAGATTCGCCTCGTCAACCCACAGCGCGACGACGGCACGCAGGCCCTCGATGCCTTTTTCACGGCGCTCTATGCCCTCGATTCTGACACGGCCCTGTCGCGCACCGTGCGCGTGGCCCACTACGGCGACTCGCAGATCGAGGGCGACCGCGTGACGCAGCACCTGCGACGACAGTTTCACCGGCGCTTTGGGGGCGGCGGCGTGGGTTATGTGCCGCTGCTCGAGCCCGCCACCCACCACGCGATGGCCCGCTCGGCCACGCCCAACTGGCGGCGCTACACGATGTTTCAATACCGGCGCAAGGACAATCCCTACTATTACCTCTCGGGGCAGGTCTTCCGCTTCGGCGCGGGGCGGGGCCCCGCGCTGCTGCCTGACAGCGCCAGCGACGACAGCGGCCGCAAGCGCGCCATTGCCCCTGCGGTGGGCCAGCTCGAGGCGGACCACGGCGCCATGGCGGGTGTGTTCGAGTTCGTGCCGAGCAAGGCGCTGCGTTTCGACCGGCTGCAGCTGGTGTGGGGGCGCGGCGCAGCACCGTACAACGTGCGCTATAGTATCGGCGATTCGCTGATGGCCACCCATCGGCTCGCGCCCGACAGCAGCCTGGTGCTGACCGAGCTCGGGCCGGTGCCACCGCAACTGCTGGGCCGATGGCGCGCCTTTCGCTTGCAGTTTGACGGGCCGAGCCCCGACGTCTATGGGCTGCTGCTCGACGCAGGCACCCACGGCGTGCAGGTGGACAACTATGGCCTGCGCGGCCATGCGGGCCACGGCCTCAAGCGCATCGATGGCCCGTGGCTGGGCCAGATGGTCGAGCGCCTCGACACGCGGCTGATCATCATTCAGTTTGGCGGCAACGTGGTGCGCTATGACACGCGCGACTTCCGCTTTTACGAGAAGCACGTGTATGAAATCCTCGAGCGCTTTCGCACGTATGCGCCGGGCGCGAGCCTGCTGGTCATCGGTGTGGGCGACATGGCCGAGAAGCACGACGATGCCTTTGAGAGCTATGCCAGCGTGCCGTTGATTCGCGACGCGCAGCGCCGCGCCGCCGAGCGTGCCGGGGCTGCCTTCTGGGACCTCTACCAGGCGATGGGCGGCGCAGGCAGCATCGTCACTTGGGTGAATGCCAATCCGCCACTCGCTGCGGCCGACTATGCCCACTTCAGCCCCGCCGGGCAGCGCCTGGTCGGTAACTTGCTCTTCCGCGCGCTGATGAACGAATACGCCGACTATGTGGCCCGCGTGCAGGGCCCAGCGGCCGACCCACAGCCTCGACCTAAACCCGACAGCCGACCGTGATGCGACTTTTCCTTTTCGTGCTGTTTGCGCCGCTCGTGCTCGCGGCGCAGGTCTATCCGCCGGGCGACTCGCTGCGCTCGCCCAGCTATGTGGCCCGCGAGGCCGCGCTCGTGCCGCGCTACCCCTTCGTGCGCTACGCGCGTAATGTGGTCCAGTGGAACGCGCCCGGCGCGCTCGATCCGCTCTTCAGTGCGCTCAGCCGCGCCGACAGCCAGCGCGTGACGATCCTGCACATCGGCGACTCACACGTGCAGGCCGACATCTATCCGCATCAGGCTCGCACGCGCCTGCAGCAGATTTTTGGCCCCGGGGGGCGCGGCATGGTGTTCCCCTATTCGGCGGCGCGCACACACCCTGGCGCCGACTACATTACCTATCACCACGGCGCCTGGGCCTATGCCAAGAACATTCACCCGCAGCCGATTCTACCCCTGGGCCTGACCGGCTATACCGTCCACACCCGCGATCCGCGCGCGGGCGTCAAGCTCGCCTTCACGGAGGCCTCGAGTCTGGCCGGTAATACCCGCCTGCGCATCTGGCTCGAGCGCCATCCTAGCGCCTATGACTTGCGCGTGCACTATGGGGCCGAGGCTCCGCTTATTCTCAAGCCAAGCGCTGACACGGCCCTGCCCTATGTCGAGGCGCTATTGCCCTTCGCACCCACCGATCTCCACCTAACGCTGCAGCAGCCCGTCGACTCGTCAGCCACGACGCAGGCCGAACGACTCGAGCTCTACGGCATCAGTCTCGACATCCCCACCAATCGCGGCGTACTCTACCACTCTGTCGGGGTGAACGGCGCCACCTTCGACGCCATCCTGCGCCAAGAGCTGATGGACGAGCAAGTGGCCGCGCTGGCGCCCGACCTGATCCTGCTCGACATCTCGGGCAACGAATACTACGGCCGCCCCTTCGACCCCATCGACTTTGATACCAAGCTGCGCCTGACGGTGCAGCGGCTGCGTCGCGCGGCACCCCGCGCCGCTGTGATCGTGTCGTGCTCGCAGGACATCTACCGCCGCTATTGGAACGTCGCCGCCACCGAGCCCGCCTCGGCTGTGGCGCGCCAGGCGGCCTTTGAGCTCGGGTGTGGCTTCTACGACTACTTCGCCGTGTCGGGGGGGCGCTTTGCTATGCTACAGTGGCGCGAGGCGGGCCTGGCCAAGCGCGACCGCGTGCACCTCACCAACGACGGCTATCGTCTGAAGGGCGACCTGCTCACCTCCGCCTTGCTCACCAGCTATCGCGCGTGGCTCGGCGGCGCGCAGGTGCTCACCGACACCTCGGCCGACCTGCCGCAGATGTTCACCGACGCTGACTCGGCCACACCGGCGCGCGCCCCGCGTGTGGGTGAGCCCGTGCCGATGAGCCTCAGGGCCCGCCCACGCCCCGCCACCCCACCGCCGGGCTCGGTCGCGCCCAAGGGTCGGCCGACCATTCACGTCGTGCAGGGCGGCGAGGTGCTGGGCACCATCGCCCAGCGCTATCGCGTGGGCGTGTCGGCCATTCGCTATTGGAACAACCTGCGCTCAAGCATGATCTTCGCCGGGCAGAAGCTCGTCATCTACACCCCACTCACCTCGAGCACGCGCCCACCCGCTGCGGTGAAGTCGGCGGCCAAGACTGACTCGAAGCCCGCAGCGCCGCCTGCCACCAAGCCTGCCGGCGCCACGCGTCGCCACACGGTGGGCGAGGGCGAGAGCCTCTGGACCATTGCACAGAAATACAAATCCACTGTGGCGCGCCTCAAGCAGCTGAACGGCCTGACGCGCGACGCTCTCCGCCCCGGCCAGAAGCTGTGGGTGCCCTGAGCGGCTCAGCGCGCATAGCGCGACCACGCCTCGGGCACGAAGCGCAGCACGGCCCAGTCGGCGGCTGCGTTGCCTAGCCATGCCGCCACCAGCAGCAGCGCCATAAGGATGAACGAATAAAAGATCAGTACGCTGACGTGCCCCACCGCTGCGAGCCACGACGGCCGATAGATCACCCGCACACTCACCAGCAGATAGACGAGCAGATAGGCCGTGAGCAGGATGGAGGCCCAGGCGCTCGTCTGCTCGCCTACCATGAGCATCGGCACCACGAGCAAAAAACTCATGCTGTAGAAGTGCGTGGCGGCCACTAGATGATCGAAAAAGTAACGGTGGCTGCGCCGATAAAACAGCAAAAGAGCTAGCGCAAAAAGTGGCAGCGACACTAATGTGAGCGCCTCGATCTGACGCTTGAACACACGCTCGATGGCCGCCATAGCTGTGCGTTGTAAGAACGCATTCTTGAGCGCGGGGCTGGCGGACGACCAGCCGCCAGACCACGCGATACGGCGCCCGAGCGAGTCTTGGTTCAGCGGATACAGGCTGTCGGCCACAGGCGTGTCGCCGAGGTTGGCATAGACCATGGGCTGACCCTTGGGGCTCGGACGAATGCTTAGGCCTTGTGCCGGGGTGCTATCGCGCGTGAGGGTATCTGCAGTAGCAGGTCTTGCCATCGCCGTGCTGTCCGCCGTCACGACGCGTGTCGAATCCGCGATCTCGAACTCGCTGTCGATCACCCACGTGAGCACAAAAAAGTAAACCAGCCCGGTCAAGAAGTAGAGTTGCGCAGGCGGAGTGTAGCGCGCACGCTGCCCAGCGAGGTAGGCCACCGTGAGCGCGCCGGGCTTGCGAATAAGCGCCCAGAGGGTGCGGGCCAGCTTGCCGTCGATCGACACGTTGCGATCCCACCAGAAGGCGGCCAGGCGCCCGAGCGAGGTGCGATAGTTGAAGTTCTCCTGCCCACACTCCGGGCAGAAATTGAGGCCAGTCACAGGGGTGCCACAGTTTAGGCAGTCGGCCTCGCGGGCGAGGGGCTCGGGGTGTTCGCGGGTTTGTCCGGGCAGGCGCATGTGTGAAACTAGCCCGCAGTGAAATACGTAGCTTCGCCCGCCGTTAAACGGTGCTCACACGCTCACATGTCTGCTCCCACTCCTGACCGCCCTGTGGCGCCCCTGGTGCCGCGCCTGACACTCGCTGACAGCACCCTGCTCATCATGGGGGGCATGATCGGCTCGGGCATCTTTTTGGTGTCGGCCGAGATCGCCGAGCTGGTGGTCACGCCCGGCCTGCTGCTTATGGTGTGGCTGGCCTCGGGCATCATGACGGTGTTTGGTGCGCTTAGCTATGGCGAGCTAGCCGCCATGATGCCCCGCGCGGGCGGGCAGTATGTTTACCTCAAAGAGGCCTACGGCCCACTCGTCGGCTTCCTCTACGGCTGGACGCTCTTTGCCGTCATCCAGACAGGCACCATCGCAGCGGTGTCGGTGGCCTTTGCCCGTTTCAGTGGTGTGTTTTGGCCCGAGATATCGACCGAGGTACAGGTGCTGCGCTGGGGCTGGTTCACGGTCAGCACTGAGCAGTTGGTTGCGATGGCGGTGATCCTCTCGCTCACCCTATTCAATTTCCGCAGTGTCAAAACGGGCGCACTCGTGAACAACGTGCTCACCGTGTCAAAGGTCGGCTCGCTGGTGCTGCTGATCGGCCTGGGCCTAGCTGCGGCCTGGATTAGCCCGAGCCTAGGCGACTGGGGCCACTTCAGCCCCGCCTGGCCCGATGTCTGGTCGGCGGCGCTCATCGGAACCTTCTGCGCAGCGATGGTGGGCTCGCTGTTCTCGTCTGACGCCTGGAACAACATCACCTTCACCGCCGGTGAGGTCATCAATCCCAAGCGCAACCTGCCCCTCTCGCTTGCGCTGGGCACCGGCACGGTGTCGCTCATCTATCTGCTCGCCAACGTTGCCTATCTCTATGTGCTGCCCATTGAGCGCATCGCCACCGTCGAGCACGACCGCGTGGGAACGCTGCTGATGGAGACTGTGCTTGGGCCCACGGGCCTCTACCTCATGGCGGCGATGGTTATGGTCTCCACCTTTGGCTGCGTGAATGCCGCCTCGATCGCAGGCGCACGCGTCTACTACGCCATGGCCCTCGACGGCCTATTTTTCTCGCCTGCGGCCAAGCTGAACCGCCACGATGTGCCTGCTAATGCGCTGCTCTTTCAGGGCTTATGGGCGGTGGCGCTCACCCTCTCAGGTAACTATAACCAGCTGCTGGCCTACGTCATTTTCGCGGTGCTGCTGTTTTACATTCTTACCGTCGCGAGTGTGTTCGTTTTCCGCATCACGCGGCCCGACGCCGAGCGACCCTACCGCGCCTTTGGCTACCCCATTGTGCCAGCGATGTATGTGGTGATGGCTACCGTGGTCTGCGTTTACCTAGTGCTCGAGCCTAGCACCTCGGCACAAAGCCTTTGGGGATTGCTCATCGTCGTCTTAGGCGTGCCGCTCTATGTGATCGCACGGCGCTTCTCGCCTAGCCGACCGACGTAAAGCGCGCGATACTGCTCGGCCACGGCAGCGCTGCTAAAGCGGTCGAGCACCACGCGCCGCCCGGCGGCGCCCAACTGCTGTCGACGCTCTGCGTCGTTTAACAAACCGCCCAAGGCGAGTCGCAACGCACTCACGTCGCCTGTCGGCACAAGCAGGCCTGTCTCGCTGTCGCGCACCACTTCAGGAATGCCCCCCGTGCGATAGCCCACGACCGCGCGCGCGCAGGCCTGCGCCTCGAGCGCCGTATAGCCCAGCGCCTCTTCGAGTGACGGGATGCAGAAGACGTCGGAGGCGGCATAGACTTGGGCGAGCACCGCTGCATCGGTCGTCGGCGCGAGGCTGTGGTGATCGAGCCGCCGCTGATAGGCCTCGGGCAGGGCACCCTCGCCCACGGTCACGAGCTGCACCTCGGACAGGCTCAGCAGCGCCTCGCACAGGTCGCTGAGCCCCTTGCGGCGGTCGCTTAGGCTGCGCGCGACGAAGAGTACAATGGGCCGCGTGGGGTGCAGCCCGAGTGCCGCGCGAGCCTCCGCTGCTGGGCGCGGCGCGAAGGTGTCGGTGTCGAGCGGATTCGGAATGTGATGCACTGCATACGGCCGTGTGAGGGGGGCGCGCTGCACGTCGGCCGCCAGCCACGCACTCACCGCCACGAAGTGGGGCTTCAGGCGTGCATAGAGATTGGCCTTCTGCTGCCAGCGACGGGCCGAGAGGTCGTCGTCGCTCGGTCGGGCCAGCATCGGGCAGTGGCCACAGTGCCCGTGATAGTGGGTGCAGGTGCCCGGGTGTAGGCAGCCGCCGGTCAGCGCCCACCGGTCATGCAGCGTCCACACCACTGGCTTGTTCGCCGCAGCGATCGACTCAAGGCCGCGCATCGACAAAAAGCCGTGGTGCGTCCAGTGCAGGTGAACGATATCAGCCGCGTGAATGAGTTCGGCGAGATGCCCAGACGACACGCTCGCCCCCATCCGAGTTGCAGCGAACTGAAAGCGGTCGCGCCGCCAGTTTGCGAGTTCGGGCAGGAGGAGGAGGGCTTCGGCCGCTTTACGAGCCAGTGGCAGCAGTGGCCCGAGAGCACCCTGGCCGACGGCGGTGATGTAGGGTGCGTCGAGCGCGCGCGAGCCAACCACGAGAGTGGCGTCGAGCCCCGCCGCCCGCTGCGCTGCCACCAGCCGCTGGGCCGCCACGAAGGCCCCACCCTCCGTATCAGCCGTGCTTAGGTGAACGATACGCATGTGTGAAAGCTAGTTAGCGTGCCTGCCATTTAAGGCATCCACCTATTCACCAAGGCCGTAAACGCCTCGACGCGCTGCTGCTGGGTGTGCTCGCGCAGCACGCGAGCTTGGGCGCGCTGACCCATCTCCGCACAGACCTCAGGCCGCTCTAGCAGCCACTGTGCGCGCTCGGCGCAGTCAGGCGCATCCGTGTAGGCCACCACCTCGCGGTCGGGTTCAAATAGGCTGCTCAGATTCGATTTCGCATCGGTCAATAAGCAGACCCCAATGCCGGTGGACTCAAACATCCGCACGTTGCTTGCCGACACAGGTGATAGGTCGATGTGTGTGTTCAGCACCACTTGACTCTGCCGCAGGCGTGCGAACATTTCAAGTCCATACACCGCCGGGCGCAGGCGCGGGGCCAGCTCGGGGTGCACGAGGTCGGGCGGGAACTCAGGCAGCGCCAGCGCCTCGCCCACCAGTGGCGCGGCTGCGAGAGCCCGACGCAGCGACGGTACCCACCGTGCCGGATAGGTAGCCACATAGCCCAGCCGCCGAAGCCAGAGCCGCCGCTGGGCATCGCTGTTCAGTGCCGAATAGGCCGGAGAGAGCAGAGTCAGCGGCACCTGCCGAGCTAGCGTGAGCAGCAGACGCTCGCGTTCGAGGTGAAAGTCAGCACCACGAAAGATGCCGCCTAAGAACAGCAGCTCGCGCGCAGGGCTTTTAGTTTGTGTTGGCACCTGATCGAGCACATGCGTCGCGAAGCCGTGGTGCAAGTGCACGGCACGAAGGCCCTGGCTGCTGAGCCGCTGTGCCACCTCAGGGATGCACGTCACCACCCCGTCGGCCTCGCCAAACACGATCGAGTCGATGCCTGGCGCATTAGCGGGCACGAGCAGCAGGCGCAGGCTGGGCACCTCGGCGCGCAGGCGTCGCAGTAGGCGAAGGTGGTTCGGCGAGGCCATCAGCACCTCGGGCTGCGCATACGCCACAAGGCGCACGGTCAGATCTTCGCTGGTGCCGATCGGGTCGATGCCGAGGTGGCGCGCCCAGCTGCGCAAATAGTCGAGCGCGTTGAGCGGCACGGTCACGCAGGCATGCCCGAGCGCCGAGTGGCTCAGCTCATAGCCGTGGTAGTAATAGTTGACTGAATCGAGGTGGCCCTTATAGCGTTGCCATTCCCACGTCGTGTGATCGGGATGCGCCTCTGCCGTGGCGCGCAGGCTGTCGGAATACGCTTGGTAAACGTAGGCGATGCGCACGGGCCTAGCCCTCCTTCACCACACCCATGCGGCTGAACTTATCGATCCGCTTGGCGATGAGCTCGTCCACCGGCATGCCGCGCAGCGTGCGCACGTCGCGGATGATGCGCGCCTTCACATCGCGGTAAGCCTGCATGGGGTTCTGGTGGGCGCCCCCGAGCGGCTCGGGGATGATGCCATCGATCACGCCGAGCTCTAGGTTGTCTTTGGCAGTTAGGCGCAGGGCCTCGGCCGCTTTCTCTTTGTGGTCCCACGAGCGCCAGAGGATCGACGAGCACGACTCGGGGCTGATCACCGAATACCACGTGTTCTCGAGCATATACACGCGGTCACCCACGCCGATGCCCAGCGCGCCGCCGCTGGCCCCTTCTCCGATCACGATGCAGATGATGGGGGTGCGTAGTACGGCCATCTCCATCAGGTTCTTCGCAATGGCCTCGGCTTGGCCATGCTCTTCGGCGTGCAGGCCAGGGTAGGCGCCCGGCGTGTCGATTAAGCACACCACAGGTTTGTGAAACTTCTCCGCCAGCCGCATCAGCCGCAGTGCTTTGCGATAGCCCTCGGGGTTGGCCATGCCGAAGTTTCGATACTGCCGGCTCTTGGTGTCGCGCCCTTTTTGCTGGCCGATGAACATCACCGTTTCGCCGTTCACCGTGCCCAGCCCGCCCACCATTGCTTTGTCGTCGGCGCCCGTGCGGTCACCGTGTAACTCGTGGAAGGAGTCGCAGATCGCCAGGATGTAATCGAGCGTGTAAGGCCGATTGGGGTGGCGGCTCAGCTGTACGCGTTGCCACCCGTTGAGATTCGTGTAGATGCTCTTTTTCAACTCGGCGATCTTCGCCTCGAGGGCCGTCACCGTGTCGGCGATGTCCACTTGATTTTCGCTGGCCAGGCGCTTCATTTCGTCGAGGCGAGCCTCGAGCTCGACGATGGGTTTTTCGAATTCGAGCGTCATGTGAACGCAGTTTAGGTGGGCCCCAAACGCTGTCGGGGGGTGCGCAAGATAGCACACTCCCCCGACGCAACAGGCGATGCTCCCTTCGGCCGAAAGCCTTAGACCAGCACCGAATCGAGCTTGTTTTTAAGCGCGCTCTTGGGCACACCGCCCACCTGCTTATCGACGATCTGGCCGTCTTTGAAAAACAGCATGGTCGGGATGTTCATGATGCGGTAGTCTTGGCTCGTCACGGGGTTGTTGTCCACGTCGAGCTTGGCGATGGTCACCTTGCCCAGATACTCCTGGGCGAGCTCTTCGAGCGTGGGGGCGATGGCCACGCACGGGCCGCACCAGGCCGCCCAGAAGTCCACCACCACCGGATGCTTCGCTTCGAGCACCACTTGTTTGAAGTTCGCGTCGGTCACTTCGACGGTGTATTGTCCCATGTTGTGAGAGAGGTCAGTCTAAGGAAAGAAAACTCATTGCAAGTGGTAGGCGATGCCTAGTCGCTCCAGACTCTGCAGCACGGGCTCGGATGGTCGCACCCGCAGCGCCCGGGCTGTCAGCCGAATCGGCTTGCTCCCCTGGCCATCTTGCACGTCAAATGTAACGTTTGCCTTGCCCGGATGGTTCGCCAGCATGTCGTGCAGCTGACGGATCAGCTCGGGGCTCAGCAGGCCTACCGGCAGCTCGATGCGCAGGCGCTTGGTGTACTCTTCGAGCAGGCTGTCGAGCAGCTTGATGCGCGCCACACGCAGCTCGAGGTCGCCGCCGTTGTAGCGTGGCTCGATGCGCCCCTCGATGAAGACGCAGTTGCCCTCTTCCAAAAAGCCCTTCCACTGCGCATAGGCATCCCCAAAGAGCGAGAACTCATAGTTGCCGTTGCGGTCTTCGATCAGATAGGTGCCATAGCGATTGCCCTTTTGCGACACGCGGTCGCGCGCGGTTGCCACGATGCCTCCCACGCGCACCTCGCCGCGCCGCTGCGGCAGCTCGCTCACCTCACACGTGCCAAAGGCCGCCAGCTCGGCCCGATACTTATCGAGGGGGTGGGCCGATAGATAGAGGCCCAGCACATCTTTCTCGAGCTTGAGCTTCTGGATCAGCGGGCCAGGCTCGCGGTAGGCCAGCTGTGGCTCTTCGAAGGTCATGTTGAAGTCGGCCGCCGTGCCGCCAAATAGGCTCGTCTGGTTGCTGGCTTTGTCGGCTTGCTCGCGCTGGCCCCACCGCACGGCCATCTCGAGCGAATCGTTCTCTTCGAGCTCGCGGGGCAGATAGGTCCACCGGTCATAGCCCAAGCTGTCAAAGGCGCCCGCATAGGCCAAGCACTCGAGCGCCTTTTTGGTGTAGAACTTGCCCGGCACCCGCGCCGTGAAATCGAACACACTCTTGTAGGGACCCTGCGCGCGCTCGTCGATGATCGCCTGGGCCGTGGCCTCGCCCAGGCCCTTGATCGCCCCGAGGCCAAATCGAATCGCCGGGCGCGCTTCGCCGCCATCGTCCGTCTTGGTCACCCAGAACCGCAGCATGCTCGTGTTCACGTCGGGCGGCAGCACCGGGATGCCCATGCGCCGCGACTCGTCCATGAACTGGCTCATGCGCTCGAGCGAGTCCGTCCAGTGGCTGAGCACGGCCATCATATACTCGGCCGGATAGTGCGCCTTGAGATAGGCAGTGCGATAGGCCAGCAGCGAATAGGCGGCCGAGTGCGACTTGTTAAAGCCGTACTCCGCAAACTTGGCCATGATGTCAAAAATCTCGCCCGCCTTCTCTTCGCCGATGCCGTTTGCCGCGCAGCCCGCCGTGAACTTCGGTCGCTCGGCCGCCATCTCTTCGGGCTTCTTCTTGCCCATGATCCGCCTGAGCAGGTCCGCTTGCCCCAGGCTATAGCCCGCCAGCACCTGCGCCGCCTGCATGATCTGCTCTTGATACACCATGATGCCATAGGTGTTCTTGAGAATCGGCTCGAGCAGCGGGTGCGGATACTCGATCGGTTTGATGCCCTGCTTACGTTCGATGAACAGCGGAATGTTGTTCATCGGGCCGGGGCGAAACAGCGCGTTCATCGCGATCAGGTCTTCTAGCACCGTCGGCTTGAGCTGCCGCAGATACTTGCGCATCCCATCCGATTCGAACTGGAACGTCGCCACCGTGTCGCCCGCCTGATAGAGCCGATAGGTCGCCTCGTCGTCGAGGGGCACGTGGTCGAGGTCGAGTTTCACGCCGTGGTTGGCCTCGATCGCCCGCAGCGCCGTTTTGATGATCGACAGCGTCTTCAGACCCAAGAAGTCCATCTTGAGCATGCCCGCTTTCTCCGCCGACGGCCCGTCGAACTGCGTGATGACGACCTTCTCCTTCGAGTTGTTGATCGCCACCGGCACGTAGTGCGAGATGTCGCCGGGGGCGATGATCACCCCCGCGGCGTGGATGCCCGTGTGGCGCGCGGTGCCCTCGAGCGTCCGCGCGAAGCGCAGCATTTTGCTCACCCCCGGGTCGCTGCTGGCGAAGGCCTGTCGCAGTTCGTCGGCGTGGTCGGGGTTGTCGGCTGTCGAGAGGGCCTTGTCAAAGTCGATGTCGGGCCGCTCAGGAATCAGCTTGGCGATGCGGTTCACCTCGGGCAGGGGCACACCCAGCACGCGCCCCACATCGCGAATCGCCGTCTTGGCGCCCATCGTGCCATAGGTGATGATCTGGCTCACCGATTGCCGGCCGTATTTCTCCACCACGAAGCGGATCACCTCTTCGCGCCCCTCGTCGTCAAAGTCGATGTCGATATCGGGTGGTGAGATGCGCTCGGGATTCAAAAAGCGCTCGAACAGCAGATCATACTGCATCGGCTCGATGTCGGTGATGCCCAGGCAATAGGCCACCACACTGCCCGCCGCCGAGCCTCTCCCCGGCCCCACCAGCACCCCCCGCCGCCGCGCCTCGCTCGTGAACTCCTGCACGATCAAAAAGTAGCCCTCGAAACCCTGCTTGCGGATGATCGACAGCTCGCGCTCGATGCGCTCGCTGAGTTCGGTCGTGAGAATGCCATAGCGCTGCTTGGCAGCCGCCCACGTCAGCTCGGTCAGATAGCTGAACATATCGCCATGCCCCTCGGGCACACGATAGGTCGGCAAGATCAGCTGCCCTGCGAAGCTGGGCGCGAACTGGCACTTGTCGGCGATCTCGAGCGTATTGGCTAGCGCCTCGGGCTGGTCGGCAAAGAGCGCCGCCATCTCGTCAGGCGTCTTGAAATAGAAGCTCGAGTTCAGCTTGCCATCATCGCCCGTGAAGCGGAAGCGCCCCGGGTCGTTGTAGTCTGAGCCCGTCTGTAGCGCCAGCAAGATGTCGTGCGCCTCGCTGTCCTCGGCGTTGACATAGTGCACGTCGTTGGTGGCGATCACCTTCACGCGATACGTGCGCGCCCACTGCAGCAGCACGGCATTCGTGCGCTCTTGGTCTTGCAGCCCGTGCCGCTGGATCTCGACGTAGTAGTCCTCGCCGAACAGGTCGAGGTACCACTTGAACAGCTCCTCGGCGCCCGCCTCGTCGTTGCGCAAGATCTTTTGGTTGATCTCGCTCGCTAGGCAGCAAGTGGTAGCGATCAGGCCTTCGTGGTGCTGGGCCAGCAGTTTCCGGTCGATGCGCGGCTTGTAGTAATAGCCCTCGGTGAAGCTGAGCGACGACAGCTTGAGCAGGTTCTTATAGCCGACCTCGTTTTTGGCAAAGAGGATCTGGTGAAAGGTGCCCTTCTCGCCGTCGTCGCGGCCGTGGCGCTGGGCGCGGGCGGTGTGGTCGTCGCAGATGTAAAACTCGCTGCCGATCACAGGGCGCAGATTCTTCTTGCGTGCCTCGAGCACGAATTTGGGGATGCCGAAGAGGTTGCCGTGGTCGGATATGCCGATGGCGGGCATGCCACAGCTGCACGCCTTGCTCACCAGGCTCTCGATGCGCGCCGCCCCGTCGAGCAGGCTAAACTCGGTGTGCGTGTGCAGGTGAACGAACTCGGCGGCCATGGCGATAGCGGGGCTGCAAAGTTACCGCCCCCTAACGGCTAGGCTCGGCAGAAGTTTTGAACGGGCTGATCCGGCCCCCCTCGGCGCATTTCGGTCCGCCAACGCCGTATTCCGGCCGCCCCACGCCGTATTGCGTGTATCCACATCGTTTTTTCTAGAATCCGCCCCCGCCGCGCGCGGCTCCGTGTGACAACGTGACGCCTCGGTCCGACTATGCCCCACCTTCGCTGAGCAGTACCTCCACCACCCGGCGAAAGAGCTCCTCGCGCGAGCGGGGGCGTTCGGCCGGGTGGGCGTGGGTCATAGGCTTAGACGATGGTGATGTCCTTGTTGCGGTAGACCTCGGCCACCGACTGTAGCAGCTTCACGCCCTCGCCAAACGGCCGCTGGAAGGCCTTACGACCCATGATGAGGCCCATGCCACCCGCGCGCTTGTTGACGATGGCGGTTTCTACAGCCTCAGCCAGGTCGCTCTCGCCGCTGCTGGCGCCGCCCGAGTTGATCAGGCCGATGCGCCCCAGATAGCAGTTGGCCACCTGATAGCGGCAGAGGTCGATCGGGTGGTCGCTCGAGAGCTCGGTATACATCTTCTTGTCCGACTTGCCAAACTTAAGCGCGGTGAAGCCCCCATTGGTCGTCGACATCTTCTGCTTGATGATGTCGGCCTTGATGGTCACGCCGATGTGGTTGGCCTGACCCGAGAGGTCGGCGGCGGTGTGATAGTCGTTGTCGGCAGTCTTGAAGGCCGCGTTGCGCGTGTAGCACCACAGGATGGTGGCCATGCCCAGCTCGTGCGCATGGGCGAAGGCTTCGGCGATCTCGCTGATCTGCCGCGTCGACTCGTCGCTGCCGAAATAGACTGTGGCCCCCACGGCCACCGCGCCCATGTTCCAGGCGTCTTCGATGGTGCCAAAGAGCACCTGGTCATACTTGTTCGGATAGGTCAGCAGCTCGTTGTGGTTGATCTTGACGATGAACGGGATGCGGTGGGCATACTTGCGGGCCACCGAGGCGAGCACACCATAGGTCGAGGCCACGGCGTTGCAGCCGGCCTCGATGGCCAGCTTGACGATGTTCTCGCCGTCGAAATAGATCGGGTTGGGCGCGAAGGCCGAGCCCGCCGAGTGTTCGATGCCTTGGTCCACGGGCAGGATCGAGATGTAGCCCGTGTTGCCCATCTGCCCATGCGAGAGGATGCTCTGCAGGCTGCGCAGCACCTTTGGGCTGCGGTCGGTGTGGGTGAACACCCGCTCAACGTAGTCGGGGCCCGGCAGGGTCAGCAGCTCGCGGCTGATCTTGGGGTTGTTGAACTTCAGCAGATGGTCGGCCTTGGGGCCCAGCAGGGTCGAGATTTGGTCGAGGGTCATGTCGAATCGTGGGTCGTCGAGTGGGCAAGATACAACGGCCCCCGAAACGACCCGGCGCCGCCCAGTTCGCGCCAGCGCTGCGAGCCTAGCCCGCCAAATAGGGCCGCTCCGGCGTGTCGATCCACTGGAAGCGGGCCGTGCTGCGCCCGAGTCGCCGCCAGCCCTCGGCCGTCAGCAGCAGGTGGGCGCAGCCCCCCGGCTGCAAAAAGTCGAACACGTGGTCAGACAGATAGACCACCAGCTCAGAGATGGCGGGGTTGTGGCCGATGAGCAGCACCGACTCGACGGTGGCGCTGACCATCTTGAGCGTGGCCAGCAGGCCATCGACGGGTGCGTTGTAGAGCGCGTCGATGCTGCGCACCGAGGCCTCGGGGCCGAGGTGGGGCACGATCAGGTCGCAGGTTTGGCGGCAGCGCAGGGCCGTGCTGCTCAGCACCAGCTGCGGATGGATGCCGGCCTCGTGCAGGCGCAGGCCTAGCGCGCGAGCCTCGGCCTCGCCGTTGGCTGTGAGTGCGCGATCGAAGTCAGCGCCTGCCGACGGAACTGCTTGGGCGTGGCGCACGAGGTAGAGCTGTCGAGCC
>VYMD01000064.1_pt1 | contig 32787 bp, 36 predicted proteins | sample 5115311 | NCBI WGS metagenome assembly VYMD01 (sample SAMN12291779, study PRJNA351875) | freshwater metagenome | isolation source: freshwater lake | place: USA: Michigan, Wintergreen Lake | collected 2013-08-08
ACTGAAGGAGAAGTTCAGATGTATCATACAATGAGTCTTCTAAAACACCATCGTCTACCTTGATTCGGTTTGTATGCCGAAACGAAAATTGAAAGTTCAATGGGATTTCTGAAAATAATAATCTAAAAAAATCCGTTAAATGGATTAGTGATTTATCAATCGCCTCAATTAACTTTGTCCTTTTAGTATCCGGAAGCTTAAGTGCGAGACCGGACTTCTTTTCTGGATGAAAAATATAGTGTAACAAATTAAGTATTACTTCATATTTTACTTCGGATCCAAATGCACGTCCAACGATTTCAGGAAAGGCATGTGCTTCATCTATCACCAAATGTTTAAAAGGTGGTAAAATCCGAAAATCTCCTGCCATGTGACTTGCAAGAAGATGATGGTTAACTATAAGTATATTCGCTTTTTTCCATTTTTCTTTTTCGAGAAAGTAGTAGGATGATGAAAAGTTAGGACAGTTTCGAGCCAAGCAGTTATCGGCATCTCGACCCACCTGGTTCCAAAATGAATTGGACAAAAACCCTTTGTACTCGGATCGAATGCCTGATTCCGTCATCTTTTCCCATTTAACGAAGGTGTCGATTTCACTCTCCATTTCGACACCAAATTCACCACGATCCATAACCTTGGAATACTTTCGCTTACATAAGTAGTTATTGGCTCCAAGTGCAACATGGGCAGTGATATCTTTATTGATCACTTCTCTCACGATATTGATATCTTTTTCAAAAATTTGGTCTTGCAATGATTTTGTTTCTGTCGAGATAACAACGGTTGTTTCATTTTCTAATGCAAACAATGCGGCGGGTATCAAATATGCAAGTGATTTGCCGACTCCAGTTCCAGCTTCAACGACCAAATGTTGACCTTTTTCGAATGCAGACTCAACAGATTCACCCATAGAAATCTGTTCTTTGCGAGGTTCATAATCTTCCCATAACTTTGAAAGATTCTTTTCGAAGATGGTGCGAGTATTCAAAACTATTCCTTATTTCGAAGTAAATGAATAATACAAAAGATACTCAATGCTACAACAGATGTTAAGGAAAGAACCATGATGAAGATACCTTGTCCATTCAAGTGAACTGTTTGTTCCATAATTTATTTCCTTTCTGAACGGAAGAGTGCAAGATGAACTAAATAATAGATAAAAACAAAAATTCCAAGGAGTCCCAAAACTACATATTTTGAAATGTCGGCTTTGATTCGAGCGGCTTGTTCGTCTTTTCCGAGATTCAGTGCTAGCTGGCTCATTTTTTCAGCATCCATTTTATCCAGATATTCGGGTAAATTCATATAACAAAACGATATAAAGATAAATACCAAAAACCATGGTGTAATATATTTCAATATCAATCGAATGATAAAGGGAAATGGTATGATTGAACCGTCTGAAGCATGTGCGGCACCTTTATCTACTCCTATCTTAAAATAAAAAACAAAAATCTGAATCGTTGCCAATATATAAATCATAATCGTTCCAATATAAAAATCGGCGATATCAAGAGCGGCAAAATCTCGATTAAAGTATATGATAGGCAAACATAAGGTAAATGTGAAGATAAAGAGAAGCAGGGATGCTTTTCTTTTTCCCAATCGAAAGCCTTCCTCTAAAAAAAGAATTCCTGGTTGTAACATTGTAATAGAAGAGGTAAGTGCAGCCAAAAATAATACAAAATACCATAATGCACCAAATAGATTTCCACCTGGCATCATACTAAACACAGCTGGTAAAGCAATGAAACCCATTCCGAAGGTTCCAAAGGCAGTTACCGTTGCTCCTAAAAATAAAAAAGCAACTGGAATGGTAATCAAACCGCCAAATACAACTTCTGCGAATTCATTCAAGGAAGCAGAAGATAGGCTAGATAGTACAACATCATCTTTCTTTTTTAAAAAGCTGGAAAATACAAGGGCAATACCAAAGCCGGTGGAAAGCGAAAAGAAGATTTGTCCTGCCGCACTGATCCATACCTTTGGTTCTTTTAAAGCACTCCAATCAGGATTCCACATAACAGCAAGACCTGATTCGATACCTGGTATCGTCAAAACTCTTACTAGCACAATGAGCGCACAGATTCCCATCAATGGCATCGCTATTTTTGCAAATGCTTCAAGTCCCTTTGATAATCCTCTAAAAACAAGTATGAAGTTAAACAAAAAACAAAGTAAAAAAAATAGAATGATGGGACTTTCAAAAGAAGCTCCATTTTCTCTAGCACCCGTTAGATCTAGAAAAAAATTAGAAGAAGCATCAATGACCGCCTTTTGCTCAACTAGATTGCCAGGAGAGAGATTTGAAGTTCCTAGACCGCCACTTAGGAAATAATAAACGTACGCAAGACACCAGGATTCGATGAAAATATAATACACGTAAATCATGACGGGGACCATAACACCAATCGTCCCCGTAATTTTCAGAGCGTAACCGCTAAGGTATTCTTTAAAAATAAATGGAAGACTATGGCCGTGATGCCCACCCATTCGTCCCATCGTCCATTCCGTGAGGCACACTGGCACTCCAAGAAGCAAAAAGCTGATGAGATAGGGTACCATAAACGCACCACCACCATTTTGTGCTGCCTGGCCTGGAAAACGTAAAAAATTCCCTAATCCAATGGCTCCACTCGCTACAGCCAGTATCAAACCGATACGAGTCGCCCATCCATCTTGCTCTGATTTCATTCAGGACTATCTAAAGGGATGGATTCAATGTGACAAAGTTTTTTTAAAGGGAGATTAGAAAAAGCAAGGCAGAAAGGTTGCCTTGCTTAAATGAGAATTGAATTAAGAAATTAGAAAGAGGTCTTTTTTATTCATCTTCAAGGCCTTCGAGGCCTGAATTTTAAACTGTTCTGGCGGTTCCAAAAGTCCCAACTCAACTTTAGAAAGAAATGGAGTGGAAACTTTCAATTTTTTTGCAAAATCGTACTGTTTAATTCCCATTTCCCGACGAACAGCCCACAGCTTATTTTTTAGTCCATTTGCAAATTCAGGAAAAATTTCCTCTACTGCACGATCATTAAACAAACGATCAACTGTCGTCTTAAGATACTTAGCACAAGCAACTTTGAACTTTTCTGTTGGGTCTTGTGCGTTTGTCTCAATCTTTGAGAGATAACTTGGAGACACCCCAAGCGCGCGAGCCATATCATATTGCTTCACGCCTCTTTTCTTACGTAGCATGTAAATGTGATTATTCATTTTTGCCTCTATTTGTCAAAATATGTCAAAGTTTCAAATATTCAACAAAAAAATCATAATATTCGCATTCTACAGTATAACTTCTTTTAAACGATTTTGATCAATTTTTAAGTTATATGTGGATTTTAGTGCAGAAACCTTTTTCTCGATGAATGAGTTACGTGCCGCGCCTTCTAATTCCGTTTTTATCCTTTCTCTAACTTGCGGATAAGATTGAGGAATTCGGTTGGAAGGATTTTTTGAATCTGGAATAGAATAGGCATAGAGTTTTCCAGCTTCATATGTATCTTTCATTTGTTGTTCAGTGATAGTGATTGGCTCTGCTTTGATTTCATCTTGCAAAGCTTTGAGTGCAAGGGCAGCCTTCATCTTGTCCATCTGCATTTTGTATGCTGTGTTTGTGCCGACTTTCTGGATTACTTCTGAAGTTTTGGCGATTTTTCCTTGCAGAAGAGTAGAATTAAACAAATTGATCATATCAAAAATCTTTGCCTTATCATCTTTATAGTCTGATTTCAAAGAAACAGGAACAGAAGAAAAGTCTGTTTCAAGATCTTTCCAAGTATAGTTCGTCTTATCTTTGTTTGTATATAAAACTAAATCAGCAGGAAAATCTTTTGGATTGATTTGTTCTGGACCAAAAACCTTTGGAAGGTTCGGATTCATAGTGATTCCACTTTCCGTCTTTATTCTTTCGATTTCTTTTGAAAATGCACCTTGCTCAAACTGTTTTAACATTTGGGCCGCATACTGTTTTCCCTTTTCCTCTGGATTACCTTCCGTGTGATAGGAGATTGCACTTTTACTTTCTTCATCTGTATGCGTTTTACCGTATTCTAATGCTTGATTTTGGAAAACAGTGAATGCTTTTGTGTAATATTTCGCAACACGTGAGGAATGAACTTTTTCAGCTCCGAGGCTTCTCAGAACATAGATCATTCTTGGATCTTTGCTGAATTTTACAAACTTACCTTTCTTTACGCTTGTCGCTGCTTCAATGATATCTTCCATGGGGGTCGCCATACAATTTGTGCAGAAAGGTTCCATCCTGCCAGCAATTGGTTTGTTCCCCTGATCGTCGGTTACATTCGAAATTATGTTATCAATTTCTGAGGAGGAAGCATTTTCTAACTGAGCGAGTAATTCTTCCGCTTTCTTTTCGTTCGCTTCGCCGTTCTCATCTCGTAAAATAGCGATTTGTAAATTTATGAACTCCAACGGTTTTTTTTCCACGGTCATCTTTACATAATCACGCAGATAAATATTCATTTTCAAAAAATCCGCGACCAAGGCCTCAATCTTCTGAATGTCTTGCGGATCTACTTTTTTTGATTGGATGCTATCCTGCATAAGGATCTTTTCGAGTGCTACGCTTTCAATGATACGTACTTGAACGTCTGGATTGATAGTTTGTGGCTCGGCATTGCCTCGCTTTGAAGCTTCCAATACAAAATTAAGTTCACCTCTCGTAACAGTTCCACCGTCGTACGTTGCGAGAATTTCAGTCTCACTTGAGCAGTTGTTAACCGTTACATAAACGGAAGTCAATAATAAAGTAGTGTAGAAAAATTTTTTGAAATTCATTTTTGGTCCTTAAAATTTGAAAATAGGAAGAGAGATCAATACTTTCGTATTGGCTTTTCTGATTTTTTCTTCTCTAAACCAGAGTTTACGACTTCGTGAACCTTAGTCGGAACTTCCAATTCTTGTGAAGATGGCGCAGAGACAGAAACACGTAAAATGTCCGATCTTTGTTCGTTCAATTTTTCCATTTCGGAGAGAAAACTTTCCCTCAAAATAGGGGAATACTCCCTGTCATCGGCGATACGATCCGTTAATTTCTTGAGTTCGAGGGTGTCCCGTTCGATTTCTTCAAGTTTTTTAAAGAGATGAGCAACTTTAGCCTTCAAATCTATCTCCTTCCAAAAGTTTTTATTTACTTGCCAATGAGTGCAAGAATGAAAAATGAAAATTACAAAAAATTATGAGTTTGGACGACCTGGTCGTAGCCACGGAAAAAATCGATACGATATATGTAACAAAATTGCAGGGAAATTTGAACAATTTCACGGCAGATCGTTGTGTCAAATCGATCACTTCTTCCCTCAAACATGGTTCCGTTATTTTAGACCTAGAAGAACTAACTATGGTCACAACTCAAGGGATTCAAGCCTTTCGATCATTGAGCGAAGAGGCTTTTCTACAAAAACACCGAATCATTCTGATCAACATTCCTGTATCGGTAAGGCAAGCATTCTATATGGCTGGGATCAAAAACCTCTTTCAAATTGCAACAAACGAAGAGACCGCATTTAAAATGGCATCTAGGGGAGCGAGGTAAAATGGAAAATCAATATGGATTCAATTTTTTGAGAAAAGTATGGCATGTATTAGGTCTTATCATTCCAGTTAGTTTGTATTTAGATATTTTTAAAGGTTACGATGGCTACCAGTATGCAACACGATTGATCATCGTTTTTTATCTTGGTATTTTTTTGATTTTGCTATTATTAATGGAATCCGTCAGACTTACCGTCCCTGCCTTTGAACGCTTTTTTTTCAAATACTTCGGCTTTCTTATGAAGGAATCAGAGAGAAATCGTTTCAACGGTACTGTGCCATATTTTTTAGCAAACTTAATTGTTGTTATGTTTTTTACACCAGAAATTGCAGTCCTTTCAATTTTATTTTTGGTAATAGGAGATCCTACAGCCGCTTACATCGGTTCTAGGTTTGGTAGATATCGGTTTTATAACGGGAAATCTCGAGAAGGAATCATAGGTTTCTTTGTTGCTGCATTTTTAATCGGTCTTATCGTCCTAACATTGATCACTTTTTCGCGTCCAGAATCAGCCTTTAGCCTGCAGTCAGATGGAAATTTCCGATTCCTTCCCATGATATTTTTAGCGTTAGGCGTGATAGCATCCTGTCTTACTGAATTCTTTGCTTCAACTACTGCAAATGGCCTCATCGATGATAATTTACTAATCCCAATCGTCGGTGCACTTACTTTAACTATTTCTCTTTTTATCTTTACAAATATAAATCTGAATGAACTAATTTTCCATCCTTCTTTACTTTTAACTAAATTTTCCTAAACCGTATTCGTTGAAGAGGGAACTTGCAATCGTTATTTCCATTTGAGTTTAACTTCCCTTTGCAATGTTCCCGTTTCTCCGGAGGGGAGGAAATACTCAAATTGTAATAATAAAACGCCTAATTCTTCTAAATCTGTTTTTTTTTGGTCTTCTTTCCGATGCCTTTTCACTTCTTTCAGCAGGGAGCCTAAATAATGAAAGGATGCAATATGATTCTTTGAAATCTCGAAACCTTCCATTTTTTCACGGATACCATCTAACGTAATGTATGCAGAATAGTTTAACTTGATTGAAGAGACTTCAGAGGGAGTAAGTTCTCTTGAAAATGTCAGCACAAATCCTGGAGTTTCCCGTGCAGTAAAGTATAAATAATTTCCAAACGCTTCCCAAGATTTAAGCTCCTTCTTTGAATTTGTATGCGTAAGCTCAATGTCGCCAATTTTGTCTTTTGGTTCTATGCATGAGGCTTCTCGGTCATAATTATCACATAACTGAGAATTTATCACTTTTAATTCAGTTGATCGATCAACACATGAGAATAATTGAAAAAAAAGCAAGAAGCCTAATTTGAATACGAAAAATCTAAATATGAATCTAGTCTTTGAATTTATTGTATTCATAAGATTGTCTTAAGTTATTAAAAAAATAAAGGGCTTCCTTTGATTTAAAAAATTTGGGAGCCGTTTCTAGAACCGAAAAGGACCCACCGTGAAAAATATAAACAATCTCGGCATAGACACCAGCAAATAAGTAAGTTCGATGGAAGTCATCTTTAGATTGAGCAATAATCACATTATGTGACGTTAAGTATCCTGGGATTAGGCGGAAAAGGGGATCAGTCTTCCTGATTTGATTTTGTATTTCGACACATTCCTTCTTAATTTGAACCAATTCTTCCCGATGAACTCTTCTAAGAAAAGAGAGAATGCGAGTATTTTTTCCTGGAATACCAACAAGTCGTTCAACCTCGTCTAACTCCCATTTTGGTAAATCATTTGATTCATACACAGTTTTTGAAAATTTTTTTTCTGTGATAGATTTCAATTCAAAATAGTTGTCATCGTTTTGAAAGGAACAGATCAAAAAAAAGGAAGCACCAATCGGGCGTTCCAATGTTTCGATTGTCGGGAAACTATTCCCCATTTTGGACGCCAGTAATCGAAAAACCATCTAAAAGGATATAGGGAACAAAGTAGGATTCACCTAACAATTCGCCTTCTTTTGAAATGGCCTCTATTTGATTCATTGCTTCAAATACGTTACCTACGACTTGGGCTTCTTTGATTGGGATTTTTTCACCTTTATCTAAAAGAAAACCACCTTTGATTACACCAGAAAAATCTCCACTTGGACCATCACTTGTTCCCGAGATCCGATTGATGTACACAACCTTTTCATCTAACTTAAAAAAATCATCCTTGCTGGAAACACCGGGTTCGATTTGTAGCTGCCTTGGACCACAACCAGGTAAACTCTGAGCTCCACCAGATGCAAAACCATTGGATACAGAGAGACCCGCTTTTTTTGCCTCGAAAGTATTATAAAAGTAAGTTTCCAAAACTCCATTTTTTAAAACGGATTGCCGAGTGGTGGGTTGACCTTCTCGATCAAAAGCAGTCGTTCCACTATAATGATCTAATGTTGGATCTTCCCAAATAGATAACCTTTCGTCGGCCACCTTAGAGCCAATTTTGCCAGCCATTTTACTTTTACCTTTTCTGATGCTGGTTGCATTGAGTGCACCGATAAAAGATCCTAGAAAAAAAGAGTAAACAGCATCAGGCGGAAGCAATATTTTTCCTTTAAAACTTGAGATGGTCTTTGCACCAAGTGCACCCATACATTTGTCACCAAACAGATGAAATGCTTTTTGCCATCTCTCTTGGAAGGCATTTAAGGAATTGCCACTTGCAGAGTCATAATCAAAACTACCGATATCATCGCCATCAATCGCCATACCCATGACTGAAGCAGATATGCTTGCTCCTAATTCTGCACCATAGACACCTTTTGATGAAAGAATTAATTTAAAACCCTTTGAGATGGACATTTCTCCCGAATCGATGCTCACTAGTGGATATTTTTCTTTTCGCCATTCAAGTGACTCTTTTGCTATCCTCATCAAATCAGAAAGTCCAAGAGAATCAATAGACGCATCATATTGATCAGGACGCGATTCTAGTGCTCTAGGGTCCGGTAATGTTAAGTCTAAATCGGGAGTGGTCTGACTACGAGCAAGACTTCTCGCTTCTAAAATTGATTCCCAAAGTGAGGGTAGGTGATTTGTGGTAATAAAACCTTGAGATCCGCTTTCGATCACACGTATCCCAAACATATTTTCTTCAGTAGCTGTACAATTATTTAAATCATTTTTTTCTAAAGATATATCTTCCGAATATCCAAAACTAGAAAATATTTCCAATTGATCGATTCCATTTGACTTCGCTTTGGAGATCAAACCACCTAAGAGATCTCTTTGCGAATCAATTTTATTTTGAAGCGATGCTTTATCCATCAATTGCCACCTAGCAATACTTTTGCTCGGACGTAGGGTCCACCTGCATCCACTTTGGCAGGTTGGCCTTTTCCGCAGTGTCCCGATCCTAGATCCCATTTAAATTCTTTTGAAACCATGTCTACTGATTGCAATACATCAAATGCAAGACCTGAAACCGTAACACCTTTTAGAAGTTTTGTGATCTTACCATTCTCAATCCGATACGCCTTTTGAACCGCAAACATAAATTCGCCGGTTGAATCCGCTTGTCCATTTTTAGCGCCATCCAGAAAATAACCGTCTTTTGTACTTTCAATCATCGCTTCCAAACTAGAATCTCCAGGCAACAGGTATGTATTTCTCATACGTATAAGCGGAACATCAGAGTATTCCCAAGCCCGAGCCGAACCAGTAGGTTTTGTTTGGAATCTTTCGGCTGTCTCACGATTATGAAGATAAGATTTTAATATCCCATTTTCAATGATCATAGTTTTTTCAGGAATCACACCTTCATCATCGACAGGAATGGTTCCTCCTGCACCAGAGTAGTATTCGGAGCTACCTGAATCGCATAATGAAACTAAGTCGGAACCAACTCTTTGACCAATTTTGCCTTTTGCCACACTACCAGCTAAAACAAAATCAGCTTCAACGGTATGACCGATTGCTTCGTGAACTAAAAGTCCAACGATCGAGGGAGACAATATAACCGTTGAAAGGCCGCCCATTGGCAGTTCCGAGGTGAGTAGATCAATTGCCGTTTTACATGCGTCTTGTGATATTTGTAATGGATTTTTATCGCGAAACAAACAATCCCATCCGCCCATGACTCCAATAGACTCTGATCCAGACTCGAGTTTACCATTCAGATTTGCCACGGCATTCACGCGAAATTCAGGTCTTGTCATTGAAAAAAAGGAATCGGCACCGTCGGTCGTAACAATGGCCTTTTCTTCATAAATCTCTGAATATCCGCAACCTACAGATTGTAGGAGGGAGGATGACTTTAACGCATCTTCTTGAACTTTTAAAACAAGGGCTAATTTTTCTTCGACGGTTTTATTACGAAAGTCTTCAGATCCTTGACCAATAAAATTTCCTACTGCAAAATTTGCTTTTGGCAATGCAGGAATTTTCTCTGATCGCAATGAAGAGGAAATTTCAGCGGCTTTTTTTGCTACTTTGATCCCATTCTGAATCGATGACTTTGAGATTTCACTTGTGGAAGCAAATCCCCAAGTTCCATTATAAAGGACACGGATACCAACGCCACTCCGCTTACGCAAAGCAGTGGACTCGATCCTTCCTTTTTCGGCGAAAAATGACCTATTCTCTTTATGATGGTATCTTAGTTCAACTAACCCGTCTTCTTCGCTCAAACATTCCTTTAACAAATCTCTCATTTTTGTTTCCTTCTATTAATTTCGGACACGTTTCTTATCGAAGAAATCCATGATGATACGTGGAAGCCATCTTCCCTCTGGGTTTTCTGGGCTTGGATCAGATATAAAACCCACATGACCACCTTTCTCGGTGTACACCGTCTCGATGGATGGAAATGCAGACCAATTAATTTCCCGCCAAACATGAGAAGGAACAACAGGATCATCATCTGCATGAATTACAAGGCAGGGTATTCTTATCTTCGACAAATAATACATACTTGAACAAGTATGATAATATTCTAAAACATTTTTGTACCCTGACATAGGGGCAGTAAAAAATTCATCAAAGTCAAAAAAGGTTCTACTCTTCATAACTTGATCTATCATCGCCTGAGAAACATCATAAATTCCAGATTGAACTTTTTCTTTCATCGTAGACAAAAAATGTGTCCGATAAAAAAGTCCTGCCTTCGAATCGATAAAATCACAGCTTCTTTTTAAATCGAGTGGAGGGGATGTTGCAGTAAATGCTTTTGCCTTCATCTTTCTCTGCTCCCCAAAATATTTTAAAACTAAATTTGCTGAAAGTGAAAATCCGCTTACAAAAATTTTGTCTGTAAAATATTTACGAACATAATCTAACACAGTTTCCAGATCTTCCGACTGACCTGCATTATATGGTCTTTTCGCTAAATATAAACCTTTCCCACAATTTCTGAGGTTCATTCTTATCACACCATAACCGCGAATCAGCGCTTCCTTTCCAACGCTTACCATATAATGGGATTCGGAACTACCTTCCATGCCGTGAATGAGCACGAGATAATGACCATTCCAAGGTATGGCATTTTTTTTGATTTGGGAAAGGGGAGGGTTGTGTTCGAGCCAAAGGTGATCGCCAGTTCGATCATTAGTAGGAATGACCAGGCCTTCACAAAAAAAATCCTCCTCCAGAGAGTTGTCTGGAGGAAAGAGAACATTATATACGGTTTGTAAGTGTTTTCCCTCTAAAAATTTACGAGGTGTAAAGGAGCTTTCAGACAACGTCGATTTGATTGATTAGTTTGTCTACGATTCCGTAGGACAAAGCCTCTTCTGCATCCATATAATAATCACGGTCTGTGTCTTCCACCAACTGTTCGTAAGTTTTTCCACATGCATCTGCAAGCATTCGGTTTAACTTCTCTTTTGTCTTTACGATATCGTTTGCATGTATTAACAGATCAGTGGCAGGAGCCTGGATCTGGCCTCCGATCGAAGGTTGGTGAATCATCACACGACCATTCGGCCAAATGTAGCGATGGCCCTTTTCCCCACCAATTAGCAGTATCGATCCCATCGAAGCCGCCATACCCATACATACAGTGTAAACTGGAGAGCTGATCATCTTCATCGTATCATAAACCACCAGACCTGAAGTGACAACTCCACCGGGACTGTTGATATAGAAAGTAATCGGCTTCCCTGGCTCCATAAGTTCGAGGTAAAGAAGTTTGTTAACAAGTTCTTTTGATGATTCGTCTGTGACAGGACCCCAGAGAAAAATTTTTCTTTTTTCTAAGAATTTTTTCCCAATGTTTTTATCGCTAATGAGATCCTGAAGTGTTTCTGAAATTTCTTTTTCTGGTGCTTCTGTTTCTGGCATATTAATTCAGTGTTTTAGGTTTAGACATGGGAGGCAAGCGTTTCAGTTTGAAATAAACTCCCAGGCAAAGGAAAACGCTAAAAGAAAGATAAAAGAATCTTAATAGAAACAAGGGCGGCTCTTTTACTGACATGTCGAGACGGATATCTGCCGCTTTTGGAACGTGATTGGAATCCACGGTCTGAGTTTTTACTTCTACAAATTTGAGGACATGGGCTGATTCCGAAAGAAGATAGTATTTCCTGGCTTCTTTCTCTAAGGCATAGGCATCGTTTTGGAGGCGTTTTTCTCTCTCCTCCAAAACGGAGTTTTCCACGGAAAGCCTCTCCACCTCGCTAGAAATTTGTATAAACTCTTTTTCTAGAAGCCTACGTTCAGCTAATCCTGATGTGGATAAGACCACACAATAGAAGATCGAACAAACATAGGCAATGGCGATAGATGCTTTCAGGGGAGTCATTTATTTTCCTAATTGATAGAAAGTGTGTTTTCCATTGAACACTGCTGTCTTTCCGAGTTCTTCCTCGATACGCAAAAGCTCATTGTATTTCGCAATTCTGTCAGTACGCGAAAGTGAGCCAGTTTTGATTTGGCCTGCATTCGTCGCTACGGCAATGTGAGAGATAGTAGCATCCTCTGTTTCCCCTGACCGATGCGAAACAACTGAAGTATACTTGGCTTTTTTTGCCATTTCAATTGCTGCTAGAGTTTCAGTAAGTGATCCTATCTGATTCACCTTGATGAGAATCGAATTCCCAATCCCTTTTTTTATGCCTTCCGAAAGCTTTTGGATGTTGGTTACGAACAAATCATCACCCACAAGCTGGATCTTGGAACCGAGTTTTTCGGATAATTTTTTCCAGCCTGTCCAATCATTTTCATCGAGACCATCTTCTATTGTTATGATCGGATACTTTGAAACTAAATTTGAGTAGTATTCTATGAGTTCTTCAGCAGATTTTTCTGGTTTTTTCTCTGCCTTCATCACATACTTCTTTTTTTTCTCATCATAAAATTCAGAAGCTGCCGCATCTAATCCAATTTTGATATCAATGTCTGGTTTGTAGCCTGCCTTTTCAATGGCTAACATGATGACTTCAATCGCTTCACTATTGCTTGTTAAGTTAGGAGCAAATCCACCTTCGTCACCAACGGCTGTATTCAATCCCTTGCTTTTCAAAACTGATTTTAAATTATGAAAAACTTCTGCTCCCATTCGAAGTGCTTCGCGGAAACTCGGTGCCGAAACTGGAAGGATCATAAATTCTTGAAAATCTATATTATTGTCTGCATGAGATCCACCGTTTATGATATTCATCATTGGAACTGGCAGTTCGCGAGCAAATGTTCCACCAATATAACGATACAAAGGAAGACCTACATGGTTTGCACTGGCTTTTGCAAGTGCAAGTGACACACCGAGTATTGCATTTGCACCTAATTTAGATTTATTGGGTGTGCCATCTAGTGCAATCATGGTATTGTCGATAGCGATCTGATCAAGGGCGTATTGTCCAATGATTGCCTTCGATATCTTCGTATTTACATTATCAACTGCCTTTAAAACACCTTTGCCAAGATAACGCTTTTTGTCACCATCACGAAGTTCCACGGCTTCGTGTTCACCAGTGGATGCACCGGACGGAACAGCGGCACGTCCAAAGGACCCATCCTCTAAGGTAACATCCACCTCCACTGTAGGGTTTCCTCTTGAATCCATTATTTCTCTGGCAGTTACTTTTTTAATATTGGCATTTTGGGACATATATGTCTTGCGATTCTCCTTTGATTGGTCTCTATTCAGTTTATGGGATTTTTGATGTTCTGACAATAAACTTTTTAGACATTGCACCCCCTAGTGAGAAAATGACTTAAAAAGAAGGGATTCTCTTGAACCAGCGCCAAGAATATACACGAAATTTTTCCATCATAGCACATGTGGACCATGGAAAATCCACTTTGGCGGACAGACTCCTTGAGATTGGTCTTGTGACTGACCAGCGGACAAAAAAAGACCAAATCCTCGACTCGATGGACATCGAACGAGAGCGCGGAATCACAATTAAGGCAAATAACGCATCTTTTGACTATGCTTGCAGTGATGGAAATATATATCACCTCAACCTCATTGACACACCCGGTCACGTGGACTTTACATATGAGGTATCTAGGTCTCTGGCTGCTTGTGAGGGAGTTCTTTTAATTGTGGATGCAAGCCAAGGTGTGGAGGCGCAAACCCTTGCCAATCTGTATCTAGCAATGGAACTGGACCTACGTATCATTCCAGTCATAAACAAAATCGATTTGCCTTCTGCCGATATCGACAAATGCAAATTGATGATCGAAGAATCTCTTGGTTTAGATCCGGATGAGGCGATCCCCATTTCTGCCAAAACAGGTTTAAATGTAAAAGATGTCTTGGAGGCAATTTGTAAGCTTTTGCCTCCACCCAAGGGAGATATTGCAAAACCTCTCAAAGCCCTCATCTATGATTCGTTCTTTGATACCTACATGGGCGTTGTCGCAAAAGTCCGTTTGTATGATGGTAGGCTAAAAAAGGGAGACGTCATTCATATGATGAATGTTGGGCGTCAATTCCCAGTAACCGAGGTAGGGGTAAACCGTCTCACTATGGTTCCTATTGATGAGCTACAACCTGGAGATGTAGGTTATGTGGTTGCGGGTATGAAAAAAATGGGTGATGCAAAAACCGGCGATACCATCACTCTGGCCAATAATCCAACAGAGTCTATAGTTCAAGGATTTAAAGATGCCAAACCAATGGTATTTGCAGGCCTTTTTCCTATTAATGGGGAAGACTTTGATGCACTTGTTGACGCCATCGAAAAACTCAAATTAAACGATTCAGCACTTACTTTTGAACGAGAAAATTCAATCGCATTGGGATTCGGTTTTAGGGTGGGATATCTAGGCCTCCTTCATATGGAGATTGTACAAGAAAGGTTGGAAAGAGAATTCAATCTAGCCTTGATAACAACTGCACCTTCCGTGAAATTTCGCATAACCAATACAAAAGGCGAAGTGTACGAAATCGACAATCCATCGAAATGGCCTGAGACAATCACGATCGAAAAATCAGAAGAACCTATGGTAAAAGCAACAATCATTTCTCCCGATGCTTTTGTCGGAAATATCATGTCGCTTGTGATTGAAAAAAGAGGGATCCATTTGGATACGATATATCTTTCAAAAGACAAAGTCCAACTTAGCTATGAGCTACCACTTGCGGAATTGATTTTTCAATTTTATGATAAGCTAAAGTCCCATACCAAAGGTTATGCGTCTTTAGACTATGAAGAGGTAGGATACAGAGATTCAAAACTTGTCCGTATGGATATTCTTGTGAATGGGGAACCTGTAGATGCCTTATCATCCATCGTTCATAAATCGAAAGCAGAAGAAAGAGGTAGAGCCATCATTGAAAAGCTGAAAGAATTGATACCTAGACACCAGTTTATGATTCCAATCCAAGCGGCCATCGGTGCCAAGGTTGTGGCACGCGAAAGCATTTCCGCACTCCGAAAAAATGTAACCGCAAAGTGCTATGGTGGGGATATCTCTCGTAAGAAAAAACTTCTAGAAAAACAGAAGGAAGGTAAAAAGCGAATGAAACAAATTGGTAATGTTGATATTCCCCAAGAGGCATTTCTATCCATTCTTAAAACTGGGGATTGAGATTAAAACTTGGCCTTTTCAGTCGAAAGATTTTTTCGATTTTCCAGTTCATTTAACAAATACCAATTCAGAAGACTCCCAAATGAACCTAAATGTTGTTCGGGACGATCTACATTACTTCGGTCTAGGAACGAAAGTAAGAAAAATTTCGGGTTTGGTAAAATGGCTTAAATCTGAAGGAATAAACCAGGTAGTATTAAGGGGGTCACTTCACGGCAATTTTTTAGCTTCATATTGTTATATTTTATATAACTTGGGATTTTTGGTTCGTGTTTTTGCCTATACTAGAGATAAAAACCTTCTATCACCGAATCGAATTCTAATCAAACACCACTCGCATGAATTAAGGATTTTTCACTCTTTCGTGGAAATGAATGACTCCATCTCCATTGAAGAAAAACAAATGATGAACGCGAATCTGCACGATTCACAAAAACAGCAATCTTGCTATCTTCCTACTTATGGCATTCATCCAACGGCGTTAGATGGTTTGAGTATTCTCTGGAAGCATCCGATTTTTACAACTGATTCACCAAAAACTATATTCTTAGAAATCGGATCTGGAGTGACATTTCTCTCCGCCTTATCTAGTCTTTCCAATCAGAATGTCTCTATCTGTGGCATTTCAGTTGGGGAACCAAGAGATAAATGGTTATTAAATTCAGACACAGTAGCCTCCAATCTAAATTTGAGTATTAAATTAAATCAAAATACAAATTTTCCGCAAACATCAATGCCAAATATTTATATCTTGAACCCTATGCAAAAATCCAGATTCGCTTCAATTAAAAAAGATGATTCGTCTGTTTTGAAATCAATCTATCAAAGGTATGGCCTCCTCATTGAACCGGTGTATGGTTTGAAAACATGGGAATATCTTTTAAATCCATCGGAGCTACCTAAAGATTTACCAAAACCATGGATTTATCTACACCAAGGCGGACAGCTAAATCATATGGACACAAATTGGATGTTAGAATCTTGAAAGATTGGAAACCTCTTGTCTCGATCATTATCCCAACTTTCAACCGAAAAGAAATTATAAAACGAGCGATTGAATCAGTAATAAAGCAAACTTATGAAAATTGGGAGCTTATTGTCGTTGATGATGGTTCAACAGATGATACGATGAATTATTTAAGCAAATCAATTCAAGTTTGGCAAGATTACATCGAGCAAATTAGTGGTTACCAAAAGTCGATACGTACAATTCAAATTGATCACAGAGGTGTGAGTTATGCGAGAAACTTTGGTATTGAGAACTCTCAAGGTGAATGGATTTGCTTTTTAGATTCAGATGACGAATGGCTGTCGGAAAAATTGACATGCCAAATTAAGTTTCACTCAGAACATTCTAACATTGAATTTTCTCAGACCAATGAAATTTGGAATAAAAAGGGAAATCTTTTATCACCAAAAGGAAAACACAAGAAAATGAATGGTTCTTATTTGAAAGAATCACTTGAGATCTGTATGGTTACCAATTCAAGTTTTATGGCAAAAAAGAAAGCTTGGATTGAGGTAGGCGGATATCGGAATGAACTTCTAACATGCGAAGATTATGATGTTTGGAATCGAATTTTTATTTCAGGAAAGGAAATAGGACTGATAGAAAAACCCTTGCTTATTCGATATGGTGGCCATCAAGACCAATTGTCTCTTAGATATCCCGCAATGGAAAGATTTAGATTGTATTCCCTTCTTAAAACGAGAGAAGAAAAAATTATGAGTGGATATTGGGATGATTTATCGAACTCTCATCGGACTTTGTGGGAAGATGCGATAGAAAGTAGATTTAGTATTTTAATTCAAGGAAAAGAAAAAAGGGGAAAATCAACTCAAAGTTTGACAAAGCTACAAACCTTGTTTCATTCTGGGAAAAAAATAACTAAGTTAGATTTGGATCCACTGATATCTAACGAGTATTCAGCGTAATCCTTGGTTTAGTGGAAGTTTAAAGGATCAAAAAAAGAGTGAACCCGACTTGGAAGCAATCTTCCTCATCGGGCAATCTTTAAACTAACTAGTGATAAACTCGCGATTTAAACGCGTGATAAAGTTAACAGATATTTCTTTTGGACATGCGGCTTCACACTCGTATTGGTTCGTGCAATTTCCGAATCCCTCTTTGTCCATAGCTGCTACCATTTTTCGAACTCGTTCTTTCTTCTCAACTTGACCCTGAGGTAAAAGTGCAAGGTGGGAAACTTTTGCGGAAACAAACAGCATTGCCGATGCATTTTTACAAGCTGCAACGCAGGCACCGCATCCAATACAAGTTGCCGCATCCATTGCAAGGTCAGCATCTACCTTAGGTATTGGCATCGCATTCCCATCTGGTGCACCACCTGTATTGACAGAGACGTAACCGCCAGCCTGAATCACTCTGTCAAAGGCAGAGCGATCAACGACAAGGTCTTTTACTACTGGGAACGCCTTCGCACGCCATGGTTCAATATAAACCGTCTCTCCATCTTTGAATTTTCTCATATGAAGCTGGCATGTCGTTGTTCCTTTTTCCGGTCCGTGAGGTACACCATTGATCACCATTGAGCATGATCCACAGATACCTTCACGACAGTCATGGTCGAAGGCAATTGGCTCTTCGCCTTTTTTGATCAGTCCTTCGTTAACAACGTCCAACATTTCGAGGAAAGACATATGCTCATTGACGTTTTCTGCCTCATAGCTTACCATCTTACCTTTGTCTGCAGCGTTTTTTTGTCTCCAGACTTTTAAGTGCAATTTCATTGTTTCCATTATTTATAGCTCCTTACTGCAAGGTGAACGTTTTCATATTCGAGTTTTTCTCGGTGTTCTTCAGGTTTTTTACCTTCGCCCTTATATTCCCATGCACTGACGTGGCAAAACTTATCATCGTTACGTTTTGCCTCGCCTTCTTCTGTTTGGTATTCTTCACGGAAGTGACCACCGCAGGACTCTTCACGAGTCAAAGCGTCAAGACACATCAACTCACCAAACTCCAAGAAGTCGGCGACCCGTCCCGCTTTTTCGATTTCCTGGTTAAGCTCTCCGTTCGTGCCTGTGACTTTTAGATTTTTCCAGAACTCTTCTTTGAGAGAAGCGATCTCATTCAAGGCACCTTTTAGACCCTTTTCGCTTCGAGACATACCACATTCATCCCACATAATCTTTCCGAGTGCACGGTGGAAATCGTCTGGAGTGCGTTTGCCATTGATCCCAAGGAATTTGGAAATCATATCTTTCACTCTCGCTTCCGCCTCTTTGAATTCAGGACGTTCCGTTGAAATTTCCTTGTGACCCTCTTTTGCAAAATAATCACCAAGAGTGTAAGGGATTACAAAATATCCATCGGCTAGACCTTGCATAAGGGCAGAGGCTCCGAGGCGATTTGCACCATGATCAGAGAAGTTCGCCTCACCTAACACGTGCAATCCAGGAATGTTGGACATTAAATTGTAATCCACCCAAAGACCACCCATAGTGTAATGAACTGCAGGGTAGATTCGCATCGGAACTTTGTATGGGTTTTCTCCCGTGATGCGTTCATACATCTGGAATAGGTTATCATATCGATCGGCAACGACAGACTCACCCAATCGCTTGATGGAATCCGAGAAATCTAGATATACCCCAAGTCTCTTGTCGCCCACTTTCGGACCTACGCCCAAACCATTGTCACACGCTTCCTTTGCGGATCGTGATGAAATGTCCCTTGGCGCTAAGTTTCCGAAAGAAGGGTATTTTCTTTCCAGAAAATAGTCCCTTTCTGACTCCGGAATTTGATCGGGAGATCTTTGGTCATCTTTTTTTGCGGGAACCCAAACTCGTCCGTCGTTTCGAAGAGACTCGGACATAAGCGTGAGTTTTGATTGATAGTCACCAGATTGTGGAATACAAGTTGGATGGATTTGTGTGTAGCACGGATTTGCAAAGGCCGCACCCTTTTTGTAAGCTCTAAATGTGGCAGTTACATTGCAACCTTTCGCATTTGTGGAAAGATAAAAGACATTACCGTAACCACCAGTTGCAAGTATGACCGCATCGGCAGAGTGAGAAGAAACCTCTCCAGTAACCAAATCTCGGACTACGATACCTTTTGCATGACCATCTACTAGGACAAGCTCAAGCATCTCTGTTCGCGGGTACATCTTTACAGCGCCCTTTGCAATTTGTTTTTCTAAAGCAGAGTAGGCACCGAGTAAAAGCTGTTGGCCAGTCTGACCTTTGGCATAAAATGTTCGGGAAACTTGTGCCCCACCAAAGGATCTATTTGAAAGATTTCCTCCATATTCCCGAGCAAATGGAACACCCTGGGCAACACACTGATCAATGATATTTGTGGATACTTGTGCTAGTCTGTAAACATTTGCTTCTCTAGCTCGAAAATCCCCACCTTTGATGGTATCATAGAACAATCGATATACGGAATCTCCGTCATTTTGATAATTTTTTGCGGCATTGATTCCACCTTGTGCGGCTATTGAATGGGCACGGCGGGGAGAATCCTGAAAGCAAAAAACGGAAACTTGGTAGCCCAGTTCCGATAGAGTGGCCGCCGCTGATGCTCCAGCAAGACCTGTTCCGACAATAATCACTTTATACTTTCTTTTGTTAGCTGGATTGACTAACTTGATGTCTGACTTATGTTTGTCCCACTTTTGTTCGAGTGGACCTGATGGTATCTTTGCGTCTAATTTCATACTGTCTCCTATTTCCTGATTACTTGACAAACCCGAGTAGGATTGACAAAGGCATTGATGTATTGCCTACAAAAACGATGATTGCGAGAGTTGTAGCTAACTTTTGCAATGTAGGGTTGTGCTTTGAGGCGACTATACCCAGTGACTGGAACATAGAGCCCAATGCATGTGAAAAATGTAGGGCAAGGAAAAACATAAATACGATGTATGCAACGGCAATGGCTGGCTGTTGGAAACCAAGAATCACCATAGCATAAACATCATGGACAACCTCGCCATTTTTCAAAACATATTCAAGAGAGGAATGATCGGGGTTTGTAACACCCAATGTAAAGTGTAACAAATGATATACCAAGAATGTGAGTAGCATCAAGCCACTATAGATCATGGTAGTAGATGCAGTTGATGCCTGGATCGTTGCATTTTTTGCGTATCCGACTGGCCTTGCAGCAGCATTTTGCTTTTTTAAGAGTATTGCCACAACCACGTGTCCGACAAATGCAACTAAAAGTCCACCGCGAGCTATCCATAGCAAACCGCCCAAGTCTTTCAGAAATTTTGCGTAGCCATTTAATTTTTCAGGACCCTGGTAGATTTGAAGGTTCCCCAACATATGTGCGATCACAAAACCAAACCAGATAAAACCGGTTACAGCCATTATGATCTTCTTTCCAATCGATGAACGAAAGAAGTCGAGACTCAACGTCATTGAAATACTCCTAAGCTAAAATAACTCTAATATATAGACCCATGATCGGACAGAATATGTGATTCGTAAATTCATTATTATTATTTCTATTTTTTCATTTGACGGATTCGTAAGAATACGTAAAAATCACCGAGTTCGTGGGAATGAAATGATCGCAATCAATCGAACTTGGATTCTATTTTTGGTTGTTGTTTTTCTATTGTTCTACGGTTTTCTATACCTTTACCAATTGCCATTGTTGATTTCAAGTAATGAAGATTTGCACGTCTGGATCGGTTTGGGAACGCTTTTACTCTCCATCGCTTTGCCAGTCCTCCTTTGGATTTGGAAAGGTAAAATTTTTAACGTAGTAGGTACCACAAATGACTCGAAATAAGCTCCCACTGCTTTTGATTCCCATTCTCATTTTATTCTTTTTTATTTCCTGCCAAAAAGTTCCTGCAGGTTATGTAGGTGTAAAAGTTTATTTACTTGGCTCCAATAAAGGAGTGGATTCGGAAGAATTGGGAGTGGGACGGTATTGGATCGGACTCAACGAAGAACTGTATTTGTACCCGACTTTTACAAAAACTTATGTCTGGACACAAGACTACCAAGAGGATTCCGAAACCAATGAGTCCATAGATATTCAAACGAAAGAAGGTCTTACCGTCAATGCGGATGTGGGGATTCAGTTTCGTGTGGATTCCACAAAGGCAAACGTACTTTTCCAGACTTATAGACGAGGGATTGATGAGATCACTGATACGGTTCTTAGAACAGCCGTTAGAGACAGCCTCAATCGGCTCGCATCGGCAATGACTTCTGATATGATTTATGGACCTGGTAGAGTTGACCTCATTGAAAAAGCGACCGTTGCGATTCGGGATGAGTTTTTAACAAAAGGAATCATCGTAGAGAGATTGTATTGGATTGGAACGATGCGACTTCCTGATAAAGTCAAACAAGCTCTGGATGCCAAAATTGAAGCCATCCAAAAGGCGGAGAGTCGAGAAAATGAACTTAGGGAAGCACTAGCCCAAGCTAAGATCGATAAGGCGAAAGCAGAGGGGACTGCGGCTCAAATCCGACTTGAATCGCAACAATTAACACCAATGATGATTCAAAAAATATGGATCGAAAAATGGGATGGAAAATTGCCTCAAAATATGATGGGAGATAAAACAAATATTCTCATACCGTTTAAATAGTTTGCAAAAGTTATTTCTGATTTTTCTCGTTGGAATTTTACTGCAGTGCGAATCGGCTCCAGTGATCCCAACGAAAAGACAAAATGCCGGTCTGAATGGCCATCCAATATTTGTGGAACTGGAATTACTTCCGGCAAAAACAACTAAACACTTAAATCTAAAAATTAAAGTGGAAAATATATCTGACCAGTCCATTCGAGATTTTTCAATTCTACTTTTTGCTAAGGATAAGCAGACAATGATTCTCGTGCCAGAAACATACAAAACTCCTGAGCTCATTTGTCATTTGCCAAAACTTTTGCGCTCCGGTCATGCAGGGGTTTGCCCGGTTCTTAGTTTCCAATATGCATCGGACTTTGATCGAATTCATATCAACTCAATATCCTTAACCATGGAAGATGGGACTCGCCACTTTATTACAAGTGATGAATTGGAGGCAATCCACGAATGGAAATAAGAGAAATCAATCAGAATTTTACTTTGGCTACCTTACTCGTAAGACAAAACGAGGATGATATTTAAAGTTTTTCTTGAATCAGCATTGAATTAGAACGCAATACAAGCTGGTCTTGAGACGAGGATGTAAAGTATTTACGAGTACTCTCAATAAAACTCGAAATCTAATGCGACATAAGATTCATTATGGGAAGTAGCATATTGCATCACGTAATAATCTACTCCAAACACTGATCGTTGCATCATCTAAGAATCTTTGTGTTTTACTGAGGTTGATTCCAACTCATTCTCATCAATCGGATCTTTTAAGATGATTAGTTGGGGATTTTTTTTGGGATCCAACCAGTTTACAATCGATAATAAATCTTTCTTTTTTAGACCCAAACAACCATAAGTTGGTTTATTTAGGTCAGACCATGCATGTATAAATATCATACTGCCTTTACCTGATATTGGATTGATGGTGTTGTATTCAATAACAAGAAATAAGCCATAGATCTCTGGGTTACTAAAAACACTCTTACCTTTAATTTTACCCTTTTTACCTGGAAGGTATTGATTGTAATATTTGGAATGCGGATCATCTACCCATATGTCCTTTTTGCCAAATTTCTTGTATTTGATTTTGATCTGTTTCATTTGCGAGTAGCCAAATGCTCTTTGTAAGGGATAATTCCCTGCGGGAGTTCCACCATCTCCTTCTTGTTTGCTATCTCGAGGAATGATACCCAAACTCCCCACTGCAATTTTTTGCGTCTCACCCACTTGTCTCCAGAATCCTTCGGAAACTTCATACATTTTGAGTCCGGCCTGACTTTTGTCACTTGAGGGAATCACAAATACAATTTGTTCCGAATCTTCATTTACGTTGTTGGCATGGATCGCAGATGGAACGGAAAAAATGAGGACAAACACGTAAGCAAAGGCTAGCGAATTTGGTTTTTTAGAATTAACTGGGAATGATGGCAGGAATTTTTGAAAAATCGGAAGGAACAAAACCGTTTTTAGTTAAAAAGCGTTGGCTCCCGCCATTGAACGATTTGCGAACCGTATTCTTGCCCAAATCAAAAAAAATCTTTTTATCTGGTCTCTCCAATCGATTAATAGCGGCGATGTATACAAGGTTTGATGGTACAAAATTGGTACATTATTAGTACAAGCTTGCAGAATTATTCCTTCTAATCAAGAGGCAAATTTCGATTATCCAATCGGACACTGAATTTTGATTCTTGTCTTACTTGATTCACAGGAATTTTCCAGTTTGAGAGCTCACGTTCTAATTCACGTTGATAAAGGATCTCCAATCGCGCAAGCTTGTCCGCAGTCAAATCGTTCCAATTGGCCGCATCGACCTTTTCTTTAATAGAAGCGTGCAATTGAGCTAAACGCGAGATTCTCTCCCTTTTCTGAATTCCCAAGGAACGAATAAATTCTTCATGAGCCCCATATTGAGCCGCTCCAATTTCATGAGCATATTTCTGGGAGATTGATGCGACCGTAGACGGACTGCACTTCATTTCCGTAGCAACCTCGCGAATCGAATGACCCTCTGATCGCAATTGAATGATCCTCATTCTTGTTTCTTCGTCTTTCATGAATTGCCTCCAATTTATAATTGCACTATGCGCACTATACTTGAATATTAGTCTATAATGCAGACGAAAAATGTCAATAAAAAAAGAATAGGACGTCCTTTTTCTTTGCGAATGCCAATGGATCAGTTGGCGGATCTCCAAAGGGAATTGGATAGGCAAAATAAATCACCTAGCCGTCTTATCCGCGAACTTACATTGATTGGGTCTCTTGCCCCTTGGCAAAGAGCATATGCAAGATATGCAAAAGAAATTGAAATTCCTGAACGCGGAAATTATTTTGATAGGCTTTCGGATCTTTCAGAAAGCGTCTCTACTATGTGCTCTGATTTGAGAAATGCCCTGACTATCATCGAAGAATTGGAGAATGCTCGTTCTGTTTTGAAATGTTTACAACCTTCAGTCTCTGGCAGTTCTAAGACATTTCAAAAGATGGGCCAACTAACAGTTTACTTAGACATCTCTACTGCATTATTACTGAAACACGAGGCACTTAAACAAAAGAAAACAATCTCCGATGTCCTACGCCATTACCTTGATATTAGGCGAATTGCATCAAGCTCCACATCGGTCGGAGACTTGGATTCTGGAACGATCCAAACTTATTTTTCCATTTTAGATAGGATAACCTCCAATTCGAAAGAGTTGAGATTTTTCCTAAAGGCATTTACGGATATTGAAGTTCGTTGCGAAGCAAAGGGTCGTGAGTTATATGATGATATCCGGAAGGAAATGGCAATTGCAATCACAACTAAGATACCCGCTGAGTAATCATACGAGAGTTAAGTTTTTTGAGATATCCCGATCGCCTAATGCATAGTTATATTTTCTCAAGTTTGCAAAACAAGTCTGCATTAGCCAGGAGTATGACCTACCGTCTTTCTCATAGAGCTAGTTCGTAGGACTTCGAAGATCACCCGGATCCGAAATCTTTTTTCTTTTCTTGGAGAAGAAACCATAGCGGTGTGACATTATAGAACCAAAGGTTCTGCTTCCTTATTCTGTCGATTCAATAAACTTTCTTTTCCGGTTTCTGAACCTATAACACGACATTTGCCTTTCAGGGCTAATCGCAATAACTGATGCGTCTGACCTGCCACGATTTTCTGGTTCCTGAATTGAAAAATGAATTGATATCCAATTTTCAAAGATATAACCTAGCCTAAGTTTTGGATAAATATACGTATTTTTTCAATAGAGAATGATCCATTAACAGAAATGATAAAAATGAAAATATGGCTGAAGTTTTGGTAAATTTTAGCATAAGAAAACAGAAATATATCAAATTTATTTAAAAGTTATTTATTGAAAGAAAGAAAACCATCATGTCAGAAATTTTAAGCCAAGATGAAATCGATGCACTTTTAAATGCAATTTCAAGTTCACCTACTCCATCTCCTAAGATCAGCAATTTAAAAGAATTTGGGAAATATTTAATTCAGAAAAAAGTCGAGATGGATAAGAATTCTTTTGAAAATCAAAACGTGAATATTTTTCAGGGTCCTCATATAACACTCAATAAAAGCCTGATCAATAATGTTTACACTCAGGCGGTTGTAAAAGAACCGAAGGCAATTGTAAAACTCGGAAATATAGAAATCATTCCAATCAATCTATGCCCATCCTGTAATCACTATCATTATGATGAAGAAGTTCAAGAAATTTATTCTACCTCTAATCCCAGCCTTTCTTTTATCACTAAAAATAAAAATTTGAAAGGATATGATTTAGATAAAAAATGGAAAACTGAAAATAGGACGATTTGCTGCAAAAAATGCAATGCCTATTTCCAACCGACTATCGTTTATAGCGAGTCAGAAAATTCAGATCCATATCTTTGTAAAATGCAAACTATCGACACTCTAGACAAATGGTTTCTTACGGAAAGAAAGGCGAAAATACAACTTTTTTCTATCTCTACGAAAACAATTGTATTTAATCAATCTCGTACTTCTTTATTTTGGGATATATTTTTAGATGAGAATGTGAACGGGATGAGTACATGCCCAACAGGTTTATTAACTAACATTGCAAGATATACTCCTTTAGAGCATATACCCAAATTGTTGAATGGTGAAAAGCGAGTTCCTGTCTTTAATTCTTATGATTTTAAAGGTTATTATAAACCTACTCAGGTATTTAAAGAAGTTTAGATAATGAATCTTCCGAATTACAATCATATCAAGTTTAAAGAACGACTTTCCTTTTCTGATTCGGATTTAATTTCAATTTTTTTGACTTTATATCGACTTATCGAATTTCCCATAATTGCATACACTCAGGGATTAATTGCCCTGAGTAAAGAGGATTACATTCCAAAAAATGAAGTCTCTTTAATTGCTAGTGTGTTTCGCGAAATTAGTGATGGAACGGAACAATCAGAGTTTGACATTATTATTAAAGAAATATTCACGGATGAAAGAATCAGAGGTCGAGCCTTAGTAGAAGCCTGTTTGATATATGAAACTCTAAAATCTCTAAAATCCAATATCTTACCATTTTATGCATTTTCAGGTCAATTAAGTTTGATTTTTCCTGAGAGCAAAAAGGAGATAATTAATTTTACGTTTCATATTTTTGAACTTCTTTGCATCAAACATGACTTCTCTCGAGAATACTTTCAAAGAATTAAGCAGATCAAGAATGGATATGCTGAATCCGATGCCTCACTCTTTGAAATTATTAAAACTCAAAGAACAGAAAATGAAACTGCTAGAAAGGTAAAAAAAATTCCCGGCGGTATACCGAGTCCGACTGAAATGGAGGAACTCTTTGTTGGTTATAAAACAGAAATGAATCAGATGTTTGATGCCATCGGAGGTGGACTTTCTTCGGATGACATTGATGCACTTTTAGGAAATCAAAATCAGTGATAGTTGAATGGTTAGACGGTGCAAAACCTTTGGCGAACCTGCCGAACCTTGGATCCGTTTGGCGAAAGTGATGTTGTCGAAGCTCAGATAAGAATGAAAACTATCATTCTAAAGTTATCTGAATCTGATGATATCACTACGTACAACGATCAATAATAATGGGAGTTCTTATTTGTTAATGATTGGCCTTTACGTAAACTACCAAAAGATAGTGAAATCGAAAAGAGAGAGCTTTTTTTCTTTAATGGAGTCCATTTTTCTTTTAAGCTATAAGGTATAAAAGTATGGCTTACTTTTCCTGTAAGCTGAACTAGAATCTCATTCAGATTCATTTATAAAGAAGAGTTTGAAGTTAATAATCGATTGAATACTTGCTAGAATGAGTGGAGATTCTACTTTCATTATGTTGGAAAAATAGCTTTCGTATTTTGAACTAGAAATGCTGTCAGAATTAAGAAGCAGGTTGGCATAGGGGATAGTTAATTGATTACTTTAAGATTAAAAAGTTTTAAGCTTTGACACTCGATTGTATTTTTTAAATATCTTAACATTTTACTTAAATACTCCTAAGGTAACTTCCTTAATTCTTAGGTTACTGCATTCGAATTAATAATTCCCAATGATGAGGCAATCATCGTCAAACTAGAAGTTCCGAACATAGATCGCCCAGCATAGGGAATATAATTTTCACTATCCGCTTGCTTCGGACTTCGCAACTGAAAGCATTCTTTCAAATATTTGTAACTATTTGGTAGTGGCGTATCAGCAACCGCTCTTCAAAAATCGGAATCTCGTCTAGGGCAATCATAGTGCATCCACAAAAAATCACGAATTCCATCCCAATACACTCGGTTAGCTATGTTGAAATTTTCTATGCAGGTATCAGTCATAAAGCAACTAATTTTTAATATAAGTTTCTTGAATTGAAACAACTGTTCCAAGTATCCGAGAAAGTTTGAAATTCTGATTGACAAATATGTAAATCCAAATTATATACGCAAAATATTTGTTAGGTTGGTGGTATCAAGATGGAGATTAAAGGACTTCAGGATATTTTGAATTCGGAATTGAACAATCAATTGCAAAACGGGGCAAAATTTGTCCTCTACCAATATTGCATTTCCATTTTGATATTAATACTTAGACGAACCTCTGATGTCTATTTTATCCGAAGTGATAAAAGTGCTTTTAAGAATGGCATCGGCTATGCACTTATCACTTTGGTAATGGGATGGTGGGGATTTCCATGGGGACCTATCTATGCCATTGGAGCCATATTTACCAATTTATCAGGTGGAAAGGACGTTACGGACGAAATAGTTGCCTCTTTAGTTGTCAATTCTCAAATATAACCTGTAGAAGAGGATCGTTTCGGCTAACTTAGTAGAAGTGTTATTTGTCCTAAAGGTGACTCTCGTTTACATTTCCAATCATTTTTAAAACAATGTATCTAACCTTCCACCAAAGGTAGTTTAATTTCCGCCAAGTCAGCTAAAACTAACAGATGATCCTTTATATTTCTCTTGGCATCAAATACTTCTTCTAGAGATACTGATCCAAGCCGCAAACGAATTGTTTTCAGTTCACTTTTCTTATTCTCAGACAGCGCGGATTCGATTTTCTCAAGGGTAAGCTGATCTGTATGTTTTATTGCTTTTCCTAGAGTTTCAAAATCAATGTCGGTAAGGAATTTTCTTAAAATCTCATCATCAAATATAATGATCAAATCTTCGAAATTAACCATTTCACTTCGTATCTCTTTAGCGAGAATGGAATCTTCCTGGTCTAAGGTTTTCAAAATTAGTTTTTCGGATTCTACATCGATATTCTTTAGGATTTCGACTATGGTATCTAAACCACCAGCAGTGACGTATTCATTGGTAAAATCTAAGGTTGAAGATAGCAGATTTTCTCCTGAAAAGTATTGATCAATTTCAAAAATATTCGTTTTTGTGATGGGACCCAAATTTACTATTTGTTTGATTACTTCTATTTGTTTGCTTAGCCTTAGTTTTTCGAGAATTGATGCCGATGTATATGGATTTAGAAAGGAAATTACCTTTGCGAGTTTTCCAGCACTCTCTGCTATTAGTTCTTCGATTTTTTTACTGTTTACTTCATAAATCATGTTGATATGACCGCCTTTTCATCGTTCCAGGACTATTAGGTTCTATGTGCTTTTGATAGTGTGGCTAATGGTTTCCTATGGTTAACAATCAGCTACAAAGTTGACAAGAGATTTTTTGCGGTCAGTCATACCTAAAACAAGGAAAAAATATGATTGATGTTAATTTATAAAGGGATGCAGTTAAATTCAGAAATTCGAAAATTCAGCTGGTGGATGTGGAGATAAATATGGTTCGACTGGGTATTTTAACAACTCTTGGTTTGATTGGCTTTCACTGTTGGCAAATAAAGCTGAATGTGATTTTATTTTTAGATCTTCCCTCCTTTGTAACTATTTCGCTCTTGGTGCTTGGTTCGGTTCTAACTACAAAAAAAAATGGGCTTTCGATTATGTATAGAGCCTTTAGCAAAAAATCTAAGGATATGAATGACGCACCAACTAATGACAGTCATAAATTAGAACAAGCGATAATTTTATTCTCACTTGCCGGCGATGCAGCTTTGGCGGCAGGGTTCTTAATTATGTTCATGGGCATCTTAAACGTATGGCCATATTTACCAAGATATGATATCGGTTTTTCTCTCCAAAATAGTGAATCCATTTTAGTCGCTCCCATCTATGGACTATTTTTAAAATACTTTGTTTTCAATCAGGCAGCTGCAAGGATTCAGATTGCGATTCGGGAAACGGAAAAAGAAATTTGACCATCCTGAAATTTGGTAGAACATACCATCGCAAAGTCAATTTGCTAATGCATACGAAAACAGTTCTGCTAAGTTATGAATAGGTATTAACGCTTTTTTTCCCGTATTGCTGGTTCAGTTTTGTCCAGCTGAATTTCGTCTCCAAAAGAGAGCACCTTCCTACCTAACACAAGCACTCTTTGATAATGACAGACTGTCCTTATCAAAGAAAACAGGCTTTCCGTGACGATTTGACTTTCTTTCATTTTGATTTCTGCTACATGATTCATCAAACCCACGCTCGAAAGATTTGTAGGAAGCTCAGTAAGCTACGAGATAGTATAAGTGATAGGAGCGCCTCCTCATGGAACACACCATCCTCCAACAATTAGGATTTACAAATCACCAACGTCTAACCAGGATATTGCAAAGTACATAGGCGAAAAATAAATAATATTGGAACCAGGAGGTATCGTTCGCAGCTGAGTAGGAAAGACATTTGGCAATTATCCTTTACGTTTTACATACTTTTTTCGATTAACCAGTATTCGTAAAATATCCAAATTGTTGTTGTTACATTGCCTTTATTTTGCGAAAAGAACGTTGGATTGCAAATTTAAATCAGAGAACCCTTTTCCAAAGCCCAAACAATAGATCTGCTTCTTTATTGACCACTTTATTTGACAAAGCGATCTCTCGAATACCGCGAAACTCCTTCATCGCAATGGATCAATCAAATTCCGGACATGTTTTTTGGTAAGGATCGTTCGGACCCACATATTGTTTCCATTCTTCTCGCGTTAGATTTCGGCCTGCGGATTTACAACCTTGGGAGATCAAGTCATCTGGTTGGAGTAGCCACATCTTCGCTGTGTTATCCCATGAACCTGTTACAATGAGGCGGCTATCAGGGCTAATAGCTACTGATGTGATCACTCCGTTATGCCCGCCAAGGACCACTGGGCGATTCGATAGATTTTTTAGGTCCCATACTCTTGCTGTTTTATCTTCTGAACCTGTTACAAGCCAGCGACTATCTGGACTGATTGCTATGTCTGTCAGTTTACCCTGGTGACCAGTTATAATCTTAGGCTCTTCTCGTAGATTCTGTAGATTCCAAATTCGATCGGTATTAGAATCCCTTAAAGTCGCAACGATCCAATATACGAGTATGGATTTTGCAATGCTCGATATCCATATCCATATCCATCGCTTCAAGGAGTCCATGAAACGATTTATCAAAATCATCCTTTGGCCGCATCATCACCCAGTTATGGGTCGATAGAGCTTTATGAATTTCTTTGGTGCCAACTTCCCGATATAAAATGGGCACCATACGTTTATTGTGCTTCATCGCGTGAACGATTTCTTCATTACAGATTTCTGAAGCGATAGAATTAGGACTTATGATAAACACAAAAGAATCTGTTGCTTCGATCGCCGCATGGATCTCGCTCAACCAATCGGCCGTTAAAGGAATTCCTTCCCAGTCTACCCAGGATTCACGGCCTGATTTTAATAAAGATTCGTGAAGCGTCCTTACGAAGGCGCCATCTTTTCTAGAATACGATATAAATACATCTGAGATTTAGTTTACCACCTGGTTTTCGCAGAACGATTATGGAAAATTTGCTTCATAAATAAAAGTTTTTTGGACCTTGTGCAAACCTTCCTTTGAAGTTAAATTGCGGGGAGTACGGTACTATCGAGATTCTCCGGGCGGGATTTCACTATCTTTGGAATAGTATAAAAGTACTTCACGATTTCGCTCTGCACCCTCTGCCGCTTTTCTTAGCTTAGGTTCGGCCACGGCGCGCGAGCAGGAATTATTTACTAGAATTAAAGCATCTGAGTTTTCGATGCTCAGGATCGAGATGATTGAAAGTCCCTCTTTTACCGTTTCTTCGTAACACATATGAGTCGGAACTTTCACTTGTTCTTTCGCAAGTTGTTCTTCCGATAATCTATAAATTTGGTAGGAGTTGGTTTCCTTTTTGCCACCGATTAAAATCTCAATGTCAAGCTTGTTTTCACTACGATTTAGCGAAATGGGTATTTCCTTCTTGGTTCCTTCGAGAACGATTTCTTTGTCCAAGCCTTTTGGCAGGACTGTGATTTCCCTTTTTGTCTCTACCTTTATGGTTACCTTTGAATTTCGCGTTATGTGATCTTCCGAAATCCTAAGTTCATAATCACTCCGACTACCAAAGTAGCCCCAGGCGATAAAGATAGCAATAGCCAGATATTCGATCGCCAAAGCGATCAAACCTCCGATTTTTCCCTGCGTGTTTGGGATTGCTAAGAGAATATTAATAGGAAACAGAAAGAAGAAAATACATGAGGCAACGACACCAATTAAGGTGGCAGGGAGCGAGCCAATTACCTCCAAATAAAGAGGGATTTGTTTGTTCGAAGGGAACCTCTCAAGCGCGCGTGTTTGTACCAATCGTTCTAAAAGTAAAAGAAAATTCCTGGCTTCCGTTTCATTGAAATTGACCGGCTGATAATTGAATGAGATAAGCACAGTAGTATGAAAAATTAGGACAAAGCCAATCTCAGAATTTTTTTGAAAGGTAAGAAGAGATTTACGGGTACGAGTAGTTAAGCGATTTCCGATATCACTAATCAGCTCTTCCGAAGTTATATCATTTCCAAAACGAAGATTTGTTTCAAAAATACCTGCCTGACGTTTCACCACCGTAGGTTTGTCGTTAAATAGAGATCGAAAAGAAGTCGTTAGTTGAACAACTTCGTCTGCATCTAGACTTAGCCAATTTCGAGACGAGCCAAATTTTGCGACTGCGGTCATGACAATTTCAAGATGCTATCCGTTATAATCTTGTTTGATCCGCGCAGTATATGCAAATTTTTGTAGGCCCGCTTCGTATTCGAGTATCGTCCCAAGCTCAGATATGATATTTGATGCGATCCCCATTT